>ERZ779902.5-NODE-5-length-133942-cov-9.588190_pt1 | contig 133942 bp, 136 predicted proteins | sample MGYA00511350_ERZ779902 | MGnify/ENA primary metagenome ERZ779902 (study PRJEB29588, sample SAMEA2146908) | human gut metagenome | biome: human gut; feature: human-associated habitat; material: faeces | place: Denmark | collected 2008/2010 ...
CCCGCCATAGTATCACCTTTTACAAACTTCATAGAACCATCCATTGAACCAAAGAGGCTTGATTCTCTTTGTAAATCTTCACGTCTTTTTACTGCTTCTTCCGGAGATATCAAACCAGCGTTAAAATCGGCGTCAATAGTCATTTGTTTACCCGGCATAGCATCTAACGCGAAACGCGCAGCAACTTCTGCAATACGTTCCGCACCTTTTGTGATTACCATAAACTGAACAACTGTGATAATAAGGAAGATAACACCACCTACAATCATATTACCGCCGGTAACGAATGTTCCAAATGCATGAATTACTTCGCCGGCATCGCCTTTAGCCAGAATAAGACGCGTTGATGCAATTGAGAGTACAAGACGAAACATTGTTCCCAGAAGAATAATTGAAGGAAATGCTGCAAGTTCAAGAGGCTTCTGAACATATAAAGATATCATCAAAAGAACAATACCAAGTGTTATATTCAAGCTTATCGAAAAATTAATAACCCAATTTGGCATTTCGATAATGAGGATTAATATCAAGGTCATTACGAACAATGCAAGAAAAATTTCACTTATTGGTTTGTTATTTCCGCCCTCTGCTGCCATTACATTCCTTCTAAAGCTTTTTTAATAATTTCCAGCTGCGTGTCAATTGAAGCATCCACTATACCATTATTCGTCTGAAAAACACATCCGCCTTCTTCAATTGACGGGTCTGCCACAATATTAATCTTTGCATCAATACCATACTGATAGGTAATATTAGGCAGAGTGTCTTTTATAAATTGAACCGCCTGAGGTTTTACCCTGATGTTTATTTTAGGTTCACTCTTAGAAACAGTTCTTAAAACATCAACAATAGTATTTATTAAAACCTGCGGGTCGGTTTCTACTTCTTTTTTAATAATTTTTTTAGCTATATCAACACTTATTTCCAATATATCAGGTGCAATATATTCAAAAACATCTTTTGCAGCATGCATAAATGCAGTAATATCTTTCCTAAATTCAGCCATATCTGCCTCTGCCTGTTCCAGCCCTTTCCGGTATCCTTCATCAAATGCAGATTTTTTAATGGTTTCGGCTTCTTCTTGAGCGCGCGACACAAGATTTCGGTCATCAATTCTCCTGTAACCGCGCCTTCTAGAGCCGCGCCTTCTCTCCTGACGTTGATTAAAATCAATATTTTCAATATCAAACAAGTCAATTTCGGGTTCTTTTGGAAGATTTACTACCGGCTCTGCGATTTCTTCCGCTTCTTCCTGCTGTTCTACTGGTAATTCTTTTTCTTCCGGTTCTATTTCAGCAGTTTCTACCGGCTTATTTTCAAAATCCGCCGGCTCTATTCTCCTCCTGACCTCCCTGTATTTTTGACTATTTTTCTTAATTATCATAATTCTTTTTTATATTATATACTATCCTCAATGTATTGTGCAACAATACCTGCAACCCTTAAAGGCAATCCGGAATACTCTCCGTCATAGGCCTGTGATATAAAGCGCTTTACGAGAGGACGTTCATTTTTAATAACTTTCTCGATTTTTTCTCTTGGAGTTGTTCTGTAAATACGAAGTAAATCGCCAAGTACATTTTCCTTCGTCAGTTTACGTTTTATTGGCAGGTAGTCTTTCATTTCTTTCAGACAATCTGAGATTAAATCTCCGTCAAGATGAGATTCTAAATCTGCCATATTCATATACTGAGATATTGCAAGAGAATCATTAGAGTCAAACTTATTGAGGATTGTTGTAACTTTATCTTGAGAAAGAATTTTTAGAACAAGAGCCAGAGTCATAAGTTTCATTTGCTTATTGCTAATACCTTGCGGAATTGATGCAAGCTGTTTTTCCTGCTTTCTTTTATTACGTTTTTCTTCACGGCGTTTCTCTGCTTCTCTCAAATTCTTTTCAGACTCTTCTGCCGCTGCCATCTGTCGCTTCTGCTGTTCTTCCTGCGCCTGTTTTGCCATTGCATCAATATTGGATTGGCTTTCTGCTCTATTTTTTATTTCTTCATCAATAACGCCTTTTTTCTGAAGTTCTTCTATACTTGAGTTATAGACCTTTATTACATGGTGTTCTACGGCCTGTAAAAGCTGATCTTGAGGAATTTTTCTTATAACAGCTTGTTTTGCAACTTCAAAGATAGTAAAAGCAATCTTCTGCATAATACCATCCCAGTATTGCGGAAGTATTCCGGAATGTATTAAGTCTATTGATTTATGGAAAGACCACTCTGCTATAATCTGGGTAATAAATACTGCTTGCTCAGCAGTTAAGTTCATCTGTGTATCATTATATAGAGCTTCGCCAGCAAGTAGTGTAAAGTTTCCAAGCGTTTTTACAATATATTCTTTTTCCCTATCCTCGAGTTCCGGAGGCACAAGCTCTTTTGCCTGCTCTGACATTGAGGCTGCAAACGCTTTATAATCAAACCCTTCTATTGGCATATTTCATTTCCTTTTATAGATATAATAATCCCTATTGTATTATAACTGTTTATTTGTTTATTAACCTCATATAAGTTAATGATTTTGTAGTCAGAAGGCAAAAAAAAAGTAACACAATCTCTATTATGTTACATTTTTTATAACGGCATAATCCAATAAAACTTTAGAGTTTCAGTTAAAATCTTTACAATTATTTACATTGTACCATTTGCTTAAAATGTTGAAATACAGATTAGTACAGGAGAATTTTAAACAGCTGGAAGAGGCAAAAGAAGTTTTAGAATAGACAGAGAAAACAGAAACTTCGCAGCAAAACACTCCCACACCCGCCGTGTCTGCATCAGGTGCTGAACAGTTAGCAATGATTATCCGCCAGATGGAGATGAACATGAGTCAGAACTATGATTTTTCTACAGAAAAAACTGTCGAAGAAAATACAGGAACAAACAGCACCCGCGCTCCGGAAGAAACAGCTAAAGCTACTGATGAAGATATGGCAGAGATAGTTGATTTTCTTAATAACGGACGTTTGACTAAAGCCACAGAAAAACTGAACAATTTGGGGATTTCATACCAACTTGATAAACCATCACAGACAATGTATACAATGAATAGCATTGAAGAGGTAACTCAACAGATAAAACCACCAACTTTTAAACTTGAGATTTCACAAGATGAGTGTGAAGATTTTGCTAAACAATACACTAGTTTGGAATATCAGAAAAAACAATCAGGACTTAACGGAGAAGAAGACACTAAATTCAGAGAACAGCAAAAACAACTTATTAATGACTTTATTCAAAAACACGGCATTAAGTCTATTGATGCAGATTACTTATTAGAAAAAATTGAAAAATGGGATGCTCAAAATCCGGGTATTATTTCCAACAGGGGGTTAACTACTGAATTATTATGGTTCCTTGCCGGAAAAGATGCTAAATTTGAACCAATAGATTATCAGCCACAAGAGCTGCCGGAGTTTAAATAAATATGATATAAAAGCGGAGCTTTATGCTCCGCTTTTATTGTGATAAAATTTGCTTATGAAATATAAGTGGCTTAATCTAAAAAAGAATAGAGAAGTAATTATTTTTTTTAACGGCTGGGGTATGGACGAGAGTGTGATAAAACATTTAAACTATGGCAGTTATGATGTTTTGATGTTCTATGATTACAACACCCTTGATACTGATTTTGACTTTAAATCTTTGGAAAAATACGAAAAAAGATACCTTATTGCCTGGTCTATGGGCGTAATGACTGCATCATTATTTAATATTGATTATGCCCGAAAGACTGCTGTTAACGGAACGCTAAAACCTATTGATAATAAGTTTGGTATTCCTGAGAGAATTTATGATTTAACAGTAAGAGGCTTTAATGAAAAGGGAAGAGAACGCTTTATGAGAAGCATGTTCAGCGAAGCTTCACCGCTGCCGGAGGTCAAAAGAGAATTAGAGAATCAAAAAAGCGAACTTTCAGCCCTTAAAAATTATTTATCTAATGAAAGTTTTAAATATGATAAAGTACTGATAAGCCGGGATGATAAAATTATACCTGCAAAAAATCAGTCTGCTTTCTGGAACATAGAGCCTAATTTAGAGGGGGGACACTCACCTTTCCTTCTATTTAAAAGCTGGGAAGAACTCTTATGAATAAGAATTTAATACAGAAAAGATTTGCCAAAAACCTGAGCACATATAATGATAATGCAAAAATTCAAAAAATCATGGCTGAAAAACTTGTATCACTATCAGCCAGAAAAGATTATGATAGTATACTAGAAATTGGCTGCGGCACAGGACTTTTAACAGAAAAAGTTCTTAAAAACTTTACTTTTAATTCTTATACAGCCAATGATATTGTAGCTGACTGTAAAGAATATATTGACAAACTATCTGACAGGATAAATTTTGTACATGCAGATATTGAAGAAATTATAAGAAAAAGCACTCATAAATACGACTTGATTATCTCTAATGCAACATTTCAGTGGATTGAAAACTTTGAGGAATTTCTTTTATCGCTTTTATCCAAACTAAATCCAGGAGGTACATTATTATTCTCAACCTTCGGGCCTGAAAATTTTCGTGAAATATTTTATATCACAGGAAAAACATTGACATACAAATCATGCGATGAATATAAATCAATACTTGATAACTTTAATCATTATATTGAAGAAGAAACACATGTTTTAGCCTTCAAATCTGCAAAGGATGTTTTAAAACATCTTAAATACACGGGAGTAAATGCACTTGATTCAAACGGCTGGACAAAAGCTGACATGCTTAAATTTGAAGCAGGTTACAGCACAATTTGCTCTACCTCGCCAACACTAACATATAACCCTCTCTATATCAGAATAATAAAAAAATAAAATAGTACATCCGGTTAATATTCGTATAATAAGAAATATTATAGAATATTGGTTAAGTGTAAAAAATACGTTTATTAACGAACGCTTATTGAGGTGTTATGGAAATTTTTGAAATAGCAGAGATGCTTGGCGCAAATATCAACTACGAGAGTTTATTACAAACATTTTTTAAGGATTATCCTGATGCAATATGGATTAAGGATAAGAATTTAAAACTATTAAGCGCAAATAGCGCCTTTTATGAGCACTTTAATAAATCTGCTGATTGCTGTAATTCTTCTGGTGAAATGCAGATATTGCAAGAGAAACGTACTGTTACATTTAGTATTCATTCTGAAAAGAAGAATCAAGTTTTAGCTGTTACAGCAATGCCGGTTCTCAATAATAATTCTGTTGAGTGTATTTTATACATTTCTAAAGATATTACAGAACAGGAAGAGCTAAAAGAAAGATTTTTTGTCAACAAATACCAACTAAATGCTCTTTTAGAAAATATTCCTAAAATTATCTATATGCAGGACTTAAACGGTCAATATATCACCGGCACTAAACATTCAAAAGCATTCTTCAATGATGGATTTGACTATTTTCATAAAATACAGCTGGATTTCCAGAGTATTAATGCAACAAGAATGTGTGAAGACAAGTCTGTTATAGAAAATAATAAGCTCATAACATACGACAAAGAAATTGTTGACACTAGAGGTATTCCACACTGGTATACAATTTACAAAGCACCTATAAACGATTATCATAATAACGTTATCGGGATTCTGGTAATGGCTAAAAACATTGATGATGAAAAACATCTTCAGGCACAGCGAGAGACTTTTGTTGCTTCATTAGGACATGACCTTAAAAATCCTACACTTGCTCAAATAAGAGCGGTTGAATTATTGCTTAAGGGTGAATTTGGCGCACTAACAGAAGAACAGCGGGAAATTCTCGGCATGCTGCTTGATTCGTGCAAATACATGAACGCAATGCTGGGCTCGCTTCTTGCTACATACAGAAATGAAAGAGGAGTTGTAAAACTCAATTACGAAGAACTTTCTTTAACTGATCTTGCAGAGGACTGCATAGGTGAAATGATTTACATTGCTAAAGATAAAAATGTCAATATTTCTATAGAAAAGAGGTGCGATATTCCTTTTGTTTATGGGGATAAGGTACAAATAAAACGTGTAATAATGAACCTTTTATCCAACGGTATAAAGTATGCATTCAAGGACACTGAAATAAAAATTAAAATATATAATGAAATTAATTTAACCTGTTTTAGTCTTGAAAACAGGAGTCCTTATATTCCGGCAGAAAAACGCGAAGCAATATTTGCCCAGTATGTTTCTTTTGCAGAAGCACATAAAGAGCTTGGTATAGGTTTAGGACTATATACATCTAAAAAGATTGTTAATGCTCATGCAGGCAGTATTTTTGTTGAAAGCTACGAGGACGAGCGAACAATATTCGGATTCAAAATTCCGAATGTTAAAGATTCTATATGCGCAGCCAAAACTGTTTCTTTTTAAGCTGTAACCTGAACTGACAGATTTTTGATAATTTCAAGCAGTTTATTTACCATCAAATCTTCGTATTTTTGAGCATTTTCTTTGCTGTCAGCTTCAAACCTCAATGTAAATACAGGTTCAGTATTGCTTTGTCTTATGAGGGCAAATCCCTTTTCAAACACAATACGCATACCGTCAATTGTAATAATATCTTTTATATTAGTCCCGAAGAAATCAGGATTTTCTGCAATTACTTTCTGGAACCCTTCTAAAGTTTGCGCTTTCAAAGAATTCGGACAAGGCAGGCGAACTTCACTTGATGAGTACATAGATTTGAAAGGTTCAAGCATATCAGTTATTTTAAAGTTCGGATTTTCTTTTTTCTTTCTTGCAACAATTTGAATAATTCTGCATCCTGCATAAACAGCATCATCAAATCCGTAATAATGATCTTTAAAGAATGTATGGCCGCTCATTTCACCTGCAAGAACAGCACCGGTTTCTCTCATTTTTGACTTAATATACCCGTGTCCTGTTTTGCACATAACAGCCACTCCGCCATTTTCATTAATAGTATCGTAAAGAACCTGCGAGCATTTAACTTCAGAAACGATAACAGGTTTAATTCCTTTTGCATTATACTCTTTGATAACATCTTCCGCATAGATTAAAAGCAGTTTGTCACCTGTCATAGAGTTGCCGTCAGAGTCAATAACCCCGATTCTGTCACTGTCACCGTCAAATGCAATACCTAAATCGGCTTTATTTGCAACAACAGCTTTTTTAATATCCGTAAGAGTTTTTTCATCACTAGGGTTTGGATGGTGGTGCGGAAATCTTCCGTCAGGCATTGAATAAAGTTCAATCACTTCACACCCGAGAGCTCTATATAACTTAGGCGCAGCAACACCGCCGGTTGCATTGGCACTATCCACTACAACCTTTATACCTTCTCCTATTCTACCGAACTTTTTAGTCATCTCTTCAATATAATCAGGTATAATGTCATATTCATTAAGAATTCCAAAAGCTACAGGCGGAATAGCAAGTTTATATTCTTCCATTGTAAGCTCTTTTACAACCTTAATTTGTTCTTCATTCAAAGACTGTTTTGCATAAGTCATTTTCATTCCATTATACTGGCTTGGGTTATGGCTTGCAGTAATAATCATTGCTCCTGTTACAGGCATATATTTTGTAATATATGGAGGAAGCCCTACAACCTCTGAATAATATCCGATAGGTGTCGGAGCAAGTCCCATGTCAACGACATTAGCACCGCAGGAACGAATTCCTTCTATCAGCGATTTTGAAAGAGACGGAGAATGAAGTCTTGCATCGCGGCAAACACTTATCCAGATTTCTGAAGGCTGTTTTTTAGTCTCCCTTACTAAAAATTGAACAAATCCTCGGCCTGTATAATAAAACAACTCCTCTGTAATATCATCGCCGTAAATTCCGCGTATATCATTTTTTCCAAAAGCCGACTCTTTTAGCATAACTCCTCCTTAAAATAACTATAGTATAATAATAACATGGATAAACATAAAAATTTAATTTTTATTCTACCGGCGTTGATTGGAACTTTTATATTTATTATTATTCCGATTTTTTGTTCTTTTGCACTAAGTTTTACAGAGTGGGATTTATTAAACGAGATTAAATTTGTTGGACTGGATAACTACAAAAGTATTTTATCAGAACCCGAATTTCTGCAAATTCTCTTAAACACTTTTATTTATGCTATCTCAACAACTATTTTTGCAGTAATCATCCCTTTATTGATTGCAGCTGCATTAAACACAAAAATCAGAGGCAGTGAAGTTTATAAGACAATCTACTTTCTTCCGTTTATAACTCCTGCTGTTGTTATAGCAATTGTCTGGTCCTGGATTTTTGACCCTAATATAGGAGCAATAAACTTACTTTTTAAGACACACCTAAAATGGCTTTTTGATACGCATCTTGCAATGCCGGTACTTATTTTTGTATCTGTATGGAAGCTGATAGGATACAATGTAGTTCTTTTTCTGACCGGATTTTCGACAATAAATCAGAATCTATACGAGGCTGCAAAAATTGACGGAGCCGGAGTAAAAGAGACTTTCTGGGAAATTACAATACCGCTATTGAAACCGACAACGTACTTTGTAACACTGGTAACTGCAATTTCGTCTTTTCAGATTTTTGATTTAATCTATGTTATGACCTCCGGAGGCCCTGCAAATTCTACAAATGTAATAGTCTATTCCATATACAAATACGCGTTTGAATATTTTGACATTGGTAAGTCCTGCGCTTTAGCCTATATTCTGTTCGGGATAATTTTTGTTCTGGCACTTGCCCAAAAACAATTCCGCAATAACTAAGGATGTTGAATTTTCGTTAACAATTTGCAGTATTCATCCATTACGATATTTAAAAATACGCACATTTTTTGTAATTTTTTATATAGAAAGTTAACCTTCTTCTTATCTATATTTGGATAAAATTCACTATTATTTTTAGCATCCAAAATACAATTTTGTAATACTGCAAACCTAAAAAAAGGATTTACTATTTTTTTTAAGATTTTATCAGACGCCTTGTACACATAGTCATCAAAACCATTTTTATCACAAGAGCATTCTCTCAACTTTAAAACTTCTTTTTCACTAATATTGTCTAACAATTCTTTTATATCTTTTTTTACTTTTTGCTTTTTCATAAAATCACCTCGTTAATCTACTATAGAACAACATTTGTCATTATAAGCTATCGATATATTATTGTCAAGAGTATAAAATTAAACTATGGACGAACAAAAAATATTAGAGAATTTTGGAATAAATTTCAAACATTACAGAAACAAAGCAAAATTATCACAAGATGATGTTGCAGATATTACAGGATTTAGCAAATCTTACATAAGCAATGTAGAATGTGCAAAACATAACCTTTCTCTTGTGAATGCAGTTAAATTCGCAAGTGTTGTTAATAAAACTGTTGATGAAATGATAAAAGATTTGTAAACTTTATTTACCTATTTTAAAATCAGCGCTTTATCATCAAAGTAATTCAATTTCATTGCCTGTTTAACTTCTGCTAAAGTATTTGCAGCAACTTCTTTGGCCTTACCGGTTCCATCAACAAGAATATCGTAAACTGCACCCATATCCTGTTCAAATTCTTTTCTCTTAGTTCTTATTGGTTCAAGTTCTTCATTTACAATACTGTTTAAAAATCTTTTAACCTTAACATCGCCGAGCCCGCCTCTCTGGTAATGCTCTTTAACCTCGTCTAATGAAGCGTAATCATTCCAGTATTTTTCAAAGTGTTCCGGTTTGCAGAATGCATCCAGATAAGTAAATACCGTATTGCCTTCAATATGCCCCGGATCAGTAACTTTAAGATGAGTCGGATCTGTATACATACTCATAATCTTCTTCTGCACATCCTCTGCCGTATCAGAAAGATAAATACAATTACCGAGTGATTTGCTCATTTTAGCTTTTCCGTCAATGCCCGGAAGCCTCATACAAACTTGATTATCAGGAAGAAGAGCTTTTGGCTCAATTAAAACATCTTCGCCATAAATATGATTAAATTTTCTAGCAATTTCTCTTGTCTGTTCTATCATTGGAAGCTGGTCTTCCCCGACAGGTACAGTATCTGCTTTAAAAGCTGTTATATCTGCTGCCTGACTAATCGGATAACATAAGAATCCGACAGGAATACTTGATTTAAAATCTCTCATCTGAATTTCAGATTTTACAGTCGGATTAAGCTGCAATCTGGCAAGAGTTACCAGATTCATATAATAAAAAGTTAATTCGGTTAACTCCGTAACCATTGATTGAATAAATATTGTTGAAATATCAGGATTTAACCCGACTGACAAATAATCAAGAGCAACCTCCATAATATTTTGTCTTACTTTATCAGGATTATCAAAATTGTCTGTTAATGCCTGTGCATCAGCAATCATTATATAGATATTTTTATAATCTCCGGAATTTTGCAGCTCTACTCTGCGTTTCAAAGAGCCCACATAGTGTCCTAAATGCAGTCTTCCGGTTGGTCTATCACCTGTTAAAATCGTTTTTGCCATAAAAATATCTCTCCTTTAGTCTGTTTAACCATAATGGCGGCACTTTGTCAATAATCGCTTCATTTTATCAAATATTGCATGAAAAATTGTTTTGTACTTCGCACACTCAGGGTCAAGAAGATATAATTTACCTTCTTTAGACATACCCAGCTGAAAAACATCTCCGTCCAACAAATCATATGGTCTTAATCCTGCTGCCTTTATCATATCTTTCATAATCGAAACAAACCCTTCACTCAATCCGTGCTGAAAAAGTTTTTCTTCGACGTAATAATGAATTTTACCGGCTTTGCCATGTTTATAAATGGGAACATCAAAACTCTGCACAGGCCTGTTTAGCGGGAAATGATTTGTTTCTGTAAGTTTCAAAATATTGCCGTCAGAAGTTTCAAATACAACAGCAGATGAGCCTCTGCCCAGATATTTTGAAACTTTTATATTTGAAAGTTCTTCATTTTTACTCACATTTTTTAGAAAGATATCAAGACGCGTTTCTGTTGCAGAGATTCTCTTATCAGATTTTTGACATTCTTGCAGTGCTCCTGTTAAAGTTAACGGTCTTTTATATACAACTTCATTAGTAATTTCCATATCTGTGTTAAAAGCCCTAAAAACTAAAAATTGCTATTTTTATTACACAATGTAAAGTTTAGACAAGTGATTTAGGAAATAAGTCCTGATAAGCATTAGGATTGTTCTCATCAGCGTACCGGCATTTTCTATACGAAATATTTTCTTTTATCCACGGTATTAATTTATCATAAACTTCTGAGGTCATTTTTGTAAACATTTCCGGCTCTATGAACGGCAGGGTATTGGTTATACGAAAATTTTCTTCAAGTTTTTCTCTAAGTACAGCTTCCGGCTTTTTATACTCTCGGCAATATTGTTTAAATAAACCCTCATTCAGCTCCCGCCTTTCTCTAACAATATTCTTCAAGCTCATAACAGGTTCGTCAGGAAAAATATCCCGCCCATCATTAAAACTTCTGTAAATTGCAAGCGCAACTTCCGGCCTCTGCGGTAATTCTATTTCAATAAAATTTGATAAAATATCCTTATTTTCTGAAGTCATATTTAACGCAAATGCCGTTTGCAGGAGCGGACGCATTACTGCTTGAAACCCTACCGGCCTAACTATATTTTTATTAATAACATGCATTAGTGATTGATTTGCAATATACAATGTCGGTTTATATTCATTAAAATCCTGAACAGGATAATATTTCCCGTCTTTACAAACTGTATAAGCAAAAAATAACGCAACTCTTACATCCTTTGTAACATCAAGATAATTGGTTGCAAATTCATAGTGCTGGGCAACCGCATCTAAATCAAATTCAAAAAAGTGCCCCATCACGCTTAGTCTTCTTAAGAGCGTATAGTAAGGCGTCTGCTTAAATAAAAGCTTAAACTCCTCTCTTTTAATATATTCAACACAATGCATAATTTCATTATTAACAATATTCGGACGCAAATAGCCCGGAAGCATTTGCTTATGATTAAAATTCTGACCTCTGTATAAGCAGGGTTCTGCCTCGCGGCCAATAATAATTTTTGCACTGCCATCAAAATCCTGCACAAAAAAACCTTTTTTAGTAAAATCCTCTTTGCGGTAAAACATCAATTTTTGAGCTATACATTTAGTCATCATAATTGAAATTAAGTCACCGGCTGTATCAAAAGTCATAGGGGAAAGATCAAATCCTTCCTCTTCCGGCACAATAATATAACAGTCTTTATTTTTTTTATAATTATAAAGATTTTGAACGAGAAATACTATACGTTTTAATATTGAAAACTTTTTAATTTCAGCCCTTCTGTAAGCATTCTTCCAATGCGCATAACCTAAAAACGCATCTATTTCATTTTCAATATCTTGAATATATCCCGCAATATTATCAACATCAATAAATTTCACCAATCTTTTTTTGGAATAATAAGCTACGGTTTCCATTAATTTGAACGTCGCATAAATACACATATTAATAGTGAAAATTAACTGAGGGAATGTTTTATTCCTATGTTGTTCAAGCAAAATCAAAATCTGGTTTAAATCTCCTTTAGACCAGCCATTCAATTCTTGATTTATAAAGTTAATAGACTTAAAAATATCTCTGTTATTGGTGATAAGCTTAAGTATTAAATCTACAATCATAGGTTCTTTTTTAATAGTGAATGCATAACTGCCAACATTAATATTTAAAGACATTTCCGGAGGATCCATTAAAGAAAAGACTTCTGCAATATTCTCAATATTTTTGTTATGCAAAAATTCATCGATAATAGAACACTTATTCCGAACCATTTGTTTTATATTTATAAGGTATTGGAAAAATTCATACAAAGTTAATTGCAAGAAATTAAGCCCTTCTGTCTGCAGCTTTTTTGTCTTTGTTGTTTCCAGAATAAAATTGAGAACTAATAATGCAGCTCCAGTACAAAAAATCAGAATAGCAGTAAAAATATATTGTTGCATTCCCTCTAACAATTCTCCTATAAACTTTCTCTATATATCTGATAATTTCTTATATCTCTAAAATTCCAGTTTATCCCCCTCTTAACAATTTTTGCAGGATTACCAGCCAGAACAACATTCGGCTCTTCAAATTTCTTTGTAACAATACTTCCCCATCCAATTATTGAATCATCTGAAATTTTAGTATTTTTGCCTATTTTTACGTCTTTTCCAATCCATACATGCCTGCCTATTTCAATTTTATCGCTAAAGTTAAGGGCATTGCCTTCCAGATCCGTAACTGTATGGACATCAGTGCACCAAATATCAATTCCCCACGAAATCATGCAATCATCCCCGATTGAAATAGATGTACCGCTCTCCTGTAAAAACAATCTGGCCCCGCAAACAATAATATTATCGCCAATCTCAATAGAACAATTATCAGCATCTCTTTTTACCCCCGGCGTAAGCGTATCCTCCGGCGGATTTCCTATATTTATAGTCAAACCGGTCAATCCGATTGTATCATTTACCGGATAAAAAATCTTACCGAGATTTATAGTGTTGCAGCTTCCGTATACTGCAATTAACAAGCCTTTCTGGGTTTTAAATTTTTCCGGATTTTCTACTTTAAGTCTTACGGTATTATTCTCTCCATGAAGCTGTATAAAACTTATATTTTCAGCCTCAATCTCTGTTTTGTCAGGTAATTCTAATATAATTTTATTTGTCATAATTTTATCCTCCACAAAAATTATATTTCCTGAGAGTTACTATCAGTCAAGTATTACAACTAAAATAAACTTAATTGTTCTGATTTGTCTTTTTCCTTATAAACTTTCTCAAACTTACTTAAATTCAATAAGTCATCTTTTATTTTTGCCAGAAATGGTGAAATTTCTAAATTTCTATAAGCACCAAGCCACATTCGTTTTTCTGAATGCGTAAGGTATAAGCGGTCTTCTGCTCTTGTCATACCTACATATAAAAGGCGCCGCTCCTCCTCAATTTCATCAGGAGTTTTTGCTCTATATAACGGTAATATTTCATTCTCCAGACCGGCAATAAAAACGCATTTAAACTCCAGCCCCTTAGAAGCATGCAGCGACATTAATGTAATTCTGTCCGCACGCTTGTCCAGTATATCTGCTTCCGTTAAAAATGATATCTTGTGAATGAAATCACTCTTATCATTACTTTCTTTTGCAAGTTTAAGAAGATAATTCAGAATATACCTGTCAATCTTCTCGCCAAGAATTTCTATTTGCTCAGAAACGGGCTGCAAATCATTAAGTTTCTTGAGTATCTCTTTTATATCTTTTCTTTCGCACAATAAATCATTTGATAATTTAACAAAAGGCATTCCGGATCTTTTCAAAGCTTCTGATATTGGAGGAAGCTGTGAGGATGTTCTATATAAAATTGCAAAATCTGAGAACGAATAATCTTCATTTTCTCCGCCGCTTCTTGCTGAATCTATGGAGAAGAAACTATGCCCTCCTATTAAACTCTCAATAGTGCTTGTAATATATTCTGCTTCTGCCTTATCTGTAGGCGCTGAATGTATCGTAATCTTTTCGTGCGGTTTATCAAATGCTGATACAATATTAAAACAATTAATCATCTGGTTAGACGCACTAACAATACTATTTGTAGAACGGTAATTATTTTTTAGATTTACAATTTTTGTATCTGGATAATCTTCTGTAAAAGAGTTAAAGAACTTAGCATCTCCTCCTCTAAAGCCGTATATAGCTTGATTAGGGTCGCCGATTACAAAAATATTACCATCCGACGGCACCAGCATTCTGATTAACCTGTATTGATTTTCATCAATATCCTGATATTCATCTACGGATACATACCTGAATTTTTCACGATACCTGCAAAGAAGCTCCGGATTTTCTTCAAAAAGCTCAAGTGTAAGAGTAATCAAATCATCAAAGCTTAATGCATCCTCGTCCATTGTTAAAGCTTTTTCCTCGTCTGACATAACCCTTATTTCTCTGTCCAGATTTTCCCTAAGAATACTAAAACAAAGAGAATGGAATGTATGAAGATTTATTTTATCAGAAGCCTCTCCCAACAATTTTGAGAGTCTGCTTCTCATTTCTTCAGCTGCTCTTCTTGTAAAAGTTATACCTAAAATATTTTCAGGCATAATCCCCTTATTATTTATTAAATAAGCAATTCTGTGTGTTAAAACGGTAGTTTTACCTGACCCGGGACCAGCAGCGATTAAAAGTTGATTTGAATTTTCTGTTACCGCAGCTTCCTGATACTCATCCAGTCCCTTTTTCTTAGGATGCTTTTCGACAACAGAAGTTTTTTCAACAGCTGCTTCCGCCGGCTTAGGAATATCAATATTAAGCTTTAGGTTTACAAACTTTTTTTTTACAAGTTCACTATCTTCAAAAAGTCTTATAATTCCATATTCACCATCATACCCCGCCTGCTTAATAACTTTTCCTGTTCTAAGACGCGATACAGCTTCGCCTAAAAGCGTAGAACTCCTTTTAAGTTCATCAACAGGTACTTCTCTAAGAATTGATAATTCCGACCCGAATTTAGAGGTAAGACGCTCATACTCAGCAGAAACACTCTTAGAAGCAGTTCCAACGCCTAAAATTTCAGCAAGAATTTCCTGCAAAGGTACAAGACTAAAAGTTTGTCCTGCCGTTGCAGGCGGTGTAATTATTTCTTTGCGGTCAGAAAGCTCGTTAACTCTGTAAGAAACCCCTATTGTAAGAGGTTTCCCGCAGACCGGACAAATTCCATTTAATGCTTTTGTTTCTTCCGGCGTCAAACAGACGTTACATTTTCTATGTCCGTCCTCGTGATACTTTCCCTCTTCCGGAAAAAATTCAACAGTTCCGCAATAGCCATCACCCGTTTTTAAAGCATTCATGATTGAATAATAATCAGGTTCCTTAGTAAAAACAGTAGCTTCTCTGGCTAGTTTTGAAGGGGAGTGGGCATCAGAGTTTGAAACAAGTCTGAACTTATCTAATTTTGATACATGCCAGTTCATTTCTGGATCAGAAGAAAGCCCTGTTTCAACTGCAAAAATATGCTCTGAAAGGTCGCCGTAACAATCCTCTATAGAATCAAAACCTGATTTTGAGCCTAATACAGAAAACCATGGGGTCCAAATATGAGCCGGAATGATATAAGAATTTTCACCTGCTTCAAGAACAGTTTCCAGAAGGTTTCTTGAATCAAGCCCTAATATTGGCCTTCCATCTGATTTTATATTTCCAATAGTTTCAAGTTTCAGGCGAAAGTTTTCTGCTGCTTGTAAATCAGGCACAAAACAAACATGATGCACCTTTCTTGTCTTATCCCATTTTTTATAAATCGTAGAAATTTCAACGCTCAAAATAAATTTTACAGGTTCGGTTCCTTGAAAAATTTCTTTTTCGATTTCCGGTTTAAGTCTAAAAGTTCCATTTTCTGAAGGTACAAGCTTCTCTTTTATTTCATTAAACCAGGCCGGATGTGTAAAATCTCCGGTAGAAATCAGACTAAGTCCTTTCTTTTTAGCCCAGAATGCAAGTTCTTCTAAATTACAGCTCTTACTAGTAGCACGCGAGTATTTTGAATGTATGTGTAAATCTGTATAATAAAGCATTGTGATAGATCTCCATGTACAATTTATTATACCAGATAAATAATATTTATATTTATTTTAATTAATAATAAGTTCTGTACTGATGACTTATTAAATTTTATTGGTAATTGCTATCAATTGCTTGTTCTCGCATAATACACTATACCTGAATAAAATTAAATTCAAATATTCAACAAGCTGAACCAAGTTTTCAAGCTCTAAGTTTTTGCCGTCCGAGTATCAAAATGTAGAAAATAAATCCAACTCTAATTTCAGTGCAGTAAAATGTGCTGTTTTTACTAAAAAAGTGACTTTTAGAGATTTTCTAAAAGTCACTTTTTAAATTGGTTGCGGGAGCTGGATTTGAACCAACGACCTTCGGGTTATGAGTTGTGAAATTTACTTTTTATAACTTTTACAATTTCTTATTACCTTAAATATAATCAATATTTTAACTATTTTACTTTTTGTAATTTTTAATGATTTTTGTTGAATTTTTATAAAAAAGTTGAATTTTTGTTGAACTCAGAACTATAAAGCTAAATTTTTATGATATTATTGCATTAGGAGGCTTGCATGTCAGACTGGAATGTTTTTTATAGTTCATTGGCACAATCAACGGCTGCATTTGTTGGATTATTGGGTGCATTTATTATTACCAAAATTATAAATAATGAACAACAATTTAATGAAAATAAAATTTTAATTGAAGATTGTATTGTAACTGCTAATAATTTAAAAATGAGGTTAAAAGATAGGTATTTTAATTGGTATAATACAAGAATAAGAGAAAAGGCATTTGAAAAAATGGAAGATAACTCTTATGATGATAAAAATATTTTGTACAAATCACCTGAAATTATATATAATGAGTATAAGTTTTCAGAATTTGACCAAAAATCAGAAGTTTTAGTTGCCATAAAAGAACAACAAGAAAAATTATTAGGAGGCAGCCATGAAAATGAATGATATAAATAATTCATTAAAAAATTTAGGGATAAATCGTATAAATTCTTTATTAAGTAATAACCCTTTAGGTTCACTTTCCAAATCATTACAACAAATTGCAGGTATAACTCCAGAATTAGCTAAAGCAAAAACATATATTTCTATTCCTAAAATGAAACCTTTACGAATATATAATGCAAAATTAGAAGAGAACATAATAGAAGAAAAAGAAAAAATTAACGAAATATTAGCAGAAGTTTACTTACACCAAGAAAAAGTAGCACATTTATACAACAGACTTTCAAGTAATCCACAATCATCAAAAATAATTGCAAATTCTATTTATATTTCTTTGTTTTTGATTATAACTTGTATATCCATTCCATTGTTGGTATTACCTACTGATACATATATTACAATTCAAGCATTTCCGCAAATATTATTAGAAAATTTTCTTACAATAAAAGGGGTATTTGTAGCAACTTCTACAATATTGACTTGTGCAATTTTTGTAACTTTTCTAATTAAAAATAATTCAATGAAATATTCAAGAGAAACAATGCAGAGATTAGAAGAAATAACTAAATTAGAAAATTATTCTGAATATTTGAAGAACTATGTTGAAAATACAAATATTGAAAATTAGTCTAATGATTTAAAATTCCATTTAATACCCTATATATTGTAATCATTTCATTATCATTAGCATTTTTAATAAGTTTATTTACTTCGCATGCCAGTTCTTTACGAGTTTTTATATGTTCTATTGCTAAAACTTCGGCTACATCAATATTAAATACTTTAGCATAATTTTCAACCAGTTCGGCAGAGGGATAATTTTTGCCTGTTTCAATACAACTTTGATGTTTTGTTGCAATTCCGACCTTTTCGGCAAGTTCAGACTGCTTTAAACCGTTTTTAAGTCGCAATTCCTGTATTCTTTTTCCTAATCGCTTTTTTAATTCCATTTTCAACCCCTTTATACATGTTATTTGCTACTACTCGCTCATAAACATTGCTAAAGGTTATACGATTTGCAAATAATCGTTTTTTGATGTAATTTGATAAATAATAAACATTGATTATTTTATAAATAGTCCTTGTTTTAGGTAAAAAGCAATTAAAACAAATCAAGGAGGTTTTATGAAAAAGTTTTTAACCCTTATAATAATATATTTTGTTATAAATAGTTGTGCTTTTGCACAAGAAAAAGCCCCTTTTCTTGAACTTACAAAGCAACATTTAACTGCTATTGATAAATTAATGAATGACAATGAAAAAGCAAAATATTCAGGTGTAGCCTCAAGAACAAAATTCGCTTGTGATGAATTTCAAAGAAATTGCGTAGTAGATTATGAACATAGTTCATATATACATTTAGTTTTATTCTATTTTCCCGATGATAAAACTATGTATATGAGCATTTATAACAATGTAATATATAGAGCAAGTAATTTAGTAACATTTAGCGAATTAGGTGTTAAATTTAATGATGTTATAATGACAGTTCCATTAGAAAACAATTATAATATTGAGGCAAATACTTATAACTCTATGTATGATAATTTTACAATGAATAACAGAGTACATGGAAGATTTGCAGGAAAAGACCTTGAAAAATTAAGAAAAATATTTAATTCATGTAATGTCATATCTACAAAGCGTTTGTTAGGTTATAAACACGAATTACAATGCGAAAATAAGTTAACGTGCGAAACAAAAATATATCCTATGCTAAACTCTTTCGTAGGAGGTTATCATGTGCCGGAAATAGGTATGCATGATTTATTATTTTATAGTTCATTATTGCAAAAAATCGGTTATAGATGGATAGATGAAAAATAGTGCCTTAAAAATCCAAAAATTTTTTAGGGGTACTATCCATATATAGAGGCTTAATTTTTCTACTTTTTAATGGTAGGGGGGAGGGTTTAAACCTCTTTATAGTCAATTAGGGGTATCTCATGCCTGTTTTCTTCTATTGCTTTTTGTTTTTGATCCTCCATTAAGGCTTTTACTTCTTCATAGGATTTTTGCAGGTTAATATTTGTAGTTGTCATACATAATTGCTCTATCGGTTTTTCCCCTATCGTATCTCTTATAATTTGAAATGCCTTTGTATCACCCTCTAAAGCCTTATCAATAAGCGATAAGCATATATTTTCCTGTATATCATTTTCTGAAAGTAACAATAATAATTGTTCTTTTAATGTCTTACGCATTCTACGCACCTCCCCTGATTTTATTCCGCCTTTTTGGCCTATTATCCTAACTTCGTCCTTGCTTCGTTTATTAGCCGGAATTAGATTTTTATAACCGTCTGATTTTGGCATTTTATTTTTCCCTCCATTTTTATACTTTTTGTATCTTTTGTGCCTTTTATCCTTATATAGACAGTCTTTTATAAAAGAGTATTATTATTAGTATTATTACTGCTTTTATACTCTTTTTTAAGATAATTACTTATATTAAACCCAAAATAAGTAAATATATAATCTAAAGTTTTATAATCCCCTGCAAGAGCATTATTTATGTTAAAGAATACAGGAATATTATATTTATTATTTCCAACTATTAAAAGCCGTTTTATAGCGTCAATTTCATAATGGCTAATGACAATATAATTTTCAGAATTAAAATTATTATTTTTGCGGTTTATAGTGGATGTATTTTTTATTATTTTATCAAATTTATTTAAAATATCAGTAATCATTTTTAAGTTTCCTAAAGGTATATAAGGTATTATCAGTCTTTAATGTGCATTTTTATAATTTGTGTGTTACTAGTGATGTTTAGCCTTAAAATGTATAAAAGGTATATTTATCCATAAAATATGAATTTATAACCCCTAGTACCGCTTTTACAAATCCTCCCATAGCCTTTACTTGCAAGATTTTCAAGTGCAATTTTTGCCATTTCAAGAGTTCTGAAACAACTTATATTTTTCTTGTATAATTCCGTAGGGGAAATAGTTTTTATATTTTTTATTCTTAAAAGATTTAAAGTGTAATCTTCAAGAGGATTTATAGTAATTCTTTCATTTAAAAGTTTATGAAAACAATAAATAAAATACTTGCTTAATTCTATTGCATTATTAAGTGTATTTATAGAAATTTCATCTTTTTCTATATTTTCTATACAATGTAAAACTAATGAAAATCTTGCTACATAACTTATTTGTTTTGACATATAACTTGCTATTAAATTAGAAATACTATTAGATTTTTTTAAATCAGAGATTTCTTTAAAAAATGTTTTGAATTGAATAAGTGCGTTGTCATCAAACTTATACCCTTTAGGAGTGTTATTAATTTTGTATTTAAAAATTTTTTCACAACAATTTTTTAATACTGAAATATCATATTTTTCTTTAAAATCCGGTAATATTCCTGTTTCTTCATAACCAGTACAACAAAATAACCAGCGTTCAAGCATTCCGTCTGTACTCTCTATGCCTTTTTTAAATAATGTTTCATCAAGAACTTTTGGCTGAATACCCCCAATAATATTATGACTTGCCTCTACTATAAAATCTTCATCAGTACCTTTTCTTATTATGTTTTGTCTATCTTTGCACCATGCCTGTAAAAAATACTCTTTATCATTTCCGCCACCACCTTTATATTGATTAAAACTTTTAAATAAATGAGCTAATTCGTCAGTAAAAATTCCAATTCCCAGCATAATATCTTTATTTGAATTAATAGCCATGCATAAAGCCTCTACTGTTGCATTTTGTGTTGTAATACGAGGTTTTAAAGGTTTTCTTGGCTCTTTTGGTATTTCTGCATTCTTCCCCTGCTTTATAAACTGTTTATATACCTCTAATTCTGCTTTATATTGAATATAATCTTTTTTATACTGTTCTAATTTTATTTCATATTTTTCAAGTAATATAGCCTCAAAATTATCTAAAATTTTTTTGCCAATTTTCAGGCATGGTGTCTTTTTTTGAGAGGGTTTACCAACTAATGCAAGCCATAAAATAGGGTATTCTATAAAATTACTTGCCGGATTTGCATTTATATAAAATCTATAATCCATTAACATACTCACAGTTACTAAAAATACACATGCAATATACTCTAAAGGGGCGTCAAGTCTTTTATGTAAATCAATTATGATATTTTTTATATTTGCAGGAAAAATATCAATAGGAAAATTCTCATTACTATCAATTTTATCTGATAATATATTCTGAATTACACTCAAATCAAGTGTTTTTGCATTATTTAATAATTCTTGGAAATTATTTTTATCATATTTTATTAAATAATCGTCAAGCCCAATTTTATCATCAATTTCAGGCAATTTTATTATTTTTACTATTGCTTGCTTTTCTGCAATTAAATATGCAGAAAAATGATATAATGCTTGTTTTACTTGAGGTTTAGACCACATGTCATTGTCGTAACATAAATAAATCGTTTTATTTTTTAAATCCAAATTTACTATATCAGGTATAATATCTGCATTAATTTCAGTTTCATCGTCTTTAGGTGTCCTTTTCCAAGCCCACACACCTGAAAGAGCAAGGCAATTAAAACCCTCTTGAACGGCTTTTATTGCTTTCTTTTCCCCCTCTGTAATAATTATATATTCATTCCTATTACTTATGATATTTGGACTTAATGCAAGCGGTCTAAATAATCTTGAACACAATTCTTTTGGTTTTATATATTTTTTATTTTCAGTAGGATTTTTTAGCCTCATATTGTAATAATCAGTAGGCTTATTTTTGTATAATTCAGGATATTTTAATTGCCAACAATCAGGAGTTTCTAATAAATACCCATTATTTATATATTCATTTAAGGTTAAATCCGATATACCGCTTTTTATAAAGTCATTTCTTGTAAAATTTTGTATTATCATAATATGCCTCAATTTTTGTTTTGTATGGTTATCGTTCCTGTTGCACGCTTTCACCGGCATTAAAAAATTCTATTAATTTTTCAACATTAATTAAAATCTTTTTTCCTGCTCTTACATGGCTTACTTTATTTTGCAAGGCTAATTGCCTTACATAATGTCTTGCAAGCCCTGTTATTTCTGCTACCTCATTTACAGTTGCCATTTTGGGTGTTTTTAGATTTTCCAACATTTTTCCTCCTTTTGTTTTTGTTATTGAAAATTACTAAATGTAACAAATTCTATTTTATATTACTGTAAAACACTTGAAATTAGAGCAATTTATGTTATATTGATAACATATCAGAAATTTATTATATAAAATTCCTGATTTAGTAACAAATAAGGTATATAAAATGCAAAAGAAAAATAAAAATTTTAAACTATGTAGTCGTTTTAAGGCATTGAGAGAGAGTAAAAGTAGTATTGAAAGAGATTATACGCAGGATATGCTTGCAAAAGCATTAAAAATCTCTAAAACTCAAATTTCTAATTTAGAAAATGGTAAAAAATTCCCTTCTTATACAGAATTACAACAATATAGCAAATTTTTTAATATCCCTGCTGATTACTTAATAAATGAAAAAGCAAGCATAAAAAATGAAAATTTTAAATTAGGTACAGATTTAGGACTTACCGATAAAACAATTAAACTTATATCAGACATTGTAAAAGTTTCTGAAATGTATAATCCAAACTCTAAAAATATCCCTATAAAAATTTTAAACGAAATGTTGACATATAAAAATGGGGCTTTCGTTGTTTTATTAGCAAAAATTGTTGAATATTTAGAATATAACACCTATGACACATCAAAGTATTTCGATGTTATTGGTATAGAAGAAAATGAAATTAAATATTATGAAGAAAATCCTTATAATGACGATAAAGAGGCTGAATTTATGCTATTTAGAATACAACATGATTTTATAAATATGCTCAAAGACATAAAAGAACAACATATACCAAAAAGGAGTAACGAAAATGGCAAACATTCAACCAAGAAAAAACAAAGACGGTAAAATTATCTCATACTGTATCAGAGTTCACAAAGGCAGAGATACAAACGGCAAGCAGTTAAAACCTTATACAATGACATTTTTCTTTGATGAAAAGTGGAGCGAAAAGAAAATACAAGCAGAATTGCAAAAATCAGCTACACTTTTTGAAAATGAATGTAAAAAAGGTTTTGTTGCCGATAACAAGCAAACTTTTGAACGATATGCAAATTATGTTATTGATTTAAAAGAACGCATTGGGGTAAAACATAGAACAATAGTACGATACAAAGAACTATTGGAACGAATAAAACCAGCAATCGGACATTATAAGTTATGCGATTTAAAACCTCAACATTTAAACGCTTTCTATGACCAATTATCAAAAGACGGTATAAACAAAGCAACTGGCGGTAAATTAAGCAGTAAAACAATTATAGAACATCATAGACTTATAAGAACTATACTTGCAGAGGCAGAAAAAGAATTGCTTGTGCCTTATAATGCAGCCTCTAAAGCCACACCCCCAAAGAATGAACGAAAGGAGGCAAATTATATTGAAATAGAAGATATTGAACGCATTTTATTTTATTCTTTGCAAGAACCTTTAAAAAAGCAAGTTGCATTGAATTTGCTTATATTTACAGGTTGTCGCAGGGGTGAAATTATGGGTTTACAATGGAGCGATATAGATTTTAAAAATAATCTGATAAATATTAAGCGTACTTCTTTATATTCAAAAGACAGGGGTATATATCAAGATACACCTAAAACCGAACAATCAAAAAGAAGTATTAGCGTTCCGGCAAAGGTTATGGAACTATTAAGAGTATACAAAAAAGAATATAATACAAAAAGACTTGTACTCGGTACGGCTTGGACTGATACAGGGTTTATACTTGTTCAAGAAAACGGTAAACCGATGCACCCTGATACATTAACCGATTATTGTTCAAGTTTTAGAACGAAATATAACAATATTATTGAAAAAGAGAACAAAGACAGACTTAAAACAAACAAATTGCCGTTATTACCACATATAAATCCTCACGCTTTCAGACATTCACAAGCAAGTATGCTGATATTAAGCGGTCTGGATTGTGCAACTGTCAGTAAAAGACTAGGACACGCAAATATAAGTACAACAACAAACATATATACACATATACTACATGAGGCAGACAAAAAAGCCAGTGATAAACTTGAAAATATTTTACTAAATCAAAACAAACAAAAACAGGTTATACTAAATTAACATTTTTTTATTAGCAGTAATAACTTCTAAAGGCGAATTTAACAAAGAATAGTCTACATCATCAGTAATTATTTTTATATCATTGTAATTACATAGATAATTAAAATACTCATCGTTAAAATCTATCTTAATATCATTAGTTAAATTTTCAATAGCCAATTCTTCAAAATTATCACTTAATTTTGTAAAAGTACTTAACATTCGTCTTATGATAGGCTTTATTTGCTCTATGGCATATGTATAGTCATCAGAATTTCTAAAATCTCTTTTCTTTTGGTAACTGTCATCTTTACCTTGCTTTTTTATATTGTATTCTCTCGAAATAAGGACATTAACAAATTCTGCTAAATTTAATGATGTTAAATATATAGTAGCTCCAGACTTCACTATTTCAGCCATAAAATTACTATAAACTTCTGATTTGGTTTCATTTAAATCAGGATTTAAACTATTGTATAAAAAGACTAAAATATTTGTATCAAAGAGAAATTTATCAGTAGATTTTGGTTTATATGTTTTTAAATCATAAACACTAACCATTGTCTAATTCCTCTTTTAATGCTTCATCTAACTTTTCTCTATATTCAGGATTTTGATAATATTCTTTAGCTCTCTTTAAAACAGTTGCAAGGATATCCCAATCATCTTTTTTCATATTTGTTGTTTTAACATTGCTACGCAAAAATTCAACACTATAATTTTCTTTATATAATTGACCTACTGCTGTATTTAAAAAAGCAGAAATAACCATGTCAATATTTACAAAATCTAATAAAACGGAATTTCCGGCTTTTAGTGCTTTATTTATCTTCTCAAAAACTTTTTGTCCGTCAGTATCTGACACCGCAGCACTTCCACCAACTTCATTATAAATATTAATTTTTATCTCATTGTTTGACATTTTTTCACCTACAAAAATAGCTCGTCAATTTGTTCATCCTCTGTCATATAATCTTGAGTGTCATCCATTTTGATTTTCAAATTGACAATAGTTCCAATGAATGAATTATCAAATTCTTTCACATTAATTTTATCATAAACATTTTCATACCAATAACCATTATCTGATATTACCTGCAATGTTCCTTTATTTTGGCTTATAAATCTTCTTACGGTTTCAAAACCTAGTCCACCTGATATACCTTGTTTTGTGGTAGTATCTTTTTTTACTGCCCATTGTATTGCTCGTATTGCACTTATATCATTTCTATTAAAGTAATTGCACACATTTTGTTTAATTGTAGTTCCAGTATTTACTATTGTAAAATATAAGTCTTTTTTATTAGGAAAATACTGTCCACAAGTATAAACATAATCACAATCAGCATGGATTTTAGCATTAACAAAAATTTCCAATAAACTTTTGACAAAATCTTTTCTAAAACTTTCTGACATTTTAGGAAAGTCATGTTTTGTTAATAATTCATCATTTATATATTGATAAAATGACTGATTATCAGTTGCTTTAAATTTCTTATATTTAATAGTTGTTGAATAATAATCATCTAATTTAGGGTATCCATAATTGCTTAAAAAATCATTTTTTTGTAATATGGTCTGTACTCGTGGTTGAAAATTTTCAAAAATTATATTTACAAACACTTCAGTATCATCAAATATAGCCCCCATTAAAGCTGATAAATTTGCTTCTAAATAGCTTGTGTTTGAAAAATCAATATATACATCTTCCACAAATAATTTTATCAATGCTTGATATAAATTAATTAAAGAAGAAAAACTTTGATAATTATTTTCAATTTTATTAGGAAGTTTGTATTTTATGCTCATATTTTACGACCTATTTATATATTAGCATACCAAATAATTATGTATAGTTGAATTAAAGTTGAATTATTTAAGTATTTTTATATTTAATAAGGGGACTTCAAAATCCTTGAAATCCCCTCTATTCAATTGGTTGCGGGAGCTGGATTTGAACCAACGACCTTCGGGTTATGAGCCCGACGAGCTACCAGACTGCTCCATCCCGCGTTATTTAATTTTCATGTTGAGCAAATAGGCTCAACATCTATATTATGCTCCGTAAATTTTAAAAATCAAGTACCTTGAATTTTTATGTAAATTTTATTCATACCTACAATTATTATAGGTATGTTTGTAGGAGCGGTGCAGAGCGAAGTTTTTTTTATGAATTTTATTAAATACTGCGGCAGTAAAGTTTAGGGCGGTGAAGAAATTTGTATTTAGTAATAGGAATATTATAATAAGTATTTTATAAATACCAATAACACTGATTATATCAAGCAAGGAAGTAAAACTAAAAAGCGTCTTATGAGCCGACGAGCTACATAAAATTTTTAAGCTGCGATTTTTTATTTTAAAACGCACCCCATACAGCCCCTCTCACTGTATGATAAGCATTCTTGGTCATGGACACAAATTTTTAGCGATGAGATTTTTCTCACTACAGAAACTTTGTTAATATTGTTACATAAAAAAGCGGTATTGATAAGGTTTAGCTTCTAAATTAGGCATTCTTTTTATTGTTCGCGCTAATTTCTTGGCAAATTCTAATGTAACAGGAAGTCTATCGTATAAACTGTCACTATTCCAATTCATCTTACTTAGCCCTAAAATACTATATGCGCTTTCATATAAAGAACCGTGACCAGCATACCTTTTTAATAATATAGGAGCAGGAACTCCCCGACCCTCTTTGTAAAAATGTCGACCATCATTCGATAAAATTATATCTCCTTGTGTCCATACAAGGAGGTCATTATCTAGTCGTAATATGGTTCCTCGGTTACAAGGATAACCTGCTACTTTTTGCCGTCCTTCAATTTTTATACCTTTCCAAGAAACATTTTGTTGAATTTGAACTAATTCAATATCTTTACATACTCGTAATGCATCATAACAACCATCTATTTCCTCCTCTTTAAATTCAGTTGATTTATGTATAACAATATTTTTAGGAGGTTTTCCAGCATTACGTTCTTGATATATTGATAGACATCTACTCATAACTCTTCGAATTTCATCTTTGCTTAAATATGGATTATCATTTAAGCCTAATTTATAATTATCAGTGTCATATGCGACAAATTCAAGCCCAGAGCCTTCTGCATCAAATACCTGACTGCAACAAGTAACAAAACGAGACTTCTCATTCTGATTTCTTATTGCATAACTCATCCCAATATAAGCTGTATCAGTAGGCATATTAGCTAATTTCCATGACACACCTGTAATTTTACTGTATACAGCAATCCCTAAATGCCACATAACACTGCATTGACACGGATATTGCAAAGCTTTATCTTCTCTAATAATCTGCGTAGGAATACCATAGCCAACACAAAGTGCTTTTATATAGTCATGTAAGTCAAATTCATTATCTTCTTTACATTCGAATGCTTGTTCCCATTTGATTGGAAGATAAATAAATAAAATTTCAAAATCATATTTATTCGTTGCAATTTTTCTAATTAATTGAGCAAGAAGCTTTGCCAAATTTTGATATGGCTTAGATGAATTCAGGAATGTTCTTTCTTCCTCTTCTGTAATTTCAATGTTTATATTTTCATTTATTGAAATATTTTTTTTAAATACTTGTTCAAAGCCTGGAAAATCAATTAGATATGATTTTCGCTCCTGTGGTACCTGTTTCGTTTTTAATTGATTTATTAAATTAGCAATAATTTTTTGAGAACCAATTGGTCCAATTGAAGCAACTCTAATATTAGAAAACGCATTACCTATAAGCTTTTGATTATAAGGGCCATACTGAACCAATCCTTTTAGTGGGTGAATATTTATACAATCATCTCGTTCTGGACAAAAAGTCAAATATGGTTCAGGCACATTTTCATAAGCAACTATATGTGAAGCATTTGACATTATGCATTCCTCCCGCTGTATGCTGTAATACCACTGACTGTAAAACTTGGAATAATTTCAGATTTACTTCCTGAGAATAAACATAAATGTTTATTTTGATTTTTACCAATCAATAAATCTATCCAACTATCTAAAATTTGATTACTAGGGATGTTAAATCTATTAGAAAGCTTTGAATTTACAAAAACCTTGATTGCATTTAATGTATTTGAATCAAAGGTTTCATCCTCTATCCATATTTTGGGTTCTATTATTAACCATAAGGTATTATATCTATATTCAAGCTTTAATTTTATAGCCTGAGCCCAAGGCACATTTAATTTTGGAATATTTCCATAATAATATTCTTTAAATTCATATTGTCCCATTTTCCATTGCGAAAAAATTTGAGGTTTAATTTTTCTCTTATCAATCACTAAATAATAGTTATGACATTTATATTTACTCTTCACTGGCAGACTATTCTCAAAACATTTGACTAATAGTTGATACAAGAGATTTAATTCCTGTTGTCCTTCCTGTAATTTTTCATTGTTTATTTCATAATCTTTTATACTTTTTATATTATATGAATTAAATGTCTTGTTTATTTCACCTAATTGTCCAAAAGCTAATACTCCAATTTTTTTACGAATAGCAACAATATTTGTATTTGCAGCCTGAATTGCTTGTTGAATTTCCTTATAACCACCAATTTCGCAATCTATTAGTTTACAATTTATAGGGTAATCAAGAATAGGTAATGCATTTAGCCTTATAATCGGAAAACCTTTACCTTTAGTAGGTAAGGGTGGAAATGTAGCTTTAGGCATTTTCTCATTTAGATATTCTTTTATTTTATCAGGAATATTATCAAATTGATTTATTATATCAGCCATTGTTTCATCAAAATTTTGTATCTCAATTATGTGAGCATTTATATTTTTACTTTTAGCTTTATTAATTAAATCGGATAGTTTTTTACAAGGCTTTTCCCCAATTCTTAACAACCAAAACAATCCATGCGGAAAAGCATCATTATTATCTATTGCATCGTTAAAAGTTTCCATTATTGAATCATCACGACCACTATAGCCAGAAACAATCATACCATATTTTTGAGATTGTTCTATTAACAATTTTCTATATTTAATATCTTGCTTTTCTAATTCACTGTCTGTATTTTTTATTTTATTAGATTGAAAATCTCCATGCAATTTTATTAATAATGGCCATTTTTCATTATTCACAGCATCTCTAGCTAAATCATTACTATCTAAAGTTGAGACAACTAATTCATCATTTGAGTTATATAACTTATATGCAGCATTTTCTATAAGTTTATCAAAGTTTGTTGTCCAAATAATTCTACAGGCATTTAATTTCATTAATGATGCTATAACTCTTTGTCCAAATGATGGCTGTCGACCTTTTACAGCATTTTCAATAACTTGTCTTCTCAATTCTTCAGTTGGATAAGCTTTTTCAAAATAATAAGCATAATCATTACTTACTTCAATAGGTAGAATATTATTTGATACAAAATAATCTTCCAATATTTGTCGTGTAGTTGAATTAGATAAATCATGAAAAAGTTTTGGATTCGCACCTGTATTCTTACAAAATATATTTATTTTAAATTGCATAATAAGATTTGATGCAGATGGAATTCCAGCAGAAACTGAAACACCAGCACCTAAAAACCACATAAAAAATTGATATTTGTTTTTATATAGATTAAGAAACTCTTTATAATCCATAGGATATCCCTTTATTCAGTTTATTATATCATGAAAAAGCTTATAATTTTTATTTCTTAACAAAACTTCTACAAATATAGTAAAAATTAAATGCAACGGAATTTCTCGGCGAATGATGAAATGTTTATAGGCTGTGAGGTATAAAACCTTATTTTATTTCTTTAATGGTTTTTATTATTTTTAGATATGCCTCAATTTCATTAGGGTTTGCTAAATAAATTTCCTTTATTAGCTCATCTCTGCTTTTGTTTTCAGTTTCGTTAGTTGATACTCCGAACTCTGATAAAGAAATATTTAATACATCAAGCATTTTCAAAAAGCTATTCAAAGCAGGAACTTGTAATCCTCTTTCAATATTGCTTAAATTCTTTTCAGTCATACCAATCTTTTCAGATAATTCTGCCTGCGATAATTTAGCATTTACCCGTAATTGTTTAATTTTCTTTCCTAAAAATTCTTTGTCATCATAAAGAAACATAGTTATTATTCCTTATTATTTATTCAAAATTACCGTACAAATAATAACTAAATAACCCTACGATTTATAAGTTTTATTTATTTTAGAAATTTACAATACCCATATTTAAGTTTTTGTGATATGATTACCATATAGATAATACCTAATCTTAAAAAGTATTATTAGAGGTAATTATATGACGAAATTTTTAGCACAAGATTACAATAAAATGTTTAATATTCTTGAGGAATACCTAACAGACAGGGTACAAGAAATTGACTTGACTATTTTAGAGGCGGTAGAGCAAAGGAAAAATGGCAAAAATTTTAGCTTTGAGGAACATTTACGCGGTTTAGTATATGCTCAACTTAGTGCCTTGGTATCGTGGAAGAAGATTAAGGACAACCAATCAAAACTTGATGAAATTTTTTGTAACTTTGACCGCCAACAATTAAAAGAAAAATCGGCGGAAGATTTAATCAATAAGATTACTGATATAAAATGTCATAACCCATATACGACTAAAAACCAAATGCGGTCATTAAAAGCCAATATTGAAACTTTTGAACGAATTGAGCAAGATTTCGGAAGTTTGGAAAAATTTATAACGCACAGTACGCCGTCTAACATTATCAAATTACTTGCTGATAGTAATAGTACCTATAAAATTAAGTATATGGGTGTTCCGATTGCGTGCGAATATGTTAGAAATGTTGGGATAGATATTATTAAACCGGATGTGCATATTAAAAGAATTGCATCAGCGGACAGATTAAATTTAGTAACCGCGAAATCTGATTACAAAATTATAGATGAATTTCAAAAGCTATCAAAACAAATCGGAATAAGCCAAGCAAAAATGGATTACTTATTGTGGAATTATTGCTCAAAGGGTTATGGTGAAATTTGCACCGCCACACCTAAATGTGAAAAATGTGTAATTAAAAAATATTGTAAGAGGAATAAATGACTATTATTAAGGAAATAGAAGAATTTATAAAAAACTTACCAATGGATTATGAGTTTACTGCAACATGGTTAAAAAAAGAATTAAGTAAACAATATAACCGTCCTAATAGTAGCTATATCCCGTCTGATTATTGTTATAATCGCAAAAATAACGGTATAAATTATGATAACCAACCACATTATTTTATATATTTAGGTCGAAATAAATATAAATTTGTTGGCAAAGATTACGTATATAAAGGCGAAATAGAGCATAACCCAAGAAAAAAATTTTAAATATCTTGTAATCATTTCTCGCTATGTTATTGTAAACAAAAAATATTGGAGTAAATATGAAAAAATTGTTACTTACATCAAGTATTATTGTAATATCATCATTGGTTGTTTTAGCGGATGAAAATATTAAAACCGAAATTTCTAAATACGGTAATACATATTTTCTTAATACAAAAACTAAAACAGAACAGATTAACTGTACTGTCGTTTATAGAAAAATTGGTAATCAATATAACAGAGAATTGAGATGTTCTGTTTGCAAAGATGTAGTGTGTATGAAGCGTCAACAGCTTAAAAACACTTTAAAATTTCCAACAGAGGATTGGATAAATTTAGATACACTTGCTTTTGAAAAATATGGCGAATACGCTTTATGGCATAATTCACCAGAAAGTATAGTAAAAGATGCAAAAGAACTTGCTATTGCCAAAAGCTATTATCAATCTAAAAATTGTAATGGAAAATATGAATACGATGTTGTTAATGATAGGTCATATTGTACGGAAACGGTAGATTTGACAAAAGACATGACAAAACAAGAAAAAGAAGACTATTTTAGAGCTAAAGATTTTGAAGAAGATTATGAAAACTTTATAAGATATAAAAGAATGTATCCATAGTGAGGGAAATAATGCCAGTATTTATAATATCACCAAGTGCAATATTTGGAAGTTTTTTATTAGTAGCCTTTTTATATTTCATTTTTGGTGCTGCTTTAGGTATTATTCTTATTACTTATCTTGTAATTGTAATAGGCTATCATATAATAGACCTACTATTGGATTATTTATTAGAATATCTGCAATCAAAAAACGAAACACCAGAAGAACAAAAAACTAGAAAAATGATAAAAGATTGGAGAAATGGAGTATCGCATACTAAAGCAGAAAGATATCCAACAAAATACGAAATAGAACAACAGGCACTAGATAAGATTAAAACGTTAGCAAAGAATTTTGTAACAGATTTTATAGCTAAGGGAAAAACAGAATTTTCGCATGAAGATTTAAAAGATTTTACAGTTCTAATAAAATTTAAAAATGGAATAACAATTCCTGCATTAGAAAAATACTCTTATAAAGAACATCCTTTGTTATTGGATATACTAAAACAAACTTATAACAAATTAAATAATAAATAATTTAGTGCCGGCGGGGAAAAGAAAAACAAAAAAAGAGAACAAGTTTATTATAAATATCCTATATACAGAAGTATAAGAAGTAATAAAATATACAGATACTCTGATGATTACATTGACCTTATTGTCATGACAAAGTTTAGACTAGCATCAAGCCGAAATTTTAGGTAGAGATTAAGATGGAGATTGATGAGGGACAGGCAAAAATTTTGTAAAACATTTAATATTTCCTCATAATCATTTTTCTCTGAAATGCTGATTTAGAACAAGTTTTAGGATTATGTAAAAATTTATTGTATAACATAAATTCAGTTATAACAAGGCTTTGTGGGGTATTATTTTTGACAAACGCTCAAAAATTTGGTATTATAGAGGAGTAAATTATAAGAAGCTTTTCGACGTTAGCGAGTGGATAAACGCCCCGGCAGTGGAACCAGATGCCATGGTTATTAAAACAAGGGTTCAGATGTTAGTAGTAGTTGGATGACGAAAAACATCGGTAACTTATCCAGATAATAAACTTTTGAGGACTAGTTTAACTAGCATTTGAATATAATTTACATTTTATCTTGTGGGTTATAAATAAGAAGTACTTAATCAAACTTGATTAAGTTTTATCACTTGTTAGAGTACACTCTAAACAGGCGATAATTTGGTATTTAAAACTCCCTGAATAGACTTAGATTTTGATTTTTCAGTCATTTCAGTGATGAAGCCTTTACTTCAAACACTCGTCATCCTACAAGTAAGTAAAAGGAGATTTTTTACTATGAACAGAATGACGACCAAAGGTCAAAAAGTCGGGTACATCAGGGTTAGCTCCATTGAACAGAACACTGAAAGTCAAAAATCACTGCTGGGAAATGTGGGTATGGACAAAGTTTTTGAAGAAAAGCTTAGCGGAAAGAATACCGAACGTCCACAGCTACAAATGATGTTAGATTATGTTAGAGACGGCGACACCGTTTATGTAAAAGACTTATCACGTCTTGCTAGAAACACCAAAGATTTATTAGATATCGTCGAATATCTTAATAACAAAGGTGTAGGCTTATTTAGTATTAAGGAAAACATTGATACCTCAAGCAATTTCGGCAAACTGATGATTACATTTCTTGCCGCGATTTACGAGTTTGAACGTGCTAATCTTTTGGAACGCCAACGCGACGGTATTGCGGTTGCTAAAAAACAGGGCAAGTACAAAGGGCGAAAGCAAGTGCCGAAACCTGTCAATTTTAGCGAGGTTTACAAGAAATGGCTTAATCGTGAAATTAAATCAAATGTTGCTTCCGCGAGTTGAATATTAGCGAATACGCATTCTACAAGTTCGTAAGAGAGGAGAATGCTAATGGCTAAGAGAAGACGTAACGGAGAAGGATGCTTTTCAAAAAATGGCAATGGGTTTGATTATAGATTTCCGTATAAAGATGAATGCGGAAAAACTAAATATGGATATGTTTACGGTAAGACACAAGAAATATGCCTTGAAAAAGCTGAAAAGCGGAAAGCCGAGCTAGAAGGCAGATGCCCTGAGGATATTACAGGTAACGTAACAGTTGAACAATGGGCAAACTACTGGTTTGATAACTATGTTGTAGGTCATGTTAAAATTACGACTATTAACGACGATAGAAGTATTTTAGACAAACATATCATTCCAGGCATAGGTCACCGACCGTTAAATAGTATAAAAGGATTGAGACTGACTAAGTTCTATAATGATTGCCTAAAGAAAAGTAACGGTAGGGGTGGAACTCTTGACCCGAAAACCGTTAAAAATATTCGTGCAGTTGTAAACAGAATGTTTGAATGTGCATATCAAAATGAACTTATAAAAGAAAATCCTAATAGAAAAGCTAAATATCCGAAATGCACAAAAAAGGAAACACAAATCCTATCACAAGAGGATTACGACAAACTTATAAAGTATTGTTGTGAACAAGGTACTCAATGGGATATGCTTATAGTTTTCTTTCTATGTGTCGGTTCAAGACTTGGCGAAACATTGGGTTTGCAATGGTCAAAGATAAATTTTCAAAAACACGAAATTAGAATTGACCAACAAATGCAGCCAGTTATACACAATGACAAAACCTATAAATACAAGTATAAAAAGCAAATAATTGATTTTACAAAAACAAAATCTTCAAATCGAACAATACCTATGTTTCCCGAAGTTGAACAAATACTCCGCCATGTTAGAAAGTTGCAGGCGGAAAACAAAATGAAACTCGGGCAGAAGTATTGTAGAGATTTAGACCTTGTGTTTGCTCGTGATGACGGTTATTTTATTTGCGATACTACCTTTAGAGCCTTTGTAAATAAACGCTTAGCGGAAGCTGGAATTGAGCATCACAAGATACATTCATTTAGGCATTCGTGTGCTACAACATTATTTGAAGAAAAAGCCGACATTAAAAAGGTTTCAAAGTGGCTCGGACATAGTTGTATAGGTATAACTTTGGATACATATACTCACGTGTTACCGCACCATTTAGAAGAACTGGCAGAACTTCAAAGCAACCGTTTCAAACGAATATTCAGCAGTAATGAAAAAGAAATTCCTGATGAAATGTTACCGCAACAAGATGATTGGGGTGCATAAATGATAATAAGTTGTGGGGATAAAAAGACCTATAATTATTGTAGGTCATCCCTACAATTTACATCAAAAAATAAGTATTTTATAAATACCAATAACACTGATTATATCAAGCAAGGAAGTAAATCTAAAATGAGTCTTATGAGCCCGACGAGCTACAAAACTGCTCCATCCCGCGATAAATTTTCTTACACTCTATTATTAAATGCTAAAAAACAAAAATCAACCCCTTGAATTACCAAAAAGTTTTGTTAACAAATGTAACAATATTGTAAAAATTAATCAATTCAGAACCTTCACGTTTTTTATCGGAATAAAAACGCCTCGTGTGAAAGGAGAAAAATATGATACCAACAAATTTATCCCCTGTTGCTAAGCAACTACCAGAATACCTATTTTACAAACTTCCTAACAATAAAGGATATCGAATGTTCACAACAAAGCCGACTGCTATCTCACACACTTTTGATTTAAATATTGGGAAAAAAACATTAACAGATGCTATAAATCTAAAGTTTGACCGTGACTATAAAGGAACTCAACTAATAAAAAAATTATTTAATTTACAAGAAATTCACTGTCGCAGCAATCCTGATGTTCTTACTGTCAATCTAGAAAAGAAAAATGTAAAAAATCAAAATGAAGCTAACGCAATAGTAAGATTTATCAAAAGTTTAAGTAATAAAAAGAATAAACCTGTTGTTGTAAAAGATTTAGCCTATGATCCATATACCTTACCAGGGTTCATTGATAATGGATTTATGGATATACATACATGTAAAACTGTCCGTAGAAACAAAATCCATCAAGCCGGCGATGAACTGAAAAGCTCGATTGATTCTAGGGATTTGTTTGGAATATTAGACAATATTAATAATTACATAGATGTGTTACTTCGAAGAGAGCCTGCAACCAAAGCTAAATCTAATAAAACACTAAAAAAAGCTTTAAAGAAAGCAAATAATAATGATTATAAATTAAGAATGCTGCATGATAAATTGTCTAATTTAGTATATATACCATAGAAATAATAAAAAAAGGCCGAGATATATTATTGCGGCTTTTTTAACATGTAATTTGTAAAGTTATGTAACAATATTTAATAGTTTATGAAATTTTACATAAGTTTTATACTTTATATATATACAAAACGAATTCATAATATAAACCTTTCATACAACCTACACACTAACCTTCTACACATGAGGAATTAATTAAAAAAGATTCCAAAACCTTTCTTTTGAAGAAAGGTTTTTTTTTAGTCTATTGAGTGAACAGCATATTTGTGGTAATATACTATGTGAAAGAGGAGCTTAGTTAGATGGGCTACAAAATATTATCAAAGAGAGAATTATGTCCTAATCAGTATGAAATAACTATTGATGCGCCTTTTGTCGTACGTAACGCCAAAGCTGGCCAGTTTATTATTTTTAGAGCAGAAGAGAATGGGAAAAGAGTACCGCTAACAATCGCTGATGCTAATAAAGAAACCGGAGAGCTTACACTTGTTTTTATGGCAGTAGGCTACTCAACTAAAAAACTTGCTGCTCTTAATGAAGGCGATGAACTCGTTGATATAGTAGGTCCTCTTGGACAGCCTACACATATTGAAAAGTATGGCACTGTTGTTTGTCTGGCCGGAGGCTATGGCGCTGCACCCTGCTATCTTATTGCCAAAGCTTTTAAAGAAGCTGGTAACAAGGTTTATATGATTATGGGTGCCAGAAATAAAGAATTGATATTCTGGCAGGATAAAATGAAAGATGCATGCACAGAATTATTTATAACGACAGATGACGGATCTTTAGGTGAAAAAGGATTTGTCACACAAGTTTTAGATAGGCTTATTAAATCTGAAAAGATTGATTATGCCATTGCAGTTGGACCAATGCCAATGATGCGTGCAGTCGCTGATTTGACCAGAGATAAAGGAATTTATACAGAAGCAAGCATGAACCCTATCATGGTTGACGGCACAGGTATGTGCGGAGCTTGCAGGGTGACGGTTGGCGGAAAAACTAAATTTGCCTGCGTTGATGGACCGGATTTTAATGCACATGAAATAGACTTTGACGAAGTTATTAATAGAACAAAGATTTATAAAGATCAAGAAAAAAAACGCAGTGAAAACTGCAATTTATTAAAAATGGCGAAGTAATAATATAGGAGATAATTAATGGCACCTCGTGATCAAGAAAAAGCAATACCTTTATGTCCTCTAATGAGCGTTGGCTCACAGGTAGAAATTGTTTGTATGCAAGAAAACTGCGCATGGTATCTGAAAAACTATAAGATATGCTCGGTTTATATGATGGCACATAATTCTATGCTTGATGTTCAAGCCAAACAAGCAAAGGCGAAACAAGCGCAGAGTAACAATGGATAGAAATTAGCAAAGCCGGATTTATACCGGCTTTTTATATTAGGAGAGAAAATTAATGGAAAATACTGTCGTTATCGGCGCCCAATGGGGTGACGAGGGGAAAGCGAAGATTACAGACTTGCTTGCGGAGAAAGCAGATTTAATCATTAGATATCAAGGCGGATGTAATGCCGGTCATACAGTTGTAGCGGGGGGGAAAACATATAAATTTCACATGATACCTTCTGGAATATTATATGATAAAACAATCTGTTTTATTGGAGCTGGAACGGTTATACATCCGGAATCTTTTGAAAGGGAGCTTAATGAGCTTAAGGCTGAGGGAGTTGATTTCAAAAATCTAAAAATATCACCTCTGGCCTCTATTACAATGCCTTATCATATAGAAATTGACGGTTACAGCGAAGCTCACTCGGGTAAGGGTAAAATTGGAACAACCAAGAAAGGCATTGGACCGACATATACAGATAAGGCCGCTAGAATTGGTTTTAAAATTCAAGATTTATATTCTTTTGAGGCACTTAATGAAAAAATAGACATGATTCTTCCGATAAAAAATAAGATGCTGAAAAATGTTTATGGATTAGAAGAATATACGCGTGATTGCATTCTTTCATTATGCGAAAAGTATGCCGAACTCTTTAAGCCATATGTATGCTTTGATTGGCAGGATTTATTAAACCGCTATAAAGACAAGAAAATCCTTTTTGAAGGCGCTCAAGGTGTTATGCTTGATGTTGATTATGGTACTTATCCATTTGTAACAAGTTCAAACCCTATTGGAGGCGGAGCTGCCGTTGGAAGCGGCTATGGCCCTGCAATGATAAAGGAAGTAGTAGGGGTTTCAAAAGCATATGTAACTAGAGTTGGTGAAGGACCTTTTGTTACAGAATTAACCGACGAAACAGGAAAAATGATTCAGGATATTGGTCACGAATTCGGGGTTACCACAGGCCGCCCTAGAAGATGCGGCTGGTTTGACTCTGTTATTATGAAATATGCTGTTTTAGTCGGCGGCATAACTAAAGTTGCACTTACCAAAATTGATGTATTTGACACTTTTGATGAGATTAAAATCTGCACTGCTTACAAAGACTGTAGAAATGATAAGGTGTATACGACTTATCCTACAGATGTATTTATTCATAAGTATTTAGAACCTATCTATGAAACAGTGCCCGGCTGGAAAACTCCAATCAGCAGCATTAGAAAATATGAAGATTTGCCGGAGAATGCAAAAAAATACATTGAAAAGGTAGAAGATTTAATCGGAGCCCCAATAGGAATTATAAGTGTCGGCCCAGATAGAGAGCAGACAATATTCAGATAAAAAATAACCGGATTTATTATCCGGTTATTTTTTATTTTATAATTTTTCAGGGTTTCTCAAAGGAATTAATCTGTCTAAGTCAGAGTTAACACTGAAGTAAAACCTTGCGGTGTTTTCGTTATAATCTCTTCCGAGAGGGAAACCTACACCGATCTGTGCTGTAAGCCAGTCTGTAAAGTTTACGTATGTACCAAAACCTACTGAATGCAAGAACTGTTGAGGATAATTATAAATACCGCCGTTTTCACCTAACCAGCCCCAATCATAGAATACTGCAAGTTTCAATCTTTCATCTACCCTTGGGAGAATTCTATCGAGGAATGGAACAGGGAATCTATATTCAACAGTACCGGTCACACCGTAATCACCGATTAATTCAGCCGGCTGGTAACCTCTTAATGTATAAGGCCCGCCCATCTGCATTTGTTCAGCTGCAAACAATTTATTTGGAGAGTACTGACCGTTTACTCTTACAATACCCATACTTCTGCCGAATAGTCTTTGAACACGGGTAGCACCTGCTGTAACTTTAAAGAATGTAGTATCCTGTATTGCGCCGTGGCCGTCACCGCCCATACCAAAGTCAACGCCTAAATTTCCTAACCAACGTCCGTAGTTATCATCAGTCATACCATATAATCCGGAACGCCATACATTCAAGTTATAATTTGATAATCTTAAAGGATTGCCTGCAATATTTGCTGATGTATTTGCATTTACATAGTCATAACCTGTATAGAATATCAAATCTGATTTAGCAGTTTGTATAATAGGCTGCGTTAATTTAAAGAAATAGCTTTGTGCGTTACCTTTGACATTTAAGTTTTTGTAAGGCCCGCCCAGTCTAACATGAGAGTCAGAAAAATCGAAAGACAATCTTGTTCCATATGAAGATACCGGTAATGAGTATCCAGCCATCCAGCCTGTTGCACCGGATGAAAGAATAGTACCGCCGTAGATTTTATCACCTAAACCTGTAAGGTTGTCCATACCTACAAGGAATGAAACTCTTTGAGAGCCGGTATAAGAACGGCCGTAGTCATCATATGAGAAATTAAGATTAACAGGGAATCTATCTCTTACATTCAAGGTGATTGTAGTGTTCTCATCGCCTTCTGCCTGTCTTTCAACTTCAGTCTGCACTTGAACATAATCTTCCTTGTTAATTTCTTTCATTGCTCTTTGAAGGTTTTTAGCATTGAACACATCACCTTCTCTAAGCCCTGCTTTACCCATAATAATGTGGCGCAAGTACCATTCTCTGGTCCATTTTTCGCCTTCAATATTCATTTCGCCGACTTTACTTTCAACAATTCTTATTGTCGCAACACCATCAACAATTCTCTGAGGAGGAACTGTTGCATAAGATGTAAGGTAGCCTTTTGCTCTATAATAATTTGTTACTTTCTGACATACTTCCAGCAGTTCATCAAAGAAAACATCTTCTCCTAGAACTTCAAGACCTAGTTTTTCTAGTTCTTCTGAAGGTATTTTTGTATTACCTTCAAAATTTATTTTTTGAAGTAAAAAGTGAGGATTGTATAATACACCCTCTCTAGCTTGATTTTCTTCTATTGAAGCATCATAAATCTGTTCATCTTTACTTACATCATCAAATGACTGAATATAACTTCTATCAATTTGATAATGGTTAATATTTTGCAATTCAGTAGTATTATATGCTCCGGGGTTATATCCGCCGAGTTCTGATTGAACCTGAGCCGGCAAAACTGTTCCAGCCATAGGGTCTGCAAATGCCTTATTTACAGACAAAAGGCATAAAACGGTGAGCAAATAGCTTATTTGTTTCTTCATAATTTCCGTATTCCTAAGTTAGATTATTGGGTTGTAATATTAGTACACCTGACATTATATTTTAATTAAAAACCCAAAACAAATTTTATTGCCAGTTTGTAACAAAATATTAACGTAACATTATATATTTTAACTCGTTTATGAATTTTTGTAAAGATATTAGCGTATGAAAGTTATAAATAAGTCTAATGGTGGAATTATATAATTAGAAGCTAAAAGGAGTTCTAAATTGGTAGCAGCCGTTCAAGCAATACATTCAGCCTATTCTGATCCTGAGTATTTAAGAATACTTCAGGAGTTAATGAAACTTGGAATTGCTCCGAGCGGGAATAAAAGTATTGACAAAACTAAGCTTGAACAGGCGAAGACAGAATTAATTCAAAAAATTCAAACAAGACAGGAGGAAGAACAAAAGCAGAATTTGCAGGTTCAGCCTCTTGAGGCTGCTCAAGATACCCAAAGAGCACAGTTGGAAGAACTAAGACCAGGTGCAACAACTGTTGCAGAGTTAAACAAACTATATTTTGGATTATAAAAAGAGCTCTGAAAATCAGAGCTCTTCCGGTTATTTTTTGGTTATAAAATCTAAAACCCCGTTTATAAATGTAAGCGGGTGAACAGGGCACCCTGGTATGTACAAATCTATCGGATATTTTTCCAAAAATTCTCTATTTAGTTTAGAAGAATTTTGGAAAACACCGCCAGAAATTGCGCAAGCTCCTGCCAGTATTACTATTTTAGGGTCAGGAGTAGATTTATAGCAGTCTTCAAGAGCATAAGCCATATTCTCTGAAATAGGTCCTGTTATTACAATTCCATCAGCGTGACGAGGAGAAGCTACAAAATCAATACCAAACCTTCCCATATCAAAGTTGCAGTTTGAGCACGCGTTTAATTCCATTTCACATCCGTTGCATCCTGCAGCTGAAACCTGTCTGAGCTTTAATGATTTTGAAAAAACTCGTCGAATCTCTTTTCTTGCTGTTATTGCAGCTTTTTCGAATTCTTCCGGCGTCATATTTTCTGTAATAACAAGTTTATTTTTGTCTGTTGACGACAATTTATAATAGTTGCTGAATTGTACAGACTGACATTTACAAGCACCGCAAAGCGTACATTTGCCCATATCAATAGACAAAGGATTGGCTTTCAATGCACCTGTAGGGCAGACACTTTCGTCAACATCACCGCATTGTTTTAAGATTGGGAAACCTCTAAATTGACTGCGCATTGGCGCATTTGGAATATCCGGTATGAATTGATTTCCCTGAAAATATTTTAATTTAATTATATCAAACATTTTTATCTTCCTTTTTATAAATCATTACCACAATATGACAAGTTAAAACTCTTGTTACAGAGCGGGAAGTCAGAAACTCCATTATTTCTCACAGCCATTGCAAGCATATACCAATTGTTGAATGATGGATCTTTCATCTTGTATCTTAAAAGTTCACCATTAGCACCTGTTAAAGCAATATGAACAATCTCGCCTCTCCATCCTTCAGTCATTGAAATAGCAAAAGCATTTGGAGCAAGAGTTTTGTTTGGATTTGTTAAAATCTGCTCATTTCTGAACACCTTAAGCTTGTCTAAAAGTTTTTTAACAATCTGCATAGATTGTTTAATCTCTTTATAGCGGAGTTTAAATCTTGAATGCACATCACCTGTTGCTTTAAAAGGTTTAACAACATCAAGAGAGGTATACCATTTATCGTTAAAATCGAATCTTGTATCAATATCAACCCCTGATGAACGCGCTGCCATACCTACTGCGCCGAGAGCCTGTGCTGTTTCTGTTGATACAACACCGGTTCTTTCCATTCTTGATATACAGGAAGGAGTTTTCAGCATAACTTTTGTAGTTCTGTCAACAGTTTTTGCAACACCGTCAAGCATATCTATAATCTTTTTAGACAAAGCCTCATCAATATCGAAGTTTACACCGCCGACATTAATTAACCCTCTGCCAAAACGGCTTCCGGATATTTCAAGCATTGTATTAATAACAAGAGTTCTTGTTATACCAAAAATTGAAGCCCCCATTAAATAAGCCATATCTCCGGCAATTGCACCCATATCACCGATATGTATTGCAATTCTCTCCATTTCCAGAGCAACACGTCTAATTATTTGAGCCTTTGAAGAAACTGGCGTATCCGATAAAGTTTCCATTGCCTGAGAATATGCCATATTATAACCAATTACGGAATCACCGCAAACAGATTCTGCAAGCCGATTGTTATATCCTTTACCTTTTAAGAAAAGTTCTTCCACTCCTCTATGCTGGTAGCCGAGCATAATCTCCAAATCATACACTTTTTCACCCTGACACATAAATCTGAAGTGCCCCGGTTCAATTACACCTGCGTGAATTGGTCCTACAGCAACCTGATGGATATCTTCTCCCTCCATTTCAAAAAACGGGTAAGCATCCTGATTGTTTCGAACCGGCTTCAGCCAGGGGTGATTAAGAGGTTCTATTCCAAACTCTTCATAGAACTCTCTTTCAAAGATATGAAATGCCGGAAATTTCTGAGTAAACGATTCATATGATTTTACATCCGGTGTAAATAGAGATGATGTCACATAAAGTTTACCTATCTTATCCTCAGCCATAACAACGTATAGTCTTACATTATTAAATTCTTGTTTTCCGAAGAAACCAACTACACGCATTTTCATTTTTTCAACATCCGCTTTTATCTCTTCGATTGAAATTGTCGGAATATCAAAAGCATTTATTTTCTTATTGTTTTCAGTTATTATCCAATTCATAGTTACCTTCTTTTTAAAAAATGTCTACGTGCGCAGCACTAAAAACCTTTTACAGCAAAAATTATCATTTTTATAAGCCCTTGCGGCATATAAACACCGATAACAAATGCTAATATAAGCATTATTATTTGAGGAGCATACATTGTCCAAGAAAGTTTTTTATTCTCGGCTTCCGCAGAATGCTCGTTTTTACCGGATGAAAATGCCATTTTGATAACAGCCTTTCCAAGTCCGAAAAGAATAATTGTTAACAGTAGCAAGAATAATGCGCATAAAACATAATGTTCTTTTAAAAACATTGTCTTAACCATTAAAAATTCGCTTATAAACAGTACAGACGGCGGGAATGCTGCAATACCAAGGAAAGAAGCAACCCACAACCAGCCAGTTTTTCTATCATGTTTCATAATTCCTGTTACAGATTTTATTTTCTTTGTTCCATAAAGTTCCAATATATTTCCGGAAGTAAGGAAGAAAGAAGCTTTAATCAGAGAATGTCCGATTAAATGGATCATAGCGGCAAGCATACCAACTCCGCCTAATGCAGTTCCTATAGCAAGAATACCCATATTTTCGATTGAAGAATAAGCCAGCATTCTTTTGTAATTATTTATATGATAAACAAATACAGCTGTTACAAACAATGAGATAAATCCCATTACCAGAAGCATAATCCTTGCGTAATCAGCACATCCAGCCAGAACCATTACTCTAAATACATTTACTATCATTAAAAATGCCGAGTTCAAAAGTGTTGCAGATAACAAAGCTGATATCGGCGAAGGTGCTTCGGCGTGTGCGTCGGGAAGCCAGAAATGCACCGGTGCAAGCCCCATTTTTGTACCAATACCAAACAGTATGAACACAAATGAAAGCTTTAGCCAGAACTGGTTAAACAAAGCTGCATTGTCATACAATTGGTTATAGAATAAAGAGTTTAAATTCCCTGTTGCAATTGTGAGAAGAATAATTCCTACAAAAGCAAGAGCAATACCAATTGAACAAATAAATACATATTTCCAAGCCGCTTCAATAGAATGCTTAGTTTTGTGGAAATATATCAAATATGCACTGGCCAGTGTTGTACCTTCTATGAATACCCACGCAGCGCCAAGATTTGAGCTTAATATTGCACCGGTCATAGAAAATACAAAGAACAAAACCATATATGTATAATGTCTTAATTTTCTGGTTAAAGAACTGTCGTTTTTAAGATATCCATTATTATAAACAGCAACAGCCAGAAAAACAATTGACATAACCATTAAAAATATTTTATTTGTATCATCTACTGCAAAGAACTTGCAGGGTTTTATCATTGGCAGGAAATCCCACCCCATACAAAATGCCAATGATACGATAAAATGCATAACTGCATATATATTAATCATCAAATTATTTAAAAATTTGTTTTTAAATATAAACAGTATCAAACACGCAATTAGCGGAAATAATAAAATTAAATTAATCATTGTACTCGTAATCCTTCAAATCTGATAATTGTGAAACTTCCAAGTCGTCGAATTCATTATTAATTTCTTTGACAAGCATACCTAAAATGAATACGGCAATAAATATATCAAGCAATACGCCAAGGTTAACAATAATCGGCATTTCTTTAGCCACTGATAATGATAAAAGAAATATTCCGTTTTCCATTGTTATAAAACCAATTACATTTGATAAAACTTTATGTTTAATTGTAATCAGCCACAGGCTTATTATAATCATTGCGCTTGAAACACCAAAATACATTGGAGAAACAAGCTTAAATGCCGGAGTATTAATATTAGCAATCAAAAATCCTGCAAACAAAATTACGCTTGATATAACTAAACAGTAAAAGTGAGGAATATTTGCATCCGTATCTCTGTGCGCGTGAGTCTTTTTAACCACCTTTTTCAAAAATATCGGAATAACCAACGCTTTTACTATTAAAGTTTCTATAACAATAAATAAAAATCCGATTATATGAGGCATACTTGCCATAATAGATTCCAGTCCGGACGGTTCTTTAGCAATACCGGACAAGCATACAAAGAACAACAGCCAGCCTTGAATAATAAGCATATTGACGTGAGCTGCCAAGCGGCTTGTTGAAGCTATGTATATCATTGATAAACCTAATAAAATTATAAATATATTTTCCATGATGTTTTTCCTATATACCTGTAGTTATAAATTCAACCATTTTCATTTACCCCTACCTCCTAGCCGCCGTAAACTCTATATGTTACCAGAGCTAATATAATTAACGCAGTGATTGACATAATAAATATAAACTCAAACACATGTGTCATTCTAAATCTTGCCATTGAAGATTCTACCGTACCGATTACGATAGAAAGAACAAATATAATAGCTAAGAAAGCAAGTAATGTTTCCCAGCCTCCGAGTGAAGCCGGAATTATAAGATTTGCAATCAATGCCTCAAAAATAAACATCTTAATTGCAGAAGCCCAGGTAATTAGTCCTAAATCTTTTCCGGAGTTGTCCAAAATCATAACTTCATGAATCATAGTCAGCTCAAGGTGAGTAGTAGGATCATCAACCGGCACCCTGCATCCTTCTATAAGCAGCATTATAAACAGAGTTACCGCAGCTAGAATAATAATTAATATTCCATAACCGCCTGCATTTTGAAGAATGAGCTTGAAGCTTTCAAATGTATAGTTTTGAGTCAAGGCTGCAATAGAACCCAGGGCAATAAAGAATGCCGGCTCAACTATTGTAGAGAAACATGCTTCTCTAGAAGCCCCCATTCCTTCAAAACTGCTTCCTGTATCTAATGCTGAAAGCAGAGAAAAGAATTTGCCAAGTCCGAGAACATACGAAAATATTACAAATGCAAACGGAACATTAATTATAGGACTTCCGAAAGTCAATGGCACAAAGAGTGATGCAAAAATTACAGATGCAAACCCAACTACCGGCGCAAATTTAAATACCCAAGAAGTTGTTTCACTTATAACTGCCTGTTTCTTCATCAATCTTATAAAGTCCCATAGCGGCTGCCAGATGCTTACACCCTTTCTGCCTGCCCAGAAGGCTTTTGTTTTCTTGATTACACCAATCATCAAAAATGGTACAAACAAGAGTATTATTATATTTATACAAAAGATAGTCATTTCTAACCCCCAAAATAAATCATACCGATTATTGCCAATATCAGAAAGATTAAACCGAACAGAATGTACTGCTGGATATTACCATTCTGAATTCTCTCGAACTTGGTAAGAAATTTTTCATCCCACATTACAAGAGGTTTTACAATATAAGCTTCTTCTATGTCCTCTATTTCAAGTTCATAATAAGCTTCCTTAGGGAATAGTTCCTTGGGTTTCTTAATATGTGAAACTCTTTTGAATAAAGGTTTCAATGTTGAAATAAATAAATTTGCATAAGAAGAACCTGTGTATTGTACGTGGTTATTAAGCCTGTTGTATCCGCAGCCCCAGGTATTGCTAATTCTAGCTTTTCTGTTCACGATAAGTTTTACAATGAACATAACAGCTACAACTGCAAAGAATATTAAGAAGAACCAGCTGAAATCAGATAGAATCAAGCCGAATGTATTCTTAAATACTTCATCCAGAGCCGGATTAGCTGCATATTTATCAACATTAACCAACATTGATACAGGCCACATTACTATTGATATAAAGTACTGAGGGAACATTCCGATAAAGAATGCCAGAAAGGCAAGTATTACCATAGGAATAAGCATAACCCTCGGTACATCTTCATTTACATGTTCAACGCATTCAGTTCTAGGATTACCAAGGAAAGTAATACCTGCTGCCTTTGTAAAGCACAACATTGCCATTGTACCAACCATACCCAGAGCAGCAATTGAAAGAATCAGCACCAGAAACAGGCTGATTTCTGAAGCAGGAATACCCATTATCATACCCGCATAAATTAGAAATTCACCAATAAATCCGTTAAACGGAGGTAATCCGCAGATTGCGATAGAACCAACAATAAATAATAGACCAGTATAAGGCATTTTTTTCATCAATCCGCCTAAAAGCTCCATATTTCTTGTATGAGTCTTTAAATAAACACTTCCTGCTGCAAAGAACATTAATTCTTTGAATATTGAGTGGTTTAATATATGGAGAATACCGCCGGCAAAGCCTAAAACAGCCACATAAGGATTTCCGTAAGTTAAGCCGAGCATACCAACACCGATACCAATACCGATAATGGCAATATTTTCAATACTTGAATATGCAAGAAGCCTTTTTAAATCCTGCTGTGTTACTGCGTACAAAACACCGTACAAAGCAGAAATAACAGCTATTGTTAATACTGTATAAGAAATCATTTTTGACGGCGTACCGACAAATAAAAGAAATCTCAAAATACCATAAATACCGGTTTTAATCATAACACCGGACATAATACCTGATACATGGCTCGGTGCAGCAGGGTGCGCATCCGGAAGCCAGTTATGAAACGGTACAAAACCTGCTTTGATGCCGAAGCCGACAAATGCAAGCAGGAATATTAGATTTGCCATTGAAGCATCATTATGCAGATAATAAGCATATGCTCCAAAATTCAAGCTGCTGGTTTTTATATTTAATAGAATAAATGCTGCCATAATAAATATGACTGATAAGTGCATGTAAACTAAATATTTAATACCGGCTTTCAAAACTTCTTTCTTTTCTCCTTCAAATATAACAAGGAAGAAAGAAGATAATGACATTATCTCCCAAACAATAAGGAAGAATAATGCATTTTGAACCGTAACAACCATAGTCATTGACGCGATTAACATCATTAAAAAGAAACAGTGTGATGAAACATTCATACCTTTATTAAGGTAAGGTTTCATATACCCGTTTGCATAAAGAACCCCGAGAAAGCTCATGATTGAAATTACAATCAAAAAGAAAGCTGTAAGGGGATCTATAATGAAATCTACATTTCCTGTAATAGGAGATAATTCAACAGTTTTGATAAGCGGAATACCTTTAATCAAAACTGCAACAGCCGGTAACATCATTGTCAGGGCTGATAAAAAAGAAAAAATAGAGCAAACTTTAAATTTCCATTGCTCTTTCACCACTATTGAAAGCAAAGCTCCAATAAGCAGCATTCCTAATGCTAAAAAATAAATTTCCATAACTACTTATATTCCCAAAATTGTAATTTTACCAAATACCGTTATATTGCTAACAAAATTTTATTTCAAGAGGGAATTTTAAAAATATTTTCCAATATAAAAATACTCCACATTTTATGTTTTTATTACAGATGTTTTACAAAAATTTACAGATTAAATTTTTATTAATGTATTTACGGGAAACTACTGTTGTAATATAATTATTATTAATAAGTTAATGAAAGAGTGAGAAGGTATGAAAGAACAAAAAATTGCAGTAATCGGAATGGGGATGTGGGGCAAAAATATTGTCCGTAATTTTTATAATCTTAATGTATTAGACACTGTTTGTGATTTAGATGAAGAATCTCTTAAAACAGTCCAGGAACAATTCCCAGGCGTTAATGTAACCAGAGATTTTAAAGATATTATTAATAATGAATCTATTACAGGAGTTGCCGTTGTAACTCCAAGCCACACACATTTCAAAATGGTAAAAGCTATGCTTGAAGCAGGTAAAAATGTCTACGTAGAAAAACCTATTTCTACAGTTGCAGAAGAAGCCAGAGTTTTAACCGAACTTGCCGAAGAAAAAGGACTTGTTCTTATGGTTGACCATCTGCTTTTATATCATCCTGCTGTAAACAGATTAAAAATGCTTATTGAAGAGGGTGTGCTGGGCGAATTAGTTTATGCTCAAAGTGATAGATTGAATGTTAATTATCATAAAAATGATAGAAGCGTTATGTGGGATTTGGCACCGCATGATGTTTCAATGATTGCTTATGTAACAGGTAAAAGCCCTGTAAAAGTGATTTCTGCAATCGGATGTTCTTCCGACAGAAATGACATCATGGACATAACTCATATCGGTGTTGAATTTGAAGGCGGTATGATTGCACATATTTCAGACAGCTGGATTACACCTCAAAAACATGTAACCCTGCTTGTTAGAGGTACAAAAGCAACTGCTATTTTTGATGATACAGCTCCAACTGACAAACTTAAAGTTTATGATAACTTCAAACCTGCTAATTCACAAAATTATGCACTTGATTATCTCGAAATCGAACCATTGAAACTTGCCTGCCAGCACTTTGTTAATTGCTGCGCTTCAGGTCAAAAAGCCCGCTCGGACGGTGCCAATGGCTATGCGGTTGTAAGCGTACTTGAAGAAGCAGAAAAAATTATGCTAGGCTCTAAAGTTGAAGATTTGAACAAAAAAGACTTTGCACTTTCCAGAATGAAGATTTGACGAGCTCATCCAGCCGGTAGTCTGTTCCAAAGGGAGACGGAGTAGGTAAAGTTTAAGCTGGTAGTTATACGGAATGTCTCCCGCCAAAAGGTTGAAAAAAATGGCTAATTTTATATCTATATTTAGAATATTCGTAATGTTCGCAGCAGTGTATCTAATATACTCCTGCCAGGGTAACACAGCTGCATATCTCTGGGCACTGGCTTTAACTATTATTGCTTTTGCTCTAGACGGTTTAGACGGTTATGTTGCAAGAAAATTTCATGAAGAATCAAAATTCGGTGCACTTCTTGATATTATGGGCGACAGAATTGTTGAAAACACATACTGGATTTTATTTGCTGTTATGGGATGGCTCAATATTTTATTCCCGTTGATTGCAATTACAAGAGGTTTTATTACAGATACAATAAGAAGTGCAGCAATGGAACAAGGTTTAACTCCTTTTGCAATGCAGGTTAACCCGGTATGCAAATTTATTACAGGTTCTAAGTTTATGAGAATAAGCTATGCTGTTGCAAAAGTTCTAGCATTTGTTTTAATTATTACAGCTAAAATTCCGGTTTGTCCGAATAGAGAAATTATCTGGACAATTGGTTTCTGGGCAGCTGTATTTGCGATTGTATTCTGTGTGGTAAGAGGACTGCCGGTTGTAATAGAAGCTAAATATTTGTTTGAGAAAAAGAATGATTAATATTGTTTTATATGAACCGGAAATCCCGCAAAATACCGGAAATATTGCAAGATTATGCGCCTGTACAGGTGCATCTCTATATCTTGTTGGAAAACTTGGTTTTGCACTAACAGATAAATACACTAAACGTGCAGGAATGGATTACTGGGAAAGTGTAGATTTACATAAAGTTAATTCGATGGACGATTTATATAGCCAGTTTCCTGATGGAAGATTTTTCTACTTGACAACAAAATCAAAAAAGAAATACACTGATATCAAATTCCTAGACGGAGATTTTATTGTTTTTGGTCCTGAATCAAGAGGTCTTCCGCAGGAATATGTAACTCAAGAAAATGCAATTACAATACCGATGGTAGAAGGACAGCGCAGTTTAAACTTATCAAATTCTGTTGCAATAGTAGCTTATGAAATCATACGACAACTCAACTTATAAAATGCCAATCAGAGCACAAAATTCTAATAAAGGGACCTTTGGTAAAGTTTTGAATTTTGCCGGCTCTAAAAACTATATCGGCGCGGCATATTTATCGACGGTTTCAATCTTAAAATGCGGTGGCGGGTTTGCAGCTCTCGCAACGGAAAAAGATATAATACATTCTGTATCGGCTCTGCTTCCGGAGGCTGTTTATCTTTCAACACAAGAAGGCTTAAGGTCAATAAAAGATTTTTCTGTCGTTTTAATTGGCTGCGGTTTGGGTAAAAATAAAACATTATTTAAAAAAGTAATAAAACACACATCTTCTCCAATTGTTATTGATGCTGACGGTCTGAATATTCTTGCTGAAACAGACATTAAACTACCGGAAGAAACGATTATTACGCCGCATCCACTTGAAGCAGCAAGGCTTTTAGGAATTAGTCTAGATGCAGTTCTGGCCGACTTAGATAATTCTGCTAAAAAATTAGTAGAGAAATATAATTGCACTGTTGTTCTAAAAACACACAGAACAATTATTACAGACAAAGAGAATTATTTTGTTAACCAGCATGGAAACTCGGCACTTGCAAAAGCAGGTTCTGGAGATGTACTTGCGGGAATTATTGCAGGCTTGTTAGCACAGAAGATACCGCTTTACGAAGCGGCAAGACTTGGAGTTTACCTCCACTCGCGCACCGGTGAAATCGCTTCGGAAGAACTTACAGAATACTCTGTCCTTGCATCAGAACTTCCAAAATACTTGCCATTAGCCATAAAAGAATTATTATGATTCAAATTTAATACGTCCTGTTTGATTAATAACAACAGGTTCATTCAAATGCTTAATATATTCGCATGCCAGAAAATCTTTGTTAAATGGATAATTTATACATTCTTCTTTTGGTGCCAAAATATCAAAATCAGCTCCATCAAACATCATAAATGAATCCATTGCTACTTTATAAAATTTATCATCACTTGGATTATCAACATCTATTTTGATTTCATTACCGTCTTTATCAATAATGCTCATGCCTGTTAAAATTCCTTTTTCAGGATTTACAGAATATGTCATACCCGAAACAGCCATCAATCCAGGTTTATTCCCCTGAGTTCTGTAAGTATCTTCAATTGCATGCTTAAAGAAGTCAACAAGTTTTCTTTCCGAAACATCTGCTACGGAAACTCTGTCTTCAAAAGGAGCAATATCTTTAATATCACGGGAATCAATTACACCTGGCTGGAAAAAACTCCTTGTTCCGCTGTTATTCCATATCGCAATATCTGTGGCTAATTCCGCCCGCATGGCATCGCACATGAAATTTGCATGAGCATTTTCTTCAATCAATGTAGTTGGAGGAGGCGTAACTGATTTAATGTATCCGACTTCTTCCGGCTGTCCTAAAATTTCATTAATTATATACTGGTTAATCATATTTTTCTGGAAGAGTCTTGTTTCACCCAAATTATTCTGTATCTTTGTAATCACTCCGTCTTTGTCAAAAGTAAGATTAAGTCTGCCAAAATAATTTCCGTTTTTTCCGGCTTCTGTTATAACTACAGGTTCTCCTGTCAGAGAATAGAGGAGATTTTCTCCTTCTTTAACATCTTTTATTAACTCATGTGTATGACCGCCAATAATAACATCTATTCCTTGTGTCTTTTGTGCAACTATTTTATCTGTTTGATTTCCCATATGCGACAACAGGAATATTTTGTTCACCCCTTGTTCTTTTAGTTCTTGAACTTGCTCCTGAATATCTTCTATAGTATCGTCTAAATCTTCAACAGAACAATCCATATGGTATGATGGATGAGTAACCCTTGCTGTTAAATCAATTGGAGCAGCGCCTATTAAACCTATTTTTTCCCCTTTCACCTCTATAATTGAAGATTTTTTTATAAACTTATTTAACTCTATATGTTCCTGCTCTTCAACATCATCCGGATCTTGAGTTTCTATAGGAGATTGTTTTAGATTAACTGCAAAATAATCTCCATTGAATCCATTAATCGTATCTACAAAATCTTTTTGCTTTGTATCAAGTTCATGATTTCCCAGGGCAGAGCCGGAAATGCCTGCCAAATTCATGAATTTCATTACAGCTCTGTTTACAGCTTTGTTCTTTTCATCTCCGATGTCGTTATCACCGGCAGAAAGTTTTAAATCACCTTTGATGCCTGATAAAATTCTTGTCATATTATTTGTCTGACCGTGAAGATCATTCACATAACCAACAGACATTTCAAATACATCTTTTTCAGGAGTCTTTTCAAGGTTATTATGTTTAGATGTATCCTGAGATTTTCTAAATGTAAATGTATATGGGTTGATATTAGATAATGCTACTTTTATATTCATATTTTCCTGCTTTTTGAATATTAAAACTTCTAAAAATAAATTTTGCTTTTAATCTTCTTCATGTACAAACTTAATTCTGCCAACTTGATTAATCACAACAGGTTCATTCATTTCCTTTATATATTCGCAAGTCAGCACATCTTTATCATATGGGAATTTCTCCACATAAACTTCTTCTGGAGCCAGAATATCGTAATCAGCACCGGCTGACATCAAAAATTCGTCAGTTACCACTTTGTACATTTTATCTTCACTAGGATTTTCTACATCAATTTTATGTTCTTTTCCTTCCTTATCTATGAAATTCATAGCAAGAAGCTCCCCTTCTTCAGGGTCAACTGTATAATTCAGCCCAGAAACTGCTATCAGTCCAGGTTTGTGAGCCGAAGTTTCAAACGTCATATCTACAGCTTTCTTGAATGCATCTACCAGAGTTTTTTCAGAAACTTGAGCCGTTACGACATAATCTAAAAACGGTGCCATTTCTTTTACATCACGGGAATCAATCTCACCTTCATGGAAGAAGCTTCTGACCCCGCTATGGTGCCATAGTGCAATATCCGAATTTGTTTTTTCTCTCATTACATCACATACAAAATTTGCATGCGGATTTTCTTCTGCTAAATTTTTAGGCGGCGGTGGTGCCTGTTTTATATAACCTACTTTTTCCGGAACGCCTAAAATATTGTCAAATACATACTGGTTAATCATGTTTTTATGGAATAATCTTGTTTCACCTAAATTATTCTGAGCTTTAGTAATAACACCATTTTTATCAAAAGTCAGGTTTAGTTTTCCAAAATAATTACCATCTCTACCTGCTTCTGTCATTATTATTGGCTCACCTGTTTTTGAATATAATAAATTTTCCCCTTCTTTAATATCTTTTATCAGTTCATGGGTGTGCCCACCGACAATTACGTCGATTCCATCAATATTTTCAGCGACAAATTTATCTGCTTTATGTCCTAAGTGCGATACAAGAATAACTTTGTTTATATTTTGTTCTTTAAACTTATCAATCTCATTTTGAATTAGTTCTATTGTATCATCCAAGTCATCAACAGAACAATCTGTGTAATAATTAGGATGTGTTAAACGGCTCATCATATCAATTGGAGAAGCTCCGATTAAGCCGATTTTTTCTCCTTTAACTTCTACAACTGCAGATTTTGTGAGATGGTTCTTTAAATCTGCACGTCCATATTTTTGGATATCTTCAAGGTCTTGTTCTTCTAACGGAATTTGTTCAAAATTTATAGAAAGCATTAAGCCATTAAATCTATTTATAGCATCAATACAATCTTTCTGTGACATATCAATTTCGTGGTTACCTAATGCAGAGGCTTTTATGTCTGCAATGTTTAAAAATTTTGTTGTCGCTTGATGTATAGCATCATTCTTTTCATCACCAATGTCATTATCTCCGGCTGAAAGCTTCAAATCCCCCTTTATACCAGACAATATTCTCATCATGTTATTAGTTTGTCCGTGGGCATCGTTTACATATCCTATAGACATTTCAAAGGAGTCCATTTTAGGATTTCGCTCTAAATCTGAACCTTTTGGCTGGCTAATATTAGAATTACTTTTAAAGCGGACGTTGGCGATATTAAAATTAATTGGTTGGATATTGAAATTCATATATAAAACCTTCTACTCTACTATAGTAAGTCTTGTAAAAATTAAATTTGCTAAAAATTTTAAAAACTTTACAATAATTTACATAGATAGACATGTTAAAGCTTTTCTTATCACCTCCTCTGAATTTGAATGATCTTGAATAGTAGGCATAATTTTTTCAAGAACATCTTCTATCTCATTTTCTTCATACCCGAGAGAAAGTAATACAGCTTGCGTATCGTCAAAAGCCTGAGATTTTGGAAGTTTGCAGGAAGTTCTTGGCAGTTCCGTTTTCATCAATTTATCTTTAAGCTCAAGAATAATTTTTTGTGCCAGCTTTGGACCGACTCCTTTGGCTCTTGTAAGTTCCTTGAAATTTCCATCAATAACCAACGAAATTAAATCACAAGCATCAAACTCATTTAACAGTGCAATTGCCATTTTTGCACCAACACCGGATACAGATAAAAGTATCTGAAAAATATCTCTGGTTTCTTTATTAGAAAAACCATATAAAGACATTGCATCTTCTCTATGTGTTAATAACACATAGACCTTTTGCATTTCACTCTCATCAACTTTTGTACAGTTAAAATCAATCTCAGTAACTTCTAATAGATATCCTATACCCGAAACATCAATAGTTATAAAAGTCCCTTTAGAAGTTTTTCTTTTATCAGAAATAACCCCCTTAAAATAATCAAACATACCCCGCTCCTTTTATAAATAATTATATAACAAACAATCAAATCGAGATTCACCTTTACAATCGGCGGAGTAGATGGGCATCACTGCTACAAAATTATTTTACCCCCTTTACAATAAATTTTGTTTTGTGTAGTATAGATTTGTTACCAATTAAATATCTTTGGAGGAGTGCCAGAGCGGTTGATTGGAGCGGTCTTGAAAACCGTCGTACGTGCGAGCGTACCGTGGGTTCGAATCCCACCTCCTCCTCCATTTAGAAAGAGCCTGAAAAGGCTCTTTTTTAGTGCGTTTTGGACATGTTATTAAGTCGTAAAATTTGTTTAATTTTGGCAATTAGGGGGGCTGTTTGGGGGCTGGGAAAGAAAAATGTTGATTTTACTGGATTTTAGAAAATTTGAACTTCTAACATATAATAGATAACTTTAGTGAAAATCTTAGTGATAAAGCGTTATTATTAATAAATTTTAGAAATTTACAAGGCTCAAACTCCCTAATAGATACCGAAACGATGAATTTGGGAGCAAGTTTTTTCAAAAAAGATTATTATCTCTTTTGTAAAGCAAAAAGGAGATAAGAATGAACGAATTTGAATGTTTAGAAAATGAAAAATTTATTATTTTGAAAAACAGAGAATTAATGATTGATTTATTACATGAAACTTGTTTAAAAGGGTTAAATTGCTTATGTTTTTTGGAGTCTTTGTCAAAAGAAGATTTGGTACAAAAGTTGTTATTAAAACAAGCCGAAATAGATATTAATCAAAATCTTACAAAAGAGGATTACAAACTACTTGTACAAGCAATCCATGATATTTGTAACTGGGGATTGTATGTTGAAAAATTCCAAACATTGACCAAAACAAATAATAAGATAAAAAAATTAAAACCTGATTGTGTTTTTATTGAATCGGAACAAGACATAACTGCTCAAAAACATATAAAATCAATGGCTGAAAAACGTCAGGTGCCTATTGTGTTGACATTTTATAATGATGAAACATTTAATGCTGATGGAAGTCATAAACTTAAAAACATAAATAAAAAGCCTCAGGTAAAAATTATAATTGATTTCATTGATAAAAATTTAAAAATTGATATTGTTCCAACAAAAGACAAAAAATCAAAACAGAATAATAATTCTAATATTCAAGCAATAAAAACACCAAAGAATTATAGACTTGTAAATAGTAACTTCGAGATAACAAAAGATTTAAAAACTATTCTTGTTGACAACCACACTTACGCTATTCCTGATTACTATAATATTGATATGATTAAAAACGAGGATGAAAAAACTTGGCAAATGATTTTTTATCAAATATTTGCAGATAAAATCAATGCTGAACTTATTAATAGGAGCAAAATATGTATTTAACAAAAGAAGAACTAATTATTTTGCAAGGTTTGAAAAATAATCTAACATTTGCAGGAATTAATAAAAAATTATCTAAGCCAATACGAACTTGCGACCCAAGAATTGATTCCCTTTGTCAAAAATACGGAGTTACTGATAGGGTAGAACTGGTAAATAAAGCAGATTTAGAAAAAGTAAGTGTTATAGATATTGAAGGAATACCTTATTGGGAATACGAAAACTCTCAACTTGTACAAAGCATTCCAATCTGCAAAAAATCAGTAAAAAATCTTTTGACACTACTTGAGCAGGTTGAAGATGATAAAATGGAATTCAAATTAATTTATTCTTCTAACAAGCTGAATAAGTTCTTGATTTTAGAAAGAGGAACAGAAAAATTTTATCTGTATAGACAACGTCTTATTTCTTTTCCTAGACAATAGTATTAAAGTTTTGGGAAAGTTACATTTTTAAGTTTATCTGTTGTTTCTTTGTGAAGCTTTTGATATTTTATAGCTTGTTTTTCACTAGGCAATAATAAATCACTTGGTTTGTAATGTTTATTGTTTATTCCAAACGTCATTAATTTTTGTGCGTCTTCATAACTTACACCATACTCGACACGTAACTTATAGACAAGTTTAAATAAATCTCCAAGCAGAGGTGAGGAATAAATAATTTCTTCATAACTCCTTTTCTTTGATAAATAAGCATCTTCCTGTTCAGCTTTGGCAATTACGTTTTCCAGTTGAGCATTTTCAGGATATGGGTCATAATCATACATATTTTTATCAGTTGCCAATTTCCGTCCGATGACTTCTACTCTTTGTCCATTTATAACTAAATAATCATCGCCATTTTTATCTTCCTGAAAAGATATTTTTTCACCATTGGAGGTAGTAATGACAACTTGTTTGACTATTATTGATTTATTTGCTTGTTTAATTTGTTCTTTCTGTTTTTCTTGTTGGGCTTGTTGTGCAAACCATATTTTGTTTTCATAACTAGCTTTTATTATGTCTTTCAATGTGTAGATATAATTTTTAGCCATTAGAGAAGTCATAACATCATAATGGCAAAAATCTCCATAACAAGCTTCTGTTTCTACAAAACCATTAGACATCATTTTTATTTTGTATGTTCCAATAACTTTTCCATTTGCATAATATGTCGTTGTATTACCAACGGTTTTATATGTTACATTTACTTTCGTATATGCAAATACAGCCTCTTGTATTATTAAAAGTGTAATTACTAGTATTAGGAAATTTGTTTTTAAGGATTTAATAATAAACCTCCTGCACATTCAAGTATGTCAATTAAACCTTTTTGTAATGATTGAGAAAATTTTGACGGTACTTTGTCCACCGAAACACCTAATTCTTCTGCTCTTAAAAAGTTTTTATATAATTTCATTGTTTCTTTTATGTATTTGTCAATCTTTTTTTCGTCAGTTGTATTGTTTGGAATTAGTGCAATTTCTCTTAATTTAATACTTCCATGAGGAATATCTGGAAAATATCCTGATATGCTTACGACACTTCTAAACTCTGCTGGTTCTTCAAAATATGGCATACTAGTATTTGAATAATCTCGAACTGCAATGGCGGCAACACAAATGTTATGTTCGGAATCATATAACAACGGAGTTTTTAATTTATCATAAGCTGTTTTATTAAGAATTCCACCATAAAGGTTACAAGAAATAAAATTATTGTTAGCATTTTTAGGGATAATTATTTTTGGAAATACATCGTTTGTTATTGGTTCTTTATAGCCAATTCCGGTAAATTCTGTATCAAGAGTTTTTATTTGAGCATTTTCTCCGATAGATTCAGCCCATTTGTCATAAAATGCCTGTATTTTAGCACTTGAGGACATTCGTTTTGGAGTAGAATGCTGTTTTGGAAAGTTCGCAGGAGCTTGAGCTGTCCAATTAATCGCAAAACACAAAGGTGCTATCAAACATAAACTTACTGTCAAAAAAATACTAAATAGTAGCTTTCTCATCATTAACCTCACTGTTTTTTATTTTCTTAAAATCATTTAATTTAACTTCATCTGTAATACTTGCCCTTGGGTGATAAACAGGAAATAATCTGATATTGCCATTATTGATACAAGTTCCATGTACGGTTTTCATAGGTTTATTGATTCTAAAAATATTTTTTGCAGTATTTCCACAAAGTATTATTATTTTAGGAGCAATAATTTCGATTTGAGCATTCAAGAATTTAATACAAGCTTCTATTTCCTGTTTGTAAGGTTTTCTATCTTTATTGTTCTTTACTGGTCTACATTTAATTACGTTACAAAAATAAATATCTTGTTCAGGATTAAAACCTGCTTTAGAGAGCAATTTGTTTAATTGTTGACCAGATTTCCCAACAAAAGGTTGTCCAACTTGATTTTCTAATTCTCCAGGAGCTTCACCAATTAACATAATTTTTGCATTAATACTACCTCTTGAAACAACTGATTTTATCTTGTTTTGGCATAATGAACAATTTGTACAGGCTTCAATTGCTTTAGATAGTTTATTTAACTTATTCTTTTTATTTTCTTCCATTAGTTGCTCCTAGTATTTTGTCCCACCCTGAAAAGTGAAGTTTTATTCTTTAATAGAACTTACAAGTCCATCTTACAACATGTCGTGTACTATTTCAAGCATAAAAGAGCCTCACATTTCGTTTTCTTAACACAATAAATAAATTATTATATTGGTGAGGGCAAAAATGGAAAACAACCTAGATATAAAAAAGCTTTTAGGCAAGAGAATTAAAGAATTAAGAACAGGGAAAAAATTGACACAAGCTCAATTAGCTGAAGCGGTTGAAGTGGCAGAAAGAACTCTGAGCAAGATTGAATGTGGTCAAACATTTGTTACGGCTGATACTCTTGCCCAAATTATAACTGCCCTAGAAGTTGAACCAACAGAACTTTTTAATTTCAAACATCTTGAAGAAAAAGAAATTTTGAAAAAAGAACTAATTGAAGCCATAAACACTGAAAAGGTTGATATTAAGTTAATGTATCAGTTTTATAAAAGTATAAAATAATTATTTATTAAAATTCTATCTGGCAATCCTCAAGATTTTTTAAATAAATTTTGATTAAAATTCTTTCAACTTAAGTCTTATTTTTATATATATTGTCTAAAATTTTTTTAGAATTTTTAGTTTCGTTTCGTTTATTTTTTGAGTTTTGCTTATCGTTTAATACTTGCTTTAACTCTTCTAACTTATCATGTAAAATTTGTTTATTTAAACTGTTTAATTTTTCTAGCGGGAAAATGTCGCTACCTAAATTCAATTTTCCGGCTTTTGCTATCAATTCAACTTCCACAAGTTCTCCGTTTGTAGGTTTATACCCCACAGGTAAACGATTCTCATAGTCATTATGAAGATAATCATACAATGCACTGAGTAAAGGCTGTACTAAACCACTTTCAAAAACTTCATTTAGTACAAGCAGTTCCTTTTCACATTTATTTGTTACAAAAGTTTTCAAAATATTTAAAGTAGCATCAGTAAGTCCATATTTTTCGTATATCCCCTTATCTTCATTTTTTTTATTATTTGTAGTGCCCATTAAAAAATCATAAGATACATTATAATGCTTATGATAGAGGTATAAATCTAGGATTGTTACTTCTGCCATTGCATTCTCTAAGCGTGATATTTTTGAAGTATCATATCTATCATTTATATCTGCTGAAAACACTGTTGCCAATTGTTTCATTGATGTACTTTTATACGAAATTTTATTACCTTTCTCTTTTCCAATTTCATCATCACATCTCAAACCGTAGCATCGTACCCCAAAAGTTTTTCTTAATAATTTATGTTTATAGCAAAGTTCTTTCTTTTTCATTCTATTATCATAACATATTATTGCATTAATGCAATAATATGTTACAAGAATTGTATTAATACTTGTTAATTTGTAATTTTACGCATTTGCCTCTTTGCTTTGGTACTGTAATATCTGTTCAATGATTTTAAAAGAACAGAAAGGAGAACAGATGCAAAATAGAACATTAATTCCTGAAATAAAAACTATTTCAGAGGCATCAAAAATTGTGGGGCTAACAAAGTACCATGTACGAAAACTAGTCCTACAGGACAAAATCAAATATGTTCGCTCAGGAGTCAAGTATCTTGTGAATGTGGACAGTTTAATTAACTATCTGAACAACGGCGATAATGCAACAGTACCAGATAGCAACAGTACGAAGAATATAATTTTGAAAGGAGACAAATATGACAAAACCAGACACTAAATTTTTAGTACAAATTGATAGCAAAGCATTTACGCAAAAACCTGAAAGTAATGACATTGGTGGTATTAAAACCCGTACACAAAATAGTCAGGCTCAGTTCCTAACCACTAAGGAACTTGCAACTGAAATAGAGCAAGGCAAATCTTTTAGTCTAGGCATTCTTGAAGGAGGATTAGGAGCTTCAAATTGGAAAGAGCAACAAATTTTTGGTGTTGATATTGACAACAACGATAAGAACTTACCAATACTCACTCCAAAAGAGGCTATCCAAATATGTAAAGATAATGAAATTCTTCCGATGCTATGTTACAAAACTTTTTCAAATTCTGAAGAAAAACCAAAATACAGACTTCTGTTTAAATTGAATGAATCTGTAAAAGACGAAAACAAAAGATTGCTTATTGCTTCTACGCTTGTAGCATTGTTTCCGCAAGCAGATAAAAGTTGCGTCAATGCTGATAGAATTTTCTTTGGGACAAATAAAAAAGTTAAAATACTAGATAAAATTGTATCGTTTGATAAAATCTTGGAACTTAGTGAAAAAACAATAGTTCCTGTAAAAGAAAAATCAACAGAATTAGATAAATTGAAAGCGGATTTTGACTTTGAAAGTTTGCTAAATGAAGAATGCGGAGAAATGACACGCAAAACTAAAACATACATTATGTACAAAAACTGTCCTATATGCGGACATTGCGATGATTTTATCTATTATACAAAGACAAAAACATTCAAATGTTTTGGAGCTCACGGAGGTGCAGGAGGTTCAATAATAGATTACCTTATGGCAACGAGAAATTTATCACAAAAACAAGCGATTGATTACTTTAAGCTTGAACTTTGTAAATTACCAAGAGGTAAAAATGCCGACCTAAGAGGCAATCAACAACTTGAACTTATCTCTGCCAAACAACTAATAACTCAAAAACTCGCTCCAATAAATTGGTGTATGGAAAATTTTCTACCTCAAGGATTGGCTCTTGTTGTAGCTCAACCGAAATCAGGTAAAAGTTGGCTTACTTTAGCAATTTGCCTTAGTGTTGCAACGGGTACAGATTTCTTGGGCTATTGTACAAATAAAGGCGAAAGTCTATACCTAGCTTTAGAAGATAGTCGTCATAGATTAAAAAATCGTTTAGAAAAAATTCTTGGCAAAAATGAAATTCCTGAAAATTTTAACTTTGCAATCAAAGCACCTTCTTTAGCCAATGGATTAATAGATATGTTGGAAAAACATATGCAAGAACACCCCAATACTAAGCTCATAGCGATTGACACTTTGCAGAAAATCAGAACGGGTGCTAGTAGACAAGAGGGGGCGTATGCAGCAGATTACAGAGAGGTTGGTATGCTGAAAAGCTTCGCTGACAAATATAATATTACCGTCTTATTAGTTCATCATTTGCGAAAGCAGAAAGATGCGGATGTTTTCAACAAAATATCAGGAACAAACGGAATTATGGGCGTTGCTGATACAATTTTCATTTTAGATAAAGATTGTAGAGAATCAAATGAGGCAAAATTACATATAACTGGTAGAGATGTAGAATTTGATGAGCTGTACCTAAGCTTCGACAAATCTACTTGTCAATGGACTTGTGAGGGTAATGCTGAAATACAAGCGAAGAAACGAGAGGTAAAAGAATATACTAATGACCCTATTATTAAAGCATTACGTAAATTAATTGAAATAGATGCGGATTGGAGAGGAACAGCACAAGAACTTCTCAATGCATTTATCGAAAAATGTAATATAAAGCTTGATGAAAAACCTGAATCCATAGGACGGAAATTGCGGAAATATGCAGATTTAATGCAAGAAGTAGATAGTATCATCTATACGGCTCCTAGTGCTAATGGCAGTAACGGCAGACGAGTACACAAGTTTCATTTAGGTGTTAAATTCGCAGATGATTATATCCTATGGGCATAAAAATAACTGATATATCCGATACTACTGATACTACTATATAAGTATCAGTAGTATCAGTATATCGGTATATATTTTGAACTTATTTTGAGTCTGAATTGCTAGTGGGAGAAATGAACTTAAGAAAATGAGTGCTTATAGCTGATAAATTAGTGATAATAAACAATAGAGGTAACAATGGCATATTACGAACAAAAGTCTAAAAATTCATATAAAATAGTGGTATCAATGGGATATGATTCTAGTGGCAAGCACAGGAGAGTTTCAAAAACCGTTAAATTGCCTGAAAACATGTCAGAAAGTAAGCGACAAAAAGAATTGAATGCTCTCTGTGTGTTGTTTCAAAAAGAAATAGAAAATGGGATATACTTGGATGGAGGCAAAATTACATTTGCAGAATTTACAGAAAAATGGCTTGCTGATTATGCAGAGAAAAACTTAGCTCCTACAACTCTAGTATCATACAAAATCATACTTAACAGGATATTGCCTGTAATAGGACATATTACACTTAACAAATTGCAACCACATCACTTGATACAATTTTACAATAGTCTTGACGAAGAAGGTGCGAGATTGGATGGCAGGTTTACACCAACAAAATCTCTAATAAAATATCTTGAACCGTTAACAATTGCACATATAATTAAAACGACTAGTATATCTTCTAAAACTTGTAGAAGATTAAAAACGGGTATGGCAACTAATTATGCAACTGCTCAAAAACTTTGCCGTATCTATAAGTTAGATTTCCATAGAATGTTTAAAGGAGATACAGAAAAGAAATTAACAAGAAAAACGGTTCGTAATCACCATATTGTAATTCATTCAATATTATCAACTGCAGTTGATTGGAATATCTTAATGAACAATCCTGCTGAACGTGCAAAACTTCAAAAAGTAACAAAGCCTAAAGCTAAGTATTACAATGATGAACAAGTTGCTGAAATGTTAAATACGTTAAGTAGTGAACCTTTGATGTATATGACAATGATTTATCTTGCGATAGATATCGGTTTGAGAGAGGGTGAACTTACGGGCTTAAAATGGGAAGATATTAACTTCAACACCTGCGAAATTAGCATAAATAAGCAAAGACATTATATTGCAGGAATTGGAGATGTAGAGGGAAAACCAAAAACTGATGCAGGCATGAGAATTGTAACTGCTTCTAAGACGGTAATATCTTTTTTGAAAGAATACAAAAAGCAACAGACAGAAAACCGATTGAAATTTGGAACGGCTTGGCAAAATGGTGAATATGTATTCCTGCATGAAGATGGAAAACCAATAAGCACGCAACGACCTTACAAGTGGTTTACAAACTTTTTAAAACGTCATAATTTGCCGAAAATAACCTTTCACCAACTCCGACATACAAACGCAAGTTTGCTAATCTCATCAGGTGAGGATATTGTAACCGTAAGCGGAAGATTAGGACATGCTGATAAAAATGTAACCTTGAATACGTACTCGCACATAATTAAATCGAAAGAAGCACAAGTTGCGAATAAAATGGATGAGTTTTATCAAAGGTTAAAAGTTAGTTCTTAAGTTCTTATAATTGTTCAAATAATTAATAAAATATTAATTTTTCTCAACATGACAAAATTATAGTAAATAATGATAATAAGGGATAAATTAAGAATTTAGGAGTAAGAAATGGTTGATATTAATTATTTAGATGATGAAAGAAAAAAATTGTGGGAAAAACTTCTTGAACAAGAAAAAATAATTAAAGATTTGCAGGAGGTTATTAAGACCAGTACTAAAACTTTTTCTGATGAATTAAAGGAATTACAAACTCCATTGTCCCAAGATGTTAAAGATGTAAAACAAGCATCAAAAGATGCTGCTTTTTTCAAAAATAGGGCAAAAGAACGAAAAGAAGAAATTGATAAATATTTTACCGATGTACAAACTAATCTTGTTAAAATGCAAGAATTAACAAATGAAAATATTGAATCTAAAAAAAGTATAAATGCACAGCTCAAAGCTATTGAGCAAAAAGAGAAAAATTTGTTAACAATTCAAAATAATCTTCAAAATACTAATACAGAACTTCAACCATTAATAACAAACATTAAAAATAGTACAACAATCCTTAATGAGATAACAACTCTTAGAAATTCTGTTAAAGAAAAACAAACAGAAGTTCTAAGCACGCAACAAGAAATTGAAAGTTTATTTGAATTATCTTCCAAACAAAAAGTTGAAATAACAAAAGTTAGAAATCAAATAACTGGATATGTCAAAAAGAACTCTGAAACTGGAGAAGAAACAAAAATTGATGGATTAAAACAGGAATTAGAGCAAACTTTTGATGAATTAAGCGAAACATTTAATAATACAAAAAGTGAAATTGAAGAATATCAAATTGATAAAACAGGAGAAATAGATAACTTTATTTCAGATATGAAGAAAAAATATAACGATTTAATTGCACAAATTGAGTCATTGCTGCCTCAAGCAATGACTGCAGGATTGAGTTCTGCATATCAAGCAAAAAGGGAAAGCGAAGAACAAGAAATGCAATCAGCTTACAAAGCTTTTAAGAGTGCAATTAAGTGGATGGTGTTTATTTCGCTTGTACCAATTAGTTTAACATGCTATATGTTTTTCGGCTTAAATTATGAAATACAAACAATTATCAATGATACTCCTAAAATCATGAGTGCTGTTTTAGCTCTTTATGCTCCTGTTTTTTGGCTAGCATATTCTGCAAACAAAAGAATGAACCTATCTAAAAGATTAATTGAAGAATATACATATAAAGAATCTTTAAGCAAAACTTTTGAAGGTCTATCAAAACAGATAGAAAATATTGAGGATGAAAAAATAGCTAAAGATTTAAAATCAAGGTTGTTATACTCTGTTGTTTCAATGAACTCTCAAAATCCTGGTAAGTTAATTAAAGGATATAATAAGCCTGACCATCCTATTATGGATATAGTCAATAATAGTGTTAAGCTAACGGAATCTATACAAAATCTTGCACAGATGCCTTTAATTGGTAAAATTTGTTCGCCAATCGTAAATGCAATAGATGAACAAAAAGCCATTCAAGCGAATAAGATTAACGAAGGCTTAATAGCTAATACTCTTATTGATAAACAAAAAGTAGTTTCTGATAATACAAATTAAGGTGTAATATGCGATTTGCTCTTGTAAATAATGAAAAAATAGAGGCTCAAAAAGGTTTAAAAGGGATATGTCCTGCTTGTGGAGAGCCTGTAATTGCAAAATGCGGTTCAAAGAAAATGAATCATTGGGCTCATAAATCAAAAGTTACCTGTGACAAATGGTGGGAAAACGAAACAGAATGGCATAGAAATTGGAAAAACTGTTTTCCTTTTGAATGGCAAGAAAAAATATTTACTGATAATAAAACGAGTGAGAATCATATTGCAGATGTTTGTACAGACCAAGGCTTAGTTATAGAGTTTCAGCATTCACATATAAAAACAGAAGAACGAGATTCAAGGGAAAATTTTTACAGAAATATGCTTTGGGTAGTTGACGGTACAAGGCTGAAAAATGATTATAAACGACTTATAAATGGACATACATTATTAAGGCAAATAGGACAAGGCATTTTTTGTATTCATTATGCAAATAAACTATTTCCAAAAGATTGGTTAAATTCTTCTGTACCTGTGATATTTGATTTTATGGGTACAGAGCATTTGATAAATAATCAAGATTTAAGAAATTATCTTTATTGTTTAATTCCTGAGAAATTAAATAATGAGTCTATAGTAATACTGTGTTCAAGAGAACAATTTGTACAAACTTGTAAAAACGGCAATATTACTACATATTTTAAAAATTTAATTGAAAACATAATAAAAACTCAACAGTTATTGCAAAAACAGACTAATATGGTTGTTATTCCAAGGGTTTCTTATGCTAGACCTCGTTATTATTCAAGAAAGCATAGAAGGTTTTAAAAGAGAGTGGACAAAAATGTCAGAATTAACTCGTAAAACATTTAAGGATTCAATAAGAGAGTTTGTAGTATTTGGTAAGCAATGGCATTGCTACATATATGAATCCATTAGATTTGTGTAAGAATGCTTTAACATATATTGAAACATGTAATCAGGGTAGCTTTATAAATGAGGTGTTAGATTACATTAAAAAATTGATACACAAATTTTATAACCATTCCTGCTCAATATCGCCATTTAGATTAATGCTAAATTTAATATGACTTGTAGCTTTAGAACAAGTTGTTATATCTTCTTGACTTTTTAACTTACCAGACATTAACCTTAGTTTTTCGCCTAACAGCAAATTATTATGTATGTCTTTTAAAATGTAAATATTCTTTGTGTGATTTAAAATATTTTGAATACCTTGTGATTTTGGTAATCCTGATTTATTATATGTTGTGACTGCTGTACGAAAATCTTGCCCCCAATTATTCCAATTTTCTTTTAAATATGCAGTTTCACTACCGTGATGCGGAGCTTTCAATAAAGCTAAATTACAACAAGTATATTCTTGTCCTCTTTCTATATTCATTGCATTTGACCAGGCTTGATTTTCTACATCTCCTCCTAGAATGATATTATTTTCACCAAATTTGATACATATTGCAGTAGAAATAATATTATGTTTTCCTGAATCTAAGTATAACTCTGAAGCAGGAAATTTCTTTTCTAAAAAAGCTTGAAATAAATCTATATACTTATCAATTTCTTGTTCTGTTGGTGCAATGCAATGAATGGATAATTCTTTTTGTATTAAATCTTTCCTATATAGCTCCGTTGAAAATTTAATTCCTTCTGAATTTAAAATTGTTCTATCTTTTTTGAATTCAGAAATTTGGTTACATAAATCCAATAAATATTTAGGTTTAGCTTTTTCTGTATAAATAAATGGAGAATTTACGATGATTTCATATTTTTGTTCAAGTCCTACATCTAATAATTCAGATAAATGTTTAAATTTATTAAATGGAAATCTGAAGAAATTTTTTATTTTATAATTATTATTTTTTAAATAGTTTAATAAATCTGGTAAATATCTAGTGTGGTCATCATGAGGATGTGTCCATAATAAAAATTCAATAGTTGGAGAGGTTTTAGATTTTAAAAAATTATCAAACCAAGAAAGAAAATTTTTATAACCAAAATCGACAATACCCAATTTTTCATCTTCAAATTCTAAAAGTATTGTTTCTCCTGCCCCATCTCCAAAAATATGAATGTCAAAATTAGAAGTCATCTTCCTCGTCAATATTTTTTAATATGTTAGAAATTACTTGATTTTCTTTATCTTTATAATAAAGACTTTTTATATATTTACGAGTCTTTATACACGATTGTCCTGGAATATTTTCAATAATTACCTCAATCCAATCATTAATTTTTACATCAAAATCAAATAATGTCCGCTCTAATACATAACATTCAGATTGGTCAGCAAATGGATTTTCAATATTAACGATAACATTAATATTATCAATATCTGTAACAACAGCACGATAAATAGTTGTATCAATCTGAGCTTGTCCTCTATCTTCCCAAAAAGGATAATCAATATGTTTTATAGGTAATTCTTCTGATATTGGCTTAATATCAAAGTAATTAAGCCAAAACTCTTTTATACTATTTGCAGAATTTTGTATGTTATTTAATTCTTTTGCAATAAAAACACTACTAGTCATCTTTATTCAAAACCTTATCTATATAATCTTTACTTACACAATAGCAATATAAATTAAATATTTTTGTACTAAATTGTTTTAACATTTCTTGCAGAAATTCAGATTCTAATTTTAATTCATTTGGATTATCTTGTTTAACCGTAAAATCATATATAATTAAATTATTATCACTCTCTGCTTTATTTCTAATAATTCCACTTCGGAAAATAACAGTTTCACCTGAATCTTCAACTGTTGTGAATTCTTTATATGTGTTTGTATTAGTAAAACTATCAAATAAACTTGATTCATATAAAATATTTTGATTTAAAAATGTTTCATTACCATCTATTTCAACTTTATTAATTTTTCTTAGTACAACTTCCATCAAATTTATTTTTTCAGGATAAGCCTTACAAAAAACAGTAAAAATTTTCCAAATTTTCTCAAGAAAATCTTTAAAAGAAGTATAATTATTTTCTGGGTCAATACATTGAAAATCAATCTTTTTCTTATTAGTAATAACTCTTATAGTAGGATTTTCTTTATTATCCGTATATATGTATTCTGTATAACTTTCACTCTGTTGATTAAATCCAAACTGATTTTGTACAGGAGAAATTGTTAATACTAAACTTCCTTCACTTGCAGGTCTTTCTGTTTTATATGGCAATAGTGACTTTACATGCGAATAAAAAAGAGTCTGATTATTATCAAAATCAATTATATTGTCAAATTGAAAGGCTATTCCAACATATTTTAAAGTATTTTTATTAAAAGGCTTTATTTCATCAAAAGAACTAACATATTCTTTTAAAATATCTGCTTTTATACCCATTGATATTCCTCTATCTCTTTATATTTATACTACAAAATAAATGAAAATAACATATAGTATTTCATTTATTTACATAATAAGACATTTTCTCTACCAATTCATCTCTCGCTTAACTAGACCAGTATAGCAGTTAATTATCCTTAAAGCAAGTACTTAAGAAAAATTAATAGGGGGCTATTTGGGGGCTGAAGCTATGAAAAGCCCCCGAAAATTATTTTAAATTACTAAAAGTAAGAACTGCGAAAATTAAACAATACTAAAGATTTTGGCACATTATTGAAAGTTACAAAAAGTATTTTTAGGTGTTCGAATCCCACCTCCTCCTAATTTTAAAAGCCACCTTTCAAGGTGGCTTTTTTAGTGAGTTTTGAACCTATCAACATTTCCGTAAATATACATCCCATATTCCCCTTGGGGACTACGTGGGGACTGGGAAATCATAGAAGATTATTCCAAAACAAAATTTACTAATATCTCAGAGGGATGTCCGATATTTCTACTTTTGTTTGATGATATTCATTTTGATGCAATAAACTTTCAACTCCAGCTTTATAATAATCTTGTTTTATCGTTGGGGATGTTGTTATTACAGAAACAGAATCTTTATCAAAATCAAGTTCTATGTATGGTATTATCAATCCGTTTTGAATTCTATTTTTAATCTGAAATGCTCTATTATGTTTTTGTAAAATATCAGTATATTCGGTTATCACGAATCGATACTCGTTTTCATTTTTGAAAGCTTCTTTTTTAAAAAATAAAGAAAAAATATGTATCAACCCCCAGAAAGATTTAATAACATTTTTCTTGTCATTTTTCGTTCTCATTTTTTGATAAAGCAAATTATATTCCTTAATCGCTTCTTTAAGATAACCTTCTTGTTTACATTTCTCACAGATTGTTTTTCCATAAATAAAATGATGCATAACCTTAAGTTTGGATTTGACTTTTGCAACCAACTCATCAACCTTAAAACCAATATTATATCCAGCCATGCTACCAGTTTTTGTATAATAATTCCAAAGAGATAATTCATCTTGTTCTGTTGAAAAACAAGCGACAAAAATAGAATCCCTATGTACATAGTCAAATAGATTTGAAGGTAGTTGAGTTCTTGTTTTTATTTTTGCCTCAAGAGAATCCTTGAATGTTTGACATATTTCATCATTATTTTGAGCTAATATATCTGTTAATAAATCAAAAGTATAAGTTATTTCTGATTCATCATTCATATAAGTAATTTCGGATAACCATAATGTATGGTTAGTAAGTATTCCTAATATACCTTCCGGCGATGTATAATGATATATAATTGAAGAATTTATAGTTGTTTTATCATTTGCAAATTTACTTTGTAATTTTCTTCTAACCTTAATTATTTCATCAATTGGATCTTTTTTAGTTTTTGCCATAAATCACCATTCATTAGTTTTCAAAATTATTATATTACAAATATTAATGCAACAAGCCTTTTAAAACTTTATGAGCCATTAAAATTTCTTCTTCACTTGCGGATTTGAGCATTGAGTAGATATCTGATAACAGTTCGTCTGTTGTTTTGATGTGTGTGATGTCTAACATTTCTGCAACATCAACACCGAATACCTTTGCATAATTTTCAACCAGTTCTGCTGACGGATAATTTTTGCCTGTTTCAATACAACTTTGGTGTTTAGTTGCAATACCAACTTTCTCAGCTAGTTCTGATTGCTTCAAGCCGTTTTTAGTTCTCAATTCTTGTATTCTTTTTCCAAGTAATTTTTTAAGTTTCATGATAAACCCCACTTTCATGTTAAATGTTCAAATACACCTATAAACATTTTTAAAGGTTATACGGATTGAAATTAATCGTCGTTTGTTCTAGATTAATTACAAATAACGAGGATTATTTATGAATAAATCCTTGTTAAAGATAGACAAGAAAGGCGGGTTATGAAAAATCAATATGCAGGTGATGTTGGAGATTATACAAAGTTAGGAGTTTTGAGAGGGCTTGAAAAAGCAGGTTTCAGCATAGGTTTAAACTGGTATTTAACACCGGATGAACCCGAACACTCAAAAACTTTCACTGACGGCAAGCACACAAAATTTTTAGAATGTGATTGCGACACTCCGGACAAGAATTTGCATTGTGTATTAAAGAAAATCGGACTGAGCAAGAATAGAAGTGTTGCAAGGCTTGAAAGAGCAAATCTTTTTGAAAATACTTTGTTTTGGAATAAAATGTTAGAATCCAAAAGTCGTGACAAATGGCATTTGAAAGCCTTGAAAAAATTAAGTAAGCAAGACGTAATTTTTTTAGATCCTGATAATGGGCTTGAAGTAAAAAGTACAAACCCGTATTCAAAAAACGGCAACAAATACGCAACATATCAAGAAGCGGCAGATTATTACGCACAAGGTTCAACGGTAATTATTTATAACCATAGGGATAGAAAGCCTGAAAATGAATATTTAAAAAGGTTTTATAGATTTAAGGATATGGAAGAAACGAAAAATGCAAAAATGTTTTATTTAAGGGCTTCAAGGTATTCGGTAAGGGATTATTTATTTTTGGTTCAAGAAAGGCATTTTTCTGGCTTAGAAATGGCTATTGATAATTTCTTGGCTACTGAATGGTGTCGTTACCTCAAAAAGTATCTTCTTTGACTTCAAAGACATCTTCTCTTTAACATTGAATACAGGTTGTCCATTGTAGTTGCGGCTTGAGTTTCTTTGCTTTGAATTACGTGTGAATAAGTATTCAATGTTACAGTTTTATCTGCATGTCCCAGTCTTTTACTCAATGTTACCGCGTCTACTCCGTTTGCAATCAGTAAACTTGCGTTTGTATGGCGGAGTTCGTGAAAAGTAATCTTTGGTAAATTATGACGTTTTAAAAAGTTCATAAACCACTTGTAAGGTCTTGTCGGGTGTAAATCCTGTCCGTCATCATGTTTAAATAAATATTCTCCGTTTTTCCAAGCGGAGCCGAGTTTTAATCTATCTTCTGCCTGTTTCTGTTTGTACTGTTTTAGCATTGTAATCATTTGAGATGATAGCGTAACTGTTCGGATTCCATTCTCGGTCTTAGGTCGTCTTTCACTCACTCCAAATGTGCTTACATATTGTCGCTGTTTGTTGATTGTCAAAACACCTGTTTCAAAATTTACATCTTTCCATTTCAAACCGCACAATTCACCTGAACGCAAACCGACATCTATCGCAAGACAGATTATTGTTTTATATGTCAATGGCTCATTTTCAAGTTCTTTGAAAAGTTTTGCGATTTGTTCGTCATCATAATATTTTACCTGTTTTTTAGAAATCTTTCCTAAATCAACCTTTTTAGCAGGGTTATGGTTAATCAAATTCCATCTTTCCGCAAGAGTAAATATTGAACTAATGTCCGTGTGGTGATGCTTAATCGTTTTATCAGATAAGGGATTATCGTTTGTTCTTTTGAACATCTTTTTAAAATCCAAATCAAAGACCTTGCAAATTTTTTGAGCGGTTTTAAAATTTGTTTTCTCCCCATTTTTTAATCGCAGACATGTTTTGTTCGTAATTCCTGTTATCTGTACAAGTTCTCCGGTCTTATATTTAGACAAAAACTCCGACATATTTTTTGTCGGAGTATAAAAATCTTCAAGTCTTGAGCCGTTATTTCTTAATTTGTTATAAAATTCTTCTAAGTGATATGTTTGAATTTTGCTTAGTTTGTGATGACCTAATTCAGGAATAATTCTATCTTTTAATCTTGCCAAACAGGGTTTCAATGATGCCGGTGCATATTTTATTTTTGCGTGTTTTTCAATCCATATTTCCGTAAACTCTGCGAAAGTTATTTTTTCACCGTCAAGGTAATTCTTGTTCAAAACCTCATTTTCAAAAAGTATTTTCTGCCGCTGAAGTTCATTTTGTTTTTGTCTTTCGGTTAGATTGGGCGGTAGTTTAATTGTTTTAAATTTTTTAATCTTTTTACCGTTCACATCATAACCGCAAGAAACAATGACTCTATATGAGCCGTCTTTTCGCTTTTCAACACTTGCCATTATTTTTTGTCCTCTAAAGTTTTGTCAATACCTTTTTTAAGATTTGCTAGTTTTTCTATAAGATTTACCAAAAAATATTGTGCCAAAGTTGTGTTATAAAACATCCCAAGCATATCTTTATTGTCTGGTGCGCATGCATACAATAATACTCTATTATCTTTGTTACCTTCAGTAATTTCCACATCATGAAATAAGTAATTATATAGATTTTCTAGCAAATCATCTTCAATATTTTCAATAAGATAATTAAGCATTTTTAATTTTATTAGATCTTTGTTTTCAAGTTTTTCTTTGTTAACCAAATTTCTCAAACATTCTGTTGATTTTTCCTGAATGCCTAATTCTTTTCTGATAACTTCATTGTTTAATTTTTCGGCTTCACTTAAGCCTAAAATAAATTCTGCTGATACATTTAACTTATTCATTAAATCATAAACAATATTAACGCTCGGATACGATTGTCCTGTGGCATATTGCCCTATTGACTGTCTTTTCACTCCTAACATTTCACCAAGTTGAGCATGAGTTAATTTCTTTTTTTCTAATAAATTCCTTAGTGCTGTTGGGAATTTTTCTTTTTCTGTGTCTGAAGATAAGTTTTTCTTGCGTGGCATATTATTTTTCCTTTCTTGTGCAATCAACTGTTGCCATTTCTTAAATTCGCTTGCATAGAATTTTTTAATGTCCTATATTTTTGCTTGAATTAAAACATAGGCAAGCAATACTTGTCAAGCATATATTTGTCAAATTTAACAAAAAGGAGAAATCATGCCAGAAAAAGAAAAAACAAAACAGGTTACACCAAAACAAATGTTTACAATTCAAGAAGCGGTTAAACACTTCGGCATTTCGGAGTATTCAATCCGAATGGGAATCAGACAAGGGATTTATCCGGCTATCAAAATCGGCGGCAAGCGGGGCAAATACCTTATTGATGCAGAATTGTTTGAATCAACTTTGCGAATTGAAGCAATCAGAAACATTAAAGAGAACAGAAAAGGAGAACAAAATCATGAAAAAATTTAACTTACCAACAATTATGAATGAAACACTGGACGTATTTACAAATCGTTATGTAAACACATCAAAAACAGCCATTACATCAATCCAACTTTTGAAAGTTGCACAAATGATAACCTCAAAAGGCGTGCGGTATAAGAAACTTGATACTATCGACATTCCTAATTATTATGCAATCGTATTGCTACCGTCAGGTGGCGGCAAAGATAGAATTTCAAATGAATATGACAGTTTGGTTTTTAAACCGTTCAGAGATTGGTTCAATGAAAAAGCAGAAGCGTATTATCTTGAAAAGAAACAAAAAATTCGTGAAGAATATACCGACAAAAATAATAAACCGATAAAACAACTTATAAAAGAAGCCGAAAATTCTATTCGCTATCCAGTCTTGGAAGTCGAGGACGGAACACAAGAGGGGCTTTTTGAAGATGCAAAAACTCTAAAAGAAGCACGATTCGGGGAGATCACCTATAAGATGTCAGAATTTGGAATGTTTTTAGATTCCGCACAAAATACCGAAAAACAGTTCTTAGGTTGCTTATACAATGGTTATGAGGGTAAACTTTCTTCAAAATCAATCAAGCATGGTAAGCGGGAAGCAAGTATTGAAAACATGCCTGTAAATTGTCTGTTTCTTTCAGATCCAACCTTGTTTAGCAGTGGGAATCTCAAAAATATGTTCAACCTGCTTATGCAAACCGGCTTAGGTAGAAGATGTGTTATATCTTTCCAGAAACAACAGGATAAAATTATTGAATATGACAAGGAAGTCGCTTTTAGAAAAGAACAACAATTTTATAAAGATTGCAAAAAACTTTCTGAACGGTTTTTGGAAATCTTCAACAAAATTCCCACAAATGCTATTTATGAAATAACAGAAGAAGCCCTGAAAGATGTGCATTACCTTTATAGAGTAAAAATGGAAGAACTCGAAAATGCAACAGAAGATGTTTTGCGTAAAAAAGAAATTCAAAGCCGGCAACACAAAGCACTTAAAATATCATGTCTTTACGCCGCTTTAAACCATCCAACCGAACTGATTATTAATGAAGAAGATATGCAGCAGGCTATCGATACGGTTGAATTTATATCACAGGATTTTGAAAATTTTCTTAAATATAAACCGAAATCCGATGACGCTTATGATAAATTATGGGAATTTTTCTTGAATAATTTAGATAAAGGGTTCACAAGAACTGACCTTATATATACAAGATTTCAAGAGTTTGGCATATCGCGTGATAAATTCAAAGACCACTTTGATGATTATATTGACTCTTTACAGGAAATGGCACTTGAAAAAGGTTATTTTCTGGAAGTCACATCAATCAATCGCAATTCCGGAACAGAGTATAGGTTAATTAAACTTGAAGAACAAGAGTTGGGTGAAGATACCCAAACGCTTGAAGATCTAATTTAATAGCCGTTAATGTCGTTACTATTGTCAATGTTTTTCTTGACAATAGTTTCGGCGATTACGGGTGGCAGTCATTGTCGAACCCTTTTTACAACCGTACAATAACAAGTTTAACAACACTAACGGAGGTTTATATAAATGAGATTAAATATAGGACAAGTTTTGCATTATTTGACCCCATATTTCAATAAAAAGCAAGGTGATGAATTTATCTTCCAATGTCCTTACTGTATGGACACTGGCAGAGATAATTTGAAATTCAATGAACGCAAAGGGATATTACATTGTTTTGCAAACCCTGAACATTCAAAAATGATTTACAAGAAAATTATGAGCAACCCTAAGCTAAGAAGATTAAGCCAACCAACGCAATATGAATATCAAGATGATAGAAACTCTTTATCCTATGAAGAACAAATCGGGTATATGCTAGGTTTTGATACCTGTAATGACTATTTATTAGAAAATGAGGAGTTGCTAAACTTGCTCTATCAAAAGCGCGGAATTAACAAAGAAACTGTTTACAATATGAATATAGGGTTTGAACCTCATCTTAATAAGTGGGTTTTTCCTAATTATGGCTATAGAACGGGTGACGGTATGGAGATATTGGGTTATGAATTTCGTCCGAAAGATTTTTCTAAGAAAGGTTTGTGTCGCTCTAAAGGTACACCCAATAATCTTTCTGCAGTGAATCGTTATACGAAAGATACAGAAATTTTGTGTATAGTAGAGGGATTTTTGGATGCCTATGCGTTATGGCAACACCTGAATGAACACGGACAATCTAGCAAATATCATATCGTAACGCCGACAAACGGAATAAATTCTCTGCCCAAACATATTGACCGAATAGAGTTTGAAAAATACAAAAAGCACTATCTTTTTGTAGATAATGATGAAGTTTCAAGACCAATCGCAGACAAAATCTGTGCCAAATATCCGTTTGAAAACATCCGCCTAACTTGTGGCTGCAAAGATTTCAACGAGCATTATTTGAGGTGTATAAAAGGGCTTAATTAAGAACTTGCTTTCATGATTATGCCTTCCATGGTGTTTTCTTGACCTTGTAGTGGTTGTCTTTTGGGTGGCGAAAAATATTTTGTTATACTAGGTTCACTTTGATATCCTTGTCCAAAATCAATCTCAACATGTGGGCGTAATATACCAGCTTCTTTCATGCAACAATCTTTGTATAATAGCCCAGATTCACATGGACAACTATCAGTTTCTTTTAAATTTTCATAATGTTCATGTGGATGGCGAATTTTAGTCCATCTTAAATCCCATTTGAGATATGGCTTTTTCAAAGGAACTACTAGTTCATCAACTAATGAAAAATCAAATCTATGCCCACCACATTTAGTGAAAATACAATGTTTATCTTTTGGATTTTCTACAACAGCAACATGGTTAAAATCAATGATATCTTCGCATATCCAATAACACCATCTGCCATTATATATGTGTCCTTTTTTATGTTTACAGCGGTTGTGTATAGAAACAATTTCACCACATATTGAACATCTATAGTTTTTAAAAGTAAAGCCTGTACTCATAAAATACTTGTATGGGTACAATGTTTGAATTTTTGTATTTTTATCCTCTATAATGTCGAGTTTAAATTTTGCAAAGTCATCATAAATATAAGGCTTAATTCTATTTAATAAATATTCAACATCAATTATTAACTGCCAAGCATCTTCATGTTTATTTTTTTTAATTAACTTATAATATTTAAGATATTTTTTGTGTACTATTAATATACTTTCCAGTAACAAAAAACTATTCGCAGCGTCGGCAAGTCCTCTTTTTATGGCAAATTCTTTCAATGAAGTACATTGCTTCAAGTATTTATTTTGTTTCTTATATGAATAACTTTTTGTTCCAAAAGATGTAGCATAATTAACAATTCTTTCAAATTCATTTTTTAAATGCATCATTGAATCCTTTAACTATTTCAGGAGCAATTTCTCGAAAAGTTTTTGCATCACCCTCGAATTTTAATGTTTTAGATTGTTTATCTTTAGATTCAACAACATTTAGGGATAGTTTAACATTTGGGTTTCTTCCAAATCTAAGGAAGCAGTCATATAAATAATTTGATAAAATATTTATAAATATAGGATTTTGCACAAGTGTTGTGGCAAATGCTCCTAGCCATATATCAGCATCATTTAAACTTACATATTCTTCATTTTCGGAACAACAACCATAATCTAGTTGCACATCCTGTTCATCAACATAATTAAGAAAATCAATCACGTCGTCATGATATTGACTTACTTTTTCGCCGTTTTCTGGAATAATTAATATGTCTTGTTCATACAATTCCTTTTGTTTTTCAGAAGATAATCCATTTGTCCATGTTGTATAATTATCATTACTATCTATAATTTCAAATTTTTTCATTTTCATAAGTCCTTTATTTACGGTATATTTTTAATTATATAAAATTTTTATTCTAAATCTTCATCTTTTAACTAAAAATTAATTATTGGGGGACTGGTTGGGGACTAATTTTACAAAAGGGGACTATAGTTTTCGTCAAGTTACAGTATTAAATTGTATCTAAATGTCAACAAGAACAAGATTTTTGGCAATTTACAACAGGTTACGAAAATTATAGAAATGGGTTCGAATCCCACCACCTCCTCCATTTTGAAAGAGCCTGAAAAGGCTCTTTTTTAGTGCGTTTTGGACACCTTGATATTTACGGGAATATACATCCCATATCCCTCTTGGGGACTACGTGGGGACTGGGAATTATTTGACAAAAAATATTTTATTTTTGCTATAATATAGTCACTAACTAGGAGTAGGATATGTGTGAACCAACAGAATTAACTTTAACATTTGATTTAAGAACTATTGAACACTTAGGCATCCAAATGTAAAAACATTGCCACCAGTTCTTGCAGAAATGATTTCTAACGCTTATGATGCAGATGCAACCTTTGTTAATATTCAATTAAATGAAAATGAAAATAATAAGCAAATAATTATCACAGACGATGGTTGTGGAATGTCTTTTAGTGAAATTAATAATTCATTTTTAGTTATTGGCAGAAATAGAAGAAAAAATAATTCAGGAAATAATGGTTTAACAAATAAGGGGAGGAAAGTTACTGGCAGAAAAGGCTTAGGGAAGTTGGCAACGTTTGGTATTGCTACGCATATAGAAATTCAAACTGTAAAAGATGGAAAAGAAAACATTTTTGCAATGGATTTAAATGATATACTAGACGAAAAAAATAACGGAACGTATAAGCCACAAATTATAAAATATAATGAAGATGTTACTTGTGAATCAGGAACTAAAATTGTTCTTAGTGGAATAAACGAAAAAATCCCATAGATATTTTTGATTTAAAAGCAAGTATTGCCAAAAGATTTGCCTTTGATGTTTCAGATTTTGTTATAAATATTTCTAACGAATCTAATGAAACAGTAACGATTACAAATGATACAAAATGGGAGTATATAAATTCGCAATTCGAATGGATTTTTAGCAATGAACATTGTAACGAAGATTCTTTTCTAAAAGAGAATAAAATTACTGGGAAAATTGTTACAATAAAAACTCCATTACAGAGGATCAAAGGGGGATATTTTTATATATTAGTAAACTCAAATGAATTTTATGGCATAAAAACAACAACTTCTCTCACTTATAATGCATAATTATATTTAATCTTTATCCATATATAAATAAAGATCCCGAAAAACTACCAACAAAGTTTGATGAAGAGGTTTTACAAAAGAATTTAGAAACTATTAAAGCTATCATTAAGCATATTGATAATCCGACAGTTCTTTGTGCTTGGGGTGCAGGTATTGAAAGGAAAAAGTACCTAATCAAGAACTTAGAAGAAATATACACTTGTTTTCCTGCAAATACCGTATGGAAAAGAATTGACAAGAGTAAATTTAACCATCCACAACACCCTCTTTATGCTAAAGAAAATACTAAACTTCAAAATTTTGATATAAAAAAATATTTAAATAAGATTATGTCCAAATGATACAATAATCCTGCAAATCCTTGATAACTTTTGCTTTCCACTCGATTAATGTTAGTAGAACAGAAAGGTCGGCGATATGGAAACAGAAGTTTTAGAGTCACACAATCAGGAACAAGGGTTCTGGGAAACAACCAGGTTGGATTATGAAGAAGAGGAAACTCAGAAGAGGTGGAATCTTGCATTTGAAACACTCTCGCTTTTATCCGGCAAAGAAGCAGAAGAAATCAGAGAATCCCTAGACAGCAGAATTGGCAGGCACATTGCGGACAATTGTTTTGACAATAACGTTAAGCAGGTAATAATGCAGAATTACTACGCCTGGTACGAAGCACATTTATTTAGTGATAGCGGGATACAGCTAAAGACAAAAGTTCATTCGGAGCTAAAATAACTAACCAGATTACAGACGAAGTCGATGTTTTGCTCTACACTTTTAAGAATCCGAACCGTATTTATCAAGACTATGCAATGTGCAGCAATCGGGATAAAAAGATTTATTATATCGGGATACAGTACATTAAATAACTTGTACTATGCAATCATTAAAAGTAATCTTTTTACCTTTTGTCAACTTATTTACAACAAAAAAACGAATTGCCATTTTGAGCTAATATTACTACATCTTTAATATCTGCATTTATATCCATCCTTGATTCGGTTGTAGATTCTGACAAATGTTTAAAAACTTTGTATTCTATTTGAGGATTACAAATTGTTGGAAACCGTTTCTGCACAATCTTATTTTTAAAATCTTTGAGAGATAGCTTTCTAATTTTTAATTTTGTAGCGTTAAATAACGCTAAAATACTGTGTAATACTAATTTAAACTCTTTTGGATAACCTATTCTTTCAGCGCCAGGTTTAAAATAGCGATTACAACGTTTATTTTTCCCGTTAGAAATTACCGCATTATTCTTGCCGCATATTGGACAGTCATTATCAATGTTTTTCACTTGTCATCACTCCTTGTAGTATTTATTTACCACAACTTATCCGTTTTTATAGTAAAAGCGGATAAGCATAGTAGTAGTACACCTTCTAAACCTTAGTAATAGTCGGATTTTAGGATTTTAAGTCTCCTTTAAATTATTACGAAGGGACTTTCGCCTTCGTAGATTAATTAAGGAGAACAACGATGTTCAAATTAGAAAAACACGTACAGATTCCCGAGATGGGAACAAAAATGGCAGAAATTCTGCGGCACTTTACTGAAAACGGAAGATCAAATTTCGCAATGATTAATCTTTCGGAGATTATTATCCCGAATAATCTGAGCGAAAAACATTCTAAAAATCAGTTGAACAAGCTTATTCAGGCAATTTTAAAGTTTGGGTTTTCAATTCCGATTATCATTGACGAACGGAATTGCTTAATCTCCGGTTATCTGAGAATCCTTGCAGCTAAAGAGCTGGGAATGACTCAAATTCCGGTAATTATTCTTCGAAACATATCCGAAACCGAAGCCAATGCAATCAGATTACTAACAGGCTGGCAGAAGATTCAGAATAGGATTATCCGGTTGTAAAGTCTAAAATTGACAAGCTTTTAGAACTTAATTATGAGCTTGAAGAAATAGGATTTGATACAATTGATTACGACAAGTACTTGCATTTTGAAAACGATGAAAGTTCGACTCACGAAAAAAATAAAGAGGATGAATCCTGGTTAGAAGCGAACATTCCGTCAATTGTTAAGCTCGGAGATTTATACCGTCTCGGAGATCATTTTCTGTACTGTGGAGATTCTTTGTGTGAGAAATCATACCTAATCGTGATGCAAGGCGAAACCGCACATATTGTTGTTACAGATCCGCCGTATAATTGTAAGATTAAGGGCTTTGTTTGCAAAACTAACCACAAAAAATTTGCAATGGCTTCCGGTGAAATGAGCAACGAACAGTTTGCAGATTTTCTTAATACAGCAATGAAAAACCTTGAAAAATTCTCTGCTCCGGGGTGTCTAGCCTATTATTTCATTGACTGGCCTGGAATTAATACATTACTTTCAGAAGGTAAGAAAGTGTATCCGGAACTAATGAATATCCCGTTTTGGAACAAAGGTGTTGGTGGTCAAGGCGCCCTTTTTCGTTCACAACATGAACTAATTCCGGTTTTTAAGAAAGCATCAGAATAACATTAAGCTCGGAAAATATGGGCGTTACAGGACAAATGTACTTGATTATCCCGGAATAAGAGCTACAAACCCAGAATCTTTGGAGCTGCTAAAACTACATCCAACAGTTAAGAGTGTTGCTTTGATACACGATTTATTGCTAGATACATCCTCTAAAAACGATATCGTACTCGATTGTTTCGGTGGTAGCGGTTCAACCTTAATTGCAGCAGAGAGGTGTAAGCGCAGAGCTCGGCTTATTGAGTTAGAGCCGCGATATTGCGATGTGATTATCTGGCGCTGGCAGAAGGAAACCGGTAAAACCGCTAAATTAATCAAAAATTACCAAAAAGAAAACAAAGGGGATAGTGATGGTTCAGAAGATTAGTGAAATAGTAGAAAAATATAACGAGGCTAAGGCGGGTTATAAAACCCCGCCTAAAGATACCAGATTTAAGAAAGGACAGTCCGGGAATCCAGCTGGTCGCAAGAAAAAGCCTATTCCTAAGTCTTTACACGAAGCTATAATACTTGAGTTGGCTGATTCAATTACAATAAATGAACCTGGCAAAGCTGTTAAAATGTCAAAATACTAGCTTCTTGGAAAAGCCATCGTTAACGATGCTATCAAAAATGAAAAAGGCTATTCCAGAAAGATTGTTTCAGAGCAAATGTTTAAAACTAATGTTTTGGAGTATAAAGAAATGATAGTCAAGCGAGCGATACAAGAAGAACCCGCCATATCACCGGAACGGCAGGCTGAGCTTAAGAATCTCTTGTTTGAGGAAATGGATAAGTTGTATAGGGAGTTAATGACGCTTGAGGAATAGGGTAATCCGGCTAAGCAGGTGTTCAGCAATACTGAACACCTGCTTTTATAAATATTTTAGTTGACAATTAGATAAAAATAATATATTATCAGATCTAATTAGGTATTATCACACTAAAAAATCTTGATATTAAAAGCTTTTCATGCTCTTGAAAATCTGTTAGTATTTTTACAAATGGCTTATATATTTTATTTATCGTTGTGACCAATAGTTTTATAAGGGTTTTTAATTTTTCACTATTTAGTCTGTGTATTTGGCAAAAAACTAGGTTATAATTCTTTATTTTCAAATTGCTAAAATTATATTTCTCTTAATCTTCTTTTAAATAACTTTTATGATTATTCTAATCTAATCAAATAAAAAACACAATTACATCTCAAAATAACTAATAATAACTTAAGCGTACAATACAGAATTCTTTTTTAAGATATTTTACCGCTATTATACCCGAATTACTTATTACCAAAGAATTGAAAAATTGATACTCTATACAAATTATAGCGCAAGTTTTAATCCGGTAAAACTTGAAGTCCACATTCACCTAGGTATTTAAATAAATTATCATAAAACTCTGGCAACCTTGTCTCGTCATTTTTATCACCTTCAGGAATAAATATAACCATTCCTTGACGTGCACGAGTCAGGAGAACTCTGTAAGAATTTAAAAGATATTTTTTATCGACATCATTATTGATATTTTGCCATCTATTTCCACTAAATTTTAAATATTTCCAGCCCTTATCAAACCGTAAATTTGCATCCCAAGCAACAATCGTCCAATCAAGCTCTAGACCTTGAACATCAAATTCTGTTGCGCAATCTTCTAAAGCACAAGAAGAACGAACATCCGTTTTCTTGTTCAAAAACCAATTTGTGCAATCTATTTCTGATTTAACAAATATACCTTCGGGTTTTAAACGAATTGCATTAGAATGTGCTAAAAGCCCCATTCTTTCACTACCTCTAGCTTTACTTCTAACCCAATTCTTTGCTCGCGCTAAATTTCGAGTTATAAGAATTGGATAATGTTCACATAAATCCTGAGAAACAATCCTTGCTTCATTAGGCTTACAGTCCATCACATTTTGTACAAAATCTGATAACAAAGCACTCTTGAAAGAACGCAAAGAAACACTCAAATGTAAATCGCTTTGAGTAAAAACATTTAAATTTTCTGGCGGATTAGCATTTTTTGAACAATACACATTCCAATCTGGATATTTTTCTTTTAAAGTTTTAAACCACTCATCCAAGCCCGCTTCACCGGTATTAATTTCCTGTCCTTCTCCAATTAAGCATATAATAACGCACCAATCCTGATGTCTATCCATAACGCTAATTAAAAATTCTGGTTCTGAATAATTAAAATCCTTAGCCTTACTCTTTTTATTCATAAACTTTGAAGCTTGTTCTCTATTCCAAGCCCTTTGAGCTTCATCAAAAATAACAACTTTTTCAATAGGTGCACTAGTATCCTCAAAATATTCGTCTCTAAAGTGATGAATATTTTGTATGAATGCGTAAACTTGAGGTTCAGTTTTTTTCTTAGAAATGTTTTCTAATTCTGACTTATTTCTTATTAAAGCCTCTCTTAATACCTTAACCAATGGCCCGTTGCCAGACAAAAAGCACGCATGCTCATCTTTTTCATAATTCATTGATTGAGTTGCAATATCTAACCCCGCCAAAGTTTTTCCAGCACCAGGAATACCAGTAATGAAACAAATTGATTTTTGTTTATTATTTTTACTATCTTTAATAATTTTTTCGACTGCATTCTTTGTTAACGTTAGATTTATCGCCTCTGCTCCATGTCTTGAAATATCCTCAACAGAATGGTTTGCATATAAAGCTTGTGCAGCTTCAACGATCGTTGGAGTAGGTTTGTATGAAGAGTTTAACCAATTATTTACATCAAAACTTTCTTTTCTATAATTTGTATTCAAATCAGTCAGAACTTGTTTTAATGTAGTTGCATTAGCTTTTATACAATTGGAAATACCGTCATCTGCAAATAAAATTTGTGTATTAATTTCAGGCGCCATCGTTGAAATTAAAATAGGAATAATTGTTTTATTATGACTTTCTGAATGAAAATTCTTTAAATCAAGTGCATAATCGACAACTTGCTCTATTGCGTATGTTTCATAGCTTTTAGCAAATATTTTGAATTCTAATAGGTAAATGATTCCATTTAAGATTAATATATTATCAACTCTTTTCCCCATTCTAGGAATAGCGAATTCAAAAAACAAAGTAGCTTCCGGAAAATCAACAAGAGCCCCTTTTAAAATTCTAATTTGTTCCAACCAAGCACGTTTTTGCTCTAAATCATTCGAAAATGAATGATTCATTAACAATTGACCCAGAATTTCATTATCTGAAGAGTTTAAAAATTTTGAAACTTTTTCTGAATAATATGAACGCATTTTTACTTTAAATCTTTTTAATTATTATTTTGCAAAAGAAGATATTTGTAAACAAAAATTTACCGCAAAACATAGTGAGTTGAACGACCTTTGCCAACACGCTTTAAAATCTTTTTGTCAATTAAGTCATTGATATCCAAGGTCGCAGTATCTTGTGAACAATTACACATTTTCGCCCATTTTGTTGTAGTTAAATTACCTTCAAAATTATCAAGAAAGCGATTCAAGACTTTAATCTGCCTTTCGTTAAAAGCAACATTTGAATTCCTTTGCCAGAACTCTGCTTTTTTCAAGACCTGATTTGTAATCTCACCGCTTGATTGAATAGCAGCCAAAAGATTTTCCAAAAACCAAACAAGCCAATTTGTAACATCCATTGAGCCTTTTTGAGTCTTTTCTAAAATTTCGTAATAATTCTTTCGGTTTTTCTGAATTTGTGAGGACATTGAATAAAATCTAAACTTGGAAGCATCACTTCTGGCAAGCATCATATCTGTTAATGCTCTTGCAATTCTTCCGTTTCCATCATCAAAAGGGTGCAAAATGACAAACCAAAGGTGAACAATTCCGGCTTTAATCAAAAAATCTTCCTTAGCATAAGAGTTGATATAGTCGATTAAATCCTGCATTTCAGATTCAAGAAGTTCCGCTGGCGGAGCTTCATAATGAACTTTTTCTTTGCCAGCATAGCCTGAAACAACTTGCATCGGACCAAGCTCATCTGTTCGATAACTACCAACGTTTATTTTAGACATACCGCTAAATCCGGTAGGAAATAATGCTGCGTGCCAACCAATTATACGTTCTTTTGTCATATTTTGAGCATAATTCTGTGTCGCATCTAACATCATTTCAACAACACCTTCAATATCCCTTGAAACAGGAGTTTCTCCACCTAAGTCAATGCCTAAACGCCTTGCAATAGAAGAACGTACCAAATGTTTATCTAGAATTTGTCCTTCAATTTCAGAGGATTTAATAATATTTTCGGTTAAAACCTGCAACAATGCGTTATTCTTGACCTCAAAACCCAAAGCATCCATTTTGCCAAGCAAATATCCTTGAGATTTTTTGATTTCAAGCAACAAATTTTGAATTTTATCTCCGCAGTATGTAAAACTGTGCCAATCTGAGTTTTGATAGATATATTGCATTATTTTCTCCGTAAATTGTACGGATATTATATCAGTTTTCTCCGAAGTTGGCAAGCCTTAACCTCTTGTTGAATTTTATTGTCAAACATTAACTTTCTGTGGTATAATTTTCCCAATGAAAGAAGGTGTTTATATGAAAAAGCTTCTATGTTCTTTAGTGTTAGCAGGTGCACTATTATTTGGCGCAACTTTTACATTGGCAATTGATACTCAGTACTATGATATCAAACCTAATGGTACTCAAACCGTAAAGCGTTGCCCTTGTAAAAAGCATTTTGAAAATCATCTAGGTTTAACTAAAGAACAGATTAAACTTGTTGATGCAAATAGAGCTGCACAACAAGCAGAACTAAAACCAATAAACACAAAAATTAGAGAAAACTATAAACAAATTAAAGCAACGACAGACGAAAAAGAGATTGCTAAACTAAGGGTAGAGATTACCGATTTAAAAGCAAAATCTGCTGAAATAAAAGCTGAGCACAACAAAAAGTTTGAATCATACTTGACAGAAGAACAAATCAAGACACTTCAATACATGAGAGAGATGAAAAAAGAAGGCAAATCTTGCTGTCCTTGTGGTAAAAATAGATACTACTAGAGATTGGTCAGAATTGTATTAATTAGCTCACTATGTTTATTATGCTTAAATCCGTTTGGATAAGTCATATTAAACTCAATATTTAGTGCTTTCTTGTACTCTTCGTTTGAAAATCTTACAGGATTTTTGCAAATAGCATAAATATTAGACCGGGTTTCATTCCCAAGAGTTTCAATATCTTTAAAATAAGGCATCAATTCTTGTTGCAACTGTTTTTTAGTTGTAAATCTTTGTTTTGTCCAAACACCATTTCTAAAAGTAACACTAAATTTTTCATCATCTAAAAATTCAATATCACGCTTTCTATTTGTTGCTTGTTTGCTTTTCATTGTTGTAGTTGCTTTGCCTAAACTGCGAGTGCCTAAAATCAAGGTTCCATTGTCTTTTAATAATGAGTTGCAAGCCAGTAAAACATTGTGCTGCATTTCAAGACTTGTTATAGAATTCAAAACGCTATCCAGAATCACAATATCGTACAATCCATTTTTAGAAATATCTTTTTGAATTTCTTCAATAAAAGAAATGATTTTATTAATATCAAATGAATTACTTTTTTCTTGCCTGTAAAAAGGTTCGTACGTATAAATTTGATAGCCTTCTTTTCTTAATTTGTCTGGATAAGAACATTTACCCGCCCCAAAATCCAAAATTCTAGTTTCTTTGTCTAAAATCGGTAGAATGTATTTGGTATATGTCGTTGATTTTAATTCTTTTTCACCACTAAGTCTATGCATTTGGCAAAAAGTTTGATTATAATCTTTTATTTCTAAATTGTTAAAGTAATATTTTCCATAATCTTTTTGTAAATAACTTTTTAAATCTTCAACCTCTGCATTTTTCATTTTATAAACTAAAAGAGGTTTTTCTAATAGTTTGCATGCAATTGCATATTCTGTATTTACAACTACTGCACCTTGTTCATTGCAAATTACACTTCCCCAAGTCCCATATTTGATAATAAGTTTACTGATTTCTTTTACGACAATAGGATTAGAATTTTTGCGTAAATTTATATAATAAAAATCAACAAAGCTATATCCAAAAGGAATGTTAGAAATCATGCTTAAACCGACTTTTGAACTATTAGTTTCTATAGAATTATGTTAATCTAATTAAATTTTTTGAAAATGTATCAGACAGTGAACAAGAATATGAAATAATGAAATTATTTGACCGAATTGAAATCAAAAAATTAAACAGTTAATTTGCAGTTTCTTCTAAAGCCTGTTCATATTCTGCATCACTAAGAGGTGTACTAAAAAATCCGCCATATTCACCTTCTTCAAGAAAATTAAATACTTCGCCTGTAGGTAAGAACAAAAGATTAATTTTCTCTGAAGTTTCCTTGCAGTAACCCCAACTTCTAACCATAAGTCCAACATCAGGAACACTTGTTATACAACCACCGTTTTTTATGACTTCTGCATATAATTTTCTATAATCAGCATTATTTTTACAGGTTTGAACATCATGACTCCACCTGATACAAATTTCTTCATCACTTTGACCTAATTTGTAGCGATTATTAGTATGGAAATTTCCTAAATTTGCATAAGTTAATCCTCCTGCCTATAAGATAAGTCCTGTAACTGATAAAGTAATAATTCTTTTTCTATCCATTTTTATCCTCTAAATTTTTGGGAAGGTAACATTTTTGAGTTTCTCGGAAGTAATTTCACGATTTTTTTGAAATTTAATAGCCTGTTTTTCACTAGGGAACAATAAATCACTCGGTTTGTAATGCCTGTTATCTATCCCGAAAGTCATTAATTTTTGTGCATCTTCATAACTTACTCCATAGTCAAGCCTTAATTTATACACCACTTTGAATAAATCACAAAGGTCGGGAGATGAATAAATTATAGTCCATAGTTATTATTAAACATTTCTATCCTTTTTTGTTTATTAAAATAAAAACAGTGTATTGCCAAATGGCAAATGCACTGTTTAATTATATTACACCTTATTTTGCAAAAATTTCAACTCAGAATCATATAAATGATTTAAAGTTTATTATGAGGTATTGAAAAGATCGAAAACAATGAGAATGATTATTTATATAAGTATTTAGCCATTATAGTATAAACTTATTGTTATTTTCCAAAATCTATATTGTCATTTTTCTATAAAAATAATAGTTGGTTCAAAAAATTTTATACTAAAACAATTATAGAAAGGAGATACTATGAATATTGTAGAACCGATTAGACGAAAAAAAGATTTAAAAAAAATTGAAAGCATACTACGTAAACAAAGTTTGCGAGATCTATTACTTTTCACGATTGGCACAAATTGTGGTTTAAGAATCTCTGATATTTTAAATCTTGATGTTAGAGATGTCCAAAATAAAGATTACATAAGTATTACAGAAAAGAAAACCGGAAAATATAAACGTTTCCCGATTAATTCAAAACTAAAGCCCATGTTTGCCCAATTTACTCAAGGCAGAAAAGCTGATGAGCCATTATTTTTATCTGTATTCAATAATAGAATGGAAAGAACTCAATGTTATAGAATTATAAATGATATTTGCCGTAAGGCAGGAATTGATTATAATATTGGTACTCATACTTTAAGAAAAACTTTTGGATATCACCATTACCGAAAGTTTAAAGATATAGTAGTATTGCAAAAAATATTCAATCACTATTCACCGCAGGTTACGCTTCGTTATATAGGAATTGACCAGGATATAATTGACAATAGTTATAACAACTTTATCCTATAATATGTCAGAATAACACAACTTTCTACAAAACAACTCAACATATTTACACTTGTGTTGAGTTGTTAAAAAACACTTTACTTTTAACAAGTCTATCACAAAATAAAAAAATTACATAGTGGCTTACAGTATTATATTTAACAGATAAATATTTAAAGAGACTTCAGCTTATTTAAAACTCAACACAAGTGTAAATGAGTAGAGTTTTAAAACCTTTATCTAACGATGTAATGGAAAATTCTCTTAGGAAGTAAGCTTTTATAATGGGTAGCAGTATACCAATAAAAAATATCCAAGAAATAAATTGTATAAAAGATTTATACAGACAAAAAAATCAAATTAGTGAATTACTAATGTTCACATTAGCCATTAACACAGGAATTGATTTAATAAACTTATTGAATTTAAGGGTAAAGGATATTAAAAACAAAAAATATCTCTGTATTGAAAAAAATAAATCCATACCATTAAACGAAGAAATCTTAAAATTAATTGCTGAAGTTATAAAAGATAAAAAGAATAATGAATATCTATTCTCAAATGCAAACGGCAATAAGAGACATCGGACAACAGTTTTTTATTCTTTCAAAAATATTATCGCAGAACTAGGATTACGTAATAAATATTCGGTTGCTTCATGGAGAAAGACTTTTGCATATCATTACTATCACAAGTATAAGGATTTATCATATCTTCAGTGGTTATTTAATCAGACAAATATAAACATGGCACTAAAATTCATCGATGAAGATGAAAATATGAATCTTAGGTATCGGGATGGAATTAGTTTATAGGATGGTTTATGAGTAAATTTAATATAAAAATACTAGCTCACAGGGGCTTTTGGAAAGAAGAAACTGAAAAAAACACAAAGACAGCATTTGAGCGTGCTTTCAACAGTGGTTTTGGTATTGAAACAGATTTACGTGATATCAAAGGTGAAATTGTAATTTCTCATAATATGCCGCAAGGCGGAGAGATGAAATTTGAGGACTTATTAAAACTCCTAGATGGCAGAGATTTAACGCTTGCATTGAATATAAAAGCTGACGGTATGGCCGATGAGATTAAAAGACTGCTTGAGAAATACAAAGTTTCAAACTATTTCACATTTGATATGAGCATTCCCGAGATGGTTTATCAACACAAAACAGGATTAAAATTCTTTACAGGTCAAAGTGATATAATACCTGAGCCAATTATGTTTGATAAAGCTGAAGGTATATGGCTTGATTCTTTTAATTCTGACTGGTTTGGAGAAAAAGAAATCAAAAATATTTTAAATCAAGACAAAGAAGTCTGTATTGTTTCTCCAGATTTACACAAAAGAGAATATAAAAAAGTGTGGAATATATATAGAAATATTAATGGGATAATGCTGTGTACTGATTATCCTATGGAAGCAAAGGAGTTTTTCAATGTCAAAAATTAAAGCAGTAATATTTGATATGGACGGAGTACTTATTGATGCAAAAGACTGGCACTATGAAGCATTAAATCAGGCTTTAGAACTATTTGGCTACAAAATTTCACGATATGATCATCTTGTTACTTTTGACGGGCTTCCCACGAAAAAAAAACTTGAAATGCTTACAATTGAAAAGGGCTTACCCAAGGGATTACATAAATTTATTAATCACATGAAACAGATTTATACAATGGAACATGTTTACATGAAATGTAAACCTCTTTTTTGTCACCAATATGCTCTATCAAAATTAAAAAATGAAGGTTACGGGCTGGCTCTCGCGTCAAATTCTGTCAGAGTAACTATTGATATGATGATGGAAAAAGCTGATTTACAAAAATACCTTGATTTTACCCTGTCTAATCAGGATGTTACAATGCCAAAACCTAATCCTGAAATTTACCAGACAGCGATAAAAAGATTTGGTTTAGAACCGCAAGAATGTCTGGTAGTAGAAGATAACTTAAACGGAATCAATGCAGCTCTATCTAGCGGTGCTCATCTTTTGAAAGTTGAAACAGTAAATGATGTAACTTATCAAAACATTAAAAATAAAATAAAAGAAATCGAAACAGAAAGCTCAAATCTAATTTTAGGAGGTGTTAGATAATGAATATATTAATTTTAATGGCAGGTTCTGATAAAGATTTCTGTGAAAAAGGCTACCCTAAGTATTTAATTGAAATTAAAAATAAGCCTATTATTCAGAGGACTATTGAGCTCTTGAAAACCGTTGGAAACAACATTACGTGTATTATAAGAAAAGAAGATCAGGATAAATATTTTTTAGGCGATACATTAAAAATTTTATGTCCAAAATGTAAAATTATAGAAATTGCTGGAGATACAAAAGGAGCTGTATGCTCAGCATTATTTGCAATAGATGAAATTAATAATGAAGAGGAACTATTGATAATTAATGGAAGCCAGCTTATAAAAACTGACATTAAGCCTGCCATAGAAAGTTTTCGGACAAGAAATCTTGACGCTGGTATTGTAACAATAAATGCAGTTCATCCACAATACAGTTCCGTTTTATTAGATGAAAATAACTTTGTCATACAAACAAGTGAGAAACGTCCGATTTCTAATATCGCATCTACAGGATGTTGTTACTTTAAAAAGGGTCAAGACTTTGTACGCTCTGCATTTGGGGTAATAGAAAAAGATGTTGATACACTCGGACAATATTATATAAGCGCCACTTTTAACGAAATGATTTTAGACAATAAAAGTATTGGAACTTATGAAATTCCCAAAAAGGATTATGTAACATTCTCAAATTACCAAATGTATGAAAATTATTTAGCACACAGGAGAGGTTAGAAATATGATTAATATAGTAATACCAATGGCTGGAGCTGGCTCAAGATTTGCAAAAGCAGGATACAAAAATCCCAAACCGTTTATTGATGTTTTAGGCAAGCCTATGATATGCCATGTTCTAGACAATCTGAATATACCAGATGCAAAGTTTATTCTACTCACAAGATTTGAACATTATAACAATGAACAAGAAACAGTTAAATGGATAAAGTCTAATTATAAAGTTGAATTTGTTATGATTGACAAATTAACAGAAGGTGCCGCCTGTACAGTTTTACATGCTCATAGATTAATCAATAATGATACACCTCTTTTAATAGCAAATTCAGATCAAATCGTTGATATGGATATTTCAGAGTACATAAATGATAGCAAAAAAAGAGGGCTTGACGGTTCTGTTCTTTGTTTTGAAGATAATGACAAAAAATGGTCATATGCAAAACTAGATAAAAATAGATTCATTACGGAAATTCGAGAAAAAGAAGTTATCTCAAAAAATGCAACAGTTGGAATTTATTATTTCAATAAAGGCAGAGATTTTGTAGAAAATGCTATTGATATGATTGTAAGAAATGAAAGGGTGAACAACGAGTTTTACGTTGCACCTGTTTATAACTATGCAATTAATCAGGGTAAAAAGTTTGGAATTTATACGATAGGTAAAACCCAAATGCACGGAACCGGAACTCCAGAAGATTTAGATAAATACATTGAAACGGTAAAAGAGCAGCAAGGAGCATTAGTATTATGAGAACAGCAAGACTTGAAGATATGGTAAAAGGGTGGTTTGTCGGGAATTTTGAACCGACACTTATAAAAACTAATGATGTGGAAGTTGCGGTAAAAAGCTACAATAAGGGAGATTATGAAGAAAAACATTATCACAAAATTGCGACAGAGCTCACTGTTATCATTCAAGGCAGAGTAAAAATGAACGGAGTTGAATACCAAAAAGGTGACATTATTGTTATGGAACCTATGGAGGCAACTGATTTTGAATGCCTAGAAGACGGCACACAAAACGTAGTCGTTAAATACCCTGGTGCTAATAATGATAAATATTTAGGGAGAGCATAAATGAAATTTAAATTAGGACAAAAAATTATAGATAAACTCCGCAATAAAAAACAGAATGAGAATAAAAAGCTTTTAGAGAATGTTCTAAATTGTCTGCAATCTATTTTACAAATAAATAATAAAATATTAGAACGTTCAAACTATGTTGGAGGCCAGAGATGGGAAATTGAGTTGCAAGAACGCTACAAAAATAAGCTCTATCTTGACGGATTTGGTTATAAAGTCTTTTCACAGAATGATGAAGACGGAATAATCAATGAAATATTTACACGAATAGGCACCACAAATAAGAAATTTATAGAGTTTGGCGTACAGGACGGAATTGAATGTAATAGTCATTTATTATTAGATACAGGCTGGTCAGGACTCTGGATTGATGGCAATAAAGACGATTGCAATAAGATAAAGACTTTTTTTAAAACTTCTTTGGAGGATAAAAAGTTAGCCATATTAAATGATTTTATTACAAAAGATAATATTAATGAATTATTTGCCAAAGCAGAATTTCAAGGAGAAATAGATTTCTTATCTATTGATATTGATGGTAACGATTGGCATGTACTGGAAGCCATACTAAAAAGAAAACAAATCATACCAAGAGTTATTTGTGTAGAATACAACCCGCTAATACCACCTGCTTCTGATCCGATGGATTGTTCTACAGATTACGTGCTTCCATATAAAGAAGATTGGATTTGGCCGGTTGATGACAGCCAAGGAGCCTCTCTGAGTGCATACTACCATTTGTGCAAAAATTACGGCTACCGGCTTGTCGGAACTTGCGTCAATGGTGTTAATGCATTTTTTATACAAGAAAATTTAGCACAAGACAAATTCATATCTGATAAAAATGGAGCTTTACCATTTTACAATCCCTGGAGGCATAGAAATATCAAATATTATACTCCTTTTGCTATGCCATTTTGTGATTTAAGAGAGTCACTGGCTAATAGAATAGATATTTACAAAAAAAACGGGTTAATTTAAGAGGGAAGATTTATGGTAAACAAAGTTGCATTCATAATTCCAACATATCCTCCACATTTTAACTATGCAAAAAATTTCTTAGACACATTTAGAAAGAACTATTTAAATTTGCAAGCTGATTTATTTTTTATTTTCTCTAATGAATCAGAAGCACAAGAATTTGGTGAATATGAATATAAAATTATTCTTCCTGATGAACTGCGTATTTTTGAAAATGGAGGCATAATTAATATCAAAAAGTTTTTTGCATTAAAATCACTTCAAAACCAATATGATTATTATATTGTTTTAGATTCCGAATCCGAAATAATAAAAAATGTCGATTTGTATTCAATCTGTAATAGTATATATGAAACAAAAAAACTGTATGGTAATACCGTTTGGAATTTTGAGCACATTGGCATGTGTAAAATTAGGGAACAATGTAAATCTCATTTCAAATCAAATGAAAACTTTTCAACTCTTGCAGAAAAAGAAAAAGATTTGTATTTATGGTTCTCAAACCTTCCTGTATATAAAAATGAATTTCTTCAAGACTTCTTTGTCTCAATAGATTTTAACAATTCAATTTCTACTCTTACCGGACTTGATTTTGATCATTACATATACATGTATTACCTTGTACTATATCAAAATTTTAAAGTTGTAGATTTAAAAATGCATGGTTATCTCGGAGCTGGAGAAAATATGCCGGAAGGTTATTGTTATATTCCTGCTAATGCATTGAAGCATGATTTTTATATGTGTGCAAAGCAATCATTACATCTATGGAATAACAAAAATCTCTTTGTTGTTATTCAGATAGATAGAATATTAGCACGGCTGTTTTGGATAATAGGAAATGCTTTATCTGATTTAACCATTCAATATCACAATTTAGAGGAAAGAGTAAGAAATTTAGAAAATAAAGAAATTGAAACTAAACAGAAATCTAAATTATATAAATTCTTTCACATGTATGCACTAAGAGGGAAAAAATGATTGAAAAAATATCCATTGTAATTCCATATCACGGACGCCTCAGTCTTTTCAAAGAAACACTTGAATCTTTAAGAAAGCAATCATTTAAAGATTTTGAAGTCGTAATAAGTGATGACACAAATGATACAGAAAATATCAAAATGCTTATTGACAGTTACTCCGATTTGCATATCAAATATGTAAAATCAAGTATAAACCTCGGAGCGATTTCTAACACTTTACAAGGAATAAATAATGCAAGTAATAATTTTATACATATATTACACACCGATGATATTTTATCACCTAATTGTATACAATTTGAACAAGAACTCATTAACAAATATCCGGGAAATTTATTCATAAACCATATTCATCATGCATTTGAAAATGAGTTTTATTCCAATGAACATAATGAGTATAAAATAGAATGCCCTAAAACATCCTGGCTAAAGTCTAAAATTTTTACAGATTGCACCGTTCCCAGCGCCTGGTGTTTTAATAAAAAAATTTTGAAAGATATAAATTTTACCAAAGGAGAATTCGCATTTGTATATGATTGGAACTTTTTATTTTCTGTATTAGTTTATTTATATAAAAATGAATTAACCTTCATTGAAATACCGCAAGGTTATGTAGGCTGGAGAGAACATAGCGATTCTGAAAGTACAAAAGGTATTCTTACATGTTTTACCGAATGGAAGCGTTTAGCATTGCTTATGGCAAATGAACTACAAGAGTGCGGGATTTTAAATAAGAAAGAGATTAAAAGAGTACTCAAAAAATCAGAAAAATGCAGAATTAAGAGAATAATAAAAGATTATGAGAAAAATAAAAAAAATTTTAAACTACCACAAGATGTGTTATTTAAGTATTACTGGAAACTATTACTAAAATTTATTTACTCTAAAGAGAAGCAGCCTGCTTCACATAGAATCATATATAGAATATTGGGTTTTAAAATATCTAAAAAAAGCACAAAAAATTATAAAAAATGTTCAATAAAAAATTCTAAAGTACCGCTTATAATAGATGGAGATTTTTATAATTTAAAAAATTTCCCTATAAAAGCTAAAAATTATCAGTTGCAATCTGATGCCTATACAATACCTTCTCTTTGTATTGTTATACAGGGGCCAATTGTAAAAGAAAATGATTTTACATTAGAAACATGTAAAATCTATAAAAAAATTTTTAATAATTCAGAAACTATTATTCTTTCTACATGGGATACTGAAGATAAAAAATATCTAAAAAACTTTGAAGCTATTGGCGTTAAAGTTTTATTATCTAAAGCTCCTGATTTTGCAGGAAGGGCAAATCTGAATTATCAGATATTATCTACAATGAAAGGACTTAAAGAAGGCGAAAAGCTTGGTTGTGAATATGCGATAAAAACACGAACGGATCAAAGATTTTATTCGACAAATTTAAGCAGAGATTTATTTAATTTATTAAAGATTTATCCGCCTAGCCCCAATTATAATATGCACTCAAGACTTGTTGCTTTATCTTTTAATAGTTTTAAATATCGTTACTATGGTATATCTGATATGTTTTTATTCGGTAATACACAAGATATGCTCAAATACTGGAATTCACCCCTTGACACAAAAAAATATGAAGAATACAAAACAATAAAACAGAAAGATTTGTGGCAGCAATACTGTTCTGAGACATATATTGCTTCACATTTTCTCAAAAATATTGGAGTAACCCCGGAATATACTCTAAAGCATACCTGGAAAATATACAAAGATTTATTTATCTTTATTGATAAAGAAATTCTTGATATGTATTGGCCTAAATATACGAATCTTGATAGCAGGTGGCGTTTATTTAGGCCTAATATGCTTGAAGAAATGCGCCATAGTGATTGGTTAAACTTGTATTTAAATGATGATTTCTTTATTAAAGAAGATATAGAGTTATTAATACCAAATATAGGAGAAAATTGATGAAAGTATCTGTTTTGATGCCAATATATAATACCAAAGAGGAATATTTAAGAACCGCGATTGAATCTATACTAAACCAGACATATAAAGATTATGAATTTTTAATTTATGATGATGCCTCAAATATAGATCTTCAGAGCATTGTTATGTCATATAATGATGAAAGAATAATATATAAAAAATTTGAGAAAAATCAAGGAATCTCGAAAATCAGAAATGAATTAGTAAAAGACTCGCGAGGAGAATACCTTGCAATAATGGATCATGATGATATCTCATTGCCTGAGCGATTTGAAAAGCAGGTTAAACTTCTTGATAATAACCCAAATATTGGAGTTGTAGGATGTTGGCATGGTTTTGTAGGTAATAATAAAATTTTTAAACGACCTGTTTCCAATAAAGAGATTAAAAACATTATTTTTTGGGAATGTCCCCTCCATCATCCAGCAACAATGCTTCGAAAATCTGTTCTAATTGAAAATAATATTATTTATGAAGAAAAATACTCTCCTGCTGAAGATTTTGCTTTATGGGTATACTTATTTGATAAAACAGACTTTTACAATATTCCGGAAGTTCTATTTATATATCGAAATAATTATGAAAATACTACTACTGTGCAAAATATAAAAATGGAAATAGGAATTAATAATGTATTAAATCATTTAATAACTTCACATCCAAGAGAATATGAAAGAGCTGAAATAAAGAAAAAGTTAAAAAAACACATAAAAATAATGTTTTCACCACTTAAGTATTTTCTAGAACCTTTTGCTATAATAAAATATTTGTTTAAACTTTTAATGACTAAAGGATAAGGTAAAAGATGGATACTAAAGATATTTCAGTTATAGTTCAAGGTGCAATAAACAAAAATGAAACCATAAAATGTCTTCAAAGCATAAGGCAATACCTTCCTGGTGCCGAGATTATATTATCAACCTGGGAAGGTAGTAATATTACCGACTTAGACTATGATAATTTAATTCTTAGTAAAGATCCAGGAGCAGCAATTATAGAGAAATCTGCTCAAAAGGTTGTTTATAACAATATTAATCGACAGCTTCTAAGCACACAAGCTGGTCTAGAAAAAGCCTCCCGCAGATATGCAATGAAAGTAAGAAGCGATTTAATACTTACAAGTGATAGATTTTTAGATTACTTCGATAAATTTCAGGCGAGGACAGATAATTATACTCTTTTTAATAGAAAAATAATTGTACCTGCATTATTTACGCGATTTAATATTAAATGTGACAATCTATACGAGCGCATAAAAATACCTTTTCATGTTTCTGACTGGTGGCTGTTCGGTCTTCGTGGAGACTTAAATACATATTTTTGCAATACTAAATTGGCCGAAGAACCATATTTTACAGAATATTTTACCAAAGAAGAGAACAAGCACAAAAATACACCATATGGTAAAACAAAATTTAAATTTTCACCTGAGCAATACTTTGGGTATTCTTGTTTTGCTAGAAATTTTAAAGATATATATATGGAAGATGCTGCTGATTATAGCGATGAGTTAATGGAAAAATTTAGAGAGTGTCTGGTTAATAATTTCATTGTACTAGAGTTTGCGCAATCCGGTATTTACTTAAATAAGTATCCATACAGTAAAAATGAAAAATTTTCAGGAGATCAGTACATTGGACTTTATAACTTCTATCGTTATGAATTTGAATATAAAAGAATTTGTGATAAAAATTATCAAATGACAAGCCGTAGACAGAAAATATTTGAAGATGAAAATTTTGGATATAACCTTTTAAGGATATACAAACATATATCTAAATTACTAGAGCCTTCAGCAAACTTTTTACAAAAGCTTGAACAAATATTTATTGGCATTCCATTTTCACTTATATCCTTTTTATTTAAATATCGTAAGTAAATTCAATGACTAACAATGAACTTAAGCTAGTTAGTTTAGATGATTGACTTACTGATAGAAAAGTCTATATACTAAAAGGCAAGGTGAAAAAAGATTTTGATATTACAAAAACCAAACTGGTTATATGGGATTTAGATGAAACTTTTTGGGATGGTACGTTATCAGAAGGCAGCATAAAGTTCAATCCAGAGCATCTCCAACTGGTAGAAGATCTTACGCTAAAAGGGATTATGAACTCTATTTGTTCGAAAAATGACCATTCGGCTGTATTACCCCAATTTCTCACTCAGGGTTACAGAAAATACTGGCAGTATTTTCTTTTTCCATCCATAAACTGGGCTCCAAAGGGAGAAAGAGTTAAAAGCATTATTTCTTCAATGAACTTAAGAGAAGAAAACGTAATTATTATTGATGATAATGAAGCAAATATAAATGAGATTAAGTATTATTGCCCCAATATTATGTCAGCATTACCTGAACAAATTGCAAAAATTGCAGAAGAACTATATCTTGTTAACAGTTATGATTTTGAATTTACAAGGCTTAAACAGTACAAAATTCTTGAACTTAAAAATAAAGAAAAATTAAAAACTAACTGCTCCAATGAAGAGTTTTTAAGAAAAAGTGAAATTAAAATTTGCATAAAAAAAGACTGTCTTGAAAACATTAACAGGATTGACGAACTTATACACCGGACAAATCAGCTTAATTTCACTAAAAAACGTGATTCTAAAGAAGATTTAAAGAAATATTTTGAAGATAAAAGTACATATGACTCAGCTTACATAATTGCTGAAGATAAGTACGGCAGCTACGGAATTTGCGGTTTTTATGTACTTAATAAAACTTGTAAGACACTGGAACATTTTCTGTTCTCCTGCAGAATTATGAACATGGGAATAGAAGATTTCGTTTTTTCATATTTGGAAAAGCCCCATATTAATATAGTTCTCCCTGTTTCATCTTTTCTCGGCGGTAACGGAGAGTGGGTTAAACAGGTTAATAACCTCGAGCTAAAACCAGTAGAGCCTAAAAAACAAGATGCAATTAATATTTTATTTAAAGGTGCTTGCGACTTGTATTCAGTAATTAACTATATATCAGGAGATTGTAATATTGACACAGAATTTCCTTACTGGAATAAACAGCTAATCTATATTTTGTCACATACACATACCGCATTTATTGAACAAACACAACGGCTTACATACAATAAACTTATGGAACTCACAAAGAGTTTTCCGTTTCCGCATCCGGATGAATTTAAAACAAAGTTTTTCAGCAAGAAATATGATGCGATTATTTTAAGTCTTTTAACTACTACTTACAGAGGTTTGTACATAAATAAAAATGACGGAACCTATGTAGAATACGGCTATGCAAACTGTGATATTACTGATGAAAACAATTGGGATAAGGTTCTTTCATCAATTCCGGAAAAATATAAGGAAGAAAACCGGCAGCTTTTAAAAGTGTTTAAGGAAGAATACATATTTGCCGGAGATCCTCCAGTTGATTTGGTGCTTAAAAATCTTGCATATATTAGAAAAAACCTGGATTCTAAAACAGAGCTTATACTAATTCTGGGCAGTGAGATTCCTACTCAAAAAGCTCTTGAAGGCTATGAAGGTATGGTAGAAAAACATATCATAATGAACAGATATGTTAGAGAGTTTACCCAAAAATTCAATAATATAAGCTTGCTTGAACTAACTGATTTAATACAAAGCGATGATGATTACAACGAATGTATTAATCATTTTTCAAGGCGGGTTTATAATGACTTTGCAAAGAAGATTATTCATATTGTAAACAACAAACTCGGGAAAGAATATCTGCAGTTTAAAACATTATAAATTCAGACTGCTGACCCATTCTTTTATTTCATCATCTTTTGCAGAATTTTCATATGAAGTATACCCCTGTTTAACTACGGCATCAGGAGCAAGTTTTTGCATATCTGTATAAGTTGAAGATGCGCCTCCTCCTCCGTGAGTACAGAACGGTACAATAATTTTTCCGTCGAAATTATTTTCTGCCAAAAATGTTTTTACAGGAGATGCCATTGTATACCACCACACCGGTGTACCAATGAATAGGATATCATATGCTTTAACATTGCCTAAACTAACAAGCTCCGGCCTGACATCATCTGCCTTTTCCTGTTTTGCCTGATTTACTACAGCATTATAATCTTTCGGATATTCGTTTGCCGGCTTTATCTCAAACAAATCACCGCCGGTTAGAGATTGTATCTTTTCCGCAGCTTCTTTGGTATTACCTGAATGAGAATAATAAGCAATTAATATTTTTTTATCTGACATAATTCCTCCTTTAGAAATCTATTTATATTCTTCATCACTAACCGGCTTCAGCCATGTTGTTTCATTATCCGGCAAATTTGTTTCAACAGAAATATGTGCAAACATGCTGTGAGGAGCAGCACCATGCCAGTGTTCCACTTCAGGAGGGATTTTTACTACATCACCGGATTTAAGTATTTGTATCTGTTTGCCGCGTTCCTGATATCTTCCTTCTCCTGCAGTAACAATCAAAATTTGTCCTCCTGAGTGTTTATGCCAATTAGTCCTTGCGCCTTTTTCAAAGGTTACATTTGCTATTGAAGAATTCCAAATATCATCCTTGGCTACAAACCGGTTTAGATAAGTTGTTCCAGTAAAAAACTTGTTATAAGGATTTATCTCGCCCTTACTAAATGGCTGCTCGAAATCTTTTGCCATAACTGTACCTCCTAATATTGTAATCAAAAATAATATTAATAATCTCTTCGTCATTTAAGTTCTCCCTTCAAGCATTTTAATGCTGCTATCGCATTCGGAAAACCAACATATGGAAGGCATTGAATAATTGCCGCAGTTATTATTTCTTTAGAATTTCCAGCCTTCAAAGCCCCTTTCACATGGCTCTTTAATGTTTCTGTATCACCTGTAGTCACAAGTATACTAATTATTAGAAGCTCTCGTGTTTTAACATCAAGCCCCTTTCTTGTATAGATATCGCCAAAGCAAAATTCTGTTAAAAATCTGGAAACATCATCTCCCATACTTTCAGGAAGACCTTCCAAAGCCTTAGAAATTTCATCTCCATAGAGTGGTTTTTGAATAGCAGCGCCTTTTTCATAACGAGATTTTTCATCAGTAGTCCCTGCCATTTCAAGAGGGGTTTTAATACCTCTTTCTTTAAATACTTCATTCATTACGCCAATTGCATTAAGGGTTTTAGGAAAACCGATAAACGGCGCGCATTGATATAAGCTTTCACGAACTTCCAGCGGTGTAACGCCGATATTAAGAGCTGCATTGATATGCGCTTTCAACTGCGGTAAAGTCTGCTGTACTGCAAGCGAAGTAACTGTAAGCATCTCTCTCGTTTTCATATCAAGATTTCCAACAGTGAAAACTTCACCAAAAATATATTTTTGCAGAATTGCCATCATTTCCGGATCTGAACCAACATTCGGGTTCCAATCGCTATTGAACAATTTTTCATAATTTTTCTTACAAATATCACTTCTCGTCATTTTTTTACCCTCCGCTGCAAACAAAATATTCGGCTGAATAAGCATAGCACTTACTATTAATACTAAAAATTTTTTCAACTTTTTGCTCCTGAATTTGATTTACAAACTCAGGATAACATATGAGAGTTACTCTCAGTCAAGAGGTAAAATAAGATTTATTTTTATAGATTCATGGCGTGTGAAAACAACTCTCCTGCTTTAGCGTTATAAGCTCTTCCGTCGTCTTTTGTAAAAAGATTTTCCCAGTGACTTTCTGGCGTACCATTTGTTGAATATGACGGATTTGTCATCATAAGATGGTGTGTATTAGTGTCATATCTCAGAGGGAACAAGTCTTCCATCTGCATAAAGCTTGGTAGTTTATCGCTTGGATATTCATATGCAAAAAGTGAAGAATTTATGCGGTTAAGCCTGTCTTCATAACTTCTTCCGCCTTCGTCATTATCATTTGATACTTCTACACCTGGAGCGTATTCCTTATTATATTTAAGTTTTTCCGACCAGCATCTGACTTTATCATAATTATCAGGTGGTATAAAAGCCGTTCCTGTAGTAAGTCCGAGGTTTTTATACCTTTCAAAATCACCTGTACTCTTTTCCCCTGCAAAACTGATTGATGTCACACCGGAACGCCTGCGAATTTCCATCAAGATATACTGCATTTGTTCGTACCCTGGCAGAGCTCCGACACCTGTGTAATTAACCATATCGTACCCACCGATATGTTTAGCAGAATCTATAAATACCGCTTCAAACCCCATGTTTATTAACTTTACATGCTCAGCTATAAACAATTCCTGATGCTCAGGATTATTCCAATCAAAAGTTACATCATCCCCGTCCGGTCTTGCAACTTTAATCTGGTCTGCCGAAATTACTGTTCTAAATCCGGTTTTTAGTCCATGAATATGTGCAAGATCATTGAATGCTCGAAATTGTTCTTCAGCAGATAAATCAATATCGTAATCTATAATATTTCCGCTGTAACCTGCATTTAGCTTAATTCCATAAATAGAATTTTCTTCAAACGGGCCTTTGTTATAGCTGTCACCGAAAATATTGGGGAATATCTGAGATAAAATTATACAATTAGCCCAGCTTTTTGCTGAAGGAGGGATTGCCGGTAAAATTTTGATTGAGCTTAATATCCCATTTTTTGTTCTGTCACCATACATTTCTGCGATTGCACGGTTATTAATTTCAATATAATTTGCACTTCTTCCCCACTTGTCGCCATAGTTAGGAGTTTCTATGCTGTCAGGAAAATTCTCATAAAAATCACCGCTTTCATTAATTGTCACAAGCGTTTCGACAGCCTGTTTTACAGAACGGGTCAAAAGTTCTACCGGTAAAATGTTAGCTACCCATTTTTTCATGCCGGCTGTTATAAGCCGGTCTTTGCACCATTCATCAGGTCTTAACTTTACATCTTCATTCAAAGCTGTCAATAATTTATTTACATAATTTGTCATACCCAAAGTTTAACAAACTTCGGGTATAAACAAATTAGCCGTTCAGCATAGCCTATTGTTTTAATCTTTCCAATTCAGATTTTAGTGCATCGATATTGGTCAATTCTCTAATTCTGTGGAGAATGCCGTTGACCTCGTCAGGCGTACCCATACGTGATTGACCCATAACAGTATATCTGCCATCTGTCATATTAAAGAGTTCATCACATAACTGCTGTAATTCATCTGGAGCACCTTTTCCAATATCTGTATGCCAGAATGCTTTAATCAATCTTGTAGTCTTTTTAAGTTCTTGTACGCCGGCTTCATCCGTTACCTTGAAGCTGTCTGACAAAATACTTGCAAATTTATCCGTGAATTTCTTGATGTCTTCTGCTCTTGCAATTATATCTTCAAGCAGCTGTATCCTTTCTTGTTTAGCGACGTTTGATGCGTTAAAAGATGAGCCATCAGCTCTTGAGCTACCACTGCTCTCATTTGAGCGATTGTTACCTGTTTCATAAGTGTGACGTAAGTACTCAAATTCTTTGACGGTTATCTTGCCGTTTGCATCTATAGAAAATTCATATGAGATACCGCCTTTACGAAGCACTGCAACTTCTCCATTTACAAGTTTATTCATTATGTATGATTGAGTTTCGTTACTGAACAAATGGAGTTTGTATACAAGCGCCCAGTATATATCACTCTGATCCTGAATTTGATATGTTGTTTGCTTATTGTACTCATCGACCTTTGTTTCTTTAATATCGTATTTAGTTTTGATATCAAATTCTTCAAGTTTCACTGCATTACCACGCATTACAAACTGGTACTCAACACCATTTTTCTGGCATCTGAATTCGCCACTTGTTCTCAAATTATTAATAATATTGGTTTGTGTTCTTTCACTGAATAAGTTAAGTTTATCAGCCATACGGTACCTTAAATCATTCATATCACGGAATTGATACATAGTTGTGTGTGTGCGTCCGTGTGAAGTATCTGCCCCGCGAGCTCCTGAATATCCCGAGTTGCTTCCATTTGCTCTGCCCGCATGATTAAACGAACTTGAATTACCAGATTGACGTAATGATAACTTATATTCATCAACCATTCTTTGCGCTGCTGCAAACATGCCGGTAGAACAATTCCAAGCATCGTCTTTACCAACCCAACTTGCAATGCCTTGTGCAAGTTCAGGATTCAATTTCATAGCTTCATCATAAAGTTTTTTTGCATCTTCTACAGGAGTATAGGCTTCATGAGCAATCCAAGGCTTACCCTCTAAACTATTCATTAAAGCTTTGCCATTACAAGGTTTTCTTGCATATTTAGCCGTTATTTCTGCTATTGCATCTTCTAATTCTTTAGAAACTTTTCCATCAAAGTACATCGTTATCGGGTCATGTCTTGTTCCCCATTCATCCAAACTCTGAGGAGTTTTATAGTATGCATCTGGAACTTTAATTTTTACTTTTTCGCCTTTACTATTAACATATACGCCTTTTTCAAGTAACATATCAAGTTCTCGCAAACAGTTTTTATCTGCTTTTACATTAAGTGAAATTCTATCCACTACATTAATACTTCTGCCCTTTAGTTTTTTAGGCTTTCTCCAACTCCAGCCATTCTGCGGGCTTGTTGTAACAAATTCAAACTCGGCAAACATCGGATTGATATCAGCATCGGTAATACGGCCGGCATTTACACTTTCTGCGTAAGAATAGTCTGCCATACGTAATTCATCATAATATTGATTACATTTGCTATTAAAGTCCCAACTACGGGCATTATTGTATTGACCAGCCATATCAGGTGACCATTTTGCAGCATAATTAGGGTTTGTAGTATTTAATACAGTACCGTTAGTAGACATATCAGTTACATATATTTCCCCATTAATTTTTTCAATTTTGAGATGTTGTCCCGAAATATATTCATTATTAATTCTTATATCATTAATTCCTGTAACAGTACGGCCTATCATAAATGAATCGCCATCTTTCATTGCATTTAATTTACCTTGCAAATCTCTTAAGTCAATATCAACTTTATTTCCAAGTCTTATTACTGAATTGATATCAGCTTTTACTCGTTCACCTTTAGGACATACGATATCGGAATTTTTACCGCCAAAAGAATTAATCCAATCTGGCATAGCTGTTCCGGCAGCACGTCTTGCATTTCTGGCTTCATTAACATCATCAATTGCTTTTTTAAATTTCAAGCCAATACTTCTTGCCTTTGCTTTTAATCTATCAAGCAAATCCGTCATTACTTCGCTGAATTTATTGAAATTAGCCTGGATATAAGCTTTTGCTTTTTCATAGTCAGCCATTGTTCTAACACGTGCTATAAGTTCTTCTGCTTTTTGATAAGCCTTATAGAGTTTTTCACCGAGTTTCTGACGTAATTCTGCCGCACTAAATCTGGATTTTGGTGTATCAGCAGCTTCTGCAGCATCACTCTTAGGAGCTTCGCTCTTTATCTTAACAAGCCTATCGCCTTCTATTTTGAAGCCTTTTTGTTCAAGCAGAACGGAAATTTCTTTCATTTTGTTAATATTTGCAGCCTTATCAGCGTTGTTTAGTGGTGAATAAGTGACCTCCATTTTTAATCTATAGTATTCTGCAAACAATTCTTCATGATTCATTTCTGCATATGATTTTTGAGATGATTGGGAAGCACCATCAGCATGAGCAGAATTATCAGATTTTGAATTAGTTCTTTCAATACCGTCATCAGTAACTTTATATTCTATGCCGTCTTCAGTTGTAAATTTACCATCTTTTATATCATAGACTTTATCACCAACATGCGCTTTGACAGGTACACCGCCTGCTGTATCAATATGTATTACAGCACCATTCGTATCGCGTACTGAATAAGAATTATCCGGTTCCTGAGCCTGCGATTCTGTAGAATTATTTTGTTTTGGATTTTCAATATTTTTTTCTACAGTTTCTACGATATTCCCGTTTGCGTCACGCTTAAATTCAATAGTACTATAATTCTTACCAGTATTAATATCTGTTGAAATCATTCTCAGTGGTAATACATTACCTGAATCAACCGAAAATACATATCTTACGCCTGTATTCTTGTTAATAAATGAACACAATATATCGTCATTTCCATTTACGACAAAGCCGTCTTTTCCAATCATTTCTCTTTCAAAGCCAAGAGGTTTCAATTTTTCTTCTAATTCTTTTACATTTTTTGCATTTATATTGGCAAAATCTTCAATTTCATCTTTTGTGAAACGATATGTCTTAGGATCTCTCACATTATTGGCAGTGCCGCTTTCACGAGCACCATCAGCATGAGCAGAATTATCAGCTTTAGCTTCTTCCGTCTTTGGTTCTTCTGCTTTAGGCTCTTCTGCGTGTACGTTCTCATTTATGCCAGCTTTTAATTCAGCAGATTTTGCTTCTACTGCTGCCTTCAGTTGTTTTTTATAGCTTCCAAGCATTTTCTTTTTATTTACAAGCCTGCTGATTTCTGAAAGTTCATCTTCTGAGTCAATTTTACTGATATAGTTCATTAACTGTTCAAACTCTTCTTTTACCATACCCTTATCAGAGTTTAACATTGAATGGATATAGCTTTTCTGTGCCTCATCAGTAACATTCGGCTTAGGGGTTAAAACCTTAACTCTGGCATCAATTGCGTCATAAAGTTTTCTATAATTAGTAGTTACACCACCATATGTCAATTCTTTTTGTCTTAACTTATCTTTAAGTTCATTTAAGACATTTATGTCATTGGTATTTTTGATATAATCACTCAAAAGACGAACATCTGAATCATTTAATATACTATGTTTTTCAAAAATATGATTTATAGCATTTTGTGTATTTGCTTCTTTTGCAGCATCATAAGCAGCTTTTTCCGGAGAAGAGAGTTTTTTCTGTGCTTCGTCAATCTTAGCCATAAGCTCACGCCTCAAATCTCTATCAGCAAGCGCTTCTACTTCTGCTCTAATTCTTGCAAGTTCTTCTCCTGTTATATTTGGATTGTTTAAAGCTTCATCTACTTCCGCGCGAATAACTTCTGCTTTTTTTGACCCAACATGAACATTGGAAGGATGTGCAGCACCATTAGAGGTTGCTTTATCTAATGCATCTGTTTTAGGGCTTTCTGTTCCCTTAGCGGACATAGCATGGCCTACTGCGTTTGCGCCTAATGACAGAACAAGAGCCTGCAGGAAACTTGCTTCATCAAATTGACCGTGCTGACAGTACATTTGTACAAGTGATTGGATAGTATCACTTGATACTTCAAATCCGCAGGCTTCCGCTCTTGCAATAATTATAGACATTTTTTCTATTGTTTCAGTGCTTACATTAGGGAATTTTGCAGCAAGCTGGGCTTTTTTAGCTTCAAGCACACCTTTACCAATTTTTCCGGCTTGATTTTGCATCTTATATGCAATATCTTTTGCTTTTTCTAAAGCCTCTGCCACTTTACCCTTTGGTAACCGTGCAAGCCATTTATTCTGACTGACAATTGCGCTCCCACCTTTTGCAAAAGTTTCAGCAATCTGTCCTATTTTTACTCCGACTGCTGCTAATGCACCATCCCAGAATGCTTGTGAAACATCTGAAGTCCATTCTGAATTTGTCCACCCGTCAGCATCTGTAGAGTTTTCAAGAGCATTCAAACCTAGCGATGCTCCTGCTGTCATTGCAAATACAGCTAGTGAACCGCCGCCGGTGAATGGAGCTGCGATTATAGCACCAATCATTACACCAATATTAAGAACAGTTTTTCCTGTTTCTATTGTTGAGATATAATCTTCTATCATAGAGTCTGGTGCATCTACACCGAAGGCATCGCGGTATTCTTTTTTGAATCCTTCAACTTTGCTTTCATATCCGTCGTTTAGCATTTCAGAAACTTTACTGCTGTTAGAATTTAGCGGAATATCAACTCCAAGCATAGCCTTTGAAACATCTGCAAGACCTTGTTTTAACTGATTTACAATTTCTTGAAGTTTTGCGGCAGGAACCGGTTTTCCTGACTTGTCAACAATAACACCGTTTTTATAACTGTATCCAAGCCCTTCAAGACTTAATTTTTTACCTGACATATTAGATAATTTTTCTAATGTATCAATTATTGCAGAAGCATACTGCTGCTCTGTACGAGCGGTACTGAGTTCGTCCCAGCAGGCAGTAATATTATCTTTTGCATATTCCATGCAAGCTAATCTCTGAGCCTGATTTGCAACATTTTCTACTTTTTCTGCATCAAAGTTAATACCAACATTGCGTTCTTTAAATACTGCTTCAAAGCTTACAGCAACCTCTTTACCGTTTTCGATTTTTGCAAGTTTGCCATCTGCTGCTAATTTTAATAAGCGCAAAGTTTCTGTATCATGCTCAATTCTTGCAGCAATTTCCTCACGAGTTGTACCTATTCCATAAGCCTCACAAAAAGCATTTAAAGCACCGGAAACAACACCTTGACTATCTAGAGCTTTTTGATAATCTTGTTTCATCTGCTCCAGCTTCTGTTCAAAAATCTGTACTGTCATCTGGTATGCTGCTTTTTTATCTTCCGGAATATTCTGCACCTGTTTTGTTTCTACATACATATTATCAGAACTATCTGTATTTTCTTTATATGCATCCGAAATAGTTTCTGCCAGAGGAGCTCCTATTAAAAATTTACCAAGACCACTCCAGAATTCAGCTTTTGATCTGTATTCGGCTTTTTCTTTATTGAACTGCTCTAAGACCTTTGCAAGAGAAGAACCTTTCTTTTTAAGCAGCTCATCAACCATGTTTGCTACCTCACTGGTTCTAATTGCCATAATACCTTTTGCTCTTACATTAAAGTCAGGGCTTTGTATTAATCTAAAAACAACTTCAACAGTTTTTGTTCCGCCAAGAATTGTATTTGCAGCCAATTCTGCATATACTAAATCGCTCTTTTCCTGTCCGAGTTTCTTCGTTAAGAAATCATCAAACCCTGCTTGATGCTTGGTTTTTAGCAATTCTAGAACTTTTGAGTAAACACGTTTGTCTTTTATTTGCTGTACTGCATCCTGTATATTAGAGAAATCTCCTTCCAGAATTTGCAAAGCAGCCTGTTCTGCACGTAGATTTATAATTTCCTGTTCAGTATAAGCTCCTTGTTTAATAAGCATTTCGTTGAATTTACGAATTTCTTTATGATCTGTAGAAATTCCCATGAATGTATCACATTCATCATACAAGATAGCCTGTAAATAGCTTTGGCCTGCTATTTGCGGTTTTATACCTTTTTTCTCGCAATATACCTTTAATTTTGCTTCCACAGCTTTTCTATCTGCAGGTGAATCTATTGCACGTATAGCTTGTTCCAGATATTCAATATCTGTACCTGCACCTTCGACAGCTTCCTGAGTCAAATCTTTAACTGCCTGAGCTTTTTCTTCACCTTGAATTGCATTTGTTTCGGCTAAAATACCATTCAAGTATTTTACTTCACTATCCCACATCTCTCCTTTACAATAATCAAGAAGATTTTTACTTGGAGAGCCTAAACCATAGAATGTACGGTGGTTTACAAGTATCTGGTTTACTAATTTGTAAACTTCTCTTGCTTGCGCATTATCTTTTTCTCTGTTGCCGGTCGGTTTCGGACATTTAATCATCCTTACGCCTTTTTTGATTTTTTCACAATCTGTGCCAAATCCGTCACCACCGTCAAAGATTACTCTTGCGGCCATTCTTGCTTGAGCTTTATTAGCTTCCTGACCGGTTAAAGTTCCATTTGATATCCATTTCTGAACAACCTGTTCTAAGTAATCAGATGAATTATAGGTGTGAACTGCAGAATGATTTGCTTCTTCATAAATAAGTTTTTCTATAGGAGAATATTTTTCATCTGTATTATAACCTTTTAGCGCAAGAAGTCTGTTTACTTCTTTTAACTCTTCCGGTTTATCAATTCTTGAAATAGCTCTCTTAAGTGCATCTATATCATTCCAGCCGGAAATTGCTTTTTCTATATCAGCAACAATTTGTGCAGCAGAAGATCTTTGAACTGATTTCTGCTCAGGTGAAACATCATTTGCATCCCCGGCTTTATATTTTTCGGTTGCATTATTCATTGCATTCCTAATTTTTGCAGCAGCATTATTTATCCAGTTATTAAGAGTATCTATATCGTTAATTTTTTGATAATCACCAAAATAAATTCCTGTTACACCTAGTGCCTTAGCCTGAGCTGCGAGTTTTTTGCATATGTGTTCTTTTACGGTATTAATATCAAGACCCCATTCATCATCTATATCTTTCGCAAGAGATACACCATACTTACTCTGATATGAAGCCACAACAAAAGCAACATTCTCATATGTTATAGTTTTTAAAAGTCCAATTGTCTTAGAATTTGTTGAAGCACCTGATATCTGGCTGTGAAGAGCTTCTGCAAGTTCATCAGCTTGTTTCTGGATTGTAGCTGTGTCATATTTTTTTCTAGTTTTTATTCCCTGAACACTATCATAAATTGATGGGCAATGTTTTTTAAATTCAGCACCGCTGATTTCTTTACCTTTAGGATCATAATAACGTATATTTCCATCTTTATCTTTTGTTACATAGTAACCATTGTTACCTTTAGCAACGACCTGAGGTTTATTAGCTTCTGCCTCTGCTCTTTGTCTTGCTTCTTCTGCTCTCCTTTGCGCATCTTCATTATATGCAGCAATTGCTTCTTCTTTTGTCTGTCTGCCTTGAAGAGCAGCATCATCCGCAGCAAGTTTACGAGGAATTTTAATCTCTTCCCCAACATTGAAGTAAGCATTAGGGTACTTGCCTCTAACTTTACCGGCATTTGCCTTAATCAAATCTTTTACATTAACACCAAATTTATTCGCAATATCTTCAATCGTTTCACCATTCTGAACAATAATTCCAAGGGTATTGCCATTTTCATCATACCTTACATTATAAGTCTGGCCGTTTCTTACTTTAGTCTGCTCTATATGTCTATCCTGATTATCATAACTATCTGTTACATCTGTATTATCTTCACTGTAACTGTCTGAATAATTACCATCCGAATCATATTTTTTTGTGTGTGTAGGCTGTCCATTCTGAGTTATAACCTCTGTTTTTCCATCCTCATTATAAGTACGCTCAATATTCTTGCCGTCAGATGTTGTAACAGTTTCTCCTGTTTTTATGCCATTTTCGTCATAATTATAAACTGTTGTATTACCGTCTTTTACGGTTTTTACAAGACGAGGGGATCTGGTATTACCATCATCAATATATTCATACTCTTCAATGCTGCCGTCTTCTTTCTTGCACACCTGACTTATAGGCTTTTCTTCTGCATCATACTTAATTGTGGTAATGCCTCTATGCTTACTGCTGGTAATTACTTCCTGTGTTTTCTTATTATCTTTATAAGTAGTTGTTACGGTTTCATCCCCTTCTGTAACACTTTCTTCTGTTTTAACGTCGTCCTTATCTCTAGTAGTTGAAATAGTCTTACCCCCGTTTTTTACTGTAATAATTCTAGAACCGTCGGGAAAAACTTTCTCAATTTTACCATTCTTATACTCTATAATTTCAACATCAGGATTTGTTTTGTCTTTTGTAATTTCTTTTACATCTTCTGAAAGAGCAGACAGTTTATTCAAAAGAGCATATAAAGCATCTCTGCCTTTTCTGCCTATCTTTTCTCCATCTAATTCATATTTTCTGCCTTCTCTTTTAGACAGGGCATTATCTTCGCCGGCAAGATTTTTGACTTCCGCAAAAAAAGCTTCTAGCTCACTTCTGCTGAGCATATTGTCATTAGGATTTGAATCAATTTTATTTAATATCTGTTCAAATACAGGCTTTAATTTTTTATCAACATCTTTAAGAAGCTCATCTTTTTTGATACCGCTTCTAATTTTGCTAAAATCAATTTCACCATACTGCCCCTTTTTTCCCAACGACAAATTCTCTGACATCTTACGCCCTTTCTAGTTCTAATTTTTCTTACATCTTTTCTTTATTGAACTAACATTTTCTGCAAAATGTTATGGCTTCAATGTTTTTGGACATTTGGGGTAGAAAAAGTATTAATTTTTGTAACAATTTGATGCGGAAAATTAAAGTTTTATCAGATTATGCCGTAAATACAAATATAATATAACATTTTGCAGAAAATGTTATGGTACGGATAAAAAAGGTTGGCCGTACTTCTGCACAGTCAACCTAGCTTTTGTTATATCTTATACCTTAATAAACTTCCCCTATTAATAAAATTTCTGCACTAGGATGTCCATCACAACCTTTAAAAAAGTTAAACTTATACCCCAAGTTTAAACTTTCTAACCAGGGTTTTATTTTATAGAAATCATGATAGTTATGATAAATACTAATCAAAAGTATAGGTTTTTGTTCTTTTATAGTATTTATTGCACCATCCAAAAGTTGCTGTTCAAAACCTTCTACATCTGTTTTTATTAATCCGACTTTTAAATTATATTTTTTTACATAATCATCTAGACAAACCGTTTTACATTGTTGAGTAGAAGCATCGCCGTTAACTTTGTTTGTACATAAAGTACTACCCCCATACTCTCGTACTTCGATGGCTTGTTCACTGTTTCTATCACCTAAAGCCATATTTTCATATACAATATTATGTAAGTTATTAAGTTGAATAGTTTTTTGGCCTAATGCGTAAATATCTTTAACAGGTTCAAATGAGATTATTTTATTATGAGGACAAAACTCTCTAAAGATAAGAGCTGAATCTAGAACATATCCGCCTCCATCAATAATAACTGCGTTCTCTTCCATTTTTTCAAGAGTCTTTAAAACTTGCAGCCCATTTTGGTCCACAAACACATTGCTATAGAAATGAGCTCGAGGACTCTTAGGTAATTTAAAATTTTTGTACTGTATATATTCATCATAATCTTGAATTTCATATTCCATATCAACATGAGCCTTATAAGCTTGAAACTCTTCTTCTGTATAAAAATTTTCCGGCAAAAAAATCTTTGAGTACTTTATCTTTTCTATAGTATTTAAAATTTTATTTAAATTATATAAACTTTCTTCTTCCAAATTAGCCTTTAAAGCCTCTACATTTTGTTTATGTTCTTCCAAATTTGAAACTTGATTTGCATTTAACCCATGCAAATAATCCACGCTGATATGAGGAAGGACTTTAAAAGCAAGCATACCTAGATTATATTCTAATGCATTTATTCTTCCTCTCTCATTACTTAACCTTTGTCTTAATCTTTCTATTGCATCATGTTTTATTCTGAATGCTTGTTTTTTCTCTTTGTCAAAAATAAATAGTGATAAAAATTTTGTTAAACCTCTGTTCATAATAGCTCCTTTAAACTCACTTTTAAACGCCATAACATTTTAAATAAAATGTTATGGTTATTGTCATTATTGAACAATAGGCAGGATTAAAAATAAAAGAATTTATTTACATAATAACTTATTAGTGCTATCTTTTAACATATAACATTTTATTTAAAATGTTATATAAAAAGAGAAGTGCCGTAATAAACAACACCTCTCTTTGAAATTTGCAGTTTTTAAATTACAAACAATTTTTTATATCATCTATAATAAGTTCAGGAGTTAAATGATACCGCTGGTATAATTCTTCAAGCGGAACTCTGTCAGTGAACTCTTTTCTGGCGCCGAAATTCAACACCTTCATATCAGAGTTACCAAAATATGAAGCAATTTTTTCTCCAAAACCGCCTTCAAGAGCTCCATCTTCAAGTGTGATAACAAGCTTGTGATTTGCCTTCAAGCTTTCCATAAGTTCTTCATCAACGCCGGAAATAAAGTGAGGGTTTATCAAGGTTGCAGAAATGCCCAAATTTGCTTTTAGAGCATCTTTTACCTTAACACCAAGATGGAAGAAATTACCAAGCCCTAGAATTGCAACTTCTGAACCACTTTCAACAACCTGATACTTATTTATCTTTGAATAATCCGTAGTATCCTTTTCTCCTGTACTTATTACTTGAGTGAATGGGACTCTAATTACTACCGAATGAGCGCTCTGAGAATTTGCCCAATCCATCATTGAAATATATTCTTCTTTATTCACAGGTGCAAGATATACAACATTAGGGATATTACAAATCAAAGGAATATCATACTTGGAAAGATGTGTTGCATCCATGCCTGTAATACCACCCCAGAAAATAAGAATAGTCGCAGGTGCATTATTAAGTGCCAAATCTTGAGACAGCTGGTCATACGTTCTTTGTATAAAAGAACTCATTACAGCAAGCATTGGTTTTGCTCCGCCTTTAGCGAGCCCAGAAGCAAATGCCACAGCGTGTTCTTCTGCGATACCAACATCAACATAATTTTTACCCAGTTTTTTTCTGAATTCTGGAGTAAATCCGCTTACCCCCGGAGTTGCTGGAGAAATAGCGATAATTGAACTGTCCTTTGATGCTCTGTCAAGAATATAATCAGCTGTTATACTTTCATAACTTTCTTTACGGATAGCATTCACTGCAACAGGCTTTTTGTCAAGTTCGCCCGGAACAATCCAGTGATAATGTTCTTTGTCAACTTCTGCTTCATGCAAACCTTTACCCTTGATTGTATGCATATGAACCAATACGGGATGGTCAGCATCTTTTACTCTGTCAAATACAGATATTAATTCATTAAAATCGTGTCCGTTATCTATATAATAATAGTCAAAGCCGAGTGTTTTAAAGAAATTATTTTCTGCCTGCCCTTTTGTATCTCTTAAAAGCTTAAGGTTTGAATATAAGCCGCCGTGATTTTCTGCAATAGACATATCATTATCATTTACAACAATAATGATATTACTGCCAAGAACAGCAGCATTATTAAGCCCTTCCAAAGCTTCACCTCCGGTTAAAGACCCGTCGCCAATAATTGCCACAACATTTTCCTTACCGCCTATCAAATCCCTTGCCTTTGCTAATCCGCAGGCAAGACTGACAGAAGTAGAAGTATGTCCTACTTTAAATAAATCGTGCGCACTTTCTTCCGGTGCAGTATACCCCGTATAAGTATGATACTTTGCCGGATTTGTAAATCCTTCTTTTCTTCCGGTCAAAATTTTATGCGGATAACACTGGTGAGAAACATCAAATACGAATTTATCAACAGGAGAATTAAACACCCTGTGAAGTGCAATTGTTGCCTCTACCATGCCTAAATTCGGCCCCAGATGCCCTCCGGTTGTGTTTACCTTTTTCAATATTAAATCTCTTATCTCAGCAGACAGCAGGTTCATTTCCTCTGCACTTAACCCCCGCAAATCTTCCGGAGTATTAATCTTATCCAAAACCATTAACGTTTTTTCCATTTTCGCTCCTTTCTTATAATAATTATTATATTACAACCTTAGACCTACTCTCAGTCAAGAGGAAACTAAAAAAAATTCTCACTACATATCGTCTAGCCATTCCGGCCTTACCCCGGTTGGGAATGCCGTTATTTATTGTATCTGTTCTAATGAACTAAAGAAAGGAGATTATATGTTCTACAATGTATTAAAAGCCAAAGATATTGTTAATTTGGATGAAACCAAATTCGACAGACAGGTACTTATGGAAAACGGCGACAGCTGTTTAAACATAATTGCAATCAAAAAAGGAGAAATAATAGACACGCATACTTCAATTGCTGATGCAGCTGTTTACGTAATTGACGGCGAGATTGAGCTGCATTTTGATGCTGAAAAGTTTAAACTCGACAAAGGTGAAATTCTCATGTTCAAAAAGGACAAAGAACATAAAGTTCATGCCCTTAAAGACTCTAAATTCTTACTCATCAAGATATAAAACTATGCGCGGAAGTTATTCCGCGCATTTAATTATATTGAACTAATTCTAAAGTATTATTTTGTTACATTTCTTTACAATTTCTTACCGTATGGAAAATCGCGGGTTTCAGCGGAAAAACAAAAGTTTCGGACGCCTAACATTTTATAAAATCATTGATTATCTGTTATGTTGTTGGTATAAATTTGCATGGACGATTAGTCCTTTAGTAGTACACAAAAGAAAAGGTTTAAAAATTATGACATTACCAAACGTAGCTTATTTCTCAATGGAAATAGCAATGGATCAATCACTCAAGACATATTCTGGTGGTTTAGGATTTTTGGCAGGTTCACACATGTTATCTGCCGGTTATTTGCAAATGCCTATGGTAGGTGTAACTATGTTATGGTCATATGGTTACTATGATCAAAGAATCGACCATTCAGGCAACGTTGAAGTAGCTTACATCAGAAAATATTATGATTACCTTGTTGATACAGGTATCACTGTAGAAGTTGACACTTTTGGAGAAAAAGTTAAGGTTAAAGCATTCAGAGTTGACCCTGAATTATTTGGCACTTGCCCTGTTTACCTTCTTACAACTGATATTGACGGTAACAGCGACTGGGCTAAGAGCATTTCTCACAAGCTTTATGATGGAAATGAAAGAATCAGAATTGCTCAGGAAACAGTTCTTGGTATTGCAGGTGTTAGAGTTCTTCAAGCAGCAGGTTACAACTTTGATGTAATCCACATGAACGAAGGTCACGCACTTCCTGCAGCTTTTGAACTTCTTAGACAATACAACGGCAACCTTGATGAAGTTAGAAGAAAAACTGTATTCACAACTCACACTCCTGTTGCTGCCGGTAACGAAGTTCACTGGGTTGATACATTATTAGAAGGCGGGTTCTTTGCCGGTGCTTCTAGAGAAAGAGCTCTTCAATTAGGCGGAGAAAACTTCTCTCTTACAGTTGCAGCTTTAAGAATGTCAAGAATTGCTAACGCTGTATCTCAGCTTCACGGTCTTGTTGCTAACAAGATGTGGGAATGGGTTGACGGAAGATGCCCTATTAGAGCTATCACCAATGCTGTTAACCTTCACTACTGGCAAGATAAGAGAATGAACGGAGATAAATCTTTCGACGAATTACTTGCTGCTAAACGTGAAATGAAAGAAGAATTATTCAAATACGTTGCTAACGTTGCTGGTAAGAGATTTAATCCTGATGTATTAACTATCACCTGGGCAAGAAGATTTGCTGATTACAAACGTGCATGGTTGATTTTGATGGATAAAGACAGAATTAACAAACTGTTAGATGAAAATAAGGTTCAAATCATCTTTGCTGGTAAGTTCCATCCGGATGATGTAATGGGTAAAGAAATGTTCAACAAGTTATTGAACAGATCTCACACATTAAAGAACGTAGTAGTTCTTCCTGGTTATGAATTACAACTATCAGGTATGCTGAAACGCGGTACTGATGTATGGTTAAATACTCCGTTAAGACCGTTTGAAGCTTCAGGTACTTCTGGTATGTCAGCTAATGCTAACGGAGCTCTTCACCTTTCTACTTTTGACGGTTGGACTGTTGAAGGTACATTCCCTGGCATTAACGGCTACACTGTTGAGTACCCTGAACTTGATGATGATATGCCTTGGGAAGAAAGACACTGGAAAGATCATGAATGTATGATGGATATCATCGAAAACCAGATTATTCCTACTTACTACAACAACAAGCAGGAATGGGCTAGAATGATGAGGCAGGCTATCAGAACTGCTGAAGCTTACTTCAATTCTGACAGAATGGTTATTGAGTACTACAACAGATTGTACAAGCCAATCGCTCATGACGATTGCTCTGCTGGAGAAAAGAAGAAAGAATTAAATATTTCTGAAACTCCTACATTTGATGCTTGGACTTACTCAAATATCAAGTAGATAAAAAAAAGACCGGTTTTAAAAACCGGTCTTTTTTTTTTATTCCTCAAACGGTATTGTTATAATAAATTTATTACCTTTTCTTTCTTTTGTCATTTTATCCCCTTCGACCTTTTCGTCAAGATAATATGCCTGAGAGAAATTCATGATATCTTCTCTGTGGTGTTCCTTTTTTTCAACTTCGCCGGAAACAGTAACTACGTTATCAACAAGCTTGACATCAATATTTTTTTCGCTTCCGCCTAGAGGTTTCAAATCTACTATTAACTTATACTCGCCCGGTTCTTTCACTAGATTTACAAGCATAGGTGCCATTTTAGGTTCAAACGGGTTATCCCCGAAGCGCTGTTCCATACGTTCAATACGCTTTTGCTCATGCCTCATCATTTTTTCCATTTTACGCATCTGGTATGACGGGTCTGTCATTCTGTTAAATGTCATGTCTGCTACAAAATAAAAAGCTAAAAAAGCGCCTATAAGTGTCGCTAGAATGACTCCTAAAGTTCTTAACCAGTGACTTTTGTGTTCGTAATGGTATTCTCTGTTGTTCTCTTCAATCATAAAAATCTCCTTTCTTTATTCTTGTTTTGTACCTCATGATAATATGTAAATCAATAGCCGAAGAGGGTATATACCAATTACCCGACTGGAATAATATTTATATCTGTTTATCTTTAAGTTATAATAACTTTAAGCGAGGTGTTTATGAAGAAATCATTAATAAAGTATCCTTTTTTGACAAGAGAAGTAGAGATTTATGAGCGGGACAACGGGCATAAAATTGTTCTTGCGCATAAAGAAGGCGGGATGGTAAATATATCATCCTGGGTCAAAACAGGTTCTATAAATGAAAATGATAAAAACAATGGAATCTCTCATTTTCTTGAACATTTAATGTTTAAAGGTACTCATAAACATAAGGCTGGTGAATTTGATAAAATACTTGAAGCAAGAGGCGCTATTGTAAACGCTGCAACGTGGAAAGATTACACGTTTTATTATGTAACCCTTCCGAAAGGTGAGAACAATGAAAACTTCTATAAAGCAATAGAACTTCATGCCGACATGATGATAGACCCTGTAATACCTGATTATGAAATGGGTGCACCGTTTGATATAAATGACAAAACCGTCACAGACAAACGTGAACGTCATGTTGTAATAGAAGAAATTCGTATGCGCAAAGACCAGCCTTGGACAAAGGTTTATAATGCGACAAATCATGCAATGTACACTTCACATCCATACAAACGCGATGTTATAGGCACGCCGGAAATTATTTCACAGGTATCTCAGGAAGAGGTTATGAACTATTACAGAACCTTCTATTCTCCAGAAAATGTAACAACAATAGTTGTCGGTGACTTCGACAGCGAAGATATTCTTAACCGTGTAGTTGAAGGATTCAGCTGGGGAGATAGACCTCATCCTCCTGAAAAAGATTTCGGGCCGGATAGTCCAGTAAAGGAAACAGTCTATATTGAGAATAAAGCAAATATAAATTCTTCGTTTATGATGTTTGGTTTTCTTGGAGCCATGGCAAAAGATTTAAAAAATATTATTGCACTTGAGATGCTTGCTGTAATACTTGGCGAAGGTGCAAGTTCAAGATTATATAATAATTTGATAGAAAATCAGCCAGAGCATATATTTAACATGATTGATGCAGAGAATTACTCATTCCGTGATGGTTCTAACTTCTTTGTACAGGCAAATTTTAATCCTGAATACAAAGAAAAAGCTATTGAACTTGTTAAGGAAGAAATTAAAAAAGTTCAAAATGAAATTACTGAACGAGAAATTAATAAAGCAAAGAAAAAACTTAAATCCCGTTTTGCCTGTGAAGCTGAAACAGTTTCTGATATCGGTGAAGCTATAGGATATTATATGACTGTATGCGATGACTTAAATCTGGCAGAAGAATATCTGCCAATTTGTGAATCAATCACTATTGAAGATTTAAAAGATGCCGCAAAGAAATATTTAGATCTTAATCATGCCGTTATTTCTATTTTGAGTCCGGATAATAAATAAAATCAATTTTTCTGACATTTTTCCAGAACAGTTACAGTTACATTTTGTGCATCTTTCGTTGCATTTCTATACAGCTCTATTAACCGTGTTTCAGCTGGTGTAATACGAATTGACTGGGGTGTTGCTACACCATAAAAAGCAGTAATATCTACATTATAAATTTTACACAGCATTAATAACGTATCGCCATAAGGAGTTGTTTCTCCGCTTTCCCACTTACTTATAGTTGCTGCAGTCTTATGTATACGTTTTGCAACCTCACGCATACTTAACCCTGCTTTTTGTCTGCATAATCTTAACTGAAGCGGCAATGAAGTACTTAAAGACTCTACCGTTTTTTCTTTTGATTTGGTCATAAATATTTCTCCTATACCATAATTATATCGAAAAATTAAATATTTAAAAATTTGCTTGACAATAATCCGGATGTGTTTTATTATTCACATGTTAATTATTACGATACTGTTAATCTATAATACACTTTGGAGAAAATATGATTACTCTGGAAGAAAAAGTAAAAGAATTTATAAATACAAATGGGATTAAAAAAAAATTCTTTGCTAATCTATTAGGAATTTCTGTAGCTAAGTTAAGCGCTATGCTGCAAGGCAAAAGAAAAATGAAAGCCGATGAATTAATTATTTTTTCAGAGTACTTCAACTTAAAATCGGATTTTTTTGCTGATGTTAATTATTTACAGGAGTGTAATTGATGGAAACAAAAATCTCTGTTATAATTCCTGTTTATAATACAGAAGAATATCTTGGTAATTGCCTGACTAGTATTTGTACCCAGACTCTTAAAGATTTAGAAATAATTTGTATAAATAATGCTTCTGGGGATAACTCTCTTAATATACTCAATGATTTTGCAAATAAGGATAAGCGCATAAAGGTAATTAATTTTAGGCTTAATAAAGGCGCTGCTCAAGCAAGAAATTACGGAATAAAGATTGCAAAAGGCGAGTTTATCAGTTTTATTGACAGCGATGATTATCTGGAAACAGCCGATTTTTATGAAAAATTATACAATAAAGCCATACAAACAAATGCAGATATTACAAAAGGATTATATAAAAACTCGTCAGATAATACTGTTTTTAAAGAAATAAATAATAAGATTAAAGAAAATAAGAATAATTTCTGTTCAACATATTGCAGTGCTATTTTCAGAAGAAGTCTGCTAATCAATAATAATATCACATTTCCTGAAATTATTGATATGGAAGATCCGGTATTTGCTTTTGAAGCAGCATTACACGCCAATAAAATTGAAATAGTTGAAGACTTGTATATCGTAATTACACAGCGAGATAATTCTCTAACCAGAAGACAGCTCTGTTTCCAACAGCTTAAAGATAAGATTAAGGGGATGGAGATTTTATTGCATCTGGCAAATTCTAATTCTATTACGCCGGAGGTTTACAGCTATGTCTTAGGCTACTGGTTTGTAACAATAATACAAGATGTATTAAACAAAAATAATTCTCGCATTTTCAGTGAATATCTATTCTGCAGAATGGCAGGAATTTTCAGAAACTTTAAGTTTAATATTGACATAAATGCGACTTTTTACGATTTTTTTAATAAGAACCTAAGTGAATTTTATTACTTTAATAAAGAGGTACTAAAAAAAATTATCGATACAAAAGATATAATCTCTTTTGATATTTTTGATACACTTCTTTTACGTCCGTTTTTAGCCCCGTCTGATGTTTTTAAATATATGGAACAACAATATAATATACCCAATTTTGCACTTACAAGGCTCGTTAGCGAAAAGAAAGTACGCATGGTTAAGACTATTCGCGACAGAAGAATAGAAGATATAACAATTGATGAAATATATTCTAAACTCGATAAAAATCTCAGAGATAAAGAAATGGAGATTGAAGCACAAATATTACAATGTAATGAAGAAATTCTTGAAATCTATAATTATGCACTAGAACAAGGAAAGCAAATTATAATAACATCAGACATGTATCTTCCTACAAACTTCCTTGCACAAGTTCTGAATGATAAAGGTTTTAAAAATTTCAGTAAATTGTACGTTTCAGGTGAAATTGGAAAATGTAAGGCTACCGGAAACTTATATAAATTCATTATCCAAGATTTAAATATAAGTCCTGATAAAATATTACATATTGGTGATAATAAAATTTCTGATATAGAAAAAGCCAAAGCAAACAGTATCGAAGCGTTCTATTATAAAAACATTTTCGAAAGATTTAAAATTTCGAAAATAAACAACTATGCTTTTGAATATTTTGATAACTATGCAATTGATAAGATTAGCAGTTCATCAATTATCGCATTGTCAGCAATTAATTGGATTAATCAGAATGACAAATCTAATTACTGGAAAGATTTAGGTTATAATATCGGCGGCCCGCTAGCGCTTAGTGTTGTAACAAGCATATTTACAATAGCAAAGCAGCGAAATCTTAGCGATATATTCTTTGTTGCCAGAGATGGTTATATGCTTAAATTAGCATATGATTTAATTAAACCTGAAAATGCACCAAAAAGTCATTACATATACGCTTCCAGACGAATGAAAAACTTATGTATAAATGATAATCCTATATTTAGCGAAATAACTAAAAATAATTATCAAAAATACGCAGCTTCAATCAAATTATCCGGAGAGAATATTGGAATTGTTGATACCTGCGCAGGTAATTTTTCCGCACAAACATTAATTGAAAAGTTTTTCAGCGCAAAAAGTTTTCTCGGGATTTATATAGCGTCAACGCTTAATTATAAATATAATTATATAAATTTAAGCATCAAACCGCACTCCAACAAAGCAATAGGCTTTAGTTGGGATTTAATCGAGTTTCTTTTTACATCAAACGAAGCGCCTGTTGAAGATATGAAAAATGAAAAACCTGAATATAGAAAACTTCTAAATGATAATGACTTCTTCAGATTAAGCCTATTCCCTTTTATTTCAGAAGGAATACTTAATTTCGTAAAAGATTACACTAAAATATTTGGAATACAAAGTTTCAATTTTGATGCCGATCAAGTATTTGAATATATCAAATGTTTTTGGCAAAATATGAGCTTTTTAGACTATTATATGCTTTCGCAGGTAAAGCATCCTACAGATTCTGCACAACAAGTTTATGTTTCTTTAACACTTGCAGATGAGGAAAGAATAAAAATATTAAACAAAAAAGTGGGTAAAAAACTGGAACTTATACAAAATTAATAAAAAAGGCGGCTCTTGAAAAGCCGCCTTTTAAATACATATCTCGAAAAATTATCTCTTTGAGAATTGGAATCTCTTACGAGCTCTTTTTCTACCATATTTCTTACGTTCTTTAACTCTTGCATCACGAGTCAACAAGCCTTCTGAACGTAATACATTTTTATATTCCTCATTAACTTTCAATAATGCTCTTGAAATACCGTGTCTGATAGCCGCTGATTGAGCAACGATACCGCCGCCAACAGCTTTAACTCTTACATCATACTTGTCTTGATTTTCAGTTAAAACAAGCGGTCTGTAAATCATCATTTCAACAGCCGGCATATTACCAATATAAGCACCTAATGTTTTTCCGTTAACGAAAATTCTGCCTTTACCTTTTACAAGTTTTACAACTGCAACAGCGCACTTTCTGCGGCCTGTAGCCATTATTTCTTTAGATTCAGCCATTACTTAGACTCCTTTCCCAATACAACAGGTTTTTGAGCTGCATGCGGATGTTCAGGACCGCAATATACTTTCAACTTGTTGAACTGTTCAGCGCCAAGAGTGTTGTGCTGCAACATTCCCTTAACAGCTTTTTCAATTAACTTTGTTGCATCTTTTTCACGAACTTCTTTAACAGAAGCTGCTTTTAAACCACCCGGGTAACCGGTATGGTGATAATAAATCTTATCAGTTTCTTTATTTCCTGAAACTACAACCTTTTCTGCATTAATAACGATAACAAAGTCACCGGTATCAACGTTAGGTGTATATTCAGGTTTATTTTTTCCTCTTAAAATGTTTGCAATTCTTACAGCTAAACGACCAAGAATTTCGCCTTCTGCATCAATTACATACCATTTTCTTTCAACTTCAAGAGGTTTTGCTGAATATGTTTTCATGCTTTTTATCTCCGTAGTATTAATATTTTACCTTTACCAGTGTCAGACCATACGGGCTGACTGTTTGCCCCGCCTTACGGCGGTCACATGCCTCAAGAACATTTTTCATATGCTCTACAGGCAGCTTATGCCCCTCTATTTCAAGAAGCGTACCGACTATTGTTCTTACCATATTATAAAGAAATCTGTTTCCTTCAATATGTATAAACACTCTATCACCTTGTTTCTCAACATCTGCTCTAGAGATAAAACAAACTTTGCTCGGGTTAAGCGTTCCGGAACTTTTAAAACTTGAAAAATCATGTTCGCCCAGAAGGAAATTCAAAGCGGTCTGCATCCGCTCTATATCCAATTCATATTTCACTCTTAAGATATCACCGTCAAATGCCTGTTTATAACGTCTGTTAATCAGTTCATATCTGTAATATCTTGCCTTTGCAGACTTTTGAGCGTGAAACGAATCCGGTACAATTCTCAAGTTACTGACAGATATATCATCAGGAAGGATTTCGTTCATTTGATAGATAAATTTTGAAGCAACAATTTCTTTATGAGTATCAAAGTGAACGACCTGTCCTAATGCATTTACACCTTTATCAGTTCTTCCGGAGAAGATTGTTTTAATCGGTCTGTTATTAATTTGAGCCTTAGACTCTATCAAAGTACATAATACTTTCTCTAATTCGCCCTGTATCGTGTTACCGACTTCTTTGCCGGCTTCGAACTGTATCTGACTGCCGTCATAGTTCTTACCACGGTACTGAACATCTAGAGCGTAGCGCATTAATTATACCAACTGAATTAATGCCATTTCAGAAGCATCCCCTCTGCGTGGAGGAAGTCTGAATATTCTTGTATATCCGCCCTGTCTAGAAGAATATTTAACGCCAATAACGCTGAATAATTTTCTCAAAACAGTCTGCTTAGCTAATTTTTTGCCTTCCTGCGGAGCATCAAATACTTCACCGGTGGTTGTATCAATTAACTGGCCGATTTCTTTATCATAGATATATTTACCAGCCAATCTTCTTGAATTCAAATCACCTTTTTTAGCCATAGTGATTACATTTTCAGCATATGGCTGCAAAGCTTTTGCTCTTGCCATAGTTGTTTTTATCTCACCATGAGTAAATAGTTCAGTAGCTAATGAACGCAACAAAGCTTTTCTTTGGTCTTGTGCTTTACCAAGTGTATGTTTCTTTGTTTGGTGTCTCATTGTTTTCTTTCCTTTTATATAATTTACTAATTTCTATTATTCTTCTGAACCTTGAATAGCATAACCTTCTTCATCTACTTCCGGATTTGGAGCTAAGTCTAAACCGAAGTGGTGTAATCTTTCAATTACTTCATCTGAAGATTTTTTACCAAAGTTCTTAATATTTAACAAATCATGTTCTGATTTCTTTAACAATTCTGCCATTGAGTTAATGCTTGCTCTTTTTAAACAGTTATATGCTCTTACAGATAATTCAAGCTCATCAATAGTGATTGAAGGTTCTTGTTCGGTTTCTTCATGAGATTCTTCCATAACAACAGCCTTTTCTTCAATATCTTTGTGAGAAGTTTTGCCTGTAATAGATGAGATTTGAACAAAGTGTTCAATAAGCAAATCAGCTGCCTGAGTAAGAGCTGTAGTTACATCTACTGTACCATTAGACCAGATTTCAAGAGTTAATTTATCAAAGTCGATATTGTCGCCGACACGAGCATTTTCAACTTCATAACGAACTCTTTTTACCGGCATAAATGTAGCATCAATAGGTAACATATCAATAGGAGCTCCTGATTTAGAATTTCTTGGAACATCATTTGCTACATATCCTTTTCCTGTTTCTACAACGATATCGGCGTGGAATGAACCGCCGTCAGCTATAGTACAAATCAACCAGTCAGGGTTTACTACCTTTACACCGGCTGGTAATTGGATATCACTTGCCAATACAGGACCTGGTTTGTCTACATCTATTCTCAAATTTTGAGGTTCTTTTGAGTCTGTTTTAATTGCCAAACCTTTAAGGTTCAACATTACGTCGATAACGTCTTCTAATACACCCGGAATTGCTGTGTATTCGTGAGTTATACCCTCAATTCTGCAAGAAGTTACAGCAGTACCTTCTAAGCTTGAAAGTAATACACGTCTAAGTGCGTTACCGATAGTTGTTCCAAAGCCTCTTTCTAACGGTTCAATAGTAAACTTACCATATTGTGAACCATCAGAACTGGTCATTGTATTAACAGTTTTAATTTTTAATTCCATATTATTTTCTCCTATCAGCCTATTTTGAATAGTACTCTATAACAAGTTGTTCTTTGAATTCAGGATCTAATTCTTCTCTTTGAGGAATTCTTTCGAATGTAATCTTCAAAGCGTCTTTATCTACTGTTATCCAAGCAGGAGCACAAGATAAATCAATTGCACTCATTACAGTCTTAAGGTAATCGTTGCTTCTTGATTTAATAGTGATTACATCACCTGCTTTAACTAAATATGATGGAATATCTACTTTCTTATCATTAACAAGAACGTGACCGTGGTTAACGATTTGTCTTGATTGTTTACGTGTTACGCCGAAACCTGCTCTAAATAAGACGTTATCTAATCTAGATTCAAGAATTTGAAGAAGGATAGTACCTGTTACACCTTTCTTTCTTGCAGCTTCGTTGTAATATTTTGCGAATTGTTTTTCGCTTACCAAATATGTTAATCTGATTTTTTGTTTTTCATTTAAGTGAATAGCGTATTCAGAAAGTTTCTTTCTTACTGCACCGTGTTGACCGGATGCTGTTTGCCTCATAGAAGATGTTAATTTTCTGTTAGACAAATCTTTTACGCCGTAGTTACGAAATAATTTATTCGTAGGTCCTGTATATCTTGCCATTATTTTCTCCTTTTCTTTTGCAGGGCATCTATGGTTTACTTTTTTGGCTTAAAGCAAGCCCCTGCATATTGTATCTAACTTTATTACACCCTATACACGTCTCTTTTTAGGAGGACGGCATCCGTTGTGAGGAATAGGTGTTACGTCTTTTATCAAAGTAATTTCCAAACCAGCAGCCTGAATAGCTCTGATTGCTGTTTCACGACCTGAACCAGGTCCTTTGATATGAACTTCTACCTTTTTCATACCCTGGTCAATTGATTTCTTTGCAACTAATTCTGCTGCTGACTGAGCTGCAAACGGAGTTCCTTTTCTAGCTCCTTTGAAGCCTGTAGCACCGGCAGTTGCCCAAGCAATAGCATTACCTTGAGTATCTGTAGAAGTTACAATTGTATTGTTAAAAGTGGATTGTATGTGAACAACACCCTGCAATACATTTTTCTTTTCTTTTTTCTTTGTAGTTTTTGGTCTTGCCATTTTTCTTTTCCTTATATTTCACTATTTTTAATTTCGTTTAAATTTATTCCCTATTATTTCTTCTTACCAGCAATAGGTCCTGTTTTTTTACCGCGTCTTGTTCTTGCGTTTGTTTTTGTTCTCTGACCTCTGCAAGGAAGACCTCTTTTGTGCCTCATACCTCTGTATGAGTTAATTTCTTGAAGACGTTTAATGTTCATTGTTACTTCACGTCTTAAGTCACCTTCAATATTGTATTCAGACAATGCATTACGTAATTGTTTAATATCATCATCTGTTAAGTCATCTGTTCTTAAATCAGGTGAAATACCTGTTACTTCAAGAATCTTTTTGCTTCTTGCAGGTCCTATACCGTAGATATAGGTCAAAGCGATTTCTAGTCTTTTGTTACGAGGTAAATCTACCCCAACTAATCTTGCCATGTTTTCTTTCCTTTATATTTCTTGTACTTACTTATTCTTTATTCTTCGAAAATTAACCCTGTCTTTGTTTGTGTTTAGGGTTTTCACAAATTACTGCAACTCTGCCTTTTCTTTTAATAACTTTGCATTTGTCGCACATAGGTTTTACTGATGATCTTGTTTTCATTGTTTTATCCTTTATCTTTTTGTAATACTTAAAAACTTTTTATTATTTAAGACGGAATGTTATTCTGCCTTTGGTTAAATCATAAGGTGTCATTTCTACTTTTACTCTGTCACCCGGTAATATTCTGATAAAATTCTTTCTTATTTTTCCTGATATGTGTGCCAGAATTTCGTGTCCGTTTTCAAGTTTTACCCTGAACATCGCATTCGGCATGGATTCCAGAATAGTACCTTCTATTTCTATTACGTCTTTTGCCATATTTTCCTCTATTTTTCGGCTGTCAAATAATGCCACTTTGAGGCATCTTAATATAATAATATTTGCTAAAAATCTGAATGCAAGCTGTTTTATTATATTTTCGCCCCTTTTGTAAAGTTTTATTTCTGTTTGTTTTTTTATTCTTAAGTTTTATTCCCTGTAATCTAATATCATGAAAAATATTGAATTTATAATACAATTTTGGATTATATCCTTTTTGTAATATTTTTTATTATTAAAAAAACATTCTATATATTTTTATAACTCATTTTATTTCTGTTCATGATACAATTTACACATATAGTATTTTGAAAGGGATTTATTTATGCTAAGAGCCGGAATCGTTGGACTGCCAAACGTAGGAAAATCAACATTATTTAATGCATTAACAGCTACAAAGAATGCACAGAGTGCAAATTATCCGTTTTGTACAATTGAACCAAATGTAGGCGTTGTTGTTGTACCGGATGAAAGACTCCAGATACTTTCTGATTTGTGCAAAGCAAAAGAAATTATTCCTACTGTCATAGAATTTGTTGATATTGCGGGACTCGTAAAAGGTGCAAGCCAGGGAGAAGGATTAGGCAACCAATTCCTGCATAATATTAGAGAAGTCGACGCTATTATTCAGGTTGTCAGATGCTTTGATGACGAAAACACTATTCACGTAGCTGGCAAAGTTGATCCTATTTCAGATATTGAAATTATTAATACAGAGCTTGCCCTTGCTGATTTGGCTTCTGTAGAAAGACGCGCTGCAAGAATTTCTAAACAGGTAAAATCCGGTGATAAGGACGCGGTCGTCGAAGATGGAGCATTAAAGAAACTTAATGAACTGCTTCAAGAAGGAAAGTTCATAAATGTTAAAGAACATTTTACAGAAGATGAGATTGAAGCAATTAAACCGCTTAATTTAATGTCTATCAAGCCTGTTATTTATTGCGCGAATGTTTCTGAATTTGATTTAAAAGAAGGCAACAATTACACAAAACAGGTTGAAGAATATGCAAAATCGCATGGCGCTCAAACAGTTATAATCTGCGCAAGAATTGAAGAAGAACTTGTTGAACTCGGAGAAGAAGGGGCTAAAGAGTACCTTGAAGAGCTTGGAGTTAAAGACAGCGGGATTAATAAAATGATTAAATCAGTATATGAACTGCTTAATCTTATTACATTCATTACTGCGGGCGAAAAAGAAGTTCACGCGTGGACAATCACAAGAGGAACTAAAGCTCCGCAGGCGGCAGGGGTTATACATACTGACTTTGAAAAAGGCTTTATTAGAGCTGAAGTAACCGGATACAATGACTTTGTACAAAACGGCTCTTATACAGCTTGCAAAGATAAAGGTGTTACAAGATTAGAAGGAAAGGATTACATAATGCAGGACGGAGATATTGTTCACTTCCGTTTTGCAGTATAATAAGGAAATGCAAATCAATACTTCGGGTGGACAGACAAATTTTAAATGGAATAAAACAACACATTTAGAAATGACAATGCTCGCACTACAAAACAGCAGCATTGATGATATTACTAAAAGACAGGTTGCCAGATATGCCCAAATGCCAGACTTTGCAAAGACAGAATTGGGATATCATAATAACACTCACTTCTTCTTTCCAAATTCTAAGAAAAAAAGCTTCGGGCCAGACTCTGATAAACTAAATGCCTTTAGCCAGTTTAAAGAACATTTGCAGCAAGCAATGCTTTCAGAAGACAAAGAAGAAGTATTAAAAAAACTCGGCTATGCACTGCATTATTTGCAAGATATGTCTGTTCCGCTTCATACAGAACCGGGCGGATTAATACATAAAATATTAAAATACAAGCTTCACGGAAATTTTGAACGCGGTAAAAAATATGGTGCAACAGCACATTTAGACATACTAACCCAAAATTTTAAGGCAGAAAATCTTGAGTACAGTTCTATACTGGATTTATTTACAAAAACTGCTGAATATTCTCAAAATCCGGAGTTCAAGGTAAAAAGATTTAACAAGAAAAACTGGATTTCCATTCAGCAGGCTTGTTTTAACAGAGGCGTAAACGCTTCCAGAGAATTTTTAGAAAAAGTTCTCGCCGTAAAAAATATTAATTAACGGGTTATTTTTGCAGAATTTATAACCCAGCCGTCAGAGCGGAAGTGAGCATAATTATTTTTTCCCCGGTATTTTTCTCCTTCAGGGCTTGACTTAAGCCATTCTTCAAGGATTAAAAGAGCCTTTCTCAGGAGTTCATAGCCGTATCTTTCAATCAATGAACCGTATTGGGTTGGTGTTAATATGACAAAATCTATATCGGGCAGAGAAATTTTTACCTCGCTGTCATACTTCGGTCTGCCGCCCTTTTTCCCATTTTCTATACTTGAATATCCACTCATTATTTATCATCCTCCACAGGTGCTCCTAATTTGCGCACCAGTTCTATTACAGTTTCTTTCATTCTGCATTTATTATAAGAATTACTAAAATATATTTTATACAAATTGCATCTAGCACATACGCACCCTAACTTGTAACAATCCACTGCACTCGGGGTCCAATTCTTTGACATTGTTTCACTACATGATACATTATATCTGTAATTCATTTTTACAAAACCTCTTCCAAATATTTAAAACATTGACATTAGCAAAAAAATATGATTAAATATCAATTGATAGTTTACATCTTGTGTCTTATTGTAAGACGATATGATACAAATGTCAAGTACTATTTTCATATACTGGTGAAACGATGAAACTAGATGAATTAATACAATTAATATCCAATATAGCAGGGATAACTGTTAACCAGTCAATGCTTGCAGACAGCCTTGGCATAACACGTCAGACAATTAGCAATAGAATAAAAACTCAGAGCGAAGTTACGGTTAGCGAAATAAGACGGGTTGAGGAATTTTTTAAGATTAGTATTTTCAGTTCTGTAACCGACGATATTGCTTATATAGATTATTATACAGATGTTTTTGCAAGCTGCGGAAATGGCAGTATTGTCTTTTCGAGTGAAAAAACGAAACTTCCTATACCGATTTCAATGATAAGCGGGTATTCAAAAAATAAATTATATTCTATGATTAATGCTTCCGGAAATAGTATGTCGCCTACTATTGATAATGGCGATAAGCTTATTGTAGAACACTGGAACGGAAACCAGATTCAGGACAATAAAATTTATGTATTTTGTTTTAATAACGAATTTTTTGTAAAACGCTTATCAAAAAATCTTGATGAGATTATTATCAAGTCTGACAATCCTGAATACAGAATTAGAACCATAAACGGAAAGTCTGCCGCAGAATTAATACTTATCGGTAAAATTGTCGCAACTGTGAAACAATTGGATTAAAATTTCAGGCTCGCAATTTTGTTGTATCAATAATTCTTATCTGTAGGGTGAAGGAGCTATTACAACAATAATTGAAGTACTATAGCCGGTGTTTGGTTTGCTGTAGCAAGAAGAGTTGCACTTGATTCTTCCGTTATATCTGCATCACGAATTGTTGATTGAGTTGATACTAAATTATTGATTTTAATACTTCGTCTATTGTTGAAAGTGCATTTGCTCTTGTTAACTCAAATGCTTTCTGAGATGAACCAGTTGAGTTGTTTATAATCAGGTCAAGGTCAAAGTTTGAACCTCCAACTAATCCTCCT
>ERZ779902.7-NODE-7-length-115502-cov-9.927742_pt1 | contig 115502 bp, 120 predicted proteins | sample MGYA00511350_ERZ779902 | MGnify/ENA primary metagenome ERZ779902 (study PRJEB29588, sample SAMEA2146908) | human gut metagenome | biome: human gut; feature: human-associated habitat; material: faeces | place: Denmark | collected 2008/2010 ...
CCGCCAATAATATCACAGACATTTTGCCGGCAGAACTTCGCCCTCAGCTCACTCGCGCCGAACCCACTGACAAAGCTCTGCTTTGTATGGGTTCACCAATCTTCCATCACAAAATATTAAAAACAAGGAGGGGCAAATGCCCTCCTTGTTTTTAATGCGCCTGGAGGGAGTCGAACCCACGGCAGACAAGGTTTAGGAAACCTCCGCTCTATCCTACTGAGCTACAGACGCTTACTTTTCACCCCTCTAGTATACATAAAGCATTTCACCTTGTAAAGCTTACTCAAAAATGTTAAAATAATACTAAGATGAGAAAGAGAAAGATTTTAGCAATTCTTCCCGAAAGCATCGGGGGCAGGCTTACAATGAGCAGTATCATTGACGGCTTCAGGCAAAATGACTGCAATGTAATTGTCTATGATGAACTCTTTGATAAAAATCTTAAACAGACTCTTCGTCGAAAATTTGAATACATAGCAGGCTATGATTACTCCGGTTTAAAGATTAAAGTCGATAATAACCTTGATGTGCCTTCTATAAACTATTTTTCTGATGATTTAAGAAGCAAAACATCCGGTCCTGAATGGGAAAAATATCTGCCTTTTCTTGAAGCAGATGACAACTACACTTTTTACTGGGATAAAATACTTACCGGATACGAAAACTTCAAAAACATAAACTATCTTCCTCATTTTGTTAATTTCGATGTCTATCAGGATTTTGGCATTGAACCGGAATTTGATATTATGTTTGCGGGCAGACTTGATACTGATTACAGACTCAGTTTTTTTGAAGAATTAATTACCAAGCTCCCGCACCTTAATATTGCGTGGTACGCAATCGACAGACATTACCGTGACGCAAGGGAAAGAGCTCAATATCCGGAGCTTATAGACCTTTGCTACAGAGGATTTATTGATAATGAACAGGATATGGCAAAAGCTATAAACAATTCTAAAATATTGTTTAACATAAACGCGCAGGGGATTTCTTCTCTCAACTACCGTACATTTCAGGCAGCAGCCTGCAAACGCTTAATGATTAGCGACTACAGAGAAGAACTTGCTTTATTTGAAGGTCACATGCCGTTCTACGAAGATTTTTCAGACTTAATTTTTAAGATTGAAAGCTATCTTGAGGATAAACAAGCTTACCAAAGAGTTACAGAAGAGTGCTGGCAGATTGCACATCAATCACACGATTCAAAAAAATGCACCAGATATATGCTTAAAACTGTTCGGGGATAAATTATTATTTGCTCAGCGATTTAGACACAATAATATACAAGTTTACCAGCATAAATCCTAGAAACATTCCTGCAATTACATCCACAGGGAAATGAACGCCTAACCAGAGTCTTGAAATTCCAACCATAAAAATCCATACCCCGAAAAGTGCTGTCAAAAAATATCTCCAAAAATCTGATTTTGCATAATGCAGAACCAGATATATTAGTATTCCATAAAAACACATTGTAGTAGAAGAATGGCCGGAAGGAAAACTAAAACCGGGATATACGCACGGTCTTTCTCTGCATACAAAATTTTTAATAAAATCAGTTATTACAAAACTTGCTTGAGTAAAAAATATCAGCAAAAAAGCTTTCATATATCTTTTTTCAGATACAAGAACGCTTCCGGCAGCGATTTGAGGCCAGAGCATATGATAATCTCTCCCGAAACTTGAAATAAATTGCGGAATATAAGCAGGATAAGGCGATAGCGCAAGCCGGATTGAATGAAGAACATTTGCATCAAACTCACGCAAATTCGGCATATATAATACCAGAACAGTAAGAACTACGAAAACTACTACTGAAATTATTACATAATTCCAGTTCAAAGCCATTCCATATTCCTGTTTACGGGCCATTTAAATACCACCCTTCAATCTTGATACAATGACCAGAACTTTATTAAACAAATTCATCACCAGCGGAGTTATTTCACTAACACAAACCGCAAAAAAGAACAAAGCTGTTACAACAGCAATAAGTTTCTGGATATCAGAGAACATAAAAATCTTATTACTGCGGAAATCATCAATTCCCTTATATTCATCAGTGAATGGTTTTACAGGAAGCTTCTCTTCTATTTTCTCCAGTACATTTGCATATTTGACCTTGATAAGCATATTGTAAGAATCAACATTCATCCACCAGAGTGCGCTCACTGAAACTCCCAGAAGCGCAAATACAAGTGTTGCGGAGATTTTGTTTAAGAAAATTACATTACCTGTGTAAATTAAAGCGACAATAAGCACAAATACAGAGGCCATGTAAAAACGGTTAGTCTTGAAATTTCTCTCAATAAAGTTTTCTTTCTGCTCTGAATACAATCTGTATTCGCTGAAAATAAGTTCATCTCTATCCATTAAACTCTCCCTCACGCTTATTCTTTACTTCATTCATTAAATCTTCAAACTCCTTCTCATCCAGAGTTTCTTTCTCCAGAAGATTTTTAGCAATATGCTCAAGCATATCTCTATTTTCGCTCAGCAGCTGCATTGCATAATCATACTGTTTATCAACAATCTTCTTAACCTCTTTATCAATATCAGCAGCAATTTCCTCAGAGAAATCTCTTGTATTACCGAAATTTCTACCCATAAATACATGTTCCTGATCTTTGCCGTAAGCAAGATTACCCATTTTTTCACTCATACCGTAAGTTGTAACCATACTTCTTGCAAGATTGGAAACTTTTTCCAAATCATTTGAAGCTCCTGTTGTCACATTGTCCTTACCGTAAATAAGCTCCTCTGCAACCCTTCCGCCTAAAATCATTGCGATTCTGTCAAGAAGCTGATTTTTTCGCATAGTCAAATGGTCTTTTTCAGGAAGAGTAAGTGTAATTCCCAGTGCCATACCTCTCGGGATTATTGAAACTTTATGAAGCGGGTCGCAGTTTTTAAGAAGTTTCGCAAGAAGAGCATGACCGACTTCATGATATGCAGTATTTTCTTTTTCTTCATCTGATATAATTCTGCTTTTCTTCTCAGGCCCGGCCATAACCTTATCAATTGCTTCTTCTAAATCAGGCATTTCAATTTCTGATTTATCATGTCTTGCAGCAAGAAGCGCAGCTTCATTCAGCAGGTTTTGCAAATCAGCGCCGGTAAAGCCCGGAGTACGCTTTGCAAGTGTTTTCAAATCAACTTCTTTAGAAAGCGGTTTATTCTTGGCATGAACATTCAAAATCTGTTCTCTTCCAAGTACATCCGGTTTATTAATAACAATCTGTCTGTCAAATCTGCCCGGGCGTAATAACGCGTTATCAAGGATATCAGGCCTGTTTGTCGCAGCAAGGATTATTATATTAGTATTTTCATCAAATCCATCCATTTCAACAAGTAACTGGTTAAGTGTCTGCTCTCTTTCGTCATGACCGCCGCCTAAACCGGCTCCTCTCTGACGCCCTACAGCATCAATCTCATCAATAAATACAATACAAGGCTGGTGTTTTTTAGCCTGTTCAAACAAATCTCTTACACGCGAAGCACCAACACCGACAAACATTTCTACGAAGTCAGAACCGCTTATTGAGAAGAACGGAACCCCTGCTTCACCTGCAACAGCTTTTGCCATCAAGGTTTTACCTGTACCGGGAGAACCTACTAAAAGTACACCTTTAGGTATTTTTGCACCTAGTTTAACATATTTATCTGAATGCTTAAGAAAATCTACAATTTCCTCAAGTTCTTTTCTTTCTTCATCGATACCCGCAACATCAGCAAATGTTGTCTTAACTTTGCTGTCCATAAGCATCTTGGCACGGCTTTTACCAAAAGACATTGCCTGAGCACCACCTGCCTGAATCGATTTTATAATAAGCATTATGAAACCTAAAACCAGCAGAATTGTTATTAAAGATGAACCCATGCCAAATGCGGAGTTCGATTCATTAGCTCTTTTGGCGCTGATTTCAACATCATTCTGCTCAAGTTTTGAAAGAACATCAGAATTTTCAGGGAGTACAACTTTGTACTGCAGTTTTGGCGGCCTTACTTCTCCGTATAAAGGATTAGAATTTGTTTTCTTAGCTTCAGGCTGTTTCACAGGCAGTGCAATAAGAGCATCTTTACCCATATCTACGCTTTTAATTTCTTTATTTTCAACTTTTTGCAGAAAAGCAGTATATGACAGCTCTTCTGTGCTGGAAGTAGGTCCGGAAAACAGCATTGAAATAAATGCCAGAACCATAATTCCTAAAATTACGTACATCCCGATTGATTGATTTTTATTCATAGTTCTCCCTCTTAAGTTGCTATTTCATTATAACATAAATGTAACATTTTCTTACAATTTTACGCAATTTTTACAAGTTTGAAGACTTTATATAATTAAGGATATTTTTATGAGCGCACATAATTTCTGGAACAATTTCACACATGGCTTTATGCACGGAATGTTTAGCAACAATCCGTTTTTTGGCGGTTGTATGGGCGGCTGGGGCGGCTTTTTCCAGTTTAATTCCTGTTTTAATCCTTTCTTCATGCCTTATACAAGCTGTATATCTCCTTTCCCGAACAATACAAGTTTATTTTTGGTTCCAAATGTAATGTCCGGTATTGGCTTCAGCCCTTTAATGCCTGATTTTGCAATGCCGGCGCCGAGTTTCAATATAGATATGAACAAACTCTTTCCTACAGATAAGTGGCAGACTCCTGCCTATTCCAGTCCGCCAGCATTTGGTGATGTTTTTGTAAAGAGTTCAAATAATTCAGTAACAGTACCATCAATTGAAACTTCTGATTATAATTTCACATTCTCCAGTACAAAAACAAAAACTTCGAAAGCAGCAAAAACAAAAACAACACCTGCAACTTATCAGCCTTCAAGCTTATCAAGCACAAGAACTACTTCGCTTGCATCGCTGAAAGCTAAGCATTGGACAGAAATGACAGACTCAGAAATGCGTCAGGTTTATGGTGATTACACAAGAGATATCACTACACCTTATAAAGGCACAGCAGCCGATTTAAATAAATATCTTGAAGGAAAAGGCGTTTTAAGCGGTCAAGGGCAGGCATTTATTGATGCTCAGAATAAGTACGGCATTAGCGCATCTGCGCTAATTGGAATTGCAATGAACGAATCAGCACAAGGGACAAGCCCTAATGCAAAAAACAAGAAGAATGTCGGCGGAGTTAGAATACCCGGCTCCACAACATTTAAGACATATAGCAGCGTGGCAGAGTGTATTGACGACATGGCTCGTTTCTTAAAAAACGGCTATGTTAATAACAAAGGGCGCTCTCTGACTAAGTTATATCAGATTAATGCGAAATACTGCCCGAGCTCAGATCCGACAGATAAGAAGGATTTAAACTCTCTTTGGGCACGAAACGTTAACAAATATGCAAGAGAAGTAGAATCAGCTCTGGTGTAGGTTTTTGTTTCCCGACAATTGGTCTACGTGCGTAGCACTGTCTTGCTCACCGCAAGCCGACGCCAGCCTGCGCCCTCCGCTCACTCGCGCAAAAAAAAGCCGTTTCATTTGAGAACGGCTACCAGACTTGGGGAGGAGGTATGAAAAACCACTGAGGTTTTCCATATTATTTTTATCGGCATATTTTTTATTTTCTTTAGACTAAGTTAACAAATCTCATCTATACGATGTAGGATTTCTTTTTTGTAAATTTTCATTACAAAATCATATATATCTCTAAAGTTTGAAAAAAATATGCCGTTATATCAAACAGAAAGAGATTTTATTATTAACGAAAGGATACTGAACGATGTCTGGACTTAATGTCAAATTACAAAATGGTGGAACAGTTAATATCAATACCGGTGAACATATTGATAATATCAAGAAAAAACTTGGCGAGGATATTGGTAACTTCTTTGAAAGCATAGACAACGGCAATAAAATACTTGATGCAAACGAAATAGATAAATTAAAATCAAAACTTATAGAGAAGAATTATAAGGTTGAAGTTGCAGCTGATGGTAATACGCCAGCAAAAGCATATAACGCAGCAATTCAAAACATCCGAAGCAAGTATGATCCGGAAAAACTCAAAAAAGATTTTAAAACAGAAGAAGCTGATTTGCATGAAATAAAACGCGGAGATTCTTTATACGCAATCGCAAAAAATGCTTTGCGCAAAGAAGGCTTGCCGCATGATGCACGTTCGATAAATGAAAGAATCGGACAAATTGCCTGCCTTAACAATATTAACGACGTTAATAACGTAAAAGTTGGTACAAAATTAATAGTAAATCTTGCTGCACCGAAGGCTATACCACCCAAAGCAGTTGTCGCAGAAAATAAACCCGCACCAAAAATTTCTAAAGCGGAGCCTAAACAAAACCCTAAAATATCACACAGCAGTGCTAAAAATTTACACTGGACACAGATGAGTGATGAACAAATGAGAGAAATATACGGTAATTACTCAAGAGATATAACCACTCCATACAGCGGTAATGCAGAAGACTTAAACAGATATCTAAAAGGTAAAGGTGTTCTTTCAGGGCAGGGACAGGCATTTATTGATGCTCAGAATAAGTACGGCATTAGTGCAGCTGTTCTTGCAGGAATTGCAATTTCCGAATCAGGAGGAACATCCTCTCTTGCGAGAAAAAGATTTAATGTGACTTCTATCAGCAGTTCACGAGGCTGGAGAAGATTTAACAATGTATCTGAATGTATAGATTATACAGCTTCAATGCTGGCAAACCGATATGTTAAAAATTCCGGTTTATCGGGAGTTTCCCTGAAAACTCTCTACCAGATAAATGCAAAGTACTGTCCTGTAAGTGATACCCGTAATAACAGCAGTAATAACCGCTTTTGGGCGCAAAATGTCGAAAATAAAGTTAGGGAGATAGAGAAAGCATAAACAGCTATTTATTATCAAGATTTGTAAAAATATATTGAACATGCTCTTAGTTACTGCTACTCTTTTATTAAGGGGATGGATTTTTATGACAACATCATTTACTAATAAAAAGAAACAGCAGACAGACGATTTATCACAGCTTATGCCTCAAAACATTGACGCAGAGGAAGCAATTTTAGGCGCAATTCTTGTAAGCCCTTCCTGCATGAACAAAGTTGTTGAGCATCTAAGACCGGAGTCGTTTTACAAACCTGCACATAGATATGTTTATGAAGCCATGCTCCAGCTCTACAACGGAGAAGACAAAATTGATATCGTATCTGTTTCCGATGTCCTAAACATTAACCAGAAACTTGAACTCGTCGGCGGCAGAGCTTTTATTAACGATCTTAGCTACAAAACAATTACCACATCAAACGTCGAATATTATTCTAAAATCGTTCAGGAAAAAGCAATTAAGCGTTCACTCATTAATGCCGGTTCTGAAATCGTATCCTCCGGTTATGACCTTAACCCTATAGAAGAATCTCTTGAACTTGCAGAAAAATTAATCTTTGATATAGCATCTCAAAAAGCATCAAAGTCACTCGCTCCGATAAAAGATTTAGTATATGACACTTACGCAGAAATTGAAGAACGGTACAATAACAAAGGTAAGCTTACAGGTGTTCCGACTAGTTTTTATGACCTTGATACAATGATGAACGGATTGCAGCGTTCTGACTTGATTATTCTTGCGGCCCGTCCTGCAATGGGTAAAACAGCATTTGCATTGAACATTGCTCAAAATGTTGCACTTCGTGCAAATACTCCTGTCGCAATATTCTCCTTAGAAATGTCAAAGAAACAGCTTGTACAGCGTCTTTTGTGTTCAGAAGCAGAGGTTGATACACAAAGACTTAAGACAGGAAACATGCAGGCAAAAGACTGGGAAAAGCTTGCAGTTGCAATGAGCAGTTTCTCAGAAGCTCCTATTTATATTGATGACACCGCAGGATGTACAATCACAGATATCAGGGCAAAATGCCGCCGCCTTGCAATGGCAGAAAAAAATCTTGGTTTAATTGTAATTGACTACCTGCAATTAATTGAAGGTACCGGCAGAGAAGACCGTATGCAGCAGATTTCCAGCATATCAAGAGGTTTAAAAATCTTAGCAAAAGAACTTAATGTTCCAATTATTTCACTTTCTCAGTTATCACGTGCAGTAGAGAGCAGAACTGATAAACGTCCGATGCTTTCAGATTTGAGAGAATCAGGTTCCATTGAACAAGACGCAGACATTGTAATGTTTATTTACCGTGATGAGTACTACAAAAACGCAAACGATGAAGAAGAGCAGGCTGAAAAAGCAGCAAATAAAGGTGAAGCGGAAATTATCATTGCAAAACACAGAAACGGGCCTGTCGGTACTGTTAAACTTCTGTTCCAGGGCAGTATTACTAAGTTTAAAAACCCTATCAAAACAGATGTGTTCTAGTGCTACGCTGCCGGATGGATTAAATAAATGTCTTATTTTTCAATAATTTTACTTGCTATAGCTTTATCAATTGATGCCTGTGTTGTATCTTTTTCATACGGTCTGGCTTTTACTGAAAATCGTTTTAAAAATGCAATACGGCTTGCAGCGTGTACCGGTTTGTTTCAGGGACTCATGCCGGTTATTGGTTATTATCTTACGGGATTCGTAAAATCTTTTATTGAACCATATGCCGGATTTATTGTTTTTGCAATATTTACATATCTTGGGGTTAAATTTATAAAAGAAGCTTTTGAAAAAGAGAAAGAAAAACAGCTTTGCATTGACCTCAAATGCCTTTTACTTGTCGGAATTGCAACCAGTATTGATGCTTTTTCAGCCGGAATTTCATTATCACTTTTCGGAAATAGAATACTTAAACCTGCCATTTTGATTGGAGTTGTAACATTTATAAATTCTCTTCTCGGCTTTGGTCTGGGCGGAAAACTCAAAAAATTTCCGACAAAATGGCTTGAGATTACCGCCGGCTGCCTGCTGATATTATTGGGGCTTAAGAGCTTATTTTAGAAAATATTTACAAACTCTGCTAATACTAATTTCAAATATAGGTTTAGCGTGTTTGACTTATAATAATGTTTATATTATTATTGTCGTGTTGACAGCTGAATATTTATACGCTCCAGTGGCGGAATCGGTAGACGCGTTGGACTTAAAATCCAATCGGGGTTCTCCCTCGGTGCCAGTTCAAGTCTGGCCTGGAGCAATTTTCTAAGAACCTGCCAAATTGGCAGGTTTTTTTATGCTCACAGACGCTCGAAAAATAAATTTTCTCGCTTGCCAGACAGCGCCTGTGCAATCTAAGATTGACTACGGCGCTGACGTTGAGTTGTCCTCAGTTCACCGGCTCTACGCCGCTGAATTCGGACATACTCCGAGCTGCCGTCTTCAAGTCTGGCCTGGAGCAATTTTAAAAGACCTGCAGAAATGCGGGTCTTTTTTATTTTATGATAAATTATAATTATGCGAGATATCTGGAACCCATGGCACGGCTGTAAAAGAATCAGTGAGGGATGTGAAAATTGTTATATGTATTATCTTGACTCACTAAGGGGAAAAGATGGTGCAGAAATTTACAAAGTCAAAAACAATTTTGATTACCCGCTTCATAAAGATAGAAACGGCAATTATAAAATTAAAAGCGGCGAATACATAAGAGTATGCATGACTTCCGACTTTTTCCTAAAAGAAGCTGACTGCTGGCGTGAAGAAGTCTGGAAAATAATAAAAAAACGTTCTGATGTTATATTTATTCTGGTAACAAAACGCGCGGACAGAATTGAAAAATGTCTTCCGTATGATTGGAACGGCGGATGGGAAAATGTTTGGCTTAATATTACCTGTGAAAATCAAAAACGTGCGAATGAGCGATTGCCTATTTTACTTGAACTTCCATTCAAACACAAAGGTATTATGGCTGAACCGTTAATAGGCAAACTTTCCATCATGAAATTTCTACAGAGCGGACAAATTGAAAATGTCTGGGCTGGTGGTGAAAACTACGGAAGCAAGAAACCGCTCTTCTTTGAATGGGTTAAATTACTGTCTGATGAGTGCAAAGCAACAGATACCACTTTCTCATTTTTTGAAACCGGAAATGTTTTCATAAAAGACGGCAAGAAAACAGTATTCACAAATAAAAAGGAACAGGCAAAAACAGCTTTCCTGCTGGATATAAATTATACCAGCAGCAGAGAACAGGTATTCAAACTGGATTTACCTGCGCAATATTCTCAAATAGGGCTATTTAATCAAACAGACGAAGAAAAATATTTCAAAAATGAATGTCAGTATTGTTTTATGAAAAGATACTGCGCCGGCTGTTCAAATTGCGGCAAATGTTAATAAAAAAGAGGAGAACCAACACAAGCTCTCCTCTTTTTAGTAAGATTTTTAATGGATTAACCTTCAAGACCTTCTTTTTGTTTGTTTAACATATCTTGAATTTTTTCCATAATTTCTTCGCTTTTTTCCTGAACATCTGAAACTATATTATCGGCTTTTCTTTGAAGATCCTTAACTGTTTCATCTGTTTTTCTAGCCACATCAGAAGCCATATCACCAATCATTTCTCTTGTTTCCGCACCTGATTTAGGAGCAAGAAGAATACCTGCTATAGCACCTATTGCAGCTCCTACCGCAAAGCCTGTTAAAAATTTTGTTACTGACATATTATTTTCTCCTTCATTTGTAGTTTAACTTTTTTTATTATTTTTAATATTGGTTAAGTGATTTACTTCTTTTTGGCAAAAATTTTGAATGCTGAACACAGCCCGCTGAAAAATCCTTTTGCAACTGTTCCTGTTACCGTTGACAGTTTTGATAAAAGGTGAAGCGGCGAATTTTTTATAGCCTCTTTTACCTTATTTACGCCTTCATCTGCCTTGATAATAATTCCGCTTACGATTTCTACGGACTTATTAATATTTTTCAAAGTAGGTACTAGCTCAGTTTTAATAATCGTTGCTGTTTCGTCAACATTATTTGCAAGTTTTGATAAATCAAACAAAACCTTTATAAGCATTGCGCCCACGAGGATTACAATAACACCCGTTGCGTAAGCCAAAAAAGTTAAACTTTGATATAATTGTACTGTTTCCATTTATTTTCCTTTATATTATTCAATTTCATTAAAAATCGAAGTCTGACACTTCTTCAAGTTCTTTTGCTTTTCTCATTTTTTTTGATTTAAGCATATTAGAAAACTTTTTGTACTGTCTTTCAAGTTTATATTTCAACAGGTCAATTGATTCCATAGCCTGTTTTTTAGCTTCATTTACAGCTGGAGAGTGCTTTTCAGCAAGATCGCATACAGTTTCTTTAACCTTTTCTCGCATTTCAGAACCGGGACGCGGTGCATAAAGTATACCTGCGATAATACCGCCGACTACGCCGGCTAAGAGCCCCATTCCAAAGCCGAATGAAGATTTATCTTTACTCATAATGTACCTCTTTCTTATTTATGTATTCTGTGCCCATCCATTATACCACATTTTGGAGAAGGGATAAACCCTTGAAGGCTGCTTTTAAGAATTTTGATTGCTTAAATTTCCTCATGACTTTTATATTAATACTCCAAAATAAAAATGCTGACATTAGACTCTCGAGTTTCGCAAGTATTATCTTATTGCGCAGGTCTTTTAAATTGTCAATCCAAATAGGAACTAACTCTGCCATTTGTTCTGAAATACCTTTTGCAAGCCCGGAAATATCCTTTATTTTTGGCTTTGCTGCGGCAATAAATTCCGATGCCTCGATAAAATATTTATCAAGTTTTATCAAATGAAATATTATAGTAAATGCAATTATTACTTCTGCAATAAAAACTATAGCTGTAAATAAGGTAAAAATCATACTTTTATGTCCATATTTGTATTATTATAAGATTATATTTTATAATGTTATAAAAGAAAATACACTTGGAGGATTATATTCTGGTGGGTAGTTTAAGATTTTATTTTTCACTTCTGGCCGCAAAAACAGCCTACAGGGCATTACAGCTTACCCGGCTGTCTGCGGGAACCTCCATTATAGGCAGATATGTTTTAAAACTCTGCCCTGATTTTCTCAAACAATGCAACCCTTACATCAGCACAAAAATTAATGTCACAGGTACAAATGGTAAAACAACAACCTCAGGACTTATTACCCATCTAATAAAAGAAAGCGGAAAATCCGTTATCAATAATGCAATGGGTGCTAACATGCTTACAGGTGTTGTAAATGCTGTTGCCGTTTCACTAAATCCGTGCGAACAAACTGATTTTTCTGTTATTGAATCTGATGAAGCTTATCTGGCAAAAATTTATGACCAATTTGATGCAGATTATCTGATAGTTACAAACCTTTTCCGCGATCAGCTTGACAGATACGGTGAACTTGCAACAACCAAAAGACTTATTCAGGAAGGAATTAATAAAAAAAGAGAGTTAAAACTTTTACTCAATGCAGATGACCCGCTTGTGGCATCATTTGAAGGGCGTAACAAAATTTATTACGGCATAGAAAATGTTTATTATGCAGACGAAAGCCTGAAAGGTAAATCTGATGTAGAAGAAGCTTTTAACTGCCCTTGCGGTAAACCTCTAGAGTATGAGAAAAAATTTTTTGCACAGCAGGGGCATTATTACTGCAGCTGCGGTTTTAGACGTCCTGAGCCGAAATATAAAGCTGATGTTACTATTCATAGAGAATATTCGGTCATACAAATAGACGATGAAAGCTTTACAATACCTCTTGTAGGATTATTTAACGCCTACAATGCACTTGCAGCAATTGCACTCTGCAAAGAATTAGAAATTAAAGATATCAATAAACATTTATCAAGCTTTAAGGTTGCCTTTGGACGAAGTGAAGTAAAGGAGTTGAATGGAAAAAAGACACTGATTCAGCTTATCAAAAACCCTATCGGAGCTAACGAGGTTCTTAAAACAGTTGATAAAGACTCCAATCTGCTGATAATAATAAATGATAATTATGCTGACGGGCGCGATGTTTCGTGGCTCTGGGATGCAGAATTTGAAGTTATAAATAATAATAAAAACGAGATTGTAGTATCCGGCATAAGAGCCAATGATATGGCGTTAAGACTTAAGTATGCAGGGGTTGAAAAAATTAAAATTATTAATGATATTGAAAAAGCTGTTGAATATATTGGAAAAACAGCAGATAATAATATTACGATACTGCCGACTTATACGGCGTTATTAAAACTAAACAGGATGAGGATTTTGAAAAAATGTTATTAGGTGTAAACATAGATCATATAGCGACATTAAGAAATGCGAGAGGCGGGATTGAACCTGATGTACTTACTGCTGCAAGAATTTGCAAAGAATGCGGAGTTGCTTCAATTACAACCCACCTGAGAGAGGACAGGCGCCACATTAAAGATGCTGATGTGGAGGCAATAAGAATGCTTCCGAGAACACGCCTGAATTTAGAAATGGCAATGACAGATGAAATGCAGGAAATTGCACTCCGTATAAGACCCCATGCTATTTGTCTTGTGCCGGAAAAAAGACAGGAATTAACTACAGAAGGCGGTCTGGATGTCGAAGGACAACTTGACAGAGCAATTGAATTTGTAAAACCTTTGCTTGCGAAAAATATAGAAGTAAGTTTCTTTATCGATCCTGACATCCAGCAGATAAACGCAGTATCAAAAACAGGTGCACCGTTTATAGAGCTTCACACGGGAAGATATTCCGAAGCTTTCGGTACGCTTGAGGAAGAAAAAGCTTTTGAAGACTTAAAAGGCGCTGCAATATTTGCACAGAATTTCGGGCTAAAAGTAAATGCAGGTCACGGTTTGAATTACCAGAACGTACATAGAATGCACGAAATACCTAACCTTGTAGAGCTAAATATAGGGCATTCAATTATTGCCCGCTCAATCTTTGTAGGTTTGGAACAGGCCGTTAAGGAGATGAAAGCTCTCTGCGAAGGGATAACTTAAAAATAAATATCCCCTCTCCATAGGGAGAGGGCTAGGGTGAGGGGGCTATTTTGAATAGATTGACTGAATTAGCTAAAACGCTTAGAAAAAATTCGACACCACAAGAAAGACTGTTATGGAAAATACTACGAAACTCTAATATTAATAATTTTAAATTTAAAAGACAATATCCTATTGGAAACTATATTGTTGACTTTATATGTAAAGAAAAATTATTAATTATAGAAATTGATGGCGGACAACATAATGAAGAATTGAATATGCAGCATGATATAGAAAGGACAAAATATCTTAATGATAGAGGTTTTAAAGTTTTAAGATTTTGGAATACAGATATTGATAATAACATAGCGGGTGTATATGAAGAAATATTAAAATGGTTGAAATAAACCCTCACCCCATCCCTCTCCCTAAGGAGAGGGAGTAAAACAATCCTCAAAGAAAGGACTAGTGCTACGCACGTAGATAAAATATCGGATGGCAATAGTTAAATTCCAGATTTATACTAAAACGCCGAGCCATCCTCAAAGAAAGGACTACAAGATGAAAAATAAAGAAGAAGTCGTAAAAGAAATGCAGCTCGTAGTTGAGCAGATGCGGCTTGATGATATAGAAGAAAATCCGGATTGTGAAAATGAATTCTTTACCTGCGCAGCATGCGGAGATACAAAATCGCTTGCAGGCTCTGTTCATTACGGACAAAATTACAGACTCTGCAACGACTGTGTACTTCTTGCAGAAGTAGGTTTTGAACTCGGTCAGATTAAAAACATTGAAGAACTTATTGACGCAATGGAAGACAAAAGGCTGGAAGCTGACTGCGAATTTTTAAAACAAGAACAAAAAAGGCTGGAAAACTAAACTCGTTCTCTATGCCATTCGACACCTTGTTTAACTATTTTTGCGGGGTTTCCGGCAATTACAGCATTCTTTTCACTAAAACTTTTTGTGACAACAGCATGTGCCCCGATAATACTATTGTCTGCGATTCTAACATTTTTACAAATAGAAGCATCATGGCCTATCCACACGTGTTTTCCAATTTTGCAAAACTTCCCCCTGTTAATAATCTCTCCACCCTCCGGCGCTGTTATATTATGAAAATCTCCGCTAATTATATGAATACCCCATGAGAGCATACAATCATCTCCGAGTTTAATACAGGAATTATCTGAGGCACAATAAATATTAGCCCCGTTTATTGTAACGGCTTGACCGATAAAAATCTTTGAACAATTATAACTAACGAAACATGTATTTCTCAAATCAACGTCAGATGAAATAAATATTGAAGAATTATTCCCTTCAATTATAATGCTGCAATTATCAAACTTATATGGAGTATTTATAATTACTTCGTTGTTGTCGCCTTTTATATTTATACGCAGCCCGTAAATACATTTTTTCAGTTCTTTTCTGACTGAATTTTCAATTATATAAATCTTATTATTCTTCCCTTTTGTCTGATATCCAAGTGATTTTGAAAGCTTTAAACCCAAAATTCTTACAATCTTGAACTTAAAATCTCCTACATACTTATTTTTTACAGAAAATATATCCTGACAAATATCTTTTAGTATTCCCATTCATACCTCAACGATAACTTAGCATAATTTACTATATTAATAACATGTATATAGCATATTAGCAACTTATTTTCAAACAATTATAAAAGTAAGATTTATATTAAAGGGGTTAATATGCGCACTTTAAAAGAAAAACTAGGAGCAAGAATAAAAGCACGCCGCAAAGAATTAGGGCTTTCGCAGGAGGCGCTTGCAGAACTTGTTAATATGGATACCCCTAATTTAAGCAACATTGAACGCGGTAAACGTTTTATGACAGCAGAAACTTTAGAAAGGATTGCTCAGGCTTTAAAAACAAGTGAAAGAGAGCTGTTTGATTTCAGTGAACATGAACCCGAAAAGTATTATCGCAGCGATATTCAAAAATATTTAGATACAAGCAGTGAAGAAGATTTAAAATTTTTTCTTGATGTCATGAAGAGTTATTTTCAACATAAAAAATAGTACAATATACATTTCTCACCTTTTGTAATAAAATATTATTGGAAAATCCAACCAGATACGAGGTGATATAAATGTGGGAATATTCAGAAAAAGTACTTGAACATTACAGACATCCCAGAAATGTCGGTAAAATTGATAATGCAGATTTAATCGGCGAAGCAGGCTCGCTTGCATGCGGCGATTCTTTAAAACTATATATTAAATTAGACGGTAATATTATAAAAGATGCAAAATTTCAGACTTTTGGCTGCGGTTCGGCAGTTGCTTCATCAAGCATTTTGACAGAAATGATTATTGGAAAAACTCTTGAAGAAGCTAAAAAAATTACAAACAAAGACATTGCTGAAGAATTAGGCGGTCTGCCGCAAGAAAAAATGCATTGTTCAGTTATGGGACAGGAAGCGCTGGAAGATGCACTCAAAAAGTATTACGGTAAAGAAGAAATAGAAAAAGAAGCAGGTTTATCCCAAAGCGGTGATAAAATCGTATGCACCTGCTTTAACGTAACAGAAAATCAGATTTGGGAAGCAATTAAAGTAAATGGCCTTAAAACTGTAGAAGAAGTTACAAATTACACCAAAGCGGGCGGAGCTTGCGGAAGATGCAAAGGTGTTATAAAAGATATCATTGAAACTTATTTAAGAAAAGAAGGTCAGGCACCTGTAATGACTGCTGCACAAAAGATTTTGAAAATAGGCAGAGTTATTGACCAGCAGATTTCACCGCAGCTGCAAAAAGACGGCGGAGATATTGAGTTAATTGATGTTGAAGGAAACAAGGTTAAAGTAAAACTTACAGGAATGTGCAGCGGATGCAAAAATGCAACAATGACATTAAAAGCTTTCGTTGAATCAGTACTCAAAGATAAAGTCGACAGCAGCTTAGAAGTAGAACAGGTATGAAAGGTTGAGGCTCCCTATGGGATAACCCCTCACCCCAGCCCTCTCCCCAAGGAGAGGGAGTTAGGAAAAGGGACAAAAAATGATATATCTAGATAATAATGCAACCACAAAAGTAGATGAAAAAGTTTTGGAAGAGATGCTTCCATTCTTGGAACAGGATTATGCCAATCCTTCAAGCATGTATGATTTTGCCAGGAAACCTGCTGCAGCAATCCGCGAGGCAAGGGTTAAAGTAAGAGATTTTCTCGGCGCAAAAAATGAGAAAGACATATACTTTACATCTTGCGGTTCAGAATCTGCAAGTACAGCTATCAAAGGCGTACTCAACTGTAACAGGGAAAAACGCCATATTATTACAACAAGTGTTGAACATCCTGCTGTTTTAAATACATATAAAGAATTTGAGAAACAGGGTTACGAAGTTGACTACATCGGAGTAAACTCCCAAGGCGAACTTGATATTGAGGAGTTCAAATCAAAGCTCAGAAAAGATACCGCACTTGTTTCTATAATGTATGCAAACAACGAAACCGGAGTAATTTATCCGGTAGAAGAAATTGGAGATTACATAAGATCTCATTCTCCTGAAACAAGGTTTTTTGTAGACGCAGTACAGGCAAGCGGTAAACTTCCAATTAATGTAAAGGAAGCAAACATTGATTTGTTAGGAATTTCAGGCCATAAATTCCATGCACCGAAGGGTGTAGGCGCATTATATGTTAAACCTGATGTAAGACTTACACCGCTTATTAACGGCGGTCATCAGGAAAGAGGTCTGAGAGCAGGTACAGAAAATGTTCCTTATATCGTCGCTCTGGGTAAAGCTGCAGAACTTGCTCAGGATGCTCTTCAATTTGAATTAACCGAAGTTAAGCGTTTGAGGGACAGGCTTGAAGAAGGTATTATGAAAAATGTTTTCAATGCAAGACTGAATAGCTCTATTAAAAACAGAGTACCAAACACTTCCAATATAGGTTTTGAATACGTGGAAGGCGAATTAATACTTCTTCACCTGAGTGATATTGGAGTTTGTGCAAGTTCCGGAAGTGCATGCACATCAGGTTCGCTCGAACCAAGCCACGTATTAAGAGCTATGGGAATACCATTTACAGCTCTTCATGGTTCAATAAGATTCAGTCTGTCAAGATTCACTACAGAGAAAGAAATCGACTTTGTTGTTGAACACATGCCGGCAATTATGGATAAATTGACATCAATTTCCCCATTTCAAGATGAACTGAAAGAACTAAGGAAACGGAGAGGTTAACTAATATGATTGATATAGTTTTTGAACCGATTGCAAAATTTTTTGGAACACATGCCAAATTCATCATTGGTGTTATCGTCAATATAATTTTGATATGGGGGACTTCCACCCTGATTGATGTTTTCAGTTCCAGAGTAGAAAAAAAATTACGGTTAAAAAACTCGGACTCTCCGCTTTTAAACCTCCTGCCGGTTCTGTCTAAGATATTAAAAGCAATCATCATCTTCCTTCTGCTTGCAGGATTTTTACAAAGTTTTGGATATAATGTAACATCACTTATTGCAGGTTTTGGAATTACAGGTTTAGCAGTCGGTTTTGCTGCTAAAGAAGCAATCGGAAACGTATTCGGGTCTGTAGGACTTCTTGCGGACAGAGTTTACAAAATTGGTGAATACATAAAGTTTAACGGCTACGAAGGTACTGTTGAAAATATTAACCTGCGTTCTACAACAATCAGAACACTGGAAGGTTTTATTGTTAATGTTCCTAACAACCAGCTTGCGAACGAAGAAATCACAAATGTTTCTCAAGCTCATAGAAGAAGAATAGATATTTCAGTAGATGTTGAGTACGGAACTTCTAACGAAAAGCTTGACAGAGCCTGTGAAATACTTAGAGAAATTGCAGACACTAATGACGACATTGAGGATGGAGTTCATGCTTTTATTGAAAACATGGCACCGAGCTCAATTGTTGTAAGATTGGTTTGCGAAACTTCCAGAACCTCGTGGGCAGATTATGTTCAGGTAAAAAGTTCTGTTATAAGAAAAATAATTCAAAGATACAGGGAAGAGGGAATTGAATTTGCGTTCCCTTCTACAAGTATTTATATGGCAAAATAATTAGTAGTTTGTCCAGAAGGAGTGCCAGAAGGTTATAAAAAAAAAATGAAAATCAAGATAATTGCGCTCGGAAAAATCAAAGAAAAGTTTTTGAAAGACGGCATTGACGAGTTTATGAAACGTCTTACACCTTATGCTTCTGTTGAAATTGTTGAGCTTCAGCCGGTCGAAATTAAAGATGAAAATTTAATTGAAAAAGCACTTCTCCAAGAGGGCGAAAAAATTTTATCAAATATAAAAAACGATTCGTATGTAATTACACTTGAAATTGGAGGTAAACAGCTTTCTTCCGAGGAATTTGCAGAAAAAATTAATGCAATTACCATCAACGGAACAGGAGAGCTAGTTTTTATAATCGGCTCATCCTGCGGAATTGCCCCTACAGTGTCTAACCGTGCAGATTTTAGACTCAGCTTGTCAAAAATGACTTTCCTGCATCAGTTTGCAAGGCTTCTGCTTATCGAACAAATTTACAGAGCTTTCAAAATCCTTAAAAATGAAACTTATCACAAGTGACTTCATGATATAATTTACCTATGAATAGCATAACAGTTAATTGTCCGGCAAAGATTAATCTTACGCTGGAAATAGTTAATAAAAGAGAAGACGGATTTCACAATATCAAAAGTATTATGCAGACAATAAGTCTGTATGATACTCTTATTATCAAAGTAGGGGAAGGCGATGGAGAGATTTTACTGTCAGGAAATAGCAGTGAAATTCCTTATAATGAAAAAAACCTTGTATACAGAGCTGCTGAATTATTTTATAGAGAAACAGGCATTAACAATGTCAGGACAGAAATCTATATAGACAAAAATATTCCTATTTCAGCAGGTTTGGCAGGAGGAAGTTCTGATGCTGCAGGAACTATTTTCGGACTCAACGAATTATTAGGCCATCCGCTAAAAACAATACACAAACTCTGCGAAACTCTGGGCTCTGACCTTAATGTCTGCTTAGAAGGCGGTTCGATACTCGCAACATCAAGAGGTGAAGTGATAAAGAAACTTAAGCCCGTTAAATCGAAACTTACGCTTATAAAACCTAAAAATCTCGGAATATCTGCAAGAGAAGCTTACACAAAATATTCAAATAAAACCAACAAACCTCAAAAGAATATGACAGAGAAAATGCTCAATGCGTTTGATAACAATCAAGATTTTTCAGAATATCTATACAATGATTTAGAATACGCTGTATTTGATGACTACAAAGAGCTCAAAAAAATCAAAGAATATATTCCAAATGCCGTAATGTCAGGCTCAGGCTCTACATATTTTGTACTCGGTGATGAAGTTAATACCGATATTCCTGGTGATGATTATCAGATTATAAAAGGGTTAGAGTTTATTGAAACAGGAGTTGCCATTTCACAATGTAACAATTTTGTTACGAACTAGCAAATAATACTTTTAGAGGTTATATTATGCTATGAGGATATTTACAATGTAAAGATAAAATATCCTTAACATGAGGTCTAACAAGTGGTAGATAACAGATCAGCGGGTTTTTATGGAATCGGCGGGGCATTTAATTTCAAAAGCGGTGACCCCTCCGGCACTGCTGCTAAAATGAGTCAGGACAAGTACGGCTCCGAAGCTATGTACCTTCCGCCGGCAGAAGGCGAAGAAGAAGGTAATAATTTCTACAATCAGGAGTTTGTTGACAGAAGTGCTCTGCTCAGAGCAACCCTCAATTCGCTTGCAATGACTAATGTTGCATCTGTTCTTAATGCAAAAAAACATAAGAAATCAATAAAAGATTTACTTGCAGAAGAAAAAGAGAAAAGCGAAGAAGAAAAAGAAATTGAACGGCTTGAAGCTGAGGCAGACGAAGAATACAGAGAAGCTTCAGAAGAAGAATAAAACTGTCTAACTATACTATTTTATTACCGTTATTTATAGTATAATACTACATGACAAGGGGTGTTTTATATGTCAAATGATAAAAAGACTAACGGTAATAAATATTCATTAAGAGATGCCAGATTTTATAATACCTGGCGCAGAATGTTTCAGTTTCTCGTAACACATGTATTCTATATGATAAGATTTAAACTTGTCTATAGATTAGAAATTTACGGAAAAGAAAATATACCTTCTGATAACAATTTTATTGTTGCAGCCAACCACTTATCCACACTGGATCCTCCCCTGGTTTGTGGTGTAATGAACAGGGGCGTTGCATACATGGCTAAAAAAGAACTTTTTGAAAACCCGTTTATGCGCTGGTGGCTTGACTGGCTCGGGGCATTTGCAGTAGACCGCGAAAAACTCGGTGTTTCTACTATTAAAACAGTAAAGAATCTTAAGGAAACAGGATGGGTACTCGGCATCTTTCCACAGGGAACAAGACAGGAAGCCGGAGAATTCAGCCACATAACAAAGGGATTTGCTTCACTGGCTAAAAGTACAAAGTGCGGAATCCTGCCGATTGGAATTACCGGTACTCAAGAAGTTAAAAGAATTCCTTTTACAGGAAAAATCATAGTAAGAATAGGAAAAATCATACCTTACACAGACGATGTTACCGGTATGGTTGATAAGTGGGAAAAATCAATAGAAGACCTTACCGGATTTAAGTATGTAGAAAAAGATAAAGTATGTTCATGAAAAAGATTTAATTTAAGTATAGCTGGAAGGAAATGATGAAAGCGGAGAAGAATTACAATAGAAGAACAGAAAAAGATTATAACTGGTTCAGAACGTTTTATTATATGTGGTTTCTGGGTACTGTAGTATATCCGGTGACTAAACTCATGTATAATATTAAGATTGAAGGACGAGAAAATGTGCCCAAGAAATCAAATGTTATATATGCAGGCAACCATGTTTCTTATATTGACCCTCCGCTAATTGCTCTGGCAGCATGGAAAACCATTGCTTATATGGCAAAACAGGAATTATTCCATGATGACAATAAATTGCTGCGCTTTCTTGTACATACGCTGGGAGGATTTGCAGTCAATAGAGAAAAACCGGAAATCGCAACATTTAAAACAGTAAAATCCGTTTTTAATACCTCATGGTCACTGGGTATTTTCCCGCAGGGCAAAATTATTAAAGAGCCGGTTATAAGCCATGTACACAAAGGTTTTATTATGTTTGCGAAAAAATTTAAGGCTGATATAGTTCCTGTCGCTATTTGCGGCTTTGATGGATATGCCAAAAAGCTGTTCGAAAAACATATTACTGTAAAAATCGGAAAACCTATTCCTTATACACTTGAAGAAGACGAAATTATGAGAGAATGGGCGGGACAGATTTGTGAATTTACAGGTTATGAGAATAGAATTGAAGAATCAATAGCAAATCCGGCACTTGTCTAATTTACAAATGTTTACAGTTGCGCAATTTTAAATATTGAGCGGTTTTAATAGTTTTGTAGTAAAAGAAGGTAATAACGCATGAATATCCCGCAAATTATGGGACTTAGATTAATGTCCCCGTTTACAGAGCAAAAGCAGCAGCGCAGAACATCTAGCTTTGGTTTAACAATGGCTGCGCCATTGTTAAAGGATACTGTATCCTTCGGTGCCACAGCTAAAATGTTAACCTCCAGAAAAGACGGAGTTTCATTGAAAGCTGCAAGAGAAGTGTATGCAATAACCGAAACAATGCAGCCTAAAATTCAAAAATTTCTCAATGAATTATTCGGAGATTTACAGGTTACCCAATTTAAACCACAAAATCCTATTTATAAAATTTCTGACAGAGCTAAAACTCCCGAGTCTATCAGGGAAAAGAGCGCTACAAGACAGTGGAACTGCAGAGCTGAAATTTTAGATTTTATGACAGATCTCAACGGCGCAAAAATCGTAATGCGCGACGGTTCAAAAAAATCAGTAGAAAAAGTTCTTTCAAGATTTATTGAACCAATAAAGAAGGGCAAAATTGAACTTATTGAAATCGAAAACAAACGCCCTAAAGTAACACAAAAATTAAGCAATTCTAAAAAATCCCAGTATGATTATGCTTCCATTGATTTTCTTGAACAATTACAACGTATTCAAGAAGATAAGTGGGCTAGCATGAAACTTAAAGAAAAAAGAGAAGTAAGAACTGATATGTTTGACTTTACAGAAGTTAACTATCCTGCAATTCACTTCTTATTTAAGCTTCCCGGTGAAACAAGACCGTTTGAGCTTATGATTATGGGTAAAAACGTTAATGCATATAAAGATTTGGATGACAAGCTGTTTAAGATTTTAAACAATAAAAACATTGATAAAAAATACAAACCGCTTGTTGATGTCGTTTCTCCTCTTTCTGAGCCCGGAAATAAACCTCTGCTGGAGTTATTCAACAAATACAGAGGCGATGCATTTTTATTCCAGCGTGCTAAGAAGCCAACCGCATTCTCAGAAAGCTATGAAATTGAATACTTTCTGCCGTTGACAGAAGATTTACCGCCTCAATATGATTTAAACAACTTACATAGAATTATGCAGGAATGCGAAGCAAAAGCGGCTGTAAAACAACGCACTAAAAAGCCTTAACTTGAAGTTTTTTTGCGTTTCTTCTGGGGTTTATTATTTTTCTTAGTAAACTGCTGCGGAGCATGACTGTATGATGTTTGAATTCTTTTTACACTAAATACATCAGGCATAGATTGTAATGCTGTCATAACCTTACGCAAAGTATAAATATTATCAAGTTCTATTCCAAGTTCAATAATACCAACCTTGCCTTTTGATTTAACGTTTGCAGAGTTGATATTTGTGTTGTTATCCGAAACAACACCTATAATATCTTTCAAGAGCCCCATTTTCTCAGCTGTTTCGATGCGAATCGTCGTGCTGTATGTTTTGTTGATATTATTACCTGACCAGTGAATATCAATCAAACGCTCAACCGGAATATTTTCAAGCGTTTTGCAGTCCAGCCTGTGTACCGTAACCCCTTTTGAGCGTGTTACAACCCCTACAATAGGTTCACCCGGAATTGGAGAGCAGCATCTCGCAAAAGAATAAAGAAGCCCTTCCAGCCCGACAATATCTTTTTCAGAAGCTTTTCTAGGTTTATGATTAGCAGGTCCTTCCTGTTTTGGAGGTTTTCTCAGACGGTTAATAATCTTATTTACGGTAGTTTCGCCGTAACCAAGTGCTGCGAATAAGTCGTCACCGCTCACGTAGTTCATCTGTTTTGCAACTTTATCAAATTCGCCATTCTTAACATATTCGTCAAAAACTGTTTTGGTAAGTTCATGTTCAAGGTTTGCTTTACCGATTTCAATATGGTCTTCACGTTTATTTTTCTTGTACCACTGACGTATTCTTGAGGCAGCTTGTTTTGTTACAACGAAATTCAACCAATCTAAACGTGGTGCTGAAACTTTTGAAGTCATAATTTCAACAATGTCGCCGTTTTTAAGCTTGGTATCAAGTTGTGCAATACGTCCATTTATCAAAGCACCGACAGTTTTATGCCCTACATCAGAGTGAATACGATATGCAAAATCAATCGGAGTAGCGCCTTGTGGAAGGTCAATTACATCACCTCCCGGTGTGAACGCAAATACCTGATCTGAAAATAAATCGAGTTTTACTGAATTAACAAAATCTTCGGCATTTTTCGTTTCTTTGTTGTATTCAACAAGTTTACGCATCCATGAGAATTTAATATCACTGGCCGAATCAGCTTTTCTGGAGCCTTTTTCTTTATATCTCCAGTGTGCAGCAATACCATATTCAGCAATTTCATGCATTTCCCAGGTTCTAATTTGCACTTCCAGCGGTTTTTGGCGCGGCCCGATTACAGAGGTATGCAAAGATTGATACATGTTGCCCTTAGGCATTGCAATATAATCTTTAAAACGCCCCGGAATAGGTTTGAACTGTGAGTGAATAAGACCAAGAACTTCATAACACTCTTTTTCTGTATCAACAATAACACGGACTGCTGTGATATCATACAAATCGTGAAATGCGACATTAAGTCGTTTCATTTTGTTATAAATACTGTAATAATGTTTTGCACGGCCTGTAATCTGAGCATTAATTCCGCTGGCTTTAACATCTTTAGAAATCTTGTCTATAAGCAGTTTTACAGTCATTTCTCGTTCAGCTTTTTTCTGCGAAACAAGCTGAGCAATTTCATAATACTTATCCGGATGAAGATATTTGAGCGACAAATCTTCAAGCTCTGCTTTTATTTTACCGACCCCTAAACGATTTGCAAGCGGCGCAAAAATATCAAGAGTTTCCTGAGCAATTCTTTGCTGCTTAACAGGTGTCATATAATTAAGCGTACGCATATTGTGAAGTCTATCCGCAAGCTTAAGAAGAATAATTCTGACATCGCTTGCCATTGCAATAAGCATTCTTCTAAAGTTTTCTGCCTGACGTTCCTCAGTAGATTTGAACTGGAGTTTGCCTAGTTTTGTCACGCCCTGAACAAGGTTCAAAACATCTTCTCCAAAAAGTTCCTTAATCTCCTCAGGTTTTGTATCTGTATCTTCTAATATATCGTGCAAAAAGCCGGCCATTAGAGTGTGTTTATCTGCTCTCAAGCCGATCAAAATCTTTACGACTTCCATTGGATGGATAATATAAGGCTCCTCTGAAACCCTATACTGTCCGGAATGGAGTTTTCTTGCAAACTCAAAAGCTTTTTCAAGCTCTGTTATATCATCGTCTGAATACTGCTGCTCTGCTAAAAGCGCTCTTATCTCGTCAAAGGTTATTACATACTGTTCCATTATGCTTTTATCATAGTAGTTTTTAAACGATTTTGCAAGTATTATATTATATACTCTGCGCTGCGATTGCTTTATAGAAGCTTATATAATCTATCATGCAGTCAAATTCACTTGAATAAACCAGCTTATTAACAGTCAGCAGATTTTCTTCCATCTGGTTTAAATCAAGTTTTGCGATAACGCCCTGAGCGAACTTATCCTTTGAAAGCTGAAAATCTTTTTGTTCAAGCTCCTGTATTTTTTTCTGTTTTGAAAGTTTTTCCCTGTCCATATTTACAGAAACCAGAGAGTCGTTAACTTCCTGCATAGAAGTAAGATTTACTTTTTCATAATTCTTAACGCTTCTTTCGTAAGCAATCTTTTTAGCTTTCAGATTTGCCTTAAGCTTTCCGCCCATAAAGAACGGTTGAATTACACTTCCGCCAAGCCCCCAAATCATGTTGGAAGTAGTGAACAGGCTTTCAAAGTATTTGGAATTAAAGATTACCCCGCCGCCCAGACTAAGCTGCGGAAGCATTTCTTTTCTTGCAATTCTGACATCAATGCCGGCCTTTTCAAGCATCTTTTCTGCTTTTAAATAGTCCGGACGCTTCATTATTACCTCAGAACTTACGTACTCAGGAATATTGCCCGTAAAAACCAGCTCTCTGTAATCAGTTCTTGCATATTCTTCAATATTATTAGGGCTGTCGCCTGTAAGTACTGCAAGCTGGTGAAGAAGTTTAGTCCTTTCCTTCTTCAAATCTGTCAAATCAGCAACCCCTGAGATATAGGATTTATTAGCTTTTACTAAATCCGAAGTTGAAACCAGCCCTTCGGCATTGCTTACAGACATAATCTCAAAAATCTCTTTTCTCAGCTTAACAATATCTTCCTGCAAATCAATCATTGCATCAAGCTTTACAATATTTATATATGTACTTCCTACAGCAGAAGCAATTGCGATATACGCAGCCTGCTCATCCAGAATAGAAGCTTCATAGAGTTTTCTGACCGAAGTTGTCTTATTATGGTTTTTACCCCAGATATCAAGCTCATAGTTTGCAATTATAGGCAATCCAAACCCGCCGGCTGAAGGCCCGATGAACTTGCCGTATCCCGGAAGAAATCCGGCTGATACAGTCGGAAGCTCACCAGCACGCTGGGCAATAACATTTTGATAATATTCATCAATTGTTAAGGTTGCCATCTTTAAATCCTGATTTTTATCCATGGCTTTTATAATATAAGCATTTAAATTATCGTCATTAAACTGACCCCACCAGGACATATTTATATAATCATATTTATTTTTGGTTGGTTTTATTTTAGTTTCTTTTTTCTTCTTTGTTTCAGGTTTTGTGCCGTCTACTTTAACTTCCTCTGCACCTGCATTCAAAACAGGAGTCTTTTCTGCAGCTATAACTGTACCTATATTTCCCATACCTAGTGATATTAACAATGCCAGTGATAAAATTTTCCTCATCTTTTTTTCTCCAAGTACTTGATTTTTTCTAATAAGAATGATAACATAACTATGTTGCATTTGCAACATGTTGTAAAATAAACATACTTCATATAGGGGATTTACATTTTGCAAAACCACTTTACAGAAACAATATTCTACCAAATAGAATTAACTGCAAAATATTGCAAGCTTTTAGGTTCGCAGGTTTTTGAAAAATTTAATGCAGGAATAACCTGTGAAGAATATTCTGTATTAGATGTTTTGCTAAGCAGTCCTGAATTATGCCAGAGAGATTTAGCCAAGCTGATTTTAAAAGATAGAGCTAACACTGGCAAATTGCTCGATACACTTGAGAAAAAAGGATTTGTTAAAAGAAAACTATCTATAAAAAACAACAGACCGGTAAAAATTGTTGAAATTACCGAAGCCGGAAAAGAAAAAGTCACAGATGTCTTAGAACGTATACGTCCTCATTATGAATTCGTAAAAGAAAGAATTAATAACAGCGATGTTGCAAAAGTTGGAGATTTACTTAAAGAATTGAGAAAAATTCTAGATGAAACATTAGAAATACAGATTTAAGGGTGAAAGAAATGAGTGAAGAGAATAAAATAGAAGAAGAAAATACAAAAAAACTGCCTGTTAAGAAACGTTATATATTTACATCATTAGCAATCATAGGCGCTCTCGCTGCAGGATATTTTATATATGATGCACTTGGATACCAGTCTACTGATGACGCTTATGTTGAAACTACAACCGTTTCAGTATCTCCGAAGGTTTCTGGACAAATTGTCAAAGTTCTTGTAAAAGACAACCAGCCGGTCAAAGCCGGACAGATAGTAGCTGTTATTGATAAAATCGATTATCAGGTCAAACTCGATCAGGCAACAGCTGCTTATGAAAAAGCTTTGTTAAACCAACAGAATGCGCATGCGAACTTAAATGCAGCAAATTCTGAAATCGCACTTGCACAGAAAGATTTAGAAAGATATGAAAATCTTTATCAGGCAGGAGCGGTATCAAAACAAACTTTAGACAGAGCCAGAACAAATCTGGAAAGTGTTCAGGCAAAACAGACAACTGCAGAACAGTCTATATTTTCAAAAGATCCTTCTAAAAGTGCAAAAGTTGCAGATGCCGACTTGAATGTTTTGAAGGCACAAAAACGTGCTGCAGAACTGGCTCTTGAGTATACTGATATTAAAGCGCCTATTGACGGAACTGTTTCCAATAAAAAAGTTGAAGTCGGCATGATGGTACAGCCGGGAAGCCCGCTTTTTGTTGTAGTTCCGCATGACGTATGGGTTGTAGCTAATTACAAAGAAACACAGCTTACTCATATGAAAAAAGGCATGGATGTTGATATCAAAATTGACACTTATCCTGACAAAGTTTTCAAAGGAAAGATTGACAGTATTCAAAGAAGCTCCGGTGCAAAAGCTAGTTTGTTCCCGCCGGAAAATGCTGTAGGTTCTTTTGTTAAAATTGTACAAAGAATTCCGGTTAAGATTGTATTCACAGAAAAAATTGATCCTGAAGAATACGCTATTATACCTGGAATGTCTGTTGTGCCAAAAGTAAAAATTAGAGATTTCAAAGAACAGTAAGTTTAAAAAAAAGTAAAAATTTCAGTATTACGACTCAGCGGTGGCATGATTCTCGTCAATGCCGCCATTTTTTTACAACAAGAGCGCACACAATGATGGAACTGTCAGCTTGTTGTACTATAATTAAATCATGCAAATCTACTCAGATAAATGTTTTGAAAAACCTGTTCGTATTATTGAAGCAGAAGAGAATTTACAAGAAGCTCTCAACGAAATTGACAAACTGCGAAAAAAATATTTTCTTCTGGGATACATAACATATGACTTTAAAAAGTTATATTTTGAAGTTTTTGACAAATACAAAAAGTATACTCCGGCAAAATCAAAACAACTTGGCACAATAATCCGTCCTAAAATAACAAAAGAACAGTACATAAATGCTATAGAAAAAATAAAACAATATATTTCAGAAGGTGTGACATACGAAGTTAACTACACCTACCCGTCAGAGGTTCTCACAAATCTGGACGGAATTGAACTTTTTGAAGCACTTCTTGATAAACAAAAAACACCATATAATACATTTATAAAAAATAAGTACACAACACTTCTATCCTTCTCTCCGGAACTATTTTTCAGGCTTGAAGGCAGAAAAATTACAACAAAGCCGATGAAAGGAACAGCCCCGAAACTTGATGACGGGAAAGATGAGGAGAGGCGCGATTTTTTATACAATGATATAAAAAATCGCGCCGAAAATATCATGATTGTCGATCTTTTAAGAAATGACCTCGGTCGTATTGCCAAAACCGGCACAGTAAAAGTTAATAAACTTTTCGAAATAGAAGAACACCCTACTGTTTATCAAATGACATCAGAAGTTTCTGCAATTCTTGAAGACCGCATCAGCCTTTTTGATATTTTTAAAGCGATATTTCCTTGCGGTTCAATTACCGGCGCACCTAAGGTTTCGACAATGAAAGTAATTGATGAATTAGAACCATTTGATAGAAATCTTTATTGCGGTGCAATAGGATACTTATCACCTGATATTTGTGAATTTTCAGTTCCAATCAGGATTTTATACGGGAATAATCATAAATATACATACCATGCCGGAGGCGCTGTTGTTTGGGATTCAAACGCTGAGGACGAGTGGGAAGAAACTTTAACAAAAACAAAATTTCTGCAAACAGATTTCCAGCTGATTGAAACAGGAACAGACGATTGGGAAAACCATATTCAACGGATGAAAAAATCCGCAGCCGCTCTGAATTTCAAATGGAACAGCAGCATTAAAAATATAAAAGGTACAAAAAGAGTGCTTCTTAACAGGGACGGAAGTTTCGAAATACAGGAAAAAACTTTTCTGCCGATAATTTCCAATAAAATCAGGCTAGGCCGCAAGACAAATTCGGCCAATCCATTTTTATATCACAAGACAACAATAAGGGAATCTGCTCCTGATGATATTTTTGATATTATCGGTATAAATGAGCGCGGCGAGATAACGGAAGGAACTTTTACAAACATTGCAGTACAAATCAACGGAGAATTGTACACTCCTCCTGTTGAATGCGGACTGCTTGCCGGAACTTTCAGAGCAAAGCTCTTAGAGCAGGGAAAAATTAAGGAAAAAGTTTTGTACCCGTCAGATTTAGAAAAAGCAGAAAAAATATTTTGTTTCAACTCCGTAAGAAAAATGGTTGAGGTGGAATTATGCTCATAATTGATAACTATGATTCCTTTACTTATAATATCGTTCAATATATTAAAATGTTAGGCATAGAACCAATTGTCATAAAAAATGATGAGCTGGCACTTGATGAAATTAAATCACTTAATTTTGAGCGTATTATTCTATCTCCCGGGTGGGGTAATCCCGATAACTCTGGGGTTACAATGGATGTAATAGATTTTTATAAAGACAAATGCCCTATACTCGGTGTATGCCTCGGTATGCAATGTATCTGCAAATATTTCGGAGCCGGGATAATAAAAGCACCCGAGCCGTTCCATGGTAAAAATTCACAGATATTCTTTAATGATGATTTCTGTTTATTTAAAGGATTAAAACAGGGATTCAGCGCCGCCAGATACCATTCGCTTATGGTATCAAATACAACAGACGACATTATTATCACCGCCAGTACAAAAGATAATATTCCTATGGCAGTGGAAATTAAAGGCAAAAAGATTTACGGGGTACAATTTCATCCGGAAGCAATCTTAACAGAAAACGGGATTGAGATTTTTAACAATTTCATCTCAATCCCGTAAATTATTTGTCTACGTGCGCAGCATTATGCGAAGTATCTTGCTAACAGACCGTCGAAACCGCGTCCGTGGCGTGCTTCATCTTTTGCCATTTCGTGAACTGTATCGTGAACAGCATCAAGACCTAATTCTTTAGCACGTTTAGCGATTTTCATCTTACCGTCGCAAGCGCCGAATTCTGCTTCTGCACGTAATTCAAGATTTCTCTTAGTTGAATTTGTAACAACTTCACCAAGAAGTTCTGCAAATCTTGAAGCATGGTCAGCTTCTTCAAAAGCATATCTTTTGAATGCTTCTGCAATTTCAGGATAACCTTCTCTGTCAGCCTGTCTTGCCATTGCAATATACATACCGACCTCTGTGCATTCACCCATGAAGTTTGCTCTCAAACCTTCAAGAATTTCAGGATCGACATCTTTTGCTACACCAATTCTGTGTTCATCAGCATAGTTTTTCTGACCTTCTGCCATCATTGTGAATTTATCTTTACCAGCTCCGCATACAGGACATTTTTCAGGAGCTTCACCTTCTGCTACATAACCGCAGATTGAACATACGTATTTTGCCATAATTAACTTCCTTTCTTCTTTTTACAAAATTTATTATAACATATTGTTCATCATGCTTCCATTGTAATTACAACAGAAATTAAGCTAAATATTTTTGGAGTGTTTCTTTATCAAAAACCTCAACACTGTCTTTGGAGTGTATAAATATCAAGCATGTAATAAGTGTTTTGAATGATTGAAAATCTTCAAAAGCAAGCTTTTGCCTTAAATCCGTCATGTTATTTGCCATAAATTCTGTAATAACAGTCTTGTCGTTATAAAATAGTTCGGACAAAAATTCAAACGCATCACGAGTTTTAACCCCTTCCAGATAAATCATTTCAGGTGATTGAAACTCAACATATCTGAGAGCTTTATCCATGCTGAAGCCGACATTTTCATTGAGTTCGCACTGGTTAACCCCTTTAAGTTCATATTTTGCAATAGATTCAATAGTCATTATATTTTTACCGGAAGTAGCAGCTTCCATCAAAAGAGAATAAATCATATGCGTTTTCCCGCTGAGAGGAGAGCCGCATACAAGAATTATTCCAGGATTATTCAGGGCATGAGAAATTATACTTCGCTGTTTTTCATCAGGGATAATCTTGTCTAAGTGTTTCGGCGGTTTATAAATCTTAAGTGAAATTCTTTCACCCATAATAGTCGGAAACGATGAAACTGATGCAATCAGCATTGCATTTTCGACTTTAAAACAGAGTTTCCCGAGCTGGGGAATCTCACATACTGTTGCATCAAGATTAGAAAGTGTTTTAAGCTTTGAAACAAAAGCTGAATTTAAAATAGCTGGAATTGTTCCCTTATCAGACGGCTCGCCGTTTTTCTTAAAAACAACTTTCAACCCTTCCTCTACCTGCTCAAAGTTAACTTCATGAACATCTTCAATAATAGCCTGTTTTAAAATAGCTCTGATAACATGCTGTATATGTTCTTCTCCGGCTTCTTCTTTATGAAGTTCTTCGGTCCAGTCAAACTCCTCATCTTCATCAGACGTAAGAGTTATGCTGTCAACAGTATCAGCAACTTTGTAATACTCATCAATCTTTTTAACAATACTTGCTTCAGATGCAATAACCGGTTCAATTGAACATTCAGCTGTTTCAATAATCTTATCAATCGCAAACAAATCCAGCGGATCTGCCATTGCAACAGTTAATACATCTTCTATTTTAAAAAGCGGAATAATCCTGTATCTTCGTGCATCAGCAAAAGTTACGAACTTAAAACACCTGGTATCGGGTTCATAATCTTCCAGATTTACATAGGGAATATGCAGTTTTGTTTCAAGGAATTTTAGAAGCGTATCCTCTGCCAGAATTCCGGAATTAATCAGCGCCTGCCCGATATTAATTCTCTGAACATTTGCGAGCTCTTCCGCCTTCTCCAGAGTTTCATATGAAACTATACCGTCACGCACAAGCTCATACTTAAGTTTTTCCAGTGTTTTATTTGTAATGGTTTCCATTATTCTTCTCCGCCGCCAAGATAACTCTCAACCTTCTTGACGATTGCATCAAGCTCAAATGGTTTAGTAATATACTCATTAACGCCTGTTTCCTCGCCAATCATCTTATCCTCGAGCTGCGAACGGGCTGTAACCATAATTATCGGAATATCTTTGTATTTGCTGTCATATTTAAGGAGTCTGCTTATCTTATAACCGTTAATTTTCGGCATCATAACATCAAGGATAATCAAATCCGGCATAATTTCTTTTGCGAGCCTCAATCCATCCTCGCCGTTATAAGCGGTATAACACACATAGCCTGAAACCTCCAGAACAAACTTTAAGCTTTCAACGATGTCCTGCTCGTCATCCACTATAAGTATCTTTTTCATGTGTATCTCCTTCAATATCGTATGAATACATTATATCACATTCGCCGTATAAGTTCCTGTTTTGCTCTATAACAGAGTCAATTTTCTTCTTGAGAAATTCAGCAGAAGGTTTATCACCATCAACAAGAATTAATGATAGAGTTGTCATCGCACCTTCTTTTTCAATAAGCGAATTGGTCATATATGTTTTGTTTAATAAATTATTTTCTCTTAGCAAGTTTTCAATAACTTCATTTGTAGACTTAATCTTTATTACCGCAATAGTTGAGCCATTTGAACGTGCGCGCTGGGCAAGCTGTTTCTTAATCATAACAAAATTGCTTCTGTCATTTGCAACAGGAATTACAAAATAGAATTTTGAACCTTTGTTAATTTCACTATCACACCAGATAGCACCGTTATGAGATTCCATCAGCTGTCTTGCAATCGGAAGTCCGAGCCCAGAACCTCCGACTTTTCTTGAAAGAGAGTTTTCAATCTGAGCAAACTTATCAAACACATGGTTCAAATCTTTTCTCTCAATTCCGATACCATGGTCTTCAACACATACGAGTAAATAATTTCCCTGCAGTCTTTTAATATCTTCTTCGAAACAATGGTCGTACTGAAGCTCTCTTGCATTTACAACTTTTGAAGAAATGTCAATTTCACCCGCATCCGGAGTAAATTTAATCGCATTAGAAACAAGGTTTGTCAGCACCTGCTCTAACCTGTTTGAGTCAGCATAAACTTCAACATCCTCGCCTGACGGAGTATATTTTATTACAAGATTTTTCTCCCTTGCAACTTCTGCAAGGTTATTTTTCACATACTCAATAACAGGTCCTACATGAATTAATTCAAATTTGAAATCCATTTTGCCGGCTTCAATTTTGGAAATATCAAGCAAATCGTTAATAATTCCTGAAAGCCTTATGGCATTACGTTTGCCCATAGAAACGAACTTCTCAATATTTTCCGTCATCTCACCGGCTTTGCGGCTCAAAATAATGTCCATAGCATTTTTAATTGCAGTAAGCGGCGTTCGGAGTTCATGAGAAACAATCGAAATAAATTCAGATTTCATACGTTCAAGTTTTTGCAACCTTAGGTTGGTAGTTTTTAACTCTTGATATAAAGCTGCGCTTTGTATTGGCAGCATCACTTGCTGCACAAGAGTTTGAAAGCAGGTCGCATCTTCAGTTGAAAACGGTTTTTCCCTATAAATTTCCGTAAACCCGAAAAACTCATCGTTTAACGCAATTGGTGCAAACATATTGTCAAATCTGAGTATTGAGAAATCATACTCTTGAATATTGTGCTTTATGTTCTTTTCGATTTTCAAATTCCCGATTTTAATATCAACAGGCGGGTCAGAAAGCAGTGATTTATAGCTTAAAATCGCCCGTAATTTCAAAGCTTCAAGGAGTCTGTCCGATACCTTGTAAAGTGAATTAATTATTAGTACCGGCTCACGTTCAGAGCGGAACATAAGAGTGCAGGAAAGCTCAAAATTAAGCGACTTTTCAATCCCCTCAATCATAATTTTGATAAGCTTATCCTTATCAAGCGAACCCGCAAGCTGAGAACTTGTATTGTAAAGAACATTTAGCTGATAAAGACTTCTGGCAAGTTCCTGATTAGCCTTTGTCATTTTTAAAAGAGAGTGACGCGTTTTCAAGCTTGAATCAACAGTAGCAAACAAAAGTTTTTTATCAATCGGCGTTTTAATGAATAGATTTGCATTGTGCATAACATCTTTACCGTGGTCTTTTTCACCAAGCAAGAGGATTATTACAACCGGATACTGTTTTATTTTTCTGCAAAGAGGTTTCAAATCAAGAGTTTCTATATCCCCGTCAACTATCACTATATCGGGCTCTTCCACCTTAAGGACATCAAAAATCATAGTTTCATCAGCTGATACGATTACTTCGTCAGCCGGAAAAACCTCCATTACGATTTTCTCTTTTTCACTGTCCCCGCTAATTAACAAAAACTTTGTCATACCAACATGATAACAAAAAACGGGTAAATGTAAATCAAAACTGGAAAGTTATAAAATAACGTCATTCACCAGTTTAAGAATTAGTTTCAACTCTTTGACATCAGCACTTTTGAGTTTCTTACAGATTTCCTGTTCCAACTCTTCTCTGGTTTCCATATCAGTAAAACGAAACAATAATTCTATATCAACTTTTAATGCTTCTGCAAGTTTCTGAAGCATATCAAAAGATGGGGAGGAATAACCTGACTCAAGTCTGCTTAAATATTTAGAATCAACACCAATAATCTCTGCTAACTTCCATTGTGTATAATTACGTTTTTTCCTTAAAACCTGTAAATGTTTCCCAAACTTCTTCTTATAATTATCCATATATATAATATTTTACGAACTTGTACAGCATTTAGAACTAACACATAGGCCTAGTCATGTCAACTTTTTCTACCAGTCTGGTATACTCAAAGTTGAATATCCGCATGGCTAGTAATTCAATCATGAGTATACAAACTCTCTTGTACCGTCTTCGTTCAAAATTAGTGCACATAAATGTGCATCCGGATACTTTCCGCATCCCAAATCAATACAAATTTTGCCTTCATCAATATATGGTTCATCAAACTCTGTATGCCCGAAAATAATTTTTTGCGGAAGCTTGTGTTTTGAATAAATAAACTTTCCTCTGATATAAACCAGATCGACTTCATCCTGCTCTTCCAGCGGATAATCCGGATTTATACCGGCGTGAACAAAAAGATACTTGTCTGTTAAGTAGTAAAATTTGAGATTCCTGTAAAAGTCCCCGTGAACTTTGAAAATATTCTCAAAGCTTCCGTAGCTTCTGACCGTCGCAGGCCCGCCATAATTATCAAAAAGAAACTGATAATATTCGTCATTTGTATGCAGAAGAGCATACTCGTGAGAACCTATCAAATAAATACATTTATTGGTTTCTCCCAGTGCAATTATTCTATCAACGACCCCTCTTGAATCAGGCCCCCTGTCAATATAATCCCCCATAAAGACAAAGACATCGTCCGGACGTGTATCTATTTGAGATAAAACACTCTCCAGTTTTTTAAGTTCGCCGTGAATATCTGTAATCGCTATATATCTCATTTAAACATTATTACATAAAAAGAGTGCAGGGTTAAACCATTAATCTATTTTTGCTTTAAAATATCTTTATGATTAAAAATAATATTTCTTTATTAATAGGAATGCGAAGAATGACAATAGCCGAAACTGCTAAACTGGCAGGGCTTCAATATAATACTGTATACAATTTGTACTATGATAAAACCGCTGGTATTGATTTCAGTACATTAGACAAACTGTGCTTTGCTCTCGATTGTACGCCTAATGACCTGCTAAAATACACACCAAAAAATTAATCACATAAATTTTCAGAGAGTTCACCAAGCTGTTTAATAGAAAGCTTTTCACCTCTTATATTTTCATCTAGCCCCATTTTCTCAATAACTCTGGAAACTTTATCTCTATCAAATCCTGCCCCTGAAAGACAATTTTTTAAGGTTTTACGCCTCTGGGAGAAAGCTGCTTTAATAGTTTTTCTAAAGTGTTTATAATCACCGAGCTTTAAAAGCGGTTCTTTCCTAACCTTTAAAGATACAAGCGCAGAATTAACCTTTGGTGCAGGATAAAAAGATTTTCTGCCTACAAGTCTTATTATTGAGCAGTCTGCCCAGAATTGGGAAAGGATTGTTAAAAGCCCGTATTGTTTGGCAGGACTTTTTTCCGTCGCCGTAATCCTTCTTGCGACCTCTTCCTGAACCATGAGAATAATATCAACAATTTTAGCTCTATTTTTGTTTTCTAAATCATCAATTTCTCCCAGCAGGTGGGCAATAATCGGGGAGGTTATATAGTACGGAATATTTGCAACAATTTTAATTTTCTCATCCGTAAGCTCAGATAAATCAGTTTTCAAAATATCATTATGTATAATTTGCAAATTATCGCATTCAAGTTTTTCAAGTTCCTTAATAGCCTCCTCATCAAGCTCTACCGCAATAACTTTTTTGGCATGCTTAACCAGCTGTTCTGTCACAAACCCGACACCCGGTCCGATTTCAAGAACAACATCCTCTTTTGTAATCTCTGCAAAATCAATAATATCAGAGATTACATCAGGGTTAATCAGAAAATTCTGACCCAACCTTTTTTTAGTTCTAAAAAACTTTGCCCGTTGTAAATAATCCACCATGGTATCAATAATAGTACAAACAGGGAAATGTTAAAACTTTAAACTTCTTCTAAAATTATTAATATCTTGTTTTAGATATAATAGGGAAAGGAGAATATCGTGAATTATTGTGAAACAAAAACTAAAGAACATCTGGAGTATAATCAGCTGCTGGAGGAATTTGTTCTGGGCTGCAAAACAGATAAAAAAATTGGTTTAGAATATGAAAGAATTCCGCTCATCAAAGTTACAAATCAGGTAGCAAAATATGACGGCGAGTATGGAATTTGCGAAATGCTCAGAGAATTTGCAAAAACAGACAACTGGGATTATATTTTAGACGATGTCAACATAATCGGATTAAAGAAAATTCACGATACAATAACTCTTGAACCGGGATGTCAGGTTGAATTAAGCCTTGAACCGCAAGAGTTTATCAGAGATTTAAAAAAACGTGTTGAAGAAATCGACTCCGTAATGCAGCCTATACTAGACAAGTTTGGAATAAAACTTATTAATAAAGGTGTTTCACCAACTACGACCTACAAAAACATAAAGCTCCTTCCTAAAAGAAGATATCACCTTATGGCAAATTACCTCTGGGGAATTTTATCAGATGTAATGATGAGAGAAACTGCCGGTATACAGGTCGGAATTGATTACAAATCCGAAGAAGATGCAATGAAGAAGTTTAGAATTGCAAACATAATGATGCCTTTTGCAACTGCAATGTACGCAAATTCAAGATACAGAGGCGGAGTTGATACCGGCTACAAGTCTTTCAGAGCACTAGCATGGTTAAATACGGATAATGAAAGATGCGGTTTTGCAACAAAATTTCATGACGGCATGAGCTTTAAAGATTATGTAGAAACCCTTCTTGACACACCAATGATTTTCATTAACAGAGAAAACAGAACCGTCAACCTTAACGGCAGACTAACATTCAGACAATTTATGAACAAAGGATTTGAAGGTTTTGACGCAGATATAGATGATTGGAAGCTGCATGCAAATCTGTATTTCCCTGAGGTAAGACTTAGAAACTTTATTGAAATAAGAAACCACGACTGCGTTGGAGGAGGACTTGAATATTCAATTCCTGCATTTTATAAGGGAATTATGTACAACTCTGCTGCTCTCGATGAAGTCAGCAGCATGCTTCTTAAATATTCTTATAATGAAATTAATGAACTCAGATATAATGTTGCCAGACATGCAACTGCATCTAAACTAAGAAAGCATCCTATTTTAAACATCTGTAAAGAGCTGGTTGAAATTTCCTATTATTCACTCAAGAACCAGTGCGAAGATGAAGAAATATTCCTCGAACCGCTTATGGAAATGCTTAAGAAAAATAAGGTTCCGTGCGATTTTTCCTAATTTTAAGAAGTCTTCCTGAATTTATCTCCGTAAAACCGTTAATATGGGGCGGGATAAATTCAGTTGACTCAAGGATTTCAAACTCAGACGCTTCTTTTAAAAATGTATCAAAATCACTTCCTAAAAGGTTCTGATAAAATTCGCAGCCGGTAAGCACAATATAATAATCGCCTGCCGGAAGGTTTTTAAGCGTTTCTTTCGTATTATTTATCAATATAAAATTGCAATAATTAAATTTGTTATAAAACATTTTATAATACACATTTGTGTTTAAAGAATATCCTAATATAACAGGAGTTTTGCCATCATAATTCTTAGCAAGATATTCCCAGACATTTCTCGCAGCTTCGGGCTTGGTAACAATATATTCAATCGGTGACGGGAATTTTAAACTTCCGACTGTAATAAAAACAGCTAATATCAAATACAAGATTGCAGAATAACTTTTATAAATCCTGTGCTTAATCAGAGTAAGCGGATAAAGTAAAATTATTATAACAAGAGGGATTATAAAAACCATAAGTCTTTCATCAAGCGGATAATGCTTTGTAATCACCCCGATATATGCAAGCAAAACCGGAATTGCAGTAAAACAAAATACTTTAAGGTTTCTAAGCATAAGCAATACAGAAACAAAAAATAAAATTGCCGCTAAACTTATTCCGGCATAAGTTCTGAATAAATAAAATAATAAAATTTTTACATAGCTAAATATTCCGGAAGCCATTGAAAAACTGGCATTCCAATAATCCGACATGTCATGATAATATCTGGAATGCACCGGGATTAAAAATACGAATGTATAAAAAACAAGAACAGCCAGAAACACACCCGTGCCGTATGCCAGATTTCTGGAGCATCTTTCTTTAACCCAAAGATAACAAAACCCTCCTGCTAAAACAAAAAATGAAGATAAAGATAAAAACGGCATCAGCCCGAGAAGTAAAAAAGGCTTAAAATTCCTTACTTTTAAGTCAATTTTCGAGAATAGAATCAATGTAATAATTGAAACCAGAAGTTCTGTTGAATACTGTTTAAAAATACATGAATAAAGAACCGCAGACGGTGCAAGCGCAAGTATAAGCATTCCGGCAGCAGTAACAAATTTATTTTTAAAAAGCCTTTGAAGCAGAAAGCCAAAAGCAGGTATAGCTGCTATACCTGATACCAGAGGTATCAGGCGGAGCATTAAATCCGAAACACGCGGAGTAAAATTAAAAAATACAAACTGATAAAAAATCTTTGACAAGACAAGGAAAAACGGCGGTGCAACCTGAAGCCGCTCCAGAGGCTGGAAAAGTTCCGGATAAGAACGGCTGATAAGATTTAACGCAAGATTTGCCTCATCACAGTGGAAACTTAAATTCAGAAAATAAAGCTTTAACCTGAAAAATAAACCTATACAAAATATAAGTATAAAAAAACAATAACCTGTATTAAACTTCAGCTTAAACATTTTTTTATTTTATATGAAATGATTACGTTGTCAATTGAAATTTTATATTATATAATAAAGGCACGAAGAGAGAATATTAAAGAGGGGAAATAAATGGAGACTCTTAACAAAAACGAAGGATTAATCACACAGATTATCGGACCTGTAATTGACGTAGAATTTGCTCAGGGCGAGCTTCCTGAGATTTACAATGCATTAAAGATATACAAAGAAGACGGCTCATATATTGTTGCCGAAGTGCAGCAAATGCTTGGTTCAAACAGAGTAAGAACCGTTGCAATGGCATCAACAGACGGCTTGAAAAGAGGTATGAAAGTTGAAAACACCGGCGAACCTATTAAAATTCCTGTAGGTAAACCGATTTTAGGCCGTATACTTAACGTAATCGGCGAACCTGTTGATAACGCTGGTCCGATTGAAACAAACGATTATCTGCCGATTCATAGACAATCTCCATCTCTGGTAGAACAAAATACAGAAATTGAAATTCTTGAAACAGGTATTAAAGCAATCGACCTTTTACAGCCATACCAAAAAGGCGGTAAAATCGGGCTGTTCGGCGGTGCCGGCGTTGGTAAAACAGTATTGATTCAGGAATTAATCCACAACATCGCAATGGCGCATAACGGTGTTTCCGTTTTCGGCGGTGTAGGTGAAAGAACAAGAGAAGGAAACGACCTCTGGAACGAATTTAAAGAAAGCGGAGTTCTCGACAAAGTAGGCTTGATTTACGGCCAGATGAACGAGCCGCCTGGAGCAAGAATGAGAGTAGGACTTTCTGCTCTTACTGCTGCTGAATACTTTAGAGATTTTTCAAAACAGGACGTACTTCTGTTTATTGATAACATTTTCAGATTTACTCAGGCAGGTTCGGAAGTATCAGCACTGCTTGGCCGTATGCCTTCAGCAGTCGGATACCAGCCTACTCTGGCTACTGAAATGGGTGAACTTCAGGAACGTATTACTTCAACTAAGGACGGTTCAATCACTTCCGTACAAGCAATCTACGTACCTGCGGATGACTTAACAGACCCTGCTCCTGCTACAACATTCTCACACTTAGATGCTTCAACAGTACTTTCAAGACAAATCGCATCACTCGGTATTTATCCGGCTGTTGACCCGCTTGCATCAAGTTCAAGAGTTTTAGATCCGAATATTATCGGAAACGAACACTATGATACTACAAGAAAAGTGCTTGAAATTCTGCAAAAATACAAAGAATTACAAGATATTATCGCAATTCTGGGTATGGATGAATTATCAGATGAAGATAAAGAAACAGTTAACAGAGCAAGAAAAATCCAGAGATTTTTATCTCAGCCATTCTTCGTTGCAGAACAGTTCTCAGGCATTGCAGGTAAATACGTTAAGCTTGAAGACACAATCAGAGGGTTCAAAGAAATCATTGAAGGTAAACACGATGATTTACCTGAACAAGCTTTCTACATGGTTGGTACAATTGAAGAAGCTGTAGAAAAGGCTAAAACGTTGAACTAGTAAAGCTGGCAGTCCGCACCCAAGGTGCGCAGGAAACCGGCAATAAAGGTAAAAAATGAAACTAAAGATTATAACACACGAACGTATAGTATTTGATAGTGATGTTGATGAACTTGTTATTCAGACAACGAGCGGACAGATGGGTATTTTAAAAGACCACATTCCGCTTACAACAGCCCTTGCAATAGGTGTTACAAAAACACGTATCGGCGAGTCTTACAAATACTTTGCTACAATGGGCGGAATATTCCAGTTTAAGGATAACTGCGCAACAATTCTTACTGATGTCTGCGAAGACGGCTGCGATATTGATGTTACACGTGCAAATGCAGCTAAAAATAGAGCAGAAGCAAGACTAGCAGACGCTACTGCAAAAGTAGACGCAGACAGAGCTCAGGCAGCATTAGCGCGTTCACTGGCAAGACTTAAAGCCGCTTTGAATAAATAAGAAAGATTAACAATGATTAAGAAGAATTTAATTTTTATAACATCCGCCATTATGATTACTACGTTGTTTGCATTTGCAGGTGAAACACCATTTACAAAAGCATTTCGCGGCTGCACACCTTTTACTGACAGCGGTAAAGTTACGACAGGCGGAATGGATGTTACATCTTCAAAGAAAATCGTAGGCTGGCAGGGTGACAGGTGTGTCTACCGTGAAGATATAAATATGATGAATATTAATTCTACGATTACATGTAAATTTACAAAATCGCAGATTAATGAACTGGCATCAGTAATAGAAGCATATGAGCTTGTACAGCAATATTCAGACAGCACTCCTGATTTGTCTAACCTTGAAGAAGCACAGAAAAATCCGGTTTCCAAAGCCTGGGGCAAATACCTTCAAGACAGCTCTGTCTGCACAATTGTTACTGACCAGCCGCAACAACAATGAAAAACTACGATATAACAAAAACTAAATTAATTATCTGGGATTTGGACGATACTTTCTGGAAAGGAACTTTATCAGAAGGCGGAATAGAATTTTTGCCGGAAATGATTAATTTTATTGAAGATTTGACACTCAAAGGAATTATGAACTCTATTTGTTCAAAAAACGATTTTGAGAGTGTTAAAAACGAGTTTATAAATAGAGGTTTCAAACACGTGTGGGATTTGTTTGTATTTCCTTCTATCAATTGGCTGCCAAAAGGCGAGAGAGTAAAAAATATTATTAATGATATGAACCTCCGCGCTGAAAACGTAATCCTTATTGACGATAATATTTCTAATCTCAATGAGGCAAAATTTTACTCTCCTGAAATTATGACAGCTCATCCGTATGAAATAAAAAAGATTTCAGAAGAGCTCTATCTGGTTAATGATTACGACTTTGAACATACAAGATTAAAGCAGTATAAAATTTTGGAAGAAAAATCCGCAGCCAGAGGCGAAAGCTCTAATGAAGAATTTTTAAGAGCCAGCGGGATAAAGATTTGTATAAAACATGATTGTCTTGAAAATCTTGAGCGCCTGAAAAAACTTATCTCAAGGACTAACCAGCTCAACTTCACAAAATTCAGAGATGAAAACCTTGAAGAAACTATCAAAAATAATGAGTCCGGATATGTTATTGCAGAAGATAAATTTGGAAACTACGGAATCTGTGGATTTTATGTGCTGGGCAGAAATAAACTAATCCATTTTCTATTCTCCTGCAGGATTATGAATATGGGGATAGAACAGTTTTTATATAATTTTCTCGGCAAGCCTGAATTAAAAATTCAGGGTGAAGTTGCTTCAAACCTCGAAGGAAACCCTGATTGGATAGAAGTTGTTGATAACCTTGAAGTCAAAAAAACAGAAAAACCGCAAAAAAGTGATATCAATATTTTGTTTAAAGGGCCGTGTGATTTGTATTCGGTTTTGAGCTATATAAAAACTGATTTTAATATAGATACTGAATTTCCGTACTGGAATAAAAAACTGATTTACATCTTAGCGCATACACATACAGCATTTATAGAACAGACTCATAAATTTTCGGCAGAAAAAATAAATCAGCTTACCAGCCGTTTTCCGTTTCCGAGTCCTGACGAATTTAAAACAAAATTCTTTGACCCTAAATATAAACTCATTTTCTTGAGTCTTTTAACAACCACCCACAGCGGACTCTATATTAATAAAGAGGACGGAAGTTATGTTCTGTTTGGTTTTGCAGACTGTGATATTACAGACGAAAATAATTGGGAAAAAATTCTTGCACCGCTTCCCGTAGAAGCAAGAGAGCCTAACATAATTATGCTCAGAGAGTTTAAAAAAAATTATACATTTGCAGGCAATCCTCCCTGTGAAACAGTAATTAAAAATCTGGATTACATCAGAAAAAATTTATCACCGGAAACAAAGCTTGTGTTGATTTTGGGAAGTGAAATTCCAACAGATAAAGTTCAGGCAGGATACGAGAATATGGCAGAACGCCATAAGATTATGAACACAGCTGTACGCAAGTGGTGTGCTGAAAACAATGTTCACACAATTGAGCTGACTGATTTTATCAAATCGGACGAAGATTATACAACCTGCATAAACCATTTTTCAAGAGAAGTTTATGCAAATCTTGCCGGAGAAGTCCAAAACATCATAAACAAAACTTTTTGTGATAATATTAAATTATAAAAAAGGAGAAGTTTTTTATGATAATGCTTGCGGTAGCTTTGTTAATGAGTATGGTTTTATGCCTATTGTTCGGTGTACCATATATAGATTTTTTAAGAAAAAAGACCATAGGGCAGTATATTCTTGACGTTGCACCGGAAGCTCACGCAAAGAAAGCAGGCACACCGACAACCGGTGGTGTTTTCATAATCGCAGCAATAATCATAGCATCAATTATAACTCTGCTTATGGCTCAGCAAATGGATAATTCTGCGTGGATAATAATTATTACACTTTTATTTATGGCTCTTGCAGGATTTCAAGATGACTATCTTAAGATAAAAGGACACGAAAACAAAGGTTTAAGCCCTAGAGGAAAGCTTGTCCGCCAAATTTTAATCGCTCTTATACCAACAGTTTATGCTATGCAGCACTACGGCACAGTTATAACTCTCGGCAGCCATACGTTTGATTTAGGAATTTTATATCCGATATTTACCGTTTTCGTTGTTACAGGAGCATCTAATGCATACAACCTGACCGACGGCCTTGACGGGCTTGCAGCAGCCACCGGTATTCCGGCATTCGCAGCGTGCGGTATACTTGCATTTACCGACGGACACAATGCAGCTGCAATAGTTGCAGCAACAGTAATCGGTGCTCTTATTGGTTTTTTAAAATACAATAAGCCTAAAGCACAGGTGTTTATGGGAGATACCGGCTCACTTGCACTGGGAGGACTGCTTGGAACACTTGCGGTAATAGGAAGATGCGAACTTCTGCTCGCTGTTTTCGGCGGGATTTTTGTTGTAGAAACTCTGTCTGTAATCCTGCAGGTAACAAGTTTCAAACTAACCGGAAAAAGAATTTTTAAGATGTCCCCAATTCACCATCATTTTGAATTAAGCGGACATTCTGAAATAAGAATTGTTAAAGAGTTTGCATTTGTATCAACATTGTTTGCAATAACAGCACTGGTTTTAAATTATATACTTTAATAAATTAGCATTCCGCGTTTATGATAATCATAGCACTTAAAATCACTAAGCAGGGAAGTTTTTCTGTTTTTTCAAGCCTGTTTGAGGTACAATTGTAACCAGACGGAGAGTAAAATTATGTCAGAAAAAGTTTTAATACTTGGATTATCAAAAAGCGGTATTGCAGCAGCAAAATTCGCTGCAAGCAAAGGTTATGATGTTTATATCACAGAATCAAAAGGGGTAAATGAGGCTGGGAGGCTTGATAATCCAGCTACTCCGCAGGGTATAAAAGGGGTAAATGACATAAGAGAAGAATACCGGCAGCAGGTTGAAGAATTAAAATCACTCGGAATAAAAATCGAATGCGGCTTGCACAGTGAAAAGTTTATCTCTGGCTCATCCTTTGCTGTCACAAGCCCGGGCATCCCTCCTAAGTCAGAAATCTTTAGACGCTTAAATGAAAAAAATATAAAAATCATTTCAGAAATTGAATTTGCATATCTTAATACCAAAACTCCATTCATTGCTATCACAGGAACAAACGGCAAAACAACGACAACAGCGCTCGTGTCGCATATTTTAAGCAAAAAATTCTCTGCGCCTGTCTGCGGAAACATAGGAGTACCTCCGACATCTTTAATTGAAGAAAATCATGATTTTTTAGTCTGCGAGATAAGTTCATATCAAGCTCAGATGACAGAAAAATTTAAGGCTAAAATTGCCTGCTGGACAAATTTTACTCCAGACCACATTGACTGGCACGGCGGTTTAGAAAACTATTTTAACGCAAAGGCTAAAATATTTCTTCCGCCTCAGGAACCGGAATTTGCCATACTCAATGCACAAGATACAAAACTCAAAGAGTTCTCAAAACAGTGCAAAAATGTTATATTTTTCGATGATGGGAATGACTGCGGCATAAAAAATAATTCAATTTTTTATAAAGGTGAAGAAATAATTTCTCTCAAAGACTGTCCTCTCGTAGGTCATCACAATTATCAAAACATTATGTGCGGAATCATTATTGCAAAACTCGTTGGTATGAACAATTCCGACATAAGAGAACAAATTATGTCATTCCGTGCGCCAGAACACAGGCTTGAGAAAGTGCGCGAAATGGACGGAATAACATTCTTTAACGACTCAAAAGCTACAAATCCTGAGGCTTCAATCGTTGCAATAGATTCGTTCAACAATCAGAATGTTGCGCTTATACTTGGCGGCAGGGATAAAAATACCGATTTAACCGAAATGTGTCATTCAATAAACAAACATATCAAGACCGTTTTGTTAATCGGAGAAGCGACAGAAAGGTTTGAAGAAAATCTGAAAAAAAATGGTTTTAGTAATATAATTAAAGAACACACAATGGAGGAGGCAATTGATAAAGCAATCAGCTTAAAGCCTGATGTAGTACTGCTTTCACCGGCGTGTGCAAGTTTCGACATGTTCAAGAGTTACGAGCACAGAGGGGAAGTTTTCAAAGATTATGTCTTATCAAAATAATGAACATACTGAGAAAATGAGCAGCCAGAATATGCAGTCTGACCGTCCGCTTATGATTGCGGTAATATTTCTTGTCGTAATCGGTTTGATGGCGATATTTTCTGCCAGTGCTCCAAAATGTATTGATATGGGATTAAATCCGGCAAGGTTTTTAATCCAGCAGATTTTCGGGGTAATTGTAGGGTTTGCAGGCTTAAAGTTCTTATCAAATTTTCATTACAAAAAACTCATCATGTACACAGTTCCGTTTGCAATTTTTGTAATAATAATGCTTATTCTTGTAAAAGTCATGGGTACAACTGTTAACGGAGCGCAGAGATGGATTAATATAGGGCCTATGAGCTTGCAGCCTTCCGAGTTTGCAAAACCTGCTGTGGTAATGCTTCTGGCCGGCGCTTTTTACAAAAATACAAACCTGCTTGATAATGAAAAGATTATCTGGGCATTTGTACCTATACTTATTATGGTGGGCTTAATATTCACACAGCCGAACCTGAGTATGGTACTGCTTTTACTTGCAACGTCCGTTGCAATTTATATTTGTGCCGGAGGTTCCATACAGCTTATATTATATGGAATGTGTACTATGATTCCGCTGCTGCTGCTTAAAGGGTTAAAGGGGTATCAATCATCAAGAATTGTAACATGGCTTCATCCTGAAGCAGATCCGCTCGGTGCTGGATATAATATTATCCAGTCACTTGTTGCTTTTGCCTCAGGAGGATTATACGGAGTCGGATACGGAAGTTCAAAACAAAAATTAGCCTGGCTTCCTGAGGCGCATACCGACTTTATTTATGCTGTTATTGGAGAAGAACATGGATTTATTGGATGTTTATTAATCATCTGCCTGTTCTGGACAATTTTGCAAAGAGGCTTCCTGATTGCAGTTAAGTGTCAGGATATGTACGGAAAACTGCTTGCTCTCGGGCTTACGTTCTCAATATGTTTTCAGGGTTTTCTTAACATGTGGGTTGCAAGCTCGTTTGTACCTGCAACAGGTGTACCAATGCCATTCATAAGTTACGGCGGTTCATCCATTATGGTATCATTATGGATGGTTGGAATTTTATTAAATATATCAAAAGACAATGTAAAAAGGGTAAGGTTTGGCAATGTCAGAAGTATACAATAGCACATATTTTGTAACCGGCGGAGGCACCGGAGGACACATTTATCCTGCATTAGCAGTAGCAGACTCATTAGCTGAAACAAGCAAAGTTTATTATGTCGGCAACAAACGCAACATGGAATTTGAACTTGCTTCAAAAAAGGGATATAAGTTCTTGCACGTAAGTGTATCAGGTATGCCGAGAGGTTTGAACCCTAAATTCTTTGTCTGGGGGATTAAGCTCGTTAAAGCAATTTTACGCTCTATACGATACATCAAAAAATATAAACCGGATGCTGTTTTTGCAACCGGAGGTTATGTTTCAGCACCTATGATTTTTGCCTGCATAATCACAAAAACGCCTTATATGATGCATGATTGCGATGCCATGCCGGGGCTTGTTACAAGAAAGTTATGCAAAAGGGCAAAGTATGTTTCTCTGGCTTTTGAAAAAGCAAAAAAATATATTCCCAACAAACACGCTGTTGTAACAGGCAACCCTATTAGAGAAGAGTTTGCAACATTGAGTAAAACTGCAGCGCGTGCAAACATGGGACTGAATAACAAATTAACTTTATGTATTATGGGAGGCTCGCAGGGAGCTAAATCTATTAATAATACTACTATTGAACTTTTAAAAGAATTTTCTCAGGAATTGAATTTACAGGTAATTTTCCAGACAGGCAAAAAGAATTACGAAGATGTTATTGAAAGAGTACGTCAGATTTATCCGGCATTTGAGCAGGATAAAAATCTCATAATTAAACCATATTTTATGGATATGATATCAGTTCTTAAGTCAAGCGATATTGTAGTTTCACGTGCAGGTTCACTGAGCCTTTCTGAAATCTGTGCGTCAGAAACAGCACCAATCTTAATTCCTTTTCCTTATGCAGCTGCAAACCATCAGAGAATTAATGCAAAATATCTTCTTGAGATGGGTGCATGCATATATATAGAAGACAAAGAACTTGACCCTAACAGGCTTAGAGAAGCTGTGGTTGAACTTCTTGAAAACCCTATCAAGATGAATTACCTTAAACAAAATACTTCACATCTCGCAAAGTTTGATGCTACTGAAAGAATTGTCGAACTTCTCAAAAACTTATAAATTAGTTTTATTATCGAGTTTAAAATAATCAATAAGTATTAGAAGTGACGCAATCTCATCATAAAAACGACTGATTTTTTTAGAGTTTGTTACAGGAGAGAATAAACTTCCCAGCTCAAACATATTCCTATTTGCTGGTATAGCGAGAATTAATTTATTCTGCGCAAAAGAGCAGCGCAGGCGATTAGTTTTAAAAACTTTACCAACGTGCAAAAATCTATCTATAAAGGCTGTAGTGAGAAGATATCTGCCTTCCACCTGATCATATGAATATGCCTGATATAATTTGTTAAACTCTGTATCTTCCAGATTAACTCTCTGAAAATTTCTTCTGAATCTTAGTTCCTTCAATACAAGAATATCCATAAACTGCCAGCAGGCAAATGCAAATATGCCAAGCCCGCCCAAAATCCATAAAGAAACAGGCAGAGAAAATCCGCCTGATATCATTGACTTAATACCAAAACCAAGCACTGCCGCAGCAGCGGCTGCAACCAGTAATATAAACATCATTACTACAAGTTTGCTGCAGCTCAGTTCAAAGTCCAATTTTGGTTTTACAATTGTAGTGCTTTCTATTTTTTTGTTTGCATCGAAAAAGCCAAATACACCGTGAAACTGCTTCGGAACCAAAGTTTCAGTCTTTTTGTCGCCGGTACAAAACGCTCTGTCAGCAATGTCAGCTTCTGCTATTTTAAGCTTTACACCATTATAATTCCCATAGAAAATATCGTCCTCACGCATACAAACTTTTGCACTAAACAATTTACTCTTTTGAATGCTTGAAGAGTATGTATATTCAAAATCGCCTTGGAGCCATTTTAATCCAACTGTTTCAGCTATACAATCATAGTATGTATTTTTAAATTTAGCAGCAAAACTCTTCGATATGTTGTTATATACTAATATAACTAAACTCAAACCGACTATTAATACTACTAATGCTTCATACAAGTTTTGACTAAGCAGCACCAATCCCAAAAATATAATACTTGTAAGAGGTACTGCAAAAATCAGATAGAATAAATAGCGCTTTCTCTCTTTTTCAAAAAATCTTATATTAGTTTTCTTGTAAATCTCTTGATAATATTTTGTCTGAAGAGTCCGGCTTAAGTCACGAACCTGCATTTCAATATTATTAGCTCTCATATGAGAATTATAACATATCGCGTTGATTTTTCAAAAACTATCCTTAATATTTATACAAACGACTAATTTCTATACTTAATCGCGGGCTGGATAATAATCGTATGAAAAAAGTTTTGAGTTTGGTGATACTTAGTATATTTACACTGCTGCCTCTAAATGCCGCAACCTTTCAGGGCGGAGTTGCCGAGCAGGGAAGCGGAAATGCAAGCAGAATTATTGACAAACAGACAGGTGAAGGTGTAGGCGGGGCTGATATACGCCTGCCTAAACAAAACTATTCTACCAGAACCGATTCCAGCGGCTTCTTTGAACTTGATACACAAATTAACGGCCCGAGCATCATGTCGGTTCAAAAAGAAAACTACAAGCCTTTTACAATGACAATTAACGATAAAACCTTTGATGCCCCTATTGTTGTTGGTATAGAAAAATCTAACGCTTCTGATTTGGCACTTGACGCCAACATGTACCATTTGGGTGATGACAGTTACTCAGATTTATCTGCTAACGCAGGCGAGTTTAGAATGCAGGCAATCGGCCCTTTTTACACAAAAAGGTTTACGCTGAGAAACCTTAATCTTTCAAAACCGATTTATCTTGTAATTGGTTCTATTATTGGTATTGATACAGCAATGGCACGTTCTATGGGGCAGAACAAAATTCCTAATGCTTTTGCTTCACCGCCGGAGGTTTATTTCAACGGTAACAAGATTTCGGAAATACAACTTAACGGGGATGGTCAAAAAATTAAACTGCCTTCAAATCTGATTAAGAAAAATCAAGTGAATGAAATTACTATCAAAACAGGCAGAAATCTTATGCAGACGGCATATGTTGATTATGATGACATAGAGTTTATGAACCTGATAATCGAAAACTAGTGGTCTGCACATGGATAAATTTTTACAATAATTGTAGCGCTATAGCAGGTGTTTGATTTGCTGTAGACATTAGGGTGGCCGCGGCTTGCTGTAAAATCTGATTTCTGATATAAGCGCTTGATTCCTCAGCAATATCAGAATCACGAATGGTTGATTGTGTTGAGGTCAGATTATCAATACTTACACCAATAGTTTCAAGTGCAGACTCGAGCCTATTATAAGCTGCTCCATACTCCGTTTGCTTTGTATTTACACGTTTTATAAGTTCGTCTATTTTTTCTAAAGATTTACGGGCATTATCAGAAGTTGACAAATTTATCTTTGGAACGGTCAAGGCAAAAGATATATTTAATGAAATACGAGAACTGTCTGAAGAATCAACTCCAACTTGAAACTCTGTAGGTGAATATGTCAACAAAGAATCTGCAATCTTTGGCAATACACCATTACTTATCATTTCATTAAGCTCTTTTGTACTTACCCCGGCTACCGTTCCAGTAGAATTATTATACCCTACTGGAGGACGTGTATTAGAAGTTTTTTCGTTATTAACATAGGAATTCAATATTGTTGAATCACTATCAGCCTCACATGCGAATCCATAATAAAAGCTAGAAGATGTTACTGAGCTGTAACAATTTTCAACCACTGCATTGTTTATTTCTCCTATAAAACCTCCAGACATACCAGAATGCATTCCATACATATTTCCTTCTGAATACGAATTCTTTATGCTGCCACCCCTGAACGTTCCTATCAAACCGCCGTTACCTCCTGTTGAAACAGAAATAGAAACATTGGTATAACAGGCTTCCACTGTTCCACGTAAATCTGAAGCCAATCCACTAACAGATGCATATCCTTTTAGCTTCCCTGTAACATAACAATTTGTAATTGATGCGTTACTACCAGTACCTGCGAGCAAACCGGCCGTAGATTCATTACTGATGATATCAACATTTTCTAGTCCAACATTCTTTATTATTGCATTTGAAGCATTGCCAAAAAATCCTTGCATTGTTTCTGAAGGTCTATTAATTGAAAGATTTTTTACGACTTTTCCGTTACCATTAAATACGCCCTTAAATGGCCCCATATCATTATTGCCTACTGGAGTCCATTCATATCCAGAAAGATCTATATCATTCATAAGAATATATTTACCACTCAAGTCATATTGCATTGCCTGAAGCTCATCTGCAGTTGTTATGATTGTATAACCCTGAGCAATTGCTTCGTCCTCTGTCAATGGCCTAACAGCCTGAATAAAATCCCCGGTGCGCTCTGGTTCTCCATCAAAGAGTTTCACATTATTAAACTCTGTATTTGAAACTAATCTAGTAATCTCGTCTGAACGGGCATTTATTTCAGATTGAATGGATTGCAAAGAGCTTGCACCATAAGTTCCATTAGCAGCCTGCTCTGCTAAATCACGCATTCGTGATAGATGACTGGAGATTAAATCAAGACTATCCATTGCAGTCATAACCATATCTAAGCCCATATATACATTATCCTGAGCGATTTTATAGGACGACAATTTACTTGAGAGCTTTGTATTTATTGAATAATTAGCAGCATTGTCTTTCGCATGGTTTATCTTAAAACCAGTTGACATGCGCTCTATTGCTGTATTTAATCCGTTGGTTGATGCTTTTAAGTTGGATTGGACGATTAAGCTTGATAAATTGGTGTTAATTTTCATTTTAACACCTCGCTTAAAAAGCCCTGTAAATTAGGGTATTTAGCCCCCCCCCCCCCCAGCCGTAAGGGTTTCAGGGGTATTATTTACACCTGATTTAAACATATCCATATATAATATATTCCACATTTAGTGATTTCATAACACTTTATTACAAAATCTTTACAAATTATGCTTCATATAATCCACAATTTGGTTCAGTGCTCTTGACCTGTGCGAAATCTGATTTTTTTCTTCCTCGCTTAACTCAGCCATAGTTCTCTTATCACCCTTCACAAGAAAAATTGGATCATAGCCAAAACCATTAACACCGGCAGGCTTCTCTGTAATCGAACCCTCACATATCCCCTTGCAGGAAAAAACAACTTTCCCCTCAGGGTTCACAAGCGTCATTGCACATACAAATTCTGCATCTCTTTCCTTAATACCTTGCATTTCATTTAAAACGCGCTCAATTCGTTTTTGCGGAGTTTCTGCATATCTTGCAGAATGAATTCCCGGTTTTCCGCCAAGAGCTTTAATACACAAACCGGAATCATCCGCCAGCGACCAGTTTTTTGAAATTTCCCACGCAGCAAGTGCCTTTATCCTGGAGTTCGCCTCAAAAGTTTCTCCATTCTCTACTGGGTCAAAGCCCTCCGGCGGAAGAATAAACTCAATACCCAGCCCGGCTACAATGTCATTAATTTCCTGCACCTTATGCTTATTTGATGTCGCTAAAACTATTTTCATACTTCCCTCTTGTTATAATAATTAAGCTCTTTTCCAGTATCTAAAACCCTGCCCTTTTTACTAAACAGGCTTATTTTGAATCCCATCTTTGCAAGACGGTATTTCAAACTTACTCCCAAAACTTCCAGTCCATATTTACAAGAACGCGCAAAATTTATAGATGAAGCCTCGGCAAAATACTTGGTAGGACAGGAAATCTCTCCGATTTTATAACCATTATACAAAATCAAGGCTAACATTTCGTTGTCAAAAATAAAATCATCACTGCAATCTTCAAGAGGTAAATTTTCAAGAATATTTTTTGTAAATCCTCTAAACCCTGTGTGATACTCTGATAGTTTTTCCCCGATTACAAAATTTTCAAACTCTGTTAAAAACCTGTTAGATACAAATTTGTAAACAGGCATTCCGCCTTTCAAAGCAGAATTTCCGAGCATTCTTGATGCAATTACAGCATCATATTCTCCAAATGCCATCATAGAAGCAATTGCAGGAATAAGCTTAGGTGTGTACTGGTAATCAGGATGCAGCATAATAACAATATCAGCACCGGCCTTTAATGCAGCACGGTAACAGGATTTCTGGTTTCCTCCGTAACCTTTGTTCTGTTCATGAACAATCGTTGTTATATTTAAGTCCTTAGCAATCTCTTTTGTATTGTCAGAAGAGAAATCGTCGACAAGGATAATCTCGTCGACGAAATTTTGATAAATCTCATTATAAGTTTTTTCTAAAGTTTTCTCTGCATTATATGCAGGCATTATTACTATAACTTTTTGATTATTAATCATTTTCTGTTTTTTGTACGAACTAGCTTTCTACAGCCTCTTCAACTTTTTCTTCTGCTTCAGCATTTCTGATAGAGGCCTTGTCTGAAGATAAAGCTTTGTCTTTGAATTTCTTTACCTGTCTTGATAACTTATCAGCCAACAAATCGATGCTTGCATACATAGATTCAGCAGCTTCCTCACAATGAACAACACCTGTATTCATTTTGCATGACACTTCTGCCACATGTTTGCCTGTTGCTGCCGGATTTTTGATTACAGAAAGAACTACATCAATGCCTGTAATCTGGTCATAGTGGTTAGCCACTTTTCCGATTTTCTCTTTTACATAAGCTTTGATAGCATCTGTAATCTCAATGTTCTTACCATTTACGTGTATATGCATTTACACCTCCTAATGTACTACCTTTTTATTGTACAACATTATTCAGTTCTTTTCAAGCTCAGTGTGCTATGTTCCTTATCCTTCAATAATTTGAGGCAGTTCAACATTTGGAGCGCCAATGGTTCTTACAAGCTCTAAAACAGCAGCTTTCATCTGGCACTTTTGTGCAGTTGCACTGAAAAAGTCACTATAAAAGCAGCCTTCACATACACATCCGCGCTTGTAACATTCCAATGCCGTTGGAGTCCATCTCTTTACGGCAATAGCTCTTCCCATATCACGACTCTTAAACACTTATTCCTCCCAAAGTTTATTTTTATTTTGTTTGTGATTTAACTAATTGATTATTAAGGAAATCCCCAAAACTCCTTAACATATTTCTATTATATAGGTTAAGAGGTTATTTACAACCCACATACAGGCAATTGTAACGATTTCTTAAAGGACTTGCAAAGTCCTGAATTTATTACCTCTTGCAGTTTCCGGCTCATGCTAAACTCGCACAAATACATGTTTACAGCGATTTAAATCATGAAAACCCATGTGCTTTGCATGTTTGCATGGATTTTTTCAGAAGTTAAGTTTTGTAACGATGTTGGCATGGGTGCCGCGCACGGGTGTAAATATTTGCCCCCTCTTGTATTTACCTCTTGATTGTTTACAATATAAGTGTAAAAACAACACTAGACGAAACTAACAATAGGGAATGGAAATATGACTAACAAAAATATACGAAATATCGCAATAATTGCGCACGTTGACCATGGTAAAACAACTCTGGTTGACTGTATGCTTAAGCAAGGCGGTGCTTTCAGAGAGAATCAGCAGGTTCAGGAAAGAGTTCTTGACAGCAACGATTTGGAAAGAGAAAGAGGAATTACTATTCTTTCCAAAAACATTTCGATTGATTACAAGGGAACAAAGATTAACGTTGTAGACACACCGGGACACGCGGATTTTGGCGGAGAAGTTGAACGTGTTTTAGGTATGGTTGACGGCGCTCTCTTGATTGTTGACGCAGCAGAAGGCCCGATGCCTCAAACAAGATTTGTACTATCTAAAGCTCTTGAGCTAGGAATTAAAATCATTGTTGTTATAAACAAAATTGATAAGCCGGCGGCCGACCCTGACGGTACTCTTGATAAAGTATTCGACCTGTTTACAGAACTCACTGACAGAGAAGATTTGATTGACTTTCCCTACATTTATTCAAGCAGCTTAAACGGTTATGCTATTAAACACCTTGATGATGAAAAGAAAGATATGGTTCCGCTTCTTGACTGTATCATTGAAAATATTCAAGCCCCTTCCGGCGATGCTGACAAACCTTTCCAGTTCAGAGCAACAACTCTTGACTACAACGAATATGTAGGAAGAATTGTTATCGGACGTGTTGTCAACGGACGTATACATTCGCAGGATCAGGTTGCATGGGTGAAAGCAGACGGCTCAATTGAACGAGGAAAAGTTACAAAACTATTCGGTTTTAAAGACCTTGGAAGAGTGGAAATTAATGAATCTGAAGCCGGTGACATTGTAGGTATTGCAGGTTTTTCTGATATTCATATCGGTGAAACTCTCTGTGACCCTAACAACATTAATCCGCTGCCGCTTATTCATGTTGATGAGCCGACATTGCAGATGAATTTTTCTGTTAACGACAGTCCTTTTGCAGGTCAGGAAGGGAAATTTGTAACTTCCAGACAGCTTAGAAAACGACTTTATGATGAGCTTGAAAAGAATGTTAGTTTGAGAGTCGAAGATACCGACTCAACCGACTGCTTTAAAGTAAGCGGAAGAGGAGAACTTCACCTCGGAATTTTAATCGAAACAATGCGTCGTGAAGGTTACGAATTTCAGGTTTCTAAACCTGAAGTAATCTACAAGGGCGAAGGTGAAAATCTGCAAGAACCTTTTGAAAATCTTCTTGTAGACGTTCCGGAAGAATATGCTGGTTCTTGTATTGACAGACTTTCAGGCAGAAAAGCAACAATGCTTGAAATGAGTAATAACGGAAACCGAACCAGCATGAAATTTTCTATTCCGGCAAGAGGTTTAATAGGATTTAGAAGCGAATTTATTCGTATGACACGCGGCGAAGGTATTATGTACCATACTTTTGATGAATACAAACCGTTTGCCGGCGATATTCCTAAACAACGAAGCGGTTCTATACTTGCCCACGAACAGGGAGAAGCTATTCCTTATGCTCTTGCGCAATTTGAGGACAGAGGTGTGTTCTTTGTAACTCCTAAGACAAAGGTTTATAGAGGAATGATAATAGGCGAAGGCAACAGGCCTCAGGACATTGTTGTAAACATTTGCAAGACAAAGAAACTGACAAATATGCGGAGTGCAACTGCTGATGTCATGGTAACTCTTCAGGCACATAAGGAATTATCGCTTGAGGATTGCCTTGAATACATCGGAGATGATGAACTTGTTGAAATCACCCCTGAAAATATCAGGATGAGAAAACAAGATTTAGTTAAATTTAAGAGCATATAATAAATAGTAAAACTACGAAATTTGACAAAACCAAAGTATTCATTAAAAAAATATCGTACGTTTGTACGATATTTTTTTAAAACGGTAAAGAACGTCAGATAATATCCGATATCATTAAAGGAAGGACGGTTTATATTGTTTAACACAATGAATACAGTACGCCCTCGCCCTTATCCTCAGAGGGAAGCAGGCAATTATAATGCAGGCAGTGACGGTGCAGACAAGGACGGTCATAACGGAAACGCGCAAGACCAGCAGCAGCAACGTCAACAGCAGCAGACCATTGCACGTGGACGGGCTCAGGATATTCAACAGAGTCAAACACCGCCGCGTCAAGCAATATATTCTCCTGCTGCAAATGCATATCCTTCAGCATACCCACAAAGACAGAGTTACAAAGTCAATACCCCGCCTATAAGATATGACCAGCATCAGGTAAACCCTATGCAATATCAAGCTGCACAGGCAGGATATCAGCCAATAGGACAAACACCGGTTCAGCCGCAGCAGCCGCAAAGAAGTAATAAAGTTAATATTGCACAGATAATAAAAGATTTTCGTAATACAATTAAGGCAATTGCAACACCAGCAGATATCGAAGAGCAGGTTAATCATTATCTGCAAATTGTTGAACAGCAGGTTAGAGAACCGCATCCGCAGGTTAACCTTATCCAAAGCAACTTGAAAATTGCAGCCTCAATGCTGGATAAATATATTTCAGAAACCTTGAACAAAGATTCAAAAGTTGTTCAAAACTGGCTGGATGCACTATTTTTACAGAGAATTAACTATAGCTATGACGAAGCAGAAGTTAACCCGAACTTCCTTGTAAAATTTCCTGAAAACAGAGAGGAAAAGAAACCTGCACCGCAGCAGCAGACTGAACAAGCACCTGCTCCGGAACCGGAACCTGTTGTTCAGGAAGCTCATGAAGAAATTATCGAAATTGAACCTGAAGAACTTAATCTTGAAGAAGAATTTATCCAGGCCAAACAAACAATATCTAAAAAACCGAATATAACCATCATTCCACAGGACACTAAATTAAAATCTCTATTTGTAGAAGCCAAAAAACAGGCATTCTCAAACAACCCGCAAAGAGCAATGCAGATGTTTAAAGAAGCTTTTGCAAGAGCAAGCGAACTTAATGACAACGAAACTCAATCAAGAATTTGTCTGGAAATAGGCAAAATCTATGATGACAATGACCACTTCGTTCAGGCACTTAACAGCTACAATAAATCCTTGCAGTACACTACAGATGTTAATGTTAAATCAAGAGCACATTTTTCGATGGCTCAGATTTATGATGACGTTAATGAAGTTGGACCGGCATTAAACCACTATATGACTTCAATTTCTTATGCCGGTAAATCTGATGACTTAATCGGGCAATCTGATTCACTTACAAGAATGGCAAATATCTTTACTGATAAGTATGATGAAAATGCTTTTGATTATTATGATGTTGCAAGAAAACTCATTGAACAGACAACAGACAATTCAATGAAAGGTTATGTTTTAAGCAACACTGCAGATGCCTGCGTACAATTCAAGAAAAAGGACAAAGCTTTAAAATACTACGCAGAAGCTGTTAAAAACTATGAACTTTCTAATTCTCCTGAAGAAATTGCGCAAAACTACAAAGCAGCAGCAGAACTTATGATTAGTTTTAACAGCCCAAACAAAGCAAAATCACTGCTTAAAAAGGCGCTCGTAAATGCAGTAAAGACAAAAAATGAAGATTTGATTGCAGAAGTCAATGCATTACTTGCATCTGTCGAGGGATAGATTAATTTCCACCTTCCTCTCTCCCGCAGGTAGAGGGAACACACTTATTCCTTAACTGCCCCTGCCATAGGGTTATTTATCAAATATTTTTTACCGAGTATAAAAATTGCAATCACAGGGATTGAACATATGCAAGAGCAAGCCATAAGCTCACCCCACATTGTAATTTCTCTAAACGAGCTTTTAAAAATAGTAAGCCCTACAGCAAGAGTGCGCATACTCTCCGTATTTGTTACAATTAAAGGCCACATAAAACTATTCCATGTAGTCACAAAAGTAAAAATCCCAAGAGTTGCAATTGCGGGAAGAGCAGAGGGAAGAGCTATTTTGTAAAAAGTTTGAAAAACATTACATCCGTCAAGCTTAGAAGCATCTTCCAGGTCTTTTGAGAAACTCTGAAAATACTGCCTCATCATGAATACACCAAATCCGCCGAAAATTCCCGGTACAATCAGTGCCTGATAAGTATTTATCCATCCAAGTTTACTCATAATGTAAAAAAGCGGAACAATATTAACCTGTGGCGGAACCATCATTGTAAGAATGATAATAAAAAATAGGGCATCTCTGCCTTTAAAATCTAGTCTTGCAAAGCCATAACCGGCAAATGCAGAAACAATAACCTGCCCCAGAGTAGTAATAAAAGCAACAATAAGGCTGTTTAAAAAATATTTTACAAGAGGAATTGAAGCAAAAACATTTCTGTATGCCGCAAAAGATAAATTAATGGATTTGTATTCTGTAAAAATATTCTCATTGCTGCTGAGTGAAATCAAAAACATTAATAAAAAGGGCACTATCATTGAAAGAGCAAGTAAAATTAAAATCATGTGCAAAAAAATTTTTTTCATATTGCTATTATAATCCATATATTGCATTGTGTAAAAAATACGTTATAATTATATTAGTCATAATATATAACATTTCTATTAGAATGTTATATATATTTTAAATTGCTATTATATTCTACGCTTATTACTTTGTATTGAATTTTTACAGCATTATTATTCTGTGTGTATGTCTTATCCTGCCTGATAACATAACATTTTAATAGAAATGTTATGTTAAGAAAGGAAAGGATAGCATGAGCGGAAACACACCATTTATCGTACAGACAAACACACAGGCAAAAGGATTTTCTCTTGCAGAAGTTCTTATTGTTGTAGCTTGTGTAATTGTAATTGCAGTACTGTGTTTACAGGTACTAAAAAAGATTATACCGGATAGAGAAGCACGTATGTTTAAAAAGGCATACAACCTTACTACGCGTCTAGTTCCTTCTATGGTACATGATGAGGATCTGTATCCGGAAGTTGACGGCAAGAATGCTCCTCAGTTTTTTGGCAATACTGAATGGGTTATTTATGAAGGCAAAAAATATGAGGGTCCAACAAAGTTTTGTGGACTTTTTGCCGCCAAATTAAATGTAGTTTCTTCAGTAAGCTGCAGTGCTAATGCCAGTCTTGATGGGAAAGCTACGCTTACAACAAACGACGGAGTTGTTTGGGTTCTACCTGTTACAGAGTTCAAAGATTTAAAAACACCCGGTATAATTCAGATAGACACAAATGGTGCGAAAAAGCCAAATAAAGAGGGTTATGACAGGTACAAAATATATGTTTATCAGGATGGTACAGTTTCAAATAACCCTGTAGATATGCCTGATTTGCCGGCTGTTAACAATGATACAAATTCTTCAGACAACTCAGAAGACAGCAATTCCAAGGATGATTCCAATGGTTCTGGCGGCGGCGGTAGTATTACTATTGAAATTGAAATTAAAATTGATAGTAATGAAATCAATTATTCTTCCATAAATGGTTATGGTACAGGAGAAATATATGAACGCGGCAAAGGTTGGAGTGGCTCAAAAGAGAAAGCATACGAAAAGGCCTGTCAACTACTCAATGGTTCTCTAAAACCTCAACTAAATAAAATCGTCGAATCTCAGTTAAAGTCACAAGGAATTATTTATACTGACGAATTTTCAGATATTTTTAACTCTGCGTACAGCGACGCGGTAACACAAGCTCTTAACTCTGATGGTATGATTACAGGCAGAGGCGCCAGAGGTTTATCAAGTAAAGGAAAAGCACGTATAGATGTAAAAAAACTTGTTGATACTACTTTGAAAAATTTTAATAAAAATATGGCTAATGGAATTGAAAAAGTTAACGAACGATTACGTCAATAAACAAAGTCAAAATAAAAGCATGAAAAAATTTTTTTTTTCATGCTTTTATTAATATATGAAAACAAATATCCTTGTTGACAAGCTGCTTTCTTCATCAGTACTCTCCACATCCCTTTTCATTACAAGCGGATGTTACAAAACATACAAGGATTATAAAAATGCGAGCCCTAAATACAAAGACAGATTTCTCATCAAAGATTGTGTAGTGCTTTCAGGTGCAGCACTGGGAATGCTTGCAAACCACGGAATTTCCAACAAAATTGGGAAATCAAAAATTTATAATAATGCTGTCACGGAAATATCAAAAAAAATTAACGATTCAAGTATTCACAGAGGAGTTAAAAGCTCAATAAGCTACACTACTGAAATAATTAAAGAACTCACAGCAGGGTTTATGTCAACAGCTGCAGGTATATTGGGTGCACTCGGAGCAGATTATCTATTATCAAAAACAGATTTTCAACAGCCTAAATACAATAGAAAAAATCCTGAAAAAAATAAATTCGCAATCTACATAGACAGTAATATCGCTAAATTCACAGATGAAAATACAAGAGATATTTTCTACACCAGTGTGACAGATATGCCAAAGATGCGGTTTCTCTCTGCTGGAATGATAGGAGCCGATGCCATAGAAATCGCAAAAGATAGAGAGTTTGACAAAAGACTTAAACACACAACCGGTTACCTTGTAAATGATACACTTGTCCCACTTCTATTCTTATCAGTATCCAGTGCACTAACTAAAAATTTAAAATCAGCCTACAGAATACCGGTGATTTTTTTCTCACTATTCGGTGGCACGCTCGCTGCACAGAAAATTTTTGATAAACGCGTAAATAATAAAAAATAAACTCCTATATTTAATGTAAATTTTTATAAAAATCGTATATACTTTTCTTGAAATTCGCAAAACCTATGCTAAAATCATACTTAAGATATGAATATACATGGCATAACAAATACTAATTTTGGTGCAAAAATTCAATTTGAAAACAGGACAGCTGAAAATACTCCTCTGCCCAAATATGCCGGCCAAATTTGCAGAAAAACCTGCATTAACGCTAAACGTATAATCATAATCCCGCTATTTTTTTCTGCAGTATTATCTAAAATTATTAAAGTGAGGAAAAGTATAAAATTACCATCCTAAATGGAAGAAAGGAAAAGAAAAACAATGAAAATCAATGCTATTGGTGTAACAACATTCGGTAACAAACAACAATTTGTAAAAAAAGCTGCTGCTGGTCTTATGACTGCTGCTGGAGCAGGTCTGGCTGCTGATACTTTTGTAAAAGGTCTTTCAAAACCTGATAAAGCTGTTGAAGATGAAGTTATCAAAGGTAACGACGAAGGCTGGAATCCTTGTGATTCTATCTGCTGCGGTGATGATTGCGATTGCTAGAGATGATATTACCGATTTCAGGAATTAATAATAACAATTATTACAGGGGGCAGAGCTTTAAAGGTTCTGCCCTCCTCTCTAATAATGCTGCGTCTGCTTATAAAAAGCTTGACGTCAATTCTGCTGATTATATCAAATATATTTATAACCGCGTAAAAAATTGGTGCAAAGAAGTTGTTGAAATTAATGTTGAAACTGGCAGGCTGCAAAAAATTGTTCAATCTGACGAACCATACATTTTCATAATGAACCACACCACAACTCAGGGCAGAGATATTAATGCAGCAAAATTCTTTAATACCCTGCTTTACAGGGAATATATTTACCACTCTAAAGCTGAAACCTGTCCAAGAAGTAAAATTTTAGCTAACACAGGAGTTCTTAAAAAAGCTAAAGACGGCGGAAAAGAACTTGAGTGGATGGGGGTTGTACCGGTCTACGCAGGTTTAGCGGACAAGGATAAGCAGTTCAAGAATGCTTCGGTAATTAAAAATTTAGCAAAACAAATTATCGACGGAAAAACAAACCTGTTTATTTTTCCTGAAGGTGCTCTGGCTGCCTTGACATTCCTGCCTATGAAATACAAATTCCAGCCGGGAGTTTCCGCAATAATCAAAAAAGTTCTAGAAGTCAGGGACAAAATAAAAGTTATTCCGCTCGGCTTTGCACATAACAAGAAAGAAAGCGCAATTCATATTGGAGATGAAGTTATTTTCAGCAAAAAAGACGGAAATTACTTTGCAGGAAAAGGAAATGCAGACTCTCCGTTTTTTGACGCCGATTTAAAAACTCTATGGGAAGATAACGATAGTATAATGCTTACGGAAAGTGGAAAACCCGTACAAATCAGTAATGTCGTACCTTTTATTTCTGGAATACTAATGAAAAACCTTGAATGCTGCTCTAAAGAAGCAAAACAGGATTTAAACAAAGATGACAAAAAGATTTACAAAATATGAGAATTTCATCAAGAATAACTGCTTTGAAGTATAAATGTTTATATAATTCGCTTCTGTACATTAATAGAAATAATGCCGAAACTAAGCGTTATCAGGAAGAAGGACTAAAACTCCTGTCCGGAAAAGTTGACAGTCTGCCCTCTAAAATCGCATTTCGGCCAAAGTTTATAAAACAATCCAGCTGTATAAAAGTTTTTGATAAATTATACCTTTTTATTTCCAAGGCAAATATAAAAAAACCGCTTGAAGAAAGATTCGATGCTCTTTTTCATGAAATCGGGCACTGGCTCCATTTTCAGAATATACCGCCGCTCAAAGAGTGCAGAGAAATCTGGAAAACTGCAAATCTGGAAAAAATTAAAGAAGATGTTTCTGAATATGCTGTAAAAAAGGATGACGGCCGTGAATTTGTAGCAGAGGTCTTTAAGGGACTAATTAAGGGTAAAAAGTATGATGAATATATAATGAACCTGTATAAACGCCTTCACGGACCGGTACCGCATGATTAACACATAAAAAAAGAAGCCCTGGAGCTTCTTTTTTAAATGGTCGGGATGACACGATTCGAACGTGCGACCCCCTCGTCCCAAGCGAGTTCACAGCTCTGTCATCCTATATCTTTAACCGTCTTTAAACGTAATTAGGACGCCTTTTTTCAGGTTTCCAATTCGTTTAATTACGTCTATGAATTTTTAAAAGTTCTAACGTCAATTACATAATAATTACATAATGAAATTGACAAGCTAAATGTATCATAACTAATAATCGAAATCAAGTATTATGATAACCAAATGCATAAAATTCTTTCATCATACCTTGGTAGGAAATGTTTTCATAAGTTTGTATAACATTTAGCAGAAGTCTTACTAATTATGTCATTAATTTCTTTTTCTGTAATTAATTGAACACCAACCGTATTAAAAGAATACGGATTACTATAATACTTATTGTAATAGGTAATTGCCCAAATTATTTTCTGCATTATCTTTTGATTATTAGCATATTTCTTTAACATATCCAATAAACTATTTTTAAATCTCACATAAGACAACCCTGAGCAATAAAGAAAACTATTTAGATAATACTCACCATCAGCATCTTGATAACAATAATGAGGTGTTACTTCTTGTATTTGTTTTTGTATAATAATTCTAGGATAAATTGCAATGTTTTCTTCAATATTTACAGCCTCAACTAATGCTTTTCCATATACAAATTTATTATTGTGATAAAATTCTCCCTCAACGATTGCTCCACGCATTAAGTAACCATATTCTAAGATTTCAATTTGGATATTTCCTACTATATTTAGTAATTTTGTAAGTTTGTTTGTTCTATTTGTATCACTATTGTTAAGTTTAATTGCCAATAAAATATTGTCTGAAAAGAATTTAACAATAATATCCTTATTATCAAAGATATTTGCCGTTTCTGCTTCACAAATGGCATCTTCAAAAAACATATTTAGATGGTTTAAAAAAGTATTATCAGAATCTTTGCAGATTAAATTTTTTCCGCCAAGTATATCCAAATATGCAATACAATACTTTGACTGTTTATAATTTGTTTTAGGTTCACGCATTCCTGCTGTTCTAATTACCATTTACCACCCATTAAGTATCCTGTTTCTTATTATATTAACATGAAGAATATCATAATAATCTTATGATACAATAAAGGCTATGGATACAGATTTTCTTAAAAATTTCCCTAGAGAATGTGACTATGCAATTTCCACTAAAAATATTGAGGGAATTGATGTGTTAATTGAAAAGCTCAAAGAATTAGAGTCTAGATTAGATAGAAATCCTCTATTAACTCAAGTATGGTATTGTATTTCAAACTTATATTCTACGAGAGCAGCTATTTATAATGAAGATGTAAAGCTTTGGAGAAATGAAAAATTCCCTACAAATGCGGTTCAATCTTTGAATTATATAAGAAGAGCTTTCAATGAATATATACAAAATGGCAATAATAATATGTGTTTTGAAATACAAACAAATCTTGCGAACCTCTATCATGGTTTTTGTCGAGATATTGAAGCTAATTACTTCTGGACATTTAATTATGATAATGTGATTTACTCTGATTCTATATTTGTTGCACCTTTTAACAAAGCTAAAACTCTTATGGAACTAAAAGATTATTTGAATGATAAGAAAGAAGCTGGTTATTATGCTTATGAAGCATATAAATTGGTTAAATCGTTAACAGAGAATAAAAATAATATTTTTCATGAAGGTATAAAATCTGAAATCTCTAATTCTGTTTGGGTAAATGCTTTATTAAATTGGGGTAAAAATATTGAAGAAACAGTAATATCCTTTGAAGAAATGGCTAAACAAATTAAATATAAGACCAAAGAAGAAAAACTTTATAGAACTTGGAGTGCAGAAAATAATTTATTTCTTAACCCATTAAATGATATAACAAAAGAATTAATATCTGCTCAAGATACCTTAGAATTTCCTAACTATATCGTAAAAATTGGCGAAGGACCATTTTTAAGTGTAGCCTTTTCAGATATAAAAAATAGATTTTGTAAAGCAAGATATATAGCTTATTGTGGATTATTTAAGCAGTATCCAGAATGGCTTGAAGAAGGTTTATTTTTGACAAGCTGTTTAGATTACAATGATTTTTCTACTAATATAGAAATGGTAAAAACGGCATATAAATTGTGTTTTGGAATTTTAGATAGCATCATTTTACTTCTGAAAAAATATTTTGAGATAGAAAGTAAAAGTAAAACTGAATTTAAACCAACATGGATACAAACGCATTTCCAAAACATTCATAATCCTTTTATAGATGGATTGTTTTGGTTGTCATGTGATTTAACAGATATTTCAAATATTAAAAATTGGCAAATCCCAAACCCAGATGCAAATATCTTGAGAAAATTAAGAAATAATCTTGAACATAATTGGGTAAGAATTGCTGATTACAAAAATTCAATATGGCTTGGAAGTCATGATTATGCTTTTGTGTTATCTAAAGAACAATTAGAAACAGCAACACTAGAAGTTTTTAGATATACAAGAACTGCAATAATGTATTTAATTTTTGCCATTACATATAATGAAAAACAAAAAAAACAAAATCTTCAAGATGAGATTATCCCATCAATGGAAGTACCTTATTATTCTTAAATCTATTCAGATAAGCAAGTTTAATATTCTCTATGCAGAAGTAGTAATTTTATCGGGCAGAATATGGTAACTCAAAATAGGAACTGAATAAAATGAACGGTCATAATCAATTCTTGCGTATTTTTTATTATCAAAAGTATTTAATAAATCTGTTAATTCTTTGGATAGGATATGTAGTTTTATTGCATATCATTAAACATATCACATAACTTTTCTTCTAATCCTTGTTGAAAGATAACAAAACTCTCAATACCATTAAAGTTTCTATTTGGATAATATAATTCTTCATTAAAAACTTTTTCAGTATATATATCAACCACATTGCTAAAGACATATTTTAACTTAGTATCTATATTTTGAATAAAATTCAAAAGTCCGATTTCTTTAAATACATAATAATTTGGTTTTAATGCTTGCAAATTCTCATTTTTGCATAGTTTTTCATATTGTAATTCATTGTACCTAATGATAGATTCAATAGCCGTTTTAAGAATCCTATTCTTATCATTTTCTCCATATATACGAGCAACATATATAATAAATTCAAAGTAAAAACACAATTCATCAAAAGAATTCTTTACCATAGCTTGTAATTCTTCATTGCTTGGCTCATCTTTAATTTCATCTTTATTCCAAGCATGTATTTGAGATATCCAACTTTCAAGTATATCTCGCCATTCTGTCCAGTTTTTTGATTCCTTAGAAATTCTAGTTACTTCTTGCTCTATATCATCTAATATCCTAGTTTCTGACCATCCTTGTTGTTTCAATGCTTCAACATATTTATTAAGAATTATTGAACCCTGTTGTTCATTGAAATAATGAAATCTATTTCTACAAATCCCTTTAATATAAGCTAATTTTTGTTTTATTGGAGGTAAATTCTTATTAACTAATATCCCTCCAATCTTATTCAAAAATTCGTTTGCACTTTCTTGAATGAGCTTATTATCACAATCATATTTCAAATACTTATTTGCAGAAATTGTTATAGCATCAAATATTTCTTCATGTTTATACTTCTTGAATAATTGCAAAATTTTAGTTCTAAATTGTTTTGTTAATGTGTAAGGTTCTATCTTGTCTTCTATGTAGTTTATAAATAAATCTGATTCATATTCATCAAGTTCATCAAGAGATTTTTTCCACTCAAATAACATTTCAAGTTGTTCTCTTTTATCTTGCAACAATTCCATTTGCAAACGTTGTTTTTCTAATGTTTCATTGACTTGTAAAGGAATATCGCGTTTTCCTCGATTGCAATCAATACAGCTTGTAATAAGATTTGTAATATTATTATCACCACCTTTAGCAACGGGTATTATATGGTCAACCTCTAATATTACATCTGGGGCTTTTCTTCCACAATAAGCACATGTAAATTTATCCCTTTTAAATACTTCAAAACGAATTTTTTTACTTAATGGTTGTCTTTTAGATTGATTTGTTTTAGCCATAGAACCATTTTAACATAAAAACTTGCTATCTATTCTTGCGTCATTTTTATAAATTCTCTTATGAAAATCCAAACTGGAGGCATACATGAAAGAATCAACATTTATCAACTTGGGGGCAACTAATCACGGCAAAGGCATTAGAGAAGAAAACGACTATTACGCAACTGAACCGATTGCAGGACATTTATTATTAGAGGTCGAGCCAGAATTAAATAATATCTGGGAATGTGCTTGTGGTGAAGGGCATTTAGCTCGTGTTTTTGATGAAGCAGGAAAGTTAGGCAAAGCAACCGATTTAGTTAATCGTGGTTATGGAACACAAGAAGATTTTTTAATCAACACAAATCCTTATCACTACGGCGATATTATAACAAATCCACCGTATACACATGCTCAAGAATTTGTTGAAAATGCCCTAGCAAGGGTTGATGAAGGTCGCAAGGTTTGTATGTTCTTAAAAGTCCTTTTCCTTGAATCAAAAGCAAGAAGAAAACTTTTTGATAAACAGCCGCCTAAAACTATCTATGTTTCAAGTTCACGTATTAATTGTGCAAAATTTGGTAATTTTGAAAAGTACACAACAAAAGCCATTGCATACGCATGGTATGTGTGGGAAAAGGGCTATAAAGGGAATACCATTGTTAAATGGATAAATTAACCTCTTTTATCTTTGTATAATTCATGCAAGAAATCAAACTTATGATATAAAGTTTCAAAATTACCGTTATTGCAACAAGCGATATCGCCTATGACATAATTTACATCATTACAGCCTAGTAGTATAAATAATTCATTGATGTTTGTATAAATATCCCATAAATCCTTATCTTTAGTGATATTAGTACATATAATCCGATTGTAATGTGATATAGCGTTCCTCAATAATCTTATATCATCTAACTTTTGTGCTATAGTTTTGAGCGTTCTCACATCTTCAATTTTAATATTTGGAAATATTGCTTTTAGTTCCAGTTCATCAAGATTATCCTTATTTTGGTATAACCCTGTTATTTCAAGTAAAGTTATCCAGTAGTTAAGTGTGGGTTTAGATTCAACAAAACCAACAAAACTGCAATTTGTATTTTTAAATCTATATTCACTTGAATCTGATAGTATAGAAATCGCTTTCTTAATCTTTTCCAATTTATTACGAATAGCCTTTTTAGATATCTGGCTGTCGTAACTTTGATATAACGAAATTATTTCTTCACGTACAACTTTATTAATCTTATGGTTAAAGTATTTATTTACAATACCTATATCAAAATCATCAAACCCTAATAAGTTAAAAAATAGTTTATTGTCAAACCAAAAATCTTCACCATGCTTTAACTTTAAATATTCTGATAATTTCCCCTTTATAATATTTTCTAATATTGCAAGATAAGGGTAAATTGCTTTGGATAGCTTAATGTTGTATCTGTATAATTCAACTATACAATCCCAATTATCTTTAATCCTGTTTGGATAAATCTTTTTAAGATGTTCAATAATATCTGGAGTTTTATCAAGAATTTTTACATAAGGTTCAAGACGAGCTTTTTCTGCAAAAGCCTCAATATTTGCGATTCTAGAATCTTTAAGATGTAAATTTTTTAATAAATATTGTATCATTTTACCTTTATAGCACTTGAAATTTAACAACAAATATATTATACTACAAATAGAAAGATACCAGGACAGATTTATTCTGTGCCTGGTATGAACTTTTTAGGGGTGTTTTTTAAGTTGACTACATATTGTAGCCAACTAATTTTTTATGCAGCCAAATCAACATCTTGGTGCATAATATTTCTCGATTATAACAACCGATGTATGGGTGCTAAATTAATTTACTGTTGCTTATCTTTTGACCCTTCTATCGGCTCTTTTTTGATAAATTTTATTTCATATCCAAACAAGTCGGCAATATCCATAAGTTCGGTTAGTTTAAAAGATGACCTTGCTAACTTGTTTAATAAATTTGAAACAGAAGCCGAACGACCATAAGCCTCATTTAACATTTTTGCAAGTTTGTATATAGATGTATTCTGTTCTTGCAAAAAGTCTTTTATAAGCTTTCTAGCTTGTTCTTTTTGTTCTTCCGTTGCGTTGTATATGTCTGTCATGTTATCACCTCATTTTTATTATAACACCATTTTGTAATATATCACGCTTTTGTAAATATTTGTGTCGATACTCGCCTTGACAACTTGCAATTCATGGAATGGTGATACATCATGAAAGAGTGATATATAAACAAAAGGAACAAAGCTTATGAAAAACATCGACATTGCACATGAATTTTTTTATAGTGATTTTAATTCATGTAAAACATTTAACAATGTTAGCTACAATCAAAACCTATTTTACAGCTACTACACGGTAATCGGGGCAGTAGTTCAAAGCAAATTTGGCAATAATATTTTGCTTGTTAGTGAAAATTCCATGAGTTCTACTACAGGGAGGCACATAGGTAATTTAATCAGTTCATGCCCATTTTCTTATTTAAGAGTTCCAATGGAATATGGAAATCATTATTTTTCACTCGAGGCTTGTATTAATAGAATAATAAAGAACCTAGAGGAATATTTAAGTTCAAAATTATCTTTAAAAGCCAATCGAGAAGGATTTATTCAAAGTTACAATCAATTACTATACATCAATGACAATATTCAAAGCATAGACAAATACATACTTGAGCAATACAAATCAACATTTGAACTATTAAGCAATAGTAAAGAGGTTAAAAAGCTCAAAGCAGAATTAAAAGAAAAAGCAAGACAAGAAGAAATTAAAGCAAAACAAGAATTGCAAGAATTACTGGATAATTACGGTTACTTAGATTTAATTCAATTTGTTTATGATAGCGATAATTCAACAATTAAAATTACAGATTATCACAAATCAAAATTAATGCAGAATAGGGTCAAAAAAGCTTTAAATCCTCATAATGATTTGAGTTTTGTATGGATTGAAAACGAAAACACAGTTAAAACATCAAAACACATAAGAATGTCTATGGATATTGTGAAAACAGGCTTAAAACTTTGGAAACACAACAAAGTTGAACACGGTTACAAAGTAGATTGTTACACAGTTATTGAAATTAGAGAAGATTATGTTCAAATCGGTTGCCATAAAATCCCGATTGATAATATTAAGGCATTATATGAAACGATTTATCAAAACAAAACTCAAAAATTTGAGGAACTACAAGTCGCATAGATTAATTGGGGGGGATATTCCCCCTTTACAAAAAAGGAAACAAGACATGGAAAGAAAAATTAAAATACTTATTGATTATTTATACGCATTTCATGAAACACTTACAAAAACAGAATTACAAAGGATTTTAAAGCGGTTGCGTGAATGCGGGGTCAAAACAATAACTTGTTATGACAAGGAATACGAACTAACAAACGATTTTATTAAAACAATAAAGGGGGTTTGTTAATATGGCTAAAAACTTTGCATACATAAGAGTTTCAACACGTGAACAAAAAGAAGATAGACAAATTGACAGCCTAAACGGCTTGAAGGTTGATGAAATCATAGTTGAAAAAGCTTCGGGCAAAAACTTTGTCGGTCGTGAAAAATACCAACAAATGAAAGCACAATTAAGGAATGGCGACCTGTTGATTGTAAAAAGCATAGATAGATTAGGCAGGAATTACAAACAAATATGTAACGAATGGGAAAGCCTTGTAAATATGGGGGTTGATATTCAAGTCCTTGATATGCCGATTTTAAACACTCGAAACAACCAAAACGGATTAACAGGCAGTTTGATTACTGATATTGTTTTAAAGTTGCTTAGTTACGTTGCAGAACGTGAAAGAGATAACATCAAAACAAGGCAGACAGAAGGCATTGCATCGGCAAAATCAAGAGGGGTTAAGTTTGGAAGACCAAAAACTGAATTGCCAAAGGATTTTTTAAGGGCTTATGAACTTTACCAAAATGGATTGATTAAAGTTAAAGATGTTATGTCCATGTGCAATATTGCCAAAAGTACATTTTACAAATACGTAGAGTCTATAAAAGGTTAAGTGTTTTTCGTGTACCAAAATTCTCAAAAATCACCCTCAAAAAAGATTGATTTTACGCAATAAGAATTAGTCCACAAAAAGTGTACTTTTCATAGACAAAAGAAAGAAGGATTAAAAATGATTACATACAATACAGTTAAAGAGATATACAGCCGCAATTTTGGCTCAATGCAGTTATTCAAAAGGAATTACTTTGACAAATTACTATATACAGAAGGCATCATGGATTTCCAAAATACACTCAATGCCTTTTGGGTTATTGATAATGTTATAAGCTACATGCCAAAAGTTATTAACGAATTTCAAGAATCTGAAGATACGTTTTTTGTTGTTGAAATCTGTTTTAACCAAGACAAAAAAGGCTACATGGAAGTCTACCATGAAGGCTACATCGGGAATGATTATCATGAGCATATAACTGTAATCAAACAGGATATGCCCTTCATTGATTTACCAACAACCCCCGATGACGAAATTACCACGTGTAAATTCTATCTTGTTTTAAGTAATTACAAGCCTTTACAGTTTACTTTGATGTTGCCATCAGAATATTAATGATTGAGTTCCTTTTGTTTGTTGAAACCCTACTAGCTTGTAGGGTTTTCCTTTTCCTGTGTGTCTTTAGGCTTGTAAAAGCTACATTCCTGTATATCATGAATTTTAGTTACAGTTCCCCATTTAGCTTTTACTTTAGCTTTGATTAGCATGTGCTTGCCTACATAATCACTTGCAGGAGCATTGCAGTTGTGAAATTCCGAAGCATTCAGAAAAAACACCTTATTATCTTTATCAAGCAAGATAATTTTATTATCATCAATAGTATCAACGGCTCTTAAATCATAACTTCTAATTTTAGTCATTTTATTCTCCTTTTTATTTACAAGGAAAAATTTAATCATTGTTGTTGCTGAAATTACGAAATACACCTTATTGATTATTAAAGTGCATTAAATTAAAATGAACTAATTAGATATCAATTCTCCTACCCATGCCTGTTTTGGTAGTTTTTTGATTGATACTTGTTGTTTCTTTTGAATTGCTTGCAACCTTCTCAACTGGAGGCATTTTGCTCATTGCTATAATATCATTAAGGTTAAGCACCTTGAAATTAGGCTTGTTTTGTATAAAGCTTGCTCCACCTTCTGTTATGCCAGAAGAAGCCACCAAAATTACCTCATCAGCCCCAAAATCGTCTTTACAACCCCACAAAGCTCTAATTGGTTCAGGTGGTACAGGGTTTTGATAATGCTTACATTGCACGATTGCCGTGTAATCACCATTTTTCAAGATTATATCAACCCCACCATCACCAGAGCCTTTGGTAACATGGGCTTTATACCCTTGCGTAATAAAGACTTTTGCAACTTCCTGCTCAAATTGCCAACCGTCTAACCCCCACCACCAACTTGCCTCTTGCCAGTACATTGAATTTTGTTGAATTTGATATTTTGTAAATTGATTGAACTCACCTCTGTTAAACTGTATTCCCCAGTAGGTACAAAATGCAATGATAGAAACAATAAGGGTTATCAAAAACCAATCTGGGTTGATTATGCTTGCATCCTGTAAGTTGTAGCTCAAATAATTAACCCCTGCAAAGATTGCAACAGAAATAATGCACTCTTTCCATAACCCCCTTTTGTTGACTTCAACAAGGAATTTAACAGTAATGGTGATTATAGCTATAATTGCTGCAATCATCTGATAAAAATCTTTGTAATTAGTTTTTGAATGTCTTACCATTTTAAAAATCCAGTCTTCTGCCCTGTGTAGGATTTGCATGGATTGCGTTTATGTTAGTATTATTACTGTTTTTTGAATTATTAAGGTTTAATAATAAGTCCTCTATTACTTTTCGTTCAGCTTCATTGTTCGACAGATGAAGAGCTTTAGTAGCATCAACAATAGCCTCTTCATCTTGAAAGAGAGACATATAACAAAGGCTTCTAATAAAATATGCCTTGCTATCATTAGGTTCTAATTTAATAGCTTTAGACAAATCATCAATAGCACTTGAGTATTGCTTTAGACTAAAATAACAATCACCTCTATAAGCAGCAGCTCTTGCACTATAATAAAGACTGTTGTTGGGGTCTAGTTTAATGGCTTCATTATAATAATGCACAGCCTTTTCAAACTCACCAGCAAGACCCGAATTAGCTCCCGTATAAAAATACTCTTCTGCACTTTTAATATTATCATTATTGTTTGGTTTACAAGAGTCAATGCTCTCTCTGTATTCTTCTGAATTATCAGGGTCTAATTCCATGGCTTTTGCATAATTCTCAATTGCTTTATCAAATTGTCCAAGTTCTTTATAACAATCACCTCTAAAATCATATGCAAAAGTGTAAGTAGGGTTTAACTCAATAGCTTTAGAAAAGTCAATAACAGCTTGCTCATATTGTTTAAGTTGCATATAACAAAAGCCTCTTCTTAGATGTGTCTCATGTACAAGTTCATCTTCAAGGTCTAATTTAATAGCTTTTGTGTAATTCTCAATTGCTTTTTCATATTGATTAAGATTTGCATAACAACGACCTATATCTTTGTATATGAATGTGCTAGTTGGGTCTAATTGAATAAATTTAAAGAAGTCATCAATAGCATCTGTGTACTGCTCAAGTCTTTCATAACACAATCCTCTGCTTGCACGTGTATATGGGTCATTAGGGTCTAATTCAACAGCCTTGGTGTAATAAAATAAGGCTTCCTCATATATTTCATTATCTGATAGTTCTTCTGCTTTCATAAGGTATTCTACTGCTGTCATTTTATATCCTTTCCTTAAAAATCAAGTTTTCTACCCTGTATGGGATTTACATGCATTGCATTCATATTAGTATTGTTGTTCTTTTTTAAATTGATAACAATTGCTACTGCTTTCTCTATTTCTTTTCTTTTAGTTTCATCATTGGATAATTCAAGAGCTTTAGTATAACTAGCAATAGCTTCATCATATTTTCCAAGATATGTATAACAATTGCCTCTATAAGCGTAAGCATTATTATCATTGGAGTCCAATTCAACAGCTTTAGAAAGGTCAATCATTGCTTTTTCATACTGTTTAAGTTTTGTATAACAAAAGCCTCTATTAGTATGTACTACTTCTAAAATCGGGTCTAATTCCAAAGCTTTTGAATAATCGGTAATAGCTTTTTCATATTGTTCAAGTTCTTTATAGCAATTACCTCTAACGCCATATAAAAATTTGTCTTGTGGGTCTAATTCAAGAGCTTTAGTATAATCAACAATAGCGTTTTCATATTGCCAAAGCATATTATAACAATTGCCCCTATAGGCGTAAGCATGCTTACTGTTAGGTTCCAATTCAATAATTTTTGTATAATAAGATACAGCCTCTAAGTAGTTTTCATTTTCACTAAGTTTATTTGCTATGTCATAGTATTCTTTTGTTGTTTTAATGGAATTATTATTATTCGATTTACAAGAATTGATTTTTCTATTACATTCTTTTGAATTGTTAGGGTTTAATTCTATGGCTTTTCTGTAATCATTAATAGCATTTTCACATTCTCTAAGTTCTTTGTAACAATCCCCTCTACCTATATATGCTTGTTCAAGAGTAGGGCTTAACTCAATAGACTTTGAAAAATCATTAATAGCATTTCTATATTGCTTAAGGTCATAGTAACAATAACCCCTGCAAGCATACGTGCTATGACTATAAGGGTCTAACTTTATGGCTTTTGTATAGTCCTCAAATGCTTTTTCATATTGTTTAAGGGCAAGATAACAGTTTCCTCTAATTTTGTATGTATTACTACAATTAGGGTCTAATTCTATAGCCTTTGTTAAATCATTAATTGCTTTTTCATCCTGTCTAAGATAGAAGTAACATTCTCCTCTTTTTGGATATACTAGTTGTGCATTATCAAAACTAACACCTAATTCTATAGCTTTTGTTAAATCATTAATTGCTTTCTCGTATTGTTTAAGGTCACAATAACAAACCCCTCTTGTCATATATACGGCATCATCATTAGGGTCTAATTTCAAAGCTTCCATGCAATAGAATAAAGCTTCTTGAGTTTTATAATCGCTCATTAGGTCAATTGCTTTTATAAGATATTCTTGAGTTGACATCTTTAATTTCCTTTCTCTATTCCTTTAACATTCTTAAAAATCAATATTTCTGCCACCTCTTGACAGTTTTGAGTCTTGCTCATCAGGTATATTCAGCCTGTCATTCTTTGAAGTCGCTGCAACTGCTCTAACATTAGCCCATTTTCTGATGTTTTCAATCTGTTCTGATTGCGTAACTGATAAAGGAACAGTATTTTCAATGGCTTTAAATAAATCTTCTTTATGCAGCTTTCTATCTTCTGAAAAGGCATCAAATACGGCTGATATAATTGCTTGTTCAATTTCAGCACCTACAAAGCCTTCTGTTTTTTCAACAAGCTCATTTATCAACATATCAGTTATAGAAAAGCTTTCTGATATACTTCCTTTGAGCATTTTGTTAAGGTGCAATCTAAAAATAACTTCTCTTTCTTTTGTTGTAGGGATATCAACAAAGAATATCTCATCAAACCTACCTTTACGCATAAATTCAGGAGGCAACATGCTGATATTATTAGCTGTTGCAACTACAAATACAGGTTTAGTCTTTTCCTGCATCCAAGTTAAAAATGTTCCAAATACTCTTTTTCCTATAGATGAGCCACTATCAGTATCAAATCCCTTTTCAATCTCATCAATCCATAAAATTGAAGGTGCAACAGCTTCAGCAGTTTTAATAACTTTTCTGATGTTTTCTTCACTACCACCGACCCATTTATCAAATATTTTTCCTGCATCAAGTCTTAGTAATGGTAGTTTCCAAAGGCTACTCATTGCTTTAGCTGTTAAAGATTTACCACACCCAGGGACACCAGTTATTAAAACACCTTTAGGAGCTGGCAAGTTATAATCGTTTTGTGCTTTATCAAGCCATGAATTGTTACGCTTAATTAACCAATGTTTAAGGTTTTGCAAGCCACCTACATCATTCATGCTTAAATCAGTTTTAATGAACTCTAAAATACCAGTTTTCTTAATAACTTGGCATTTTTCATCCATAATAACATCAAGCTCATTTATAGTAAGTTGTTTCCTTTCAACTATTGCACGTGCAAAAGCATTTTCAGCTTCCTGCAAGGTTAAACCTTGAGCAGTTTTAGCAAATATACTTTTTTCGTCATCCGTAAGTGTGCAAGTATCACCTAAATTTGTTTCAATAATTGAGTTTAAAAGCTCTTTTATCTCATCAACACTCGGTAAATCAAAATCAACCACTGTAACATCTTTTTGTAAGTCTAAAGGTAATTTTAATTCAGGTGCAATCAGGATAACATTTTTCTTAAATTCAGAAACTTTAAGAATATTTGCTGTATCTCTCAAAGTTCGTTTAGTATTAGGATATTCAATATGCTCATGTATATCTTTCATTATTAATACTGCATCTTCTTCGATTTCAGAATTAAAGTAATTTAGGGCTTCGTCAATAACTCGGCAACCATTTATTGGACTATTTGTGTCCATGTTATAAAGCCCTGTTGTCATACTCCAAGTATAAATAATCCTATCTGTTTTTATAGATTCGATATCATGGCATATTTTATTTATTGTATCTACAACACGGTTTTCTTCCCAAGACTCTATATATATGATAGGGAATTTAGCCTTTAATAAGTTAGCTATATGCTGTTCAGTTCTTTGAGTGCCTTCCATCTTCGCCATTCCTTTATTTTTTACATCATATTATCTATTTTGATGAAAAATAATGAAAAAGAGGATTAGACAAGACTTTTACTAATCCTCTTTTATTCTTTAAACTTAGTTTATACAACATATCCAGAAAAAATGTTTATGCTATAATTTAAGGGTAAGAGTTATACATTCATATAGATATTCTGTTGCATTTTATTATGGTGCAAATCCTCATGGCACTTGCATTTTGGATTAAAGCACTTTCCTTTTTCATCAAGGTTTAGAATGTCATTTGTTACATAAGAAACTTTCATTCGGTATTTTTTAGCAATCCTCTTAACTCTTTCGTAATATTTCATTTGTTCTTGATTTTCAAGGATTAAAACAACCATAGGCTTTTTCCCTGTCATAATCCCATAATGCAAGGCTTGACCTATGCTTTCGTGCCACTTGTTAGCAAAATCAAATTCTACTGCATGAGTTTTGGTTAGGCAATCCACCCTTGTTTTATCTTTATTCTCGTACTCCATAATCCCACCACAAGCATCGCACCAAGCTTTTTGATAGCTTTCTTCATTATGCTCATGATAAACATAGCTGTATCCGTTAGCCGTTGTCCTAACATCAAAAGGATAGGCAAAAACAGCACAAGGGATTAACAATAATGAAATAATAAAAACGGTCATTTTCTTTAAATCCATACTACAAGCCTTTCTTAACAGTTATGCACCACAATATTTATTTTGGTGTATAAGTTTGCTAACTATTGCAAATACTGATTTTTAGTTTTGCAAATAGTAGCAATTCTTGCTTTTTATGCACCGTATGGAAAAATTAAATTTATGCTATAATCAAGTAACTATAATTTATACAACTGTATAAATAGTCTGTTGTATTGTGATACGGTGCATTACAGCTATAATTTACAATTCAAAGTTTATATATGACTCATCTAATTCCTCTTGAGCGATACCGATATAACGCATTGTAATTGACGGTGAACTATGGTTAAAAATCTTCTGCAACAAAGCAACATCGTTATTTTGTTTGTAGTGATGATAACCGAAAGACTTTCTCATAGTATGGGTTCCCACATTTACAGATATTCCCAAATCTCGACAAACATCATTAATAAATCGGTACACTTGCGAACGGTCAAGCCTTTTGTGCTTTTTGCCAACAAACAATGGTTCATCTTCCGTTATGGAGTATGTTTTTTCACGCACAACTAAATATTCTTTAATCAATGTTTTTAATTTGTTATTAAGTGGAAATCTCTTATACTTCTTTGTTTTCTTTTCTATAACTTCAACATACTGCTTATTTTTAACATCTTCAACATTTAACCCTAGAATATCAGATATTCTTAAACCAGTATTTGTTCCAAATACCCAAATCAACTGGTTTCTTAGGCTGTGCTTTGCTAAATACTTTTCAATCGCTTCAATGTCTTTTTTGCCCTTAATCGGTTCTACTAAATTTTTCATTTCTAAAATCCTCTTTCTGCACGCTATAACTGATACGTTGCATTTAAAAATGTAATCAACAAAAGGCTTTTTCTCTATAAGATTAAATAATTTTTCGTACAGAAACGAAAAATAATCAGGAACAAAAGAGAGGGCAGGCAAAAATTCAAATATAGCCCAATCGCACAAGGCAAAGGAAAACAAGGTGAAATAAATCCCAATCAACACTTAAAAACTTATTGCGAACCACTTGTAAATACAGCAAATACAGGCTTATAGCAAAATTACAAGCAAATTTAATACTAATAACCCTTCCAAAAAGCTCATCTTTACTGCATTTTGCCATGTATGGGCATCACAAATTAGTAAAAATTGAAGATATATGCAAGCTTTAGGTTATAAAGCACGAAAACATTAAATCTAAGCGTGCTAGAAAGCCATTTAAGAGGGGGTTAATATTCTATACATACCAAACCAACCCCCAAAGTTTGCTTTGTTTCTAAAACATACTAAAGATAAGGGTTTCAACTGTCATCCCAAATAGGAACATCATAAATCAGTAAGATGTCCTTTAACGTCCTAGAGTTGCATGGATTGCAATCACGTATTCTTTGTTCTTCTTCTGTACTCTCTGGTTTGTCATCAGAAGAAAACAAAGTATTATACAACTCTGTGTATAAATCTGAATCAGGCATTATCTTTCTTATGATTGAATTAATCTCTGAAATCTGATTTGCTAAGCCTAATTCATTTGCAACAGCCGTATAATGACAAGTCAAACCACTCTCATGATATAGCTTGCAAGCAAGTTGTCTGACTTTTGAAAGTTCTGCTGTTGCTGTTTGAAGCTTTGTATTTGTACTAAAAACGTACTTTTGCAATGTAGTATTAAATACTTTATCAAGAGTGCTGTAAAAGTTTTTATTCTTTAAAGCATTTAATATAATAGAAAGTGAAAGGCAATCAGCACTTGGATTAAGCTCTTTAATAATTGGCTTTATCTTTGCTGTTTCGTGGTATTCGATTTCAATTCTCAGAATGTTTAAATGTTCAAGATTAAGTATTTTCTTTTTAGGTATGTAAGCGTTTCCTACAAGCTCAATTTCTTTCAGTGTTAAAGGTTTATATAATTGGCATTTGTAATGTCCATGTTCTTTATAAAATTGTTGCACCTTGTTATAGAATTTGATTAAAAACTTGCAGCTTTCTTGAGAATCAACCGAATAATTATGATGAAGATATAAACTAGGCTCGCTATTTGATGATTTCAATTCCACATCGAAATTACTGTATGGAATTTCTGATAGCATTGAAATGTACTCTTTAACAGGCTTTTGTAAAATAATATCTTTTGTAAGGTGAATTAATGTGCTTTTTAATTCGTCTTGCACTTGTGAATTGTGAAGGGTAATATCATCTAAGGCGTTTAAAAGCTCTTTTTCCGATGGCATTTGTAAATTGTGAATTTTAGTTGTGGTTTTCGGTCTTATTATTTTGGTAGGTGTTATATTGTGCTGAATAAAGCCAGATTGACAACTGGTAGTACAGTCAGGGAAATAATACTCCAACCAATCTTTTATTTCTGTTCTTTGTTCATAAGCAACATCTTTCTTTTTATATAAAAGTTTGAGCTTATCTATCTTCAAATCGTTAAACATCATATCCCCACACGATATTTATCATATATTGCTTTAAGACAACTTGAAGGCTCAATTTGTGTTTCTTGAACTGCTTTTATCATTTTCCTTATATCAGCTTTTTGTTTATCTGCAATACATTTTAGCTTTTTATTAATAGTCTTTGAATCAAGTTTTGCAAGCATTGTAGCTATTATGATATAGTCAATGCCGTATCTTTTAAGTTTAAATTTATCAAGCAATACTTTTGCTTGAACAGATAAAAAATCTGTAGTAATTTTCTTTGTCTTAAAGTTAGTACTATTAAGCATATATACAAGGGCTTTACCTGCTATCTGCATTTTTAAAAGCTCATTTACAGGCAAGCTATAAAGGTCTTTATCCACAGCCTTTCCCAAGATATCATTAAGAATAGCCAACCCTATGAAATCAAATCTAAGGGTTAAAATATTACTGGTTCCAGAAACATGCATTTTTACATTCCTATCACCGTTATTATCTCTTACAAAGTCGTTACTGCCATTGTTTCCAAATGGGCTTGTAAGCGTAGTATAAGTAAAAGTCATACTATATTGAGTACTGTTTTTTGATATATGAAGATTAGGGGTTTTTGAAGACAGTTGCAACAGCTCATAAAGTACGCTTATTGCACTTGTTTTACCCAAATTATATTGACAAGTCATTGTAAGCCCGACTACAACAGGGTTAAGAGTTGCTAAACACAGCCAAAGAAATTTTTTAACCTTAACTATATAAGGTTTAAGTATTTTATACAAGTTTGATATAAAGAACAGGAATGTAAAGGCAACAAAGTATGCACAGCCTTCATTATGTTCTTTTGTGTGATTAGTGTACTTTGCGTATGGAATTAAATAAAACTTTGCAAGAATACTGTTATAACCAACTTTAGTATCCTCTAAATGTGCGTATTCAGAAGGCTGTTTAGGCTTATAACTAAAACAAAGGTGCATTTTTCCATTTACTCTATCGTTTTCAAACCAGTCTTTAGCTTGTTTCATATAGTTTAATAGAGAAGAATAGAAATCGTAATATTGACCCCAGTCATTAGCTACAGTAATTTCCCTATCTAAACCCTTTGCTAAACTGTTTACAATACTTGTATCATCTAAGCATTTTGATATTTCATAAGGAACTACAAATTGACTTAATAATTTCTTATCATTCACAGAATAAATGAAATCATTAATTTCCCTATGACATTCTATGATTGCTTCTTCATCAAAATCATGAAGTAATGTATCAGCTATCTCATAAAGGTATTTCTTACCTATTGATAATGAAAAGATATTCAAACATGAATTATGGTACTCAAATGTTTTCATCTTTCTTTAACTCCTCTGTCTGACCACTATTATCTATGTTTATTAATATCCTCATTAACCTATCCCTAAGTGCTTCTCTTGTTAAAGCACTTAGGTTATAAATATCTTTTTCTTTAATACTTGCAATGAGGTTTGTTAATCCTTCATCAAGCCTTACAGTAATTCTTTGAATCATACCTTTCCTCTTGGTTTTAGTTTTCTTTTAGAGCCAGTTCAATACTGCAATCTTCTGTTGCTTCTACCTGACTAATTAAATGTGGCATTGAATAAGAAAGAGCTTCGTTAATTATTTCCGATTGAGTTGCTTTCAACTTTAAAGCACACCACCACAACCTTATTAATAGGATTTTAGATATTCTTAAAAATATCGGTCGTGTTTTATCAAGATTCAGCTTATCTAAGCTGCCTTTTTCTACAGCCCCTGAATATTCGTTAAGATAAGTTCTTATTGAGTCTTCAACAAATTTTTCCAACTCTATGTACCCATCTTCTTCATATTCTTTCAGGGTTTTAAAAGCAAAGTCAGAAAGATGAAACAACACTCTTTGCGTGGTTAAATCTTTGAAAATTAAATTAATCAAGTTCATTTGTTTTGCCTCCAGTTCGTTTTTCTACAACAATTTTGCTCATATTTTTAAGCTTGTAATCTACCTTAATATTTGGATAATAGCCCTTAGTATATTGACCCACACGAGCATCAAAAGATATGACATCACCTTTATTAAGCTTTAGTTGGTCAAACTGCTTGCCAACTTTAAACCATAAATGGTCGGTTATTATCCTGCCTTTTTCAACATCTATAATGTTTTTAAACATTATTGTTTCTTCTAGGGTTTGGTAATAGCCAAAATTATTTGATTTTTCTCCAAAACGTCCTACAGTTGCTCTGTATCTTCTACGGCTATCTGTACCATTCTTTTTGAGTTGCTTACGCATATTAATCTCCTTTTTATGTACTTTTTATAATTTAATCTTTGTGTCTGACAAATAAGATTTGTACGACTTAATATTTTAAGAAGCAAAAAGCATGCAAGATAAACCACCCTTAGTCCTTGCATGCTTTGCTCCCCCTCAATGATAACTAATATTCCCAACCATTTCGCATTATTTTATCAGCGTATCTGGCAAATAATTGCGTTATAGTTGCTGAACTTTCACTTTCAAGTTCTTTTTCAGCATTGTAACTTAGAGGAATTTTAATCTTGTAAGAGTTGCCATTTTTGACAAATTCAATGGGATGGCTTCCTCTGGGTAAATCCCTAATACCTTCTTCTTCATCAAGTCCTAAAAGTTCTTTGATAAAGCCTCCTGCTACATAAGCAAGATTTGGAATATTCCCTTCTTTATAGGATTCTTCTAATTTTTGGGCTAATTTGCCCTGTAATTCGACCGTAATAGTCATATGGTCTTTAGGAGAAATTGACTTTGTCATCTCTTGTTTCCTTTCATTTTTTCTGCAACAGACCATGAATGTTGCTGTTTTTAATACTAATACTCATCTAGTTTATTAATGGCTTCTGAAATATAGTCCTTTGTTGAATGAATATATCCCATAGTTGTCTTAATATCTGCATGGTCGAGTATTTTTTGAATTGTTTTAATATCCACACCTAGTTCATATAGCCTTGAAGCTGTTGTATGTCTTAGTTTATGAAAGCTAATATGGTCTATACCACTACGTTCCACGGCACGTGCAAAAGACTTTTTTACTTCCGTATAGCGTGTCTTTGTTGCAGGCGAAGTAAAGACATATTCACTTAATTTTGGAATACTTTTGAGTTCTAATTTCAGGGTTTTGGTCATAGTTATTTTTCTACGTTTATTATTCTTTGTATTTAGGGCAATTAAATACCCTTTATCAAAGAACACATCACCCCATTTTAAGCTTATAAGCTCGTTCTGCCTCATGCCTGTGTGGATTGCAGTTATGATAATTGCTTTCATCATTGGGTTACATACAGCCAATAGCTTTGCTTCTTCCTCTTTAGTAAGAAATCTTTCGGGGGGATTTTCTATTCTTAACTTTTCAAGGTCAGCACAAGGATTTGTACTAATCTTTTTGTTTTGAAGTGCTAAAGAGAAAATGCGTTTGATAACGTCCATTTCACGATTTATACTTGAATTCTTTACAAATCCAAGCCTTGTATTAATATACTTTTCAAAATCGGAAACAGTTATATCATTTGCATTTTTATCACCTGTAAGCTTATAAAAAGTATCTACAACATAATCAAATTCATCAGGTCTTGCATAATGTGCCAAAGTGTACTCCTTGTGGTCTTTAATTAAATCACTTAGAAAGTAACTCTTTTTTTGAGTTATGTCATAGCCGTTTTTTATCAACTCTGATTTATGAACAATTTCAAGTTGAGCAACTTCTTCCTTGCCTAACCCCTTAAAAGTTCTGCAATAGCGTTTGCCTTTATGCATGAAATTGTAGCCGTAGTAACCCTTTTCGTGTTTAAATACACTCATCAGTTACCACCTTTCGGGTTTTATTCAGTTGTTAAGGTACAATTTGCGTTGCATATTTATGCAACTACTTTTTTTGAAAAAACAAATTCCATTAGAGCCTCTTCATCAAACAGGTATTTTCTTCCGACTCTTCCACAAACATTTGCAGGATAATTTCCTTTTTGTGCTTGCTTCTGGAGTGTTCTGACATCTGTTCTCAAAAGTTTTGCGGCTTCACTTGCTGTAAGAATTTTCATAGTTTTCACTCCTTGTTATACTCTTGAATGAAGATTTCATTCAAGAGCATATTACACCACTTTAAATCTCGTGTCAACCTTTGAACGAAAATTTCACTGAAATATTGTTACATATATTAACATTTGAGTGAAATTTTTGCTAAAATGAATAAACTGCTGTATATTTAATAAAGGAGGCATATATGAGAAAATTCAACGATGAAAGCAAATTAGAAAATAACCCTAAAATAAAAGAAATGCAAAATGACGTTAAGGATATAATTAAAAATTTTGGAAATTTGGTTAAACAAGCTAGAAATGAGCAAAATCTTAGAATTCAAGATGTTTCACAAAGAAGTGGTGTAAGTTCTGGTGCTATATCAGACTTGGAGAATGGAAAAGAAAAAATTCCCAACTTGTACACTTTGGTTGCGTTAGCCAAGACATTAAATATTTCTAATCACGATTTCATTAGAACAATCTTTGGTGAAATCGTGCAAGAAGACCCAAGTATTAAAAAACCTTGTGATATGCTTGTAGATGCACTTAGAGCCTATGGTGCTCCGAATGACTTAGCTGCTAATATTTTAGTTAGTATAGACCTTGCACTAGGAAAAAATCCTACTGAATCTTTAATTAAAAGGAAAATTTTTGAGTAAATAAGCGTACTTGAACGAAATAAAAAGGTATTACATAATAATTACATAATTGCAATAAAAAAGGCTTTTAGAGATTTCTCTAAAAGCCTTTTGTTTAAATGGTCGGGATGACACGATTCGAACGTGCGACCCCCTCGTCCCAAGCGAGGTGCGCTACCAAACTGCGCTACATCCCGGTCTTGATTTTTCTTATTGTAGCGCACCTTCGGTGCTACCTCTCCTCGAACGATACTTAATCGTTCTCGTCGGCAGAGTCAAACTGCGCTACATCCCGATTGATTGTCAACACACTATCCAATACTTTGTATCAGCTAATGCATGATAATTTTACTTTAAACAAAAATATAAATCAAGCTTTTAATTTTTGGTGTATAATATCAATGCAATGACAAACCTATTACAAATTAAAACATCTGCATCTGTTCTGGTAAAGACACTAAGTTCTCTTGGTGTCGACAGTATTTTCGGATACCCTGGAGCCTCTGTTTTAAGTATTTATAATGAACTTTCTAAAGCCGATACGATTAAACATTATCTTGTCAGGCACGAACAGGCTGCCGTACATGCTGCAGAAGGCTATGCCCGCGCCAGCGGAAAAACAGGAGTTGTCCTTGTAACCTCAGGCCCGGGATTTACAAATACAATCACCGGAATTGCAAATGCATATGCTGATTCAACTCCGCTTGTTATTCTTGCAGGTGATGTTGCAGGGGCTGATAAAAAAGGTAAAATTTTTCAATCAGTAGATATTCAGGCAATTGCAGGTTCCTGCTGCAAAAAAACATTCAAACTTAATCCTCAGGATGATATTGCACAAATTATACAAGAGGCATTCAAAGAAGCTTCTACAGGAGTAAAAGGCCCTGTCGTTGTAATACTGCCAAGAAATATTCTTGAAGATGAATACAGAAATGAAAACAGAGCTTCAATTCCGGCAGCAAAAATATCTAAAAAAGATTTCTCTGTAGAATTAAAGGAATTTACAAACCTTCTTAATGCTTCTAAAAGACCGCTTATACTAATCGGCGGAGGCTGTATTGACGCTTCTGCAGAAATTGAACAATTTGTTTCGGTTTTACAAATACCTGTTGTTTCAACTCTAATGGGTATTGGAATTTATCCATCAGAAAATAATTTGTACCTTGGTATGATTGGATTAAATGGAGTTGAGCCTGCAAATGAAGCACTTAAACAATGCGATTTATTAATTGCACTCGGTACCGCCTTCTCTGACCGCTCAACATGCAAGAATAATGATTTCACTAAAAATCGCAAAGTAGTTTCTATTAATATCTGCCGGAATTCAGGAATGTCAGAACTAAATATTACAGCAGATGTAAAATGTTTTATCGAACAATGTCTTGAGAATAAAAAATTGTTTGTGCCTCAAGAAAAATGGCGCATGGAAGTCGATGTGCTAAAAGAAAACATTATACCATTAGAAAAAAAATCAAATTTTCTCCAATCTTCATACGTACTGGAAACTCTTTCAGAATATACCCGTTACTATGAACCGGTTGTTGTTACCGATGTCGGACAGCATCAAATGCTTACTGCCGAGTTTTTTAATTTCAATAAGCCCAGAAAATTTATAACCTCCGGAGGGCTCGGGACAATGGGTTTCGGTCTGCCTGCGGCAATAGGAGCTTATCTGGCAAAGCCTGAAAACCTCGTTTTAAATATTACAGGCGACGGCTCATTCCAGATGAATCTGCAAGAACTTGCTACCTGTAGAGAACACCATATTCCTGTAAAAATAATTATTATGAATAACAGCTATCTCGGTATGGTCCGGCAGATGCAGGAGAAATTTTATAATAACTGCTACCAAGTTGAAATGACAAATCCTGATTTCACAAAAATTGCAGAAGCTTATGACCTGTTTGCAGTCCGCGTAAGAACAAAAGAAGAATTAATTCCAGCACTGGAAAAAGCAATAAGACATCAAGGTACTGCAATAGTCGACATAGTGATTGACTCTTTTGAAAACATATAAAGAAACACCGCTGCATTGAGCGGTGTCTTATTTTCCTAAATTTTCCCTTTTCCTTTTTCCGGGGGTAAATACAAACCAAATGTATTTTGTAACTACCCGTTCGCTTCTTCTAATCCAATAGAGCTTCTAAAATTGCTGCATTTTTTCCAGCCATAGTATTAGCCTTTACCCTGCTTTTATACATGTAACTTCTAAGCGCTTCTCTGATTAACTCAGAACGTGTTCTATTTTCACCTTCTGCTACTTGATCGATTCTGTCTAAAAATTCTTCGGGCATTGAAATTAGTACTCTTGCCATATATTTCTCCTTTACTATGTAATGCTATCTGATATCCTGGATATATATATAAAGTCAAGAAGAGAAAAAAAATTGCTATTTTTAGAAGAAATATTAAGTTTTGTAAACATTACAATAATTGCAATGCTATAGATGGAGTTTGATTTGCTGTAGCCAGAAGGGTTGCGCTTGCCTGCTGTAAAATTTGGTTTCTGATATACGCACTTGATTCTTCTGCAATGTCTGCATCTCTTAAAGTAGAACGTGAAGACAGAAGGTTTTCATATTGAACAGAAATCTCCTCCAAAGCACTCTCAAGTCTGTTCTGGGTTGAACCGAATTCTGTTTGCTTGGCAGAAACAGTGCGTATCATTTCATCAATTCTTGCAAGGTTATCCTTATCCTCAATTTTTCGCAGAGAATTTAATCCGTTCATCGAAAAGGCTATACTGCAGCTTACACGGGAGGATTCAGAACTTGATGTCCCTACCTGAAAATATAATTCCGCGTAATCTTTATCATCTTCTACCGGAGGTTTTAAATCATCCGCCGTAAAAGGTACCCCACCATTATAGCTCTGGCAGTTAGTTACAGTGCCGCCCTGTCCAAAAGCAGCTATGCCAGAAGTATCAAAACTGTTAAGATAAAAAGAATTTACAGCTGTTAAAGAACTTCCGCCGGCACAAAAAGCTCCTGCTGTGCCGGAAGTTCCCCCGGTTATATTTGATAACGCATAGCAGTTTTCAAAGGTAGTACCTGAGGCATATCCTACTAGACTTCCTGTATAAACATTTGCTCTGGTAACTGTTCCGGTCGAATAACAATTTTTCATTAATTGACCATTCATGTGACTTACAAGACCTGCACCAAAACCTCTGGCTTCTGCATAAACATCACCTGTTGCAAAACAATTTTCTATAGAACCTTGAACCGTAGAAACCAGCCCTGATGCATCTCCAAACGATGGCTGCCTGGCCCACCTGTCAATACTTGCATCGGCAGTAGAGTATGAATTTGAAATAGTCTCCACAACTCCGACTAATCCAGCTGCAATATCATATCCGTATATGCTGCCTTTTGAATAGCAGTATTCAACATTATTAACACTTTGAGCCATTAAACCAGGTGACCATCCTGCATTGTTTTTCTCTAAACTTTCTACATCACCTGTAACATAACAGTTATAAATGGAATTTGCCACATTAATAAGTCCTGTTGCGTTTTTTGCAGAAACATTGATATTCTCAAGTCCTAAGTTCTTTATTTTGGCACTAAAATTACCCCAGAATAAAGCTCCTTCACCATTCGGATTATTAATATAAAGATTTGAAACTATATAGCCGTTACCATCAAAAGTACCCTGAAACGCATTGGTTTTATTTCCTATCGGTGTCCAGCCCGCACCTGATGAATAAGCAGATAAATCAATATCATTAGCCAGCACAAATTCCGTATTTTTACCAATTAAACCTGCATTGGTCATTTTTGCAAGTTTTGCAAGTTCATCTGCTGAAGAAATTGAATAAGTTCCGCTTGTAAGAGGGGCCGCTTCATCAACATCCGCAAGTGCTGTCATTGCTGAAACATCCCTCGGTGAAACTTTAACAATCAAATCTGCAGTTCCCTGATTCTTTTCTGTTCCTACAAAAAGCTTAATGCCGTTATACTCTGTAGTATTGTACAAACGCTCAATCTCATCTACTATTGCATCTGCTTCCTGTCGGATAGCTTTGATTGAGTCCGGCCCGTAAGTTCCGTTATTTGCCTGCTCCTGTAAAGCTCTAAGACGTGAAAGCTTATCCGACATCTGGTCTAAAGCTCCTGATGCAGTATTAACTAAATCTAAGCCCATACTCGCATTTTCTTCTGCTACCTCATAAGCGCTAATTTTTGTGGACATACTTGTTGATATAGAAAAATTTGCAGCATTATCGCGGGCATTATTTATTCTAAAGCCCGTAGTCATACGCTCTATTGCAGTATTTAATCCTTTTGTTGCCGATTTTAAACTTGATTGCACTATTAAGCTTGAAAGGTTAGTATTAATATTCAATACACCATCCCTCCAAATTTAAAATTTTTAGGGCATATTACCCCCCCCCCCTATGCCTACAACACAGGTACTAAGCGGGTTTCCGGCATTTGCACAAAAAACTCTTCTTATTTTTTAACAGCATATCCATTAACTAATATATTCCACATTTAAAATTTTTGTAACAAATAATAGATACTTTGTTACAAAAATTTACAGCTGAAGGGGCCTGACAATAATAATTGTCAGGCCCCTTTCAATCTTATATCTAACTTTTTTAGTAAAGAATAGTTAGAACTTCATCTGGATTTAGGCTTGAATCGTTTGTTGTATTAGGTACAAAAATGTACTTAGCTTCGTCAACAAATTCATAGCCAACACCGAATACTCCGCTTGCAGTTAACTTACATATATTGTAAACACCTTTACCAACAGTAATAAAGCTGCTTCCAACGCTCTTAAGTCCTTTTAGCGGGTGTAAAGAAGCTGTATCTGCAAAAGCATCAGACCAGTTATCGCCGTATTCTTCAACTCCGTTTGCAACAACTTCTACAGCTGAAGAAGCTGTTCTTCCAGCAACACCGGCAACTCTGCCAACCATTGAGAAAGGAGCTGCGAGAACTCTAGAAACCACGTTAGGGTTTTTTGAAACATCAACTGATGCACAAGACATTTGTTTAGGGAATTCTGCACAGTTGTCCCCATTTGAAATTGATTTGAATTCAATTTCTACATAGCCAGGGTTCTTAACACCAGGTCTTGATACTGATGATACAATACCTTTTACAGTAGAACCTGCAGGGTAGCATACGCCGCCGATTGTTGCATCTTCAACTGTTTTAGCTGTAAATGTATCGCCTGTGTTTGATGTTCTTGCGCTGATTCTTTCGCTCAATTTTATCTTAAGCTGTATTGTTTCATGTTTTGTTGCACAGTTAGTAACACCGTTAGACGTATCAATATTAAATCCTGCTTTCATTGCGCCAAGCATAAAAGCAACCTGTTCTTTTGATAAGTATTCGTCATTAACAACTTTATCTTTGTCAGGTAATTTATTCAAAATACCGGAAGCAATAACTTCGTTAGCAGCGCCGTTTGCCCATGCCGGAACAAATTTTACAGCCTGTCCTTCAAATACCGGCGCAGCTTTCTTATCAGCTGATACATCCATCATTTTAGCGAAAGTAGCAAAAACTTCTGCTTTTGTAATAGGTTGATCCGGTTTGAAAGTAGAGTCAGGATATCCAATCATAACATCTGCGCCAAGAGCTCTGTCAATTTGTTCTTTTGCCCAGTAGTCAGCTGCTACATCAGAATATTTATTAGCATTTGCCGCTTTTAAATTCAAACCGTCAGCAATAATAAATGCTAATTCAGACCGCAATACAGGCATTTTAGGGTTAAATAAACCTGCTCTTTTAGCATCCATTTTGCCTTTCATGTCGTTAAGCATTTGCTTAGCACAACGCGCAATTACAACATTCTGCTTACCTTCCATGGTTTTTGCAGTGCATGGCTTGTATACCTTGCCGCCAATAATTACATTACTGTCAGTATTAACCATTGTATGACCCTGGGTTCCGAATAGTGTCGGATGAGCATAAGCCTGTATGTCAGCAGGCTCGCCGGCCATTGCAGCACATGATGTTACACAAACAACACCAAGTGTTGCCATAATTTGTTTAGATAGTTTCATACTTCTCCTTTCTCTTTTTCACTTTTTATGTTGACATAAAAGTGAAGTTTAGTAATTAAACCATTTAGTGTATATTATTTTTTCTTTTGTAATAAATATGCTTGAGGATAGCAGTAATCTTCACGGAAACCTATTCTTCTATACATTTTTAATGCTTTATAATTATTAGTTTCAGTTGTAACATTTATTTCGCTGAAAACGCGTTTTCCCAGCTTTGTCCAGTCAACAATGGTTTTTATTGCCCTGTTAAGCAGATGTTCGGAGAAGCCATGACCTCTGTGTTCTTTTTCTATAGCTACAAGAGGAATATTTGCAATCTTTCCTCCGGTAACATTTGCAAATGCAAAACCTACAGGTGCATCTTTATAAAGCAGAACTGATGTTACATCCGGCAGAAATTCACCATAAACATTCTCAACAACTTTGTTTATAATATCTGTTGTTCCTTCCATTGATAAAAATCTTGTATCATAAATTGCGTCCTGCGTATCTTTAAAAGACTCGTGAATTATTCTTACAGCATCATCCCTGTATGAATCATCATAGCTTACTATTTTGTAATCATCCGGCTTATCTGAAAGTTTCATATTTTCGAGAATTCTTTCAGAAGAAGCATTTCCCATAATAAATCTCAAAACTGCAAGCCCGATATATTTAAATCCAAATCTTGCAATATCAGCAGTGAAAACAGATTGATGCCCTATCATGGGATAAGAAACAACCTTGTTCTGGCGTTCTGTTTCAGTAAACTCCAGAAATTTCTCAACAAGGAGCTTAACTTTTGTAATTTCATCTTCTGTTCCAAGGCAGTGTATTAAATTAAGCTCAACAGCCTCGGATATTGAAGTCGTATAAACAAGAAACGCTGTTGGAATATCATTTTCTTTAAGCACAATGCACTGCATATAATTTTTTTCTACAGCATCAATAAATTCCTCATATGGCAGAGGTTCGAGCTCAAATTTATATTCATTTACAGCCTTAGCTTTAAAATCATTGTACACACCTGCAAAGATTTTAGAGATATTTCCGTTTAACAATTCTACTTCGTATGCTGTTTCTGCCATAAAATTTCCTTTACATTAGATGATGCATTTTTTCGCGTTTAGTATTTATATAACGCTCATTGTATTTATTTACTTCTGATTTAAGATTAATATTTTCGTGTATTGTAAGTCCGTATCCTTTAAGGCCTATTATTTTCTTAGGGTTATTTGTAATAAGGTTAAAATTATTGAACCCTAAATCAAGAATAATCTGCGCACCGACGCCGTAATTTCTTAAGTCCGGCGCAAATCCCAGCGACACATTAGCTTCTACAGTATCTTGCCCCTGTTCCTGAAGCTTGTATGTTTTAAGCTTATTGATAAGCCCTATTCCACGCCCTTCATGATCTCTGATATAAACAAGAGCTCCTTTGCCATATTCTTCAATCATTTTGAGTGCAGTATGAAGCTGCCAGTTACAGTCGCATTTAAGGCTGTGGAAAATATCGCCTGTCAGACATTCGCTGTGCACTCTTACAAGCGGAACTCTGTCAGAGCCGTCATCTTTAACCAGTGCAACATGCTCGCACCCTGTAATAGTGTCTGTATAACCGATTATATTAAAATCGCCGAACTGTGTAGGGAGAAATACTTCAACCTCTCTTTTCACAAAAGTTTCACGTTTAAGCCTGTACGCTATTAAATCAGAAACCGTGATAAATTTTATATTATGTTTTTCTGCAAACTCATGCAAGTCATCTCTGCGCGCCATTTCGCCGTTATCTTTCATAATTTCGCACATAATACCGGCTTCTCTGTGCCCGCACATACGCGCTAAATCAACAACAGCCTCCGTATGTCCGCAGCGTTTAAGCACCCCGCCTTTTCTTGCAACACACGGAAACAAATGCCCCGGTCTGCGTAAATCAGAAGGCTGTGCGTCAGGTGCAATCGCAACTTCAATAGTTTTAGCCCTGTCAAATGCAGAAACACCGGTAGTAACGCCGTATCTCGGGTGTGCATCAATACTCAGAGAAAATGCTGTCTGCATGCTTTCGGTATTTTTTTCTACCATTTGCGGCAAATCAAGCTGGTGTGCTATTTCCTGTGAAATAGCCAGACAAACAATTCCACGGCACTCTTTTGTGATGAAGTTCACAAGCTCGGGAGTTACAAACTGTGCAGAGCAGATTAGGTCGCCTTCATTCTCTCTATCCTCATCATCTGCTACAATGATAGGTTTCCCTGATTTAAAATCCTCGAGTGCTTCTTCTATTGTATTAAATTGATTTGTCATAATCAGCAAAATCCATTTCTCTGGAGAAAATCCATATTTATTCCTGACCTATTATCGCTCATTGATAAAAATTTTTCAATATATTTTGCCATAATATCAACTTCAATGTTTACATTCTCTCCGGTTTTTAATTCCGATAAAGCGGTGCATTCGTAAGTATGCGGAATAACCGCAATTTTAATTCTTTTTCCCGATATTTCCGCAACAGTAAGGCTGATTCCGTTCACACAGATTGAACCTTTCCTAATTACATAACGAATTTGCTCATCAGAAAGTTCAATTTCCAAATCAAAACTTTCTCTGTTTCTGTTAAGCGAAATAACTTTTGCTGTTCCGTCAATATGCCCTGATACAATATGTCCGCCAAATCGTCCGTTTGCAGGCATTGCACGTTCAAGATTAACAGCCGTGCCTGATTTTAGCCCCTTAAATGCAGTTACACTGAAAGTTTCCGGCGACATATCAGCCTTAAAAGAATTTTCAGATTTTTGTACCACAGTAAGACAGACACCGTTAACTGCAATGCTGTCACCGATTTGCGTTCCTTCCAGAACCTTTTTGCACTCAATTTCAATATCATTTTCTCTGATAGTTTGGATTTTACCGGTTTCTTCTGCAATTCCTGTAAACATGCGCTTATTATACCATATCTTGGCACAATTGTAAAATTTTGACTGATGCACAACTGTTAGAGTTTAAATGGAAGAAAAATTTGATTATTTAATACGACTGAATCTTTTGAAGAAACATTACCTATAAAAATAATGTTGTTGTTGCTTTGCTCTAAAATATCAAAAAATTTCTGCTTTAATTCTTCATCTTTATTTAAATCTTTTAGGAATTGGTCAAAATTATTTATTGAAACGCATACTCCTGTATTTTTTTCTACAGGTTTAGATTGTTTATCTATCGATTTAATCAACTCGCTTATATTATTATCGTATTTCAAATTTTTTGATGAAAATTTAAATTCGCTTTGAAAGAAATTGCAAATATCATTTAATTTTTCATCAGGCGCATTTGTTGTAATTAATTTAGGACACTCTACAGACTCCAATTTATTCAAATGCATTACCGCGGCTAATCTCTTGAAGATATCTTTATCATGTGATACCTCCAGCTCGTTTATTAACTGATAATTATCTAATACTGCTGCTTTTTGTTCTATTTCTTCCATTTGTCTGGAAGAAACAGACTGCCTCAAATCTTGATATGTATTTGTTTTTATCAAAAAAGTTTTGTTAGAACCAGCTTTTTTATTATATAAAACAGCACCGGCTGCTGCTAACGCCAATCCGTCAAGAGTATAGTATAAAAGTTTATCTCTGTTGTCTTTCTGCTTTTGAGAACTAAAATTATCCTTTTTCTGTTTTTGGAATATAACATCTTTCCGCTGTGGTACAAAATCAATCTTCATAATATATGATAAAGTGAGAAAAAATTTTTTTTGCTAGTAGAGATTTTTACCCCACCTTCCCCCCCTTTAACTCTTATGCTATAATTTGACTGTATGAAACGTTTTTTACGAAAATTATTTTCCAAAGTTACGCTGGTTATCCTCATCTGCATACTTGCACTTCTGGCATTCTTTTTCTGGGGCTGGATTGAGAAGCAGGCTATGAAAGCCAAAGGTATGTACTATATCTACAAAGGCGATCAGGCATATTCACAGGATAATATGGCTAAAACCCTTGATTATTATAAAGAAGGTTTAAGGCTCTATCCGGAACATTACGAAGCCTGGTTTAACCTTGGAAACATATATGCTGTTTATGAAGACTATTTCTCAGCTGTTGACGCCTATGAACACGCTATCAAATACAATCCGAAATTTGTTATGGCGCGTATGAACTTAGGAATAGTTTACTCTGAAGACTTAGGCTTCTTTGACGAAGCAATAGAACAGTTTGATACAGTCACACAGATACGATTATTTAAGCTCTGGATACCTTTTGTCTACAGCAATGTAAAAAGCGTAAAGGCTAACAGAGGACTTGCATACTACAACAAAGGCGTTGCTTATAAACAAAAAGCAATGTATCTGCCGCTCGATAAAAGATATCTTGTATTTAAATATCTGGGAGAGGCAATAGAAGCTTATGAAAAATCGCTTAAGTTTCTCAAGAAAAACTATGATGTTTATTACAACAAAGCTGTTGCACACCACCTAAGAGGCGAATACAGAGAAGCCGGACTTGCATACTGTTCAGCGATTAAGCTGGAGCCGATGAAATTTGAAGCCCATTACAACCTTGCAGTTCTCTTAAGACAGCTGAACAGGCACAGAGATTCTATAAGCGAACTCCATAAAGCAGCTATATTAATTCTTGAAGAACCGGATTCATCTACTCTTGAATCTACTTATATCTTTAACCTGCTTAACGATGCTACAAGAAAATTTATAACAAGCGACGAGTACTATACACAGAAACTTTCTGATGAACCGCTCGGAAATATCGGCTACACATACGTTAACGGTAAAATCGTTCCGGATGAGGAGTTTGATAAAGCTATACTCAAAAACTTTAAAACCTGTGCAGGTTTTGAATATTTCAATGAAGAAGAGGAGGAAATTTATTAATGGAAAATCTTCACTTTTTATCAAAAATTTCTAACCTGCTCATCTCAGAAATAGATACAAAAGAACTTGCAGATGGTATAAAACAGCTTCTGCAGCAGATTGTACCTGTCAAAAGACTTCAAATCTTTGTATTTGATAATGTTACTAACACAATGCGCGACAGCTCAAACAACTGGAGCGTAATTCCCGATGAGTCAGAAATTTATAAAATCTATGAAAACCTTAAGGACGAAGATTTTGTTATTAATTCCAAAGCGTATAAACTGCCCGCACTAAACGGCGGAATAAGCTTTAAAATAGAATCGCTTGCAGTACCAATGCATAAAGACGGCTCTGATTTCGGAGTTATGGAACTGGAATTTGAAGAAAATACTACAATTAATACAGAATTTTTGTTCCTCATAAAAATTCTGTCCTCCCAAATTTCACTCAAACTGCAAAACATTGTGCTTAACGAACAGTCAAAAATAAATGTAGAATTTCATGACTCAATGAAAAATATTGCAAAAATCATTGAAACCCAGTACGAGTTAAATTATATTGTTCCGCTAATCGGAGAAATGCTTGACAGGTTTATATCAGACCATTTGATTTATGTATTTTTGAAACAGGACGGAGAATTTAAGCTTGTCTGGCCGAAAGCCTGCAAAGATGAAAGAATTTATGAAGCTCTGAAACAGCTTACGCCGGAAACAGGGTATATTTTGACAAACAATGATAAAATCGGCGCCTTCCCTCTTATATCAGAAGGAGAATTATCCGGCTGTATAGTTGCAAGAAGTACGCTTGATAAGCTTTCAAAACGCGATATAAGCTATCTGGAACAGCTTACCAGACAGTCAGCAATTACAATCAACAGGGCAAACACATACTCAAAAGTTCTCCAGTACGCCACTCTGGATGCTCTAACAAACCTTAACAACAGGCGGCAGTTTGAAATCCGCTTAAAACAGGAGATTGCAACAACCAAACGTCAAAAAACACCGCTCTGCGCGATGATGATTGATATTGATTTCTTTAAAAAAGTAAATGATACATACGGCCATGCGAGCGGAGATGAAGTTTTGAGAACAGCTGCTTCGGTTATAAAAGCTCAGCTTCGTGAATCAGATATCCCCGCAAGATACGGCGGAGAAGAATTTGCAGTTCTTCTGCCATATACGCATATAGAAGAAGCAGTAATTGTCGGAGAACGTCTAAGAAAAGCCGTTGAAGAAACACCAATTTTTGTTGACAAAAAAAATATAAATGTCACAATAAGCATGGGACTTGCTGAATTCGGTCAGGAAGAGAACGGAGAAGAATTATTTAAAAGAGCAGACAGCGCTTTGTATGAAGCAAAAGAAAGCGGAAGGAACAGGGTATGTATAAGCAAAAATGTGTAAGTTTAGAAGATACAAAGGCTCTTGCATATAAATTCGCAAATTTAGTAAAAGAAGAAGGTTGTTTTGTAAACCTTTTCGGAGAAATAGGAGCCGGAAAAACAGCATTTGTTAAGCTTGTTGCAGAAGCTCTCGGGATTAAAGAAAAAGTTACAAGTCCAAGTTTTGTTATTCTGAACGAATACCACAGCGCCTCTATCCCTGTTTATCATTTCGATTTATACAGGCTGGAAAACGTTGGAATAAAAACAATTACGGATGAGCTTAGAGAATACTCAACCGGCAGAAAAATAACCTTCGTTGAATGGGCAGAATTTTCTCAAGGCGAACTCCCGTTTGAGAGAATTGAAATCAATGTTACATACGATGACGATGACAGCAGAATTTATGAGTTCAAATCTGTCGGAGAAAGAAATCAAAAAGTTATAGAAGGCTTAGGGGTAATATGCTCCTCCACAGGAAAGGAAAAAAATTGAAGATACTGGCTTTTGACACCTGTCTTGATAAAACATATATAACCCTCAGTGAGGATAATAATATTATTCATAGCGAAACAATTTTGTCTGATGGAAAGAATTATCACTCGGCGTATTTAATCTCAACCATTGTTAAAGTACTGAAAGACGCCGGACTTACACCTGATGACATTGAACTCATTACTACCGATATCGGCCCCGGAAGTTTTACCGGCATAAGAGCCTGCACAACTGTAGCAAGGGTACTTGCCCAGCAGCTTAACATCAAAGCAGCCGGAGTTTCTTCGCTCGAAATTCTTTCTAAAATTCTCGGCGGAAATGATTTAGTAGCACTTGATGCAAGAAAAAATAAAGCATATGTTTACGATGGTAAAATTCTGGGTGCAATTGAGCTTGAAACAGTTGACGAACTGGTTAAAGGCCGAAGGGTTATAACAGATGACAGCCTGAAAGAGAGATTAAGCAAATTTGCATCCGAAGTTGTTTCGTATCAGCAGGGTGAATATCCGATAGGAGAAATTTTAGCAAAACTCGGCGCGGAAAAAGAAGAAACAGACTGGCGCAAGCTCAAACCTTTGTATATCCAGCCGCCGCCTGTTACTTTGAAAAAGCTTTAGTCCTGCTTAACCTTTGTAATTTTAATGTATTCGTGTAAATTTTCTCATACAGCCTCATGTTATAACACATTCGGAGGCTGCCATGGATTTAGAAGAATATCAGCAGAGATTAGAACAAATCATAAAAAAAATAGTGACATAACCTGCAGGTTTATATTAAAATAAGAACATTAAGGGGTTGGTATAAATGTTAGAAAAAAAACGAATACTTATAGTCGATGATGACGCGGAAATAAGAGATTTACTGGAGTTTGATATTTCATCAAGCGGATATTTTGTTGATACGGCTTCTGACGGTATGGAAGGCTTGAACAAAGCTCTCAATAATAAATATGACCTGATTTTGCTTGATGTTATGATGCCAAAGATGAACGGATTTGATGTCTGCAAAAATATCCGTCAGGCTAAGATTAATGTACCAATTCTTATGCTTACTGCAAAAGGCACAATTGGCGATAAAACAAGCGGATTTGACAGCGGAGCGGATGATTATCTGGTTAAGCCGTTTGATATTCAGGAAGTTCTTTTGAGAATAAGAGTTCTTTTGAGAAGAAACCAACCGCAGGAAGATACCTTAACTTCTAATGAAATTCTTGAAGCCGGCGAAATTGAAATTCTGCCGGACACACTGGAAACAGTTATCTTAAATAAAAGAATGAAACTTACTCCAACCGAGTTTGAAATCTTGTACTGCCTGCTACAGCATTTCAACAAGCCTGTAACCCTTGCTACACTCCTTGAAGAGGTTTGGGGATACTCAAGCGATGAAGATGTAAGAATGTTAAGGGTTCATGTGGGTGCGCTCAGAAACAAAATTGAACCTGACTCCAAAAATCCAAAATATTTGCACACAGTAACAAATGTAGGATATAAGTTAACGCCGTTCGGGGGATAAAATGTCACAATTTTTCAGCAAACGAAGGCTAAAAATCGCAGAACAAATCATTATTGTAAGCTTCTTTGCCGTGCTTATCCCAATGACAGTGAGCGGTATTATAATTAACAACATTAACCAGCAGTCAAACAGAGCGCAGCTTAGAGAAGCCGCTGTTATGATAGCAAACATTGTTTCTGAAGAAATTGAAGTTTTCGACCATTCCATAAATAACGAGCTCTCACAAATTATAGCAACAATGGAGTATTACAAAAATCCTGCACAGGAACAAAAATATCTCGACACTATTATAGAAAGACTTCCTTTCTACCGTGAGCTTGCAATTGTAGAAAAAGATCAGCTTGAAAAATATAAAATGTACAGCATTCAGGATGATTATGCAGTATTCAGCAAAAACCTTAAAGACGGAAGATTTCTTGTTGCTGTACTTGATATGAACAATCTTAAACAAAATCTGTTTAAAACTCTTACGGAAGATAAAAGACAGATTTATGTGCTTGTTGATAATGACTTAGTCGCCTCCAGCAACTACACTCAAGAAGGTTATGAAAAGAGCATTGCAGAACTTCCGGAGCAACTGGAAGAAAATGAACCTGTTATATATGGCGAAACAAAAAACCAGCCGCTTGTTTACCTAAAAAAAACAGATCCTGATGTTACTATCATTGTTAACACTACAGAAGCTGTTACAAGAAAAGCAATTGACTATAACCGTGACAAAATCATACTTTCAATACTCGTAACCATGCTTACGGTATTCTTTGTTGTTGGATTATACACATATTACCTGTATATCAATATTAGACAGCTTTTTAAGGCAATAATTGCGATATCAAAAGGAAACTATGAAAGACGCATAAGGCTCTTAATCAATGTTTTCACGCCTTTCGAGATTGTTTTCCTTGGAAACGAGTTCAACAGAATGGTTAGCCAGATTCATAAGTCCTATATACAGCTCAAGAAGAAGAATAAAGAGTTAAAACAGGTTAACGAATTCCGCTCAAACATGATTGATACAGTAAGCCACGAATTTAGAACTCCGCTTACAAGTATACTCGGATATACATCAAGACTCCTGCGGCAGGATATTCAGATTGACGAAGAAACAAGACAAAAGTCACTAAAGGTTATCAAAAAACAGTCCGAGAGATTGAAGCGTATGATAGAAGATTTGCTTGTTATACCTGATATTGAAGGAGCAAGGCTGAATGTAAACATCATTAGCGTTCCGATTAGTAATGTAATAGAAAATTCTATTATGCTTGTAAAAAACGATACAAACAAGGAGATTATAAACAACCTGAAGGATTGTCCTATTGAGATACTCGCTGACAATGACAGAATTGAGCAGGTTTTTGTTAACCTTATTGAGAATGCAATAAAGTATTCCAAAGAAGACTCTCCGATTACGCTTGATTATGAGATAAGAAATGACAGGCTTGCGGTAAGCGTAAAAAATGATTACGATGTAATTCCGCGGGAAAAATTGAAAACTTTATTTGACAAATTTACGAGGGTTGATGACTCCACTACGCGCACAACACGCGGCACCGGACTGGGATTGTTTATTGTAAAAGGTCTGGTTGAAGCAATGGACGGTGAAATAAGACTTTATTCAAATGAAGAATGCGGTTTCTGCGTCAAGGTATTTATGCCGATTGCAGAAATTGAAGAAGATATGGTATAATCGAAAGAAAAGGGTAAGTTATATGAAAAAGATTCTCGTTTTATTAGCCGTAATACTTCCTCTCTGCGCAGCTGCAGAAGATGTAGTAAGTTTGGACGGGCTGAACGAACCTGAGTGGAAAAGTTTTGTACCGCCGGCTTATGTGGATGTTGATGAGCCTAAAGGGCTTGGAAAACTTAACGAAACAGCTGCTTACTGGTATAAAAGAAGAGTTGAATTTGAAAACGGTATTCAGGAATGCAGAGCTCTTGAAGATAATGATGCTAAACTAGGTTGTTATCAGCAGTTAAAAGTTAAGCAATATCAGCTCAACAGTGATTACAATGCGAGAATTGAAGCTCAGGAAAAAGCCAGAATGGGCCCGCAGGAAATGTTTGATAAAACAGATACAATGCTTCCAATAGGCGGATATCTCAATAACTTTACAAGATTTCAGCCTAACGAATTCAGATAATACTACGTATGTAGACCAACATTTACCTACCCCAGTTTGTCGAACTCTTTTGTAAAATCTCGCTGGCTTAACTCTATTACAGGGAGGTCGTATTCGTCTGCAAGTTTCTTCACTTTTATATCATAATTTATCGCAAGCGTTTTTACACCTGATATTATTGCAGCAACATTTGCGTGAAAACGCATACCAATCATATATTCCAGCTCTGAAATCTTATCAAACACATCATTCACAGAAAGCCCTGAAAGAACTTCTACGTCCTTAACCCTGTCTTTCTTTGCAAGTATTCGCGCAAATTTTTCGCACACATCCAGATCTATACTGTCCTGAAAAGAAAATATTTGAATTTTTTTATCAGGAAATCTCTTAATTACCTCATCTGCAAGAGCATTTAAGAAGCCGTCACTAAGCGAAGGATAGTTTCGGAGCTGAATACCAACAGTTCCCTTAAGATTTTTAACCGGCAGTTCAAGACTGAATATAGGATCTTTCACAAGTTCTGCATCTATACCCCAGCTTTTCAAAAGCTCTTGAGATTTTCTATCTCTAACAGATATCTTTTGTGCCTGCCCGAGCGCAAACCTTGTCAGCATTCTGCCAAATCCTGAATTAATAGGCCCAATACCCTGAGCAAAAATCTCTATCTTCTTACCAAAAAATATTGCAGTATAAATTACCCCGAGATAATACAAAAGACTTTTAAAACTTGTCACATCCTGTAAAAGACTTCCACCGCCTGACACAAGAACATCCGAGTGTTTAATGCTGTCAAAAAACTTTAACATCGGGCAGCTGTCAACACCATAAAGTTTCGCAGTTTTTTCAGGATTAGAAGATATGAGAGTAATCTTCTCAGCCCCTTCGTGTTTCAGACGGTCAACAAGCACCTTTGCAATCGCCTCATCGCCGAAATTATCAAAACCGATATATCCTGATACTATGTATTTTGTCATTGCTGAATACTTTCGATAACTGCATCCTTATATGGTATAGCCTGAATAGCTCCGTAATTCTGCGTTTGAAGCCCAGCAACAACAGCAGCAAACTTCATTGCCTCAGACGGAGTATAGCCGTTCGTTAAAGCATACAGAAATCCGCCGTTAAATACATCCCCGGAAGCCGTTACATCTATAGCCTTGGAAGTGTTGTAAAATTCTGTAAAGCTTATTTCACCCTTATAACCTGTGTAATACCCGTTATCAATATGCGATTTAACAACCACTATTTTTACGCCTTTATCCCAGAAATATTTCATAACCTTGTCCATGGAATCGACTTCGTAAAGTCTTGCTGCGTCATTTTTAAGGCTTAAAAATATAACATCTGTATAATCTACAATTTCTTCAAAATATTCTTTTGTATCAGCAGAATTCATAAAACAGGAGGTATAATTCGGATCATACGCAGTAAGAACCCCGTTTTCTTTTGCAATCCTGAAAGTTTCTCTCACGAGTTCCCTTGAGCTTGCGCTCAGAGATTGAACAACGCCTGTAGAATACACCAGTTTTAATTTCTTTATGCATTCTTCCGTAATATCTTCAATAGAAAGTTTTGCAGCAGCAGTTTTACGTTTGTAATACAAAAGTTCTCTGCTCTCCGGTGTTCTTGATACTATATACATCCCGTTTTGTTCTTCGTTAGATTTGATAAGCGATGTATCAATATTTTCCTTTTGCAGGCTTGAGATAATAAATTCGCTAAACCCGTCGTTTCCGACTTTTGTAAGATAAGTAACATTTCCTCCCAGCCTTGCAATAGCAACTGCAGTGGTCACAGTATCTCCGCCAAAATATTTATTTAGTGTAGAAGTATCTGCAAGGGTTCCGTTAGCAGAAAGCTCAATCAAACACTCACCTATTATTGCAATATCTATTTTTGAATCCATTCGGAAAAATCCTTAACTTCTTTAATAATTTCTTTAGTACGTGCAGTTATTTCCTTCGGAGTAAATCCAAGATAGAAATCTCTGCCGACACCTACAGCAGCAGCGCCCGTTTTAATATAAGTCACAACCTCACTTAATTTTATATTACCCATAGGCATTAAACTCAAAAACGGCATCTGTCTTAAAATATTTTCAATATACTGGACTCCCCCCATTGCATCTGCCGGATACAATTTGATAAGCGGAATTCTTGATTTCCAGGCATTATATGCCTCGTTAGCAGTAGAAGCACCGGCAATAAACGGCACTCTCTTATTCTTAGAAATTTTTACCATATTCATTTGAAAAATTGGAGAAGCAATCAATTTTGCACCGCTTGCAAAAGCTGCATCTGCCTGTAAAGAAGTAATAATTCCTCCTGCACATACATTCGCAAATTTAGAAACCTCCGATATAGCCCCGTATAATGAAGGGTTTTCAACATTTATTTCCAAAACTCTTATACCGCCTTCTACCAGAGCCTTAGAAATCTCTACAGCCTGTTCCGGCTCCTTGCATCTTATTATCGGATAGACTTTATCCTGTTTTATTATCTCTAAATAATTCTCACTCATTTGTATGTATCCTTTTCTATCAATTTATTATATCATGAACAGGTAAGTCAAGCTTATGGAAAAGGTCGTATGTCTGCATTGAAAAGAATTAAATTTTTTCTCTTTAGTATCATTATCCTTCTTGGATTAATTTTTGTCTACTTCGTCACTTATAATTTTGTAGAACCTAAAGCTTATGACTTTATGACTAAGCACGCGCTTACAGAAAAGCTCCCTTTCCATCACAAGCAAATTTACGGAAGCGGCGATATCATACTTGTTGTAATCGATACAAAAACCGTTGAAAAATACAGATGGCCGTGGAAAAGAGAATTAAACTGCAAGATTTATGAATTCTTTTTAAACTACGCGCATCCGAAAATCATTGTTCACGACTCAATCATTGCGACACTTGATACGGATAATCCGGACTCAGACAAAAAATTCTTTAATACATTGAGCAAATTTAACAATGTTGTTGTTGGTTTCATGCCTTCAGTAAAACCGTGGGCAGACAAAGATTTTGGAGAAATTTATGATAAGGCTTTTATTAAGTTTTCGGCCAGAGCAGAAGATAAAACAACCTCAATGCCTTATTTTTATTCAAGTATAATGCCTTTCCCGAAACCTTACTTTGATGTTGTTAAGAATGCCGGCTCTGTATCAATGCTTCCGGGATTTATTAATGGCAATATATCTTCATACGCAATTGATCAGGTTTTTAGAAATCACGAATATTTTCTCAAATACAATGGAAAAATCTATCCTTCTGTAGCAATGAAAGCCTTCTTAATGATGAATAAAAACCCTGAAATGGTTCTTACAAACAACTCAATCACCTTTCCGCAGCTTAACTACAGAATTAAACAAAAAACAACGCCGTATCAATCCATCGTTCCGCTAAAATTCTATAAACTTGCAAAAAGCGGTTATTCTCATCCAAAGATTTCAGCAGTAGACATAATGGATTCTTACGACAATATTAAACAAGGCAAAAAGCCTGTTGTTGACCCCTCTGTTTTTGACGGCAAAGTTATAGTTATCGGTGCAAACGTACCGGCCGGAACAGGTTTAAACGACAACAAAAACACTCCTATTGTTTCAAATCACCCCGGAGTAGATATTCAGGCAACTGCAATAGATAATATAATACATAATGATTTTCTAAACGTCATTCCAGCCGGTATAAACCTTTTAATAACATTCCTCGGAATGCTTATTGTATATGGAATAATAAGGATGTATGATTTATTCAAATCAATAACATCTTCTATTGCAATTATAGCAGCATATCTGGTTATTACTTATATATGCTTCTATTTTGGAACAGTAATTAATGTAATTACGCCTGTAGTAATGTTTATTGTCACTATGCTTATTGCCTATACCCATAAATTTGTTCTGGAAAACAGAAGCAAGGAAAAAGTTAAATCTGCCATGGGCAAATATATGTCCGAAGACGTTATGAAGCGCGTAATTATGAATATTGATAACCTCGGACTCGGCGGGAAAAAAGCAACAGTTACAGTTCTTTTTGCAGATATCAGAGGATTTACATCTATGTCTGAAACAATGTCAGCCCAGCAGGTTTCAGAAATATTAAATGAATATTTTACTGAAATGGAGCCGATAATCACAAAATACAACGGAATTATCAACAAATTTATAGGCGATGCCGTAATGGCAATTTTTGGAGAGCCGATTCAGGACAAAAACCATGCATCTAACGCAGTAAGATGCGGTTATGAAATGCTCCAGAAAGTTAAAGAGCTGCAAAAAAAATGGGCTGCAGAAGGAAAACCAAAAATTGAAATCGGCATAGGAATAAATACCGGTGAAGTATTTGTCGGCAATATCGGATCTGTTAACAGAATGGAATACACTGTTATTGGTGATACGGTAAACCTTGCAAGCAGGCTTGAGAGTTATAATAAAGTTTATAAAACAAAAATGCTAATAAGCAGTTCGACTTATGCAGCAACTAAAAGTTTTATTGATGTGATAAAAATTTCTGATGTAGAAATCAGGGGTAAATCTCACAAAATGAATATTTACGAAGTTTTAAAAGTAATTTAGTTTTTTCATTATATAATATTATTATGAGGATACCCCGTAATAATACTACAAGCTTTGGTGCAAAATTCATAAAATCTGCCCAAATACAAAAATTTGATACAAAGACCGGTACTTACGCGTCCAAAAAGGTTTCCTTCGTTGAGCTGGAACCTGATAACTTTTCGGATGTTTGGGCTGTTGCCATGGCTGCTAAATACTGGCCGGACGAATTCTATGCTTCAAATATTGCATACTGTGCAAACCGAATTTTCGCAAAAGACCCGAAATTTGCTAATAAAAAGGTTTACGCACTTACGAAACAAAAAGACGGCCTGCACGATTTAAACGATACAGAAATTTTAGGCCTTGCAGAAGTTACTGAAACAAATAAACATTCTGTTGAGTTAGAATATCTGCAAGTTGACCCGTCAATCATCTATTCATACCCTGAAAAACCTTTAAAAAAAATAGGTACAAGAATTCTTGATATGCTGAAACTGGTTTATAAAGATAAGGCAATCACACTTACTTCCAGATTAGGGAAAACGAGTGATTTCTATGTCAAAAATGGATTTCAATGTATAGAGCCGGAAAATAACAGATATATTTGGAGAGGCTGATTAATTGTAACGTTTTATTAAGCAACCTAGCCACATGGGCAATTCATCATTAAAAAAATACTTTACATGACTATAGTGTGATTTAGTGTGAATGTAGATTGATGAATTTTGTATATAATACCCCAATATTAAACAAAATAAATATTCCTAATATTCAATTCAGAGCAGCTGAAAATTATGCAGGAACATTGGCGCCGAAGAAAGACTCTTTCAGTACCAATCCTCTGTATGATAATTTTTTAGACAAAAATACCCTCACTCAGATTGCAAAGTCAAATCCAAGAATTATGGAACTTCTTAAAAGTAATCATATCAGGCTGGATGTGAATATTCGTGAACTTGAAAAACTTAAACACGGCCACCTTATGGATACACGTGTTACTGCGGCAAAAATATATTCCGCACTTCCGCAAAATTTAAAATCAGAAGTAAACCTTATGGATTTGCAGCAGGCAGCAATGCTGCATGATTTTGGCAAAGTTCTTATTCCGGATAAAATATTAAACAAAAATGGAAAATTAACCGACAAAGAAAAAGAAATTATGAAGCTTCATTCAGAGCTTGGATACGAACTTCTTAAAGAGCAGGGTGTAAACGAAAATGTACTTAACCTTGTGAAATATCATCATCAGACGCCTGACGGGAATGGTTATCCTGAGATTACAAATGATTTTAAGCCTGATATTTCTTCACAAATTTTAGCAACCGCAGATAAGTATTCAGCGCTGAGAGAAAAAAGAAGTTACAAAGACGCAATGACAAGAGATGAGGCTCTGGCTGTAATCCAAGAAGATGTCACTAATGGCTTAATCGCACCGGAAGTCTATAATGCACTCAATAAAACAGCTTAGACAAGATGACATTAATGTTAAATTTTTATAATGTTATCTATATTCATTGGATGCTGTGGTAATTGTCGTTTTGCTTTTTCAATACAAATTCTCAAGTTTTCACATAAAATACCCGCGATATATAAACTCTGCTCACGTCCCAGTACCGGTATATTTTTGTGTAAAATAGGCTTAAATTCATCTATAGCTTTTTGTTTATAATTCCAAAATTTTTTATAACTGTCTTTAGCCAAGTCAAATTCAATATTTGCCTGATTTACAAAAATTTCATTATTCTCAGATTTGAAACAAACAGGTTTTCCTATATATATGCTGCCTAAAAAACTTTTAGTCTTATTATTGTATGCAAATCCAACAGGAATTACTTTGACTTGTTTCTTATCAATAACAGCACTTCTTACCATACCGCCAACTCCGGGTTGAAATTTTTCTATTAAATCTAAATCTTTAAACATTCCCATCTTGCCTTCCGGAAAAATAAATATGTGGTTTTTATTTTTACAGAAATTATCTATTAATTGATGTATTTTTTCTGAGTTTTTTCCCTTTCCTGCATCAAACAAATTTGCATTTATTCCAAATGCACCAAATTTTTCATAAATCGCTCTTTGAAACTTATTCATCGACTTCAAAATATCCTCATTAGCTATAATTTTAGCCCGAGGTGCCGTTTTCGCTTTGCCCAGATTTATATATGCTCCGCTTAGTAACGTTCCAAGCACCCCCATCATTGCAGGGTCTTGTTTTCCATTACTGTGATTCATAATAAAAATATACGCTTCGTCTGATTTTGCAATATCTAGAAGTCTGTTACTTTCCAGATTAATTTCAACTTCTCTGTTTTTAGCAAATTTTCTAGCGAAATTATGAAAAAAACGCATATATGCATAAGAACTATCAGAAACCTTTATAAACTTGTTATAAAACGCTAAAATTTTCTCTTGATTTCCACTATTTTTTATTTTATTAGATAATTTTCTTTTCAAAATAGCACAAATATTAAACAGACGCTCAGCTTCCACAAATATTTTTTTTTGAGGAATGGAAACATTGCCACTGAAAGGAATCAAGGTATAGTTATTTTGCATGTAGTTGCAAGTATTATTTGTGACAGGTGATATTTTCATTTTAAGATGGGTCTTTTAATACTGATTTCAGACGTGGTCTAATTATACAAGTCATTAATTTACTCAGAAAAGATTGCTTTCTATGTTTATTTAAAACTTTTACGCTTTCTGATAAGTTCTGCCTAGCCTCTTTGGTTGTACCTTGTGGCATTATCATTATACGAGCCTTATAAGGAATACTATTTGTATTAATTTTCATAATCTTTCACCAGACTTAGCATGAAGATACAGCAGCATCTCCCGAATCGCAATCAGAATCACTGTCACAGCAGTCATCGTCGGAATCACAGCCAGAATCGCTGTCACAACAATCATCATCGGAATCACAATCGCAACAGCCATCATCATTATTGCCATCATATACACTATAATCAGAGTCATCTTTTCCGGTAAATGCAACACTATGAAGCAAATCTTGTTTCTCTGAAGAATCTATTGTTCCATTTTTTGCTGCGTCATTAATTGCAGACCTAAATTTACCTTGAGAAACAAAATCTAAACCTGAATTTGTATTTGGATCTGGTTTATAATTTGAGGGAATGTCAACACCAGCATCTTCCATTTTTTTAATCAAACGTTCAAGAGCCTTATCTTTTGAATCCCCTATATAGTATGCTACTAAAGGGAAAGTTACCAATGGTAAAACTTTGTTATTGGTATTTCTTTTAATCATTTGTTTGGATACATTAGATATCATATTCTTCTTTGTGATATTTTTCGTAAGTTTTAAACAGTTAAAATTTATTTTCATATTAAACATCCTAATAATATTTATAACACCTATTGTAGTATAAAAACAAAATTTTATAATAAAAAACACAATATCTTTACAAATTTAAATGTTATATACAACATTTACTCATATTGCATTTATAAAATATATACATTTTTTACAGTGTAACAATTTCGTTCAAAATTATAGAGAATAAGACAATGTCAAGTTATAATAATGATGGAGGCAAGCAATGCGAAGCATTTCATCAATCAACTTATTTTATAACCATGACAATAAGTACAAACCTAAAAAATTATATGAAAGCAATATCCCACAAAACACCTTTGTGCAAGATTTCTCTAAACAATATTCTATTGCGGCAAAAACATATGCTTACACTTCTCCTAATTTTAAAGCAAAACAGTTAAATGATATTAATTTAATATTAACAGACGAACCTGTTTTGCCAAGAATAAGTGTACAAATACTTAAAAATAATAATTTTCAAGCAAAATCAGGACTTTGTACCGTTTACGAAATCGCATTTCATGACCAAATGCATGATTGGCTGCAAAGAAATCCAGAAATTAAAGATAATGGGTCTTGCGTCAAAGATTATAAGCGTAAATTTGACATATATTGTACGGAAAAAGATTTTATTAAAACATTAGATATGATAAATAAACAATTTGTGGCACCAAAAATCCAAAAACGTTACATCGACAATGCCTTAAATCTTGCACCTATAGGGTATAGACTTTATAACTTAAAAGTCGACACGGGATTTGATTATTCGGACACTCCAGCAAATACTACACAGGAAGAATATGAAAAATTAATAAAAGATATTTCATTCAATGATGTCCAAGAGTATAGTGATAATATCCTAAAAAATTCAGATATTCATGTTGCTCTTTCTGCAAACAGAGAATTTTATAATAAACATGAAGAAGAAATTCAAACACTCCTAATTAACATATTTAATGCGACAAAAAATAACGAGTAGAGTTATTGAGACCATCTCAAATTTTAATGTTCTCCTTTTATATGTTCTACTCTAACATACTTTGTTGGATTTCATTAAAATTCTATCTTTATCATCATTTGAATTGTCATTTTCGCAGATAAACACTTTTAGATTCGTATCTGGATATTCGTAAACATGGATATTCGGTAAATCCAAATGGTCTTTGCCTTCAATTTTTTTGTTATATTTATCAGTTACTTCAATTGGTGTTGCTAGATTTCGGAATGTGATATTATTTCGAGCCAATATCGCACCACTGACATTGTACCCTGGCAATTCAATTTCTCTTAAAGGTATTGGTACCCTTAACTCATCACGCTTACCCTGGGAAAATTGAAAATACATGTCATTTGTTCTGTTGAGATTTATCCTACTAATCACTGAAACCTACACTTTCTAATTTTTGAAAACATATAAAATAGATATTTGCTTTTATTCATAATAAATTTTACAAATATTTACATTGTTAGCAAAAAATATATTTACAGTTTTTCTTTAAAATATGAAAATACAAAAAAATAATATCAATTTTCAAGCAGGACTTACTAAACAGATAAGGAGTGAAATCGCTTCCTCAAACGTCAAACAGATTTCAGACTATATATCGAAAAACGGCATACCTAATGACTTCAAAGAAAATAAATTAATAGCGTGGTGTTCTCTCAAATGTTTAGAAATTATAAAAACCTTGAACAAAGAATACAACTTGCGGCTCGGGCTGCCTAAAGGAATATTTGTCGAAGACTTTCACTTGCTTAATGTTTCAAACCAGCAGTCTGCAGGAGTTACCAACTTCGCTCCATGTCAATTACATTTAAAAAATAAGACTATTTTTCCCGAAAAAACAATTTTCTTCAATGAATTTAAAGGTTTTAATTATTCTGGCGGAAACGAATACTGGGACAGAATAGATTTAACAGCAGATGCAAATTACGATGACAAAATATCTGCCACAGACTTTTTTATGGAAATATTCTTTCACGAATTTGCACACGCTATACACGAAGAAAATTTAATAAAAAGACTCGGGGAAGATAAAACAGTTAAAACAATTAAAAAAACATTAAACCCTGCTAATATAAGGTGCTTTAGAGAGAAAAATGAGAAGCTTCTTAATACAATTTGTGAATATGCGTCCGTAAACCCGTTTGAAGCAGTAGCCTGCGATTTGTCAAAAAGATTTATTGAAAATGTGAATAAGAATAAACTTACAATAGAACAGAATTTTATTTCTAAGAGTCCATACAGGAAACATCATTTCTTCCTGCTGCCATTCACGGATACAGAAACTAACCCGCTTTCTGACTTACTGCGCAAATGCTGGAATGGAAAATTCTAAACCTGTCATGCTATAACTTCATACAGAGCGTTTACCACAGCCGGATCCCATTTAACGCCAGCCTCTTCTTTTATAATTGCAAGCGCTTGGTCTTTTGGCATTGCATCACGGTACGAACGGTCTGATGTCATTGCTGTATATGCATCTGCAACCGCAATAATTCTTGAACCAAACGGGATAGAATTACCCTTCAAGCCCTCAGGCTCGCCTCTGCCGTCCCAGCGTTCTTTATGATAGTGAATATATGGAATAACCTCTGATAAGAAGTTTATGTTCATCAACAGATTTACACCAACATTTGGATGGTTTTGAAGTTTTTCCCATTCTTCCTTGGAAAGTTTGCCCTTATTTGCAAACAAGGATTCCGGAAGAGTAATCTTACCGATATTCTGCAATAAACCTGCATAGTAAATCAAATCCGTTGTCTTTTCATTCAAATTAAGCTGCCTGCATAACTTCTTTGATAAATCAGCAGTGTTCTGTGAATGAGCAACTTTGTACTGACCTTTTTCATCAACTGCTTTTGCAAGTTTTTCAACAAATGCCTGCTGCTGTATTCCCAAATCGCCTATCAAAGCTGTAAGCTCAGCTCTTTTGTGCTGGAGTTCTTCTGCAAATACAGTATCTTCATTAATCAAAGCTTCTGTTTCTTCAATGGTCTTCTGAAGGTGCATTGATGTTCCAAAAAGCCGGCCGATAGTTTCAAGAAGATTCATATAAGCACGCTTTATCATCTTTTCTTTATAATTTTCTATTACAATTACCCCGACAACATGTGCATTATTATGCATTGGAACAACCGCAATAGATTTCACATCATATTCCTTAAGCTCATACTTAGGAATAAAATTATCAATCTTAGAAACATCTTTAATCTGCACTTTTTCAAGAGTATTGAATGATTTTACCACAATTGATTTATCGTCAGAAGAATATCCTAATTTTTTCGCATAAATATCTTCATCAAAATCAATTGAAGAACCAACAAGCCCTAAAAGCTTATTTTCAAAGGTCAAACCCTTGGTAAATTCACCGGTAAGATAGATATGACAGGCATCTACATCAAGTATCTGCGTAAGAGTTTTGGCTATCGAATTATAAACTACATACTCATCCTGAGAGTTGAAACCTAAAACACAAAGTGTATTATCAAGAGAATAGATTGATATTAATTCTTTAAGCTGTGATTTAAGTCTTGTTGTCTTATCCTTGACATCTTTCCCGATTTTATTAGCCAAATCCTCGGAAATTAAATATTCAGATATAAAGTCGCCAATGTTAAGTGCAAAAATCTCCTCAAGAGGATCATCTTCCATTAAATCAAGAGAGCGACTGAAAAGTGATGCACCCATTTCTTCTTTATCTGTCATAATTTTCCTTCCTTGTGTACTACGTACGTAACCATTGGTCGGCAGACATTTGTTATAATACAAGTTTATTCAGGTACTACAGGTCTGCCTCTTTCATCAAGCTACCTACTTACTTGTATATTTTATATAACGGCATAATTTTCAAAAACTTTAATGTTTTTTTAAAATTTTATACTTTAGTTGTAGAAAAGTTATACTAACTATTGAAAATTAACGGTTTACACCCTTTACAATACTTAATATTTAATACTCCCCCGATAGAATTATTGATTATATGCCATGCTTAAGTTATTCTTATCAAAGAGAGGCTTCAAGAGGAGAAGGTAATGACTGTTATTGAAAAAATTAACGAAATTAATGACATTATTAAAGAAATTTTTGATTTTACACAGACTAATGAAAAGGTAAAAACTGACTTTGATGAATATCTTGCAACGCTAGGGGCAAGAAATATTTCACTAAATCAGATGGAAAAAATCTTTCTGCCATACATTTTTGAACGCAGAATTGACAACAAATCTATTTTAGAAATGTTTAGAGAAGAAAAAGGTTCATCTCCTGCCGTAGAAAGCTTTATAAAGGCTCAGGCCTCAATTTTTGAGATAAAGAAAATACTGAAAAACGGATTTGAGCTCTATAATTTAATAAATGAAAAAACATACAAAGTACTCTCCTTAACTAAAATGACAAGCTTCAGGGGGATTTATGCAGGACAATACATTGCTGCAAGGATATTTGAACTCGATGGAGAGTATTATCTGATTGAAATTTCAAGCGTTCTTTCTCACTCGCAAAAAGAAGAAGCATGCCGGTATGCAGTTATGAAACTTGTACACACTCCAAGACTTTTATACCTTGATAATCCGGAGAAAGAAGAAGAGATTAAAGCTACAGTCGCTGAAATGTACCAAAAATTTATCAAAACTTTTGATAAAGATATAATTCTTACAACCAATAAGCATGCTGATGACATAATAGGAGCTTTTAATGAAGGCGAAGATGTAGATTTGTCAGATAAAGGCTGTGATATCAGCGAATTCAAATTCTTCCACGTAAAAGAACTGGATAATAATTACTCTAATTTCTTAGAAAATTCAATGGGCGGTTTTGCATCCCACAATCAAACTTACGACGTTGCAGTAATTTTTGATGAGAAAAACGGACTTTATGCAATACCTTTCTTTGAAACTTTCTGCAAAGTTTTTGAAGACAAAAATTCTGTTGAAAATGCAAAAGCCTGCGTTGAATACTTTTTAACAAATGATTCAATCCCGAATACAATTCTTGACAGAGTTTCGACAAAATACCCTAACTTTATGGAAGTTATCAACGAAATTATGGGTACAAATTACAATTACGAAGAACTGATTAAAACGTACAAATCAGAATATCTTAATAATAAGATTTATTCGTCCGCAACAATTCTGTTCTGCTCAAAAGCGTTCTCAGAAATATTTGAATATATTTCAGAACCAAAACCGGCAGCACCTGTTATTACGGAGAAAGTTGGACGAAACGACCCTTGTCCGTGCGGAAGCGGAAAGAAATTCAAAAACTGCTGCGGCGGGGTAAAGGGGTAAATGAAGTTTGGAAGCCTGACGAAATAACTATTCCACTGGATGAAAAGGGGTAAATGAAATTGTGAAGTCTTGACAAACCAACTATTCCACTGGATGAAAAAGGGTAAATGAAATTGTGAAGTCTTGACAAACCAACTATTCCACTGGATGAAAAAGGGTAAATGAAATTGTGAAGTCTTGACAAACCAACTATTCCACTGGATGAAAAAG
>ERZ779902.13-NODE-13-length-95323-cov-12.851608_pt1 | contig 95323 bp, 83 predicted proteins | sample MGYA00511350_ERZ779902 | MGnify/ENA primary metagenome ERZ779902 (study PRJEB29588, sample SAMEA2146908) | human gut metagenome | biome: human gut; feature: human-associated habitat; material: faeces | place: Denmark | collected 2008/2010 ...
ACCCCTTGATTTTACTGGGTTTCATCTAACTTGGTCCTATTATAACTCAAACACCGGATTCCCACTTAGAAATTGCAGTGCGAGACACAAATAACGCTTCCGCAAGTTCTTCCTGCGTGAGTCCTTTTTCTTTCCTCAACTCTTGTAATTTTTCACTTAATTCCATAATAAACATTCCTTTTGCACTCAGATACGAATGTATCCTTTATTAGAAATGGGCAATCCCACTATGGGACTGCCCATTCATTCCGTAAATTATGCGATTTTTTAGTCTCTGCACCGTTTTTAGCACCGATTGGTGTAAATTTGGTGTAAAGAGGTAAATTTATTCGGTTTGGAAAGTCCCGAAACCCGCATAAATACTGGGGTTTTCTTACTTGTCGTTCGGTAAGGACTTCATTGTCGGGAACAATAATACATCCCTGATGGCAGGACTGTCTGTAAGTAACATAACAAGTCTGTCGATTCCGTAACCGATACCGCCTGTAGGTGGCATACCGATTTCAAGGGCATTTAAGAAGTCCTCGTCTGTGTGTTCTGCTTCTTCATCACCTGCTGCCGCAGCTGCGTCCTGAAGTGCAAAACGCTCTCTCTGGTCGATCGGATCATTAAGCTCTGAGTAAGCGTTACACATTTCCCATCCGTTTATAAATAACTCAAAACGTTCAACTTTCTCAGGATCTGTTGGTTTCTTCTTGGTAAGAGGAGAAATTGCAATCGGATGATCCATTACGAATGTAGGCTGGACAAGTTCTTTTTCACAATATTCCTCAAAGAAAAGATTAAGGATATGACCCTTGTTGTGTCTTTCTTCATATTCGATATTATGCTCTTTTGCAAGGGCCTTTGCTTCTTCGTCTGTCTTAACCGCATCGAAGTCAATTCCTGCGTATTTCTTGACACAGTCTGTCATTGTAATACGCTCGAATGGCTTGCCAAAATCAATTTCAATTCCGTTGTATGTGAATTTGGTTGAACCGCATACTTTTTCGGCAAGATAACGGAACATGCTTTCTGTAAGTTCCATCATGCCGTTGTAATCTGTGTATGCCTGATATAATTCCATAAGTGTAAATTCAGGGTTATGTCTGGTGTCAACACCTTCATTACGGAATACTCGTCCGATTTCGTATACTCTCTCAAGACCGCCAACGATAAGTCTCTTTAAGTATAATTCAAGAGAAATACGAAGCTTAACATCCTCGTTAAGGGCATTGTAATGTGTCTCGAAAGGTCTTGCCGCAGCTCCGCCCGGATTTGCCACAAGCATAGGTGTCTCAACTTCCATAAAGCCACGTCCTGCAAGGAAATTACGAATTTCCTTGATAATCATTGAACGTTTGATAAATGTATCTTTAACTTCCGAATTCATAATAAGGTCAACATATCTCTGACGATATCTTGCGTCTGTATCTGTTAAACCATGGTATTTTTCAGGAAGTATCTGTAAGCTCTTTGACAAAAGAACGATTTCTGACGCATGGATGGAAATCTCACCTGTCATTGTTCTGAATGCAAAACCTTTTATTCCAAAAATATCACCGATATCCGATTTCTTAAAATCTGCATAAGAATCTTCACCGACGCCGTCTTTTGATACATATACCTGGATGTTGCCTTTAAGATCCTGGATGTTGCAGAAAGATGCTTTACCCATAACTCTCTTAAACATCATTCTTCCTGCGATTGTAACATCAATAGGACTGGCATCCATTATTTCACGCTTTGCATTATAATCAGCTTTAAGTGTCTCTCGTTTCTGCTGTTCGTCAAGTCCCTCAACATCAGGTTCAGGTCTGCCTGCAAGAAGCTCTTTTTCATGGGCTGTGTATAATTCCTTTACATCTGATGTGTGATGTGTAACGTCATATTTGGTGATTTCAAAAGGATTTTTTCCCTTTTCAACCAGATCCGCCAATTTATCTCTTCTAATCTGAAGAAGTCCGTTAATGTCCTGATTCTGTGTGTTATTATCTGCCATACTAACTCCTAAAACTATTCTCTGGTAACGTTAATTACTTTGTACTTCATTATTCCGGATGGTGTCTCCACTTCAACTTCGTCCCCTGCCACTTTACCTATTAAAGCCTTGCCAAGCGGAGCTTCATTGGAAATCTTGTTTTCAAGGCTCTTAGCTTCTGTTGAACCTACAAGCTTGAAAACTATTTCTTCATCAAATTCACAGTCATACACTGTAACTGTACTTCCAAGGTTAATTACACCTGCACCGAATTCGTCATCAGCAACTTCTGCATTCTTTAATATTTTCTCAATTTCTTCAATTCTTGCTTCAATATCTCTCTGCTCATCTTTAGCAGCATCATATTCGGCGTTTTCTGAAAGGTCACCCTGTTCTCTGGCTTCCTTAATCTTCTGGGCAACTTCTTTTCTTCTGTTTACCTTCAGGTCCTGAAGTTCATCCTCTAATTTTTTGAGACCTTCGTAGGTCATTAAATTTTTCTTTTCTGCCATAATCTGACTCACCTTTCCCATTTATATTAATAATGCAACTCTGCATACATTATCACATAACAATTCATAATATTATAGAATATAAAAAAATCATTTGTCAATCATTCTTTTATCCAACAGGCTAAATAATTCCTGCAATGTCTCTGTGTGATTAACTTCATCCCTTAATGCTGCACAGTTATGCAGTCCTGTTGTATACCAGGACACATGTTTGCGCATTTCCCTGACTACCATATATTCAGGTTTGTACTCTGTCATAAGTGTGGCATGTTTTTTTATCATATCCTTAATCTCTGTAAGGGACGGTCTTGCCGGTATCACATCACCGTGGATTGCCGCTTTAATTTCCCTGAAAAGCCATGGGTTACCTTTTGCCCCACGGCCAACTGCGATTCCGTCGCATCCTGTATAATGAAACATCTTCAGGGCATCTTCTGCCGAAAATATATCACCGTTGCCAAAAACAGGTATCTTTACTTTATCCTTGACCGCTGCGATTATATCCCAGTCTGCTTTGCCGGAATAAAACTGTTCCCTCGTTCGTCCGTGAACCGTAACGGCTGCCGCCCCGGATTCCTCCATTATGTGGGCGAACTCCACCGCATTTACATGTTCCTCGTCAAAACCTTTCCTGAACTTCACTGTAACGGGTTTTGTAATCTTTTTTACCATTGTCTCAACTATTTTACCTGCAAGAGAGGGATTTTTCATTAATGACGAGCCTTCACCATTATTTACAATTTTAGGTACGGGGCAGCCCATATTAATGTCAAATGCCGCAAATCCCAATGGTTCCAGTCTAAGGGCAATGTCAGCCATAATCTCCGGGTCTGAACCGAAAAGCTGTAATGCCGATGGTGCTTCCTCCGGCAAAGTCTGCAACAGAATATCGGTATTTTTGTTATTGTAAAGAACCGCTTTTGCACTTACCATCTCGGTAACCATGTAGTCACAACCCATCTCCTTGCAGATAAGCCTGTAAGGAAGGTCCGTCACCCCAGCCATGGGTGCCAGCATTACCGGTCTGTCAAATTCCATTGTTCCTATTTTCATTCTATATCTTCTCCAAGGAAAAATACCTTATAATACATTTCAAGAGCCTGAAAAGTCTCTGCTTTGTCCTTCTGAAGCTGTTTGACCTTAAGGCCTGCTCCTATTTCATCATAAAGCAAATCTCCTTCATCTGCCTCTGTCCTGATTAAAAGATTGCCTTCCTCATCAAATTCAAGGATGATAATTCCTCCGATATCCTCAGTAAAAAGAACACACATTATTTTAAGTTCATCCTTAATCGAATCCGGAAGTGCCCCGAAGTCCTCATTAAGATAAAATTTCTTATCGTAAGAGCTTGCGGCACATAATACATCTAAATCTTCTTTCATTCAACAATTCTCCTAAACATAGCCATAAATGCCTCTTATTGAAACTTCCCCTGCCATTATTTTTTCTGTATTACCATTATCGTCCTTTACAAGAAGTTCCCCGTCCGTGTCAATACCGATTGCAACACGTTTGATACGGCTGTCTCCTTCTATTATGTAGACTTCTTTATTCCGGTTCACCAGGAGTTCCTCATACTCGTCTTTTATTCCGGACAAATTGCCATCCTTACAAAAGATTTCATAATATTTTTCAAAATATTTGCCAAACTTTGCAACAATACTGCTCCTTCTTACTTTAGTTCCGCCTGCAATATAAAGTGACGTTGCCTTATCCTCAAGTTCTGCCGGAAAAGATTCCATATTAACATTAATTCCAATTCCTATAACCACATAATTGATTGTGGTCATTTCAGCACTCATTTCCGTTAAAATTCCAACTACCTTACGGCTTCCTATTACAATATCATTAGGCCACTTTATCTCCGTATTAAGGCCGGTGACATCCTTAATTGCTTTAGCCACGGCAAGGGCTGTAACAAGTGTAATCATTGACGCCTTATATGGTGGTAAATCAGGCTTTACAGCAAAAGACATCCATATTCCCGTCTTTGCCGGAGATTCCCAATGTCTTTCCTTACGCCCTCTTCCAAGTGTCTGTTTCTCCGCTATTGCAAGCATCCCCGGAATAAGCTCTTTTTCCGCCTGCCTTTTTATCTCGCTGTTCGTCGAGTCAATCACATCAAAATATGATATCTTTCTTCCAAACCATTTTGTCTCAAGCTGGCTTTGTATCTCATCAGATAACAAAACATCAGGACAGGATACAAGCCGATAGCCTCTGTTCCTGACTGCTTCTATGACATATCCGGCTTCTTTAAGAGAATTAATTGCCTTCCATACCGCAGTCCTTGAAACGGATAGTTTTCCGCAAAGTTCCTGTCCTGATACAAAATCATCGCTTTCTTTAAGCATTGCAAGCATCTGTTCTCTCATCTTCTCAACCTCCTATGGCAAGATAACTTACATAAGCAACTACAAAAAGTATAACTGCTACTACTTCCGAAATAATTCCCGATACCTTTCTGTCGGTCATAAGGTATTTAATTCCGGTCATCATGTTCATAAGTCCGCCTATTGAAAAAATAATGTGGAACATCCATTTATTCTTACCGGTATTAATAAATACAAAAACGGTAAGCACAATTGCCGCAATGCCAAATATTACATTTAACACGTCTATTATAAGACGCACAATTTTCTGAAAATTATTTTTACCTGAACGCATTAAGGGTAACCTCTCTTCCTACCCTCGCATTTTACTATAAAAACTATAATGTTGCAACCATCACAGCTTTAATAGTATGCATTCTGTTCTCTGCTTCATCAAAAACAACTGACTGTGGCGATTCAAATACTTCATCAGTTACCTCAAGCTCGGAAAGACCGAATTTTTCATATACTTCCCTGCCAACCTTAGTCTTAAGGTCATGAAAAGCTGGAAGGCAGTGCATGAAAATCGCATCCTTTGAAGCATTGTCCATTGCTTTCTTATTAACCTGATATGGTGAAAGCTCTTTAATTCTTTCTGCCCATACTTCATCAGGTTCACCCATTGATACCCAGACATCGGTGTAGATTACATCGGCATCCTTTGTTCCTGCATCAACATCATCTGTAAGTGTTATTGTTCCGCCTGTCTTGGCCGCAATCTCTTTACATTCTTTAACAAGTGCCTCATCAGGAAAATAATTTCTGGATGTGCATGCCGTAAAGTGCATACCAAGTTTCGCACTTACTATCATGAGTGAATTACCCATATTGTATCTTGCATCACCCATATATGTAAGCTTAACGCCTTTTATTCTGCCAAGTTTCTCTTTAATTGTAAGTACATCTGCCAACATCTGTGTAGGATGGTATTCGTTGGTAAGGCCGTTCCATACAGGAACTCCTGCATATTTTGCAAGTTCTTCCACGATTTCCTGTCCGAAACCACGATATTCAATACCGTCAAACATCCTTCCAAGGACTCTTGCTGTATCGGCAATGCTTTCTTTTTTACCAATCTGTGAACCTGATGGATCAAGATACGTCGTTCCCATTCCGAGGTCGTGTGCTGCCACTTCAAAAGAGCATCTGGTTCTTGTACTTGTCTTTTCAAATATGAGTGCAATGTTTTTTCCTGCATGCATATCTGTTGTAAGTATGCCCTTTTTCTTCTTATCCTTAAGTTCTGCCGCAAGGTCAACCATACAAAGTATCTCTTCCGGTGTAAAGTCCTTAAGTGTCAAAAAATTACGTCCTTTTAAGTTCATAATGTTACCTTCTTTATTTTGTCTCTTCGTTCTTGCCGATTTCAACAACCGACTTGACAAGTCCTGCAATTGACTGTATCTCAGATGGAATTATAATCTTCGTTGCTTTTCCGTCCGCTGCCTTAACAAATGCTTCAAGGCTCTTTAATGTGATAACGGCTTCATCTGCACCTGCTTCACGGATATACTTAATACCTTCTGCATTAGCCATCTGTACGGCTCTGATTGCTTCAGCCTGACCTTCAGCTTCACGGATTGTAGCTTCCTTCTTAGCCTCAGCTTTTAAGATTGCTGACTGCTTTTCTGCTTCTGCTTCAAGGATTGCTGACTGCTTCTTACCTTCCGCTACGGTAATATTGGCTTTCTTTTCACCTTCAGCTCTTGTTTCCATCTCACGACGTTCACGTTCTGCCTTCATCTGTTTTTCCATGGCATTCTGAATTTCTGCCGGTGGAATAATATTCTTAAGTTCAACTCGGTTTACTTTGATTCCCCATGGGTCTGTTGCTGTATCAAGGGCAAGTCTCATCTTGGTATTGATGATTTCTCTTGATGTGAGTGTCTGGTCTAATTCCAGTTCACCGATTATATTACGGAGTGTTGTGGCTGTAAGATTCTCAATAGCCATAATAGGATGTTCAACACCGTATGCGTAAAGCTTAGGGTCTGTTATCTGGAAAAATACTACCGTATCAATTCTCATTGTTACGTTATCCTTTGTGATAACAGGCTGTGGTGCGAAATCTACTACCTGTTCCTTAAGGCTCATTCTTGCTGTAGGGCGGTCAATGAAAGGTGCTTTAAGGTGGATACCTACACCCCATGTTCTCTTATAAGCTCCAAGTCTCTCAAGAATTACCGCATGTGCCTGTGGTACAATTCTGATGCACGATGCAATAATTATTAATAAAACTATTGCAACGATAATAGCGGTTATCGCTCCTGCAGATACTGTTGATTCTAATAATGTCATTTTTTTGTCTCCCTTTTATTTTTATTGTACTATTAATTTTACACCTGAAACGGCTTTAATTTCAACCACTTCACCCGGTTCAATTATCTTATTGCTGTCTTCCGACCTTGCTGTCCAGGTAAGTCCGTTTATAAATACGGCACCGGTCTCATCAATATTGTTGATTATTTCGGTTACTTTGGCTTTTTCTCCGATAAGACTGTCAATATTCGTCTTAACCTGGTTCTTTTTCATTGCTTTATCAAGTACAGGACGGGCAAGAATAAGAAGTGCCAGTGATATAACGAAAAAGCTAACCGCCTGTGCTGCAAAAGGTGCCTTACACAAATTGAGTATTATAGCAACTACTGTACCTCCGGCAAACCATATAGTTGTAAGACTTGTGGTTGCTATCTCAATAACCAGAAACAGGATAAGTGCACCTAACCAGCCGTAAATAACATATTCCATATGCCACACCTCCAGTCATTTTAATATGTGTAGAAACAATGGTTATTAACGATTGTATATCCTTTATATTTTGTAATATCAGCTTTTTTTACATTAATGAAGAACAAGAGGTCTCCGATATTATTTTCACCGGCAAGTGCTCTCAATGCTGAATCATAACAGCCTCTCACATTAAGTTCCTCATTGCTCTTATTGAGGACTGCCTGGAATCTTGCGGATGGAACCCCGTTTTCACTTACACCTGAGAACTGACCCGGCGCATACACAACAGAAGTAATCGTATTCTGTGAAAATCTCGATGAAAATACACGGTTAAGAACAACATTGGCTACCGCAAGCTGTCCTTCTGAAGGTTCCCAGCCTGACTCCCAGTATATAATAGCTGCGAGTAAATGCAGTTCCTCTGCAGATACAGTGTAAGCTCCTCTTGTGGTTGTCTGCTGCTTAATGGCATTCTGTGCCGCTGTTGCCTGTGCCGCCGCTGCCTGTGCTGCCGCTTCTTCTGCAGCTTTTCTTGCTGCTTCGGCTCTTTCTTCTTCTTTGATGGCTTCTATTTCAGCCATTGATACTGCTTTTGAAAGATTATAACTTACATCAAATGAATCATTACTTATATACCCAAAACCATTATCACATGATATTAGGGTATAATTTCCGTTCTCCTCATAAGCATCTATCTCCGCTCCTTTTTCAAGAGTTGAAATAACTGCTGCTGAATCGTCTGCTTCTGCGTATACATTAATCACATCCGCATTAACTTTAGCCTGCTTATTACCGATTACAGAGGCAATAACCTCTGCCTCACTGTCAAAAAGGACGTCTACATTACGTATATAGCCGGTTACTTTACCTGACTGTATCTTACTCCATTCTTCTCCCCGTTCAAGGACATCGGCCTCGCTTCCGGAATACATAATTCCTACAGGTTCTGATTTAAGATCCGGTTCGGAGTAAATTATAAGTTCTTCAAGAGTATATGATACTACTTTATTATCATATGATGATTTTACTTTACTTTCTTCCATTTCCTGGGAAATGTCTTTTAAAGATGATGTGTTGCGGTATACCACATTAAGTTCTGTGGAAACAATTTCTTCTGTGTATGCCGCTTCTTTATCGCTGACAGATGTGTCCTGCACATTGCGTTCTGCTAACTGTATGCTTGTTTTATTATCTTCATGTTTTCTCTCATTAAGGAATGCCAGCTGCATTATTAACAGTAAAATTATTACCGAAAGAACAGCCGTCTTTCTTGATTTTGATTTCATGATAACCTCCATTGTAATTGTTACAAATTTGTTACATAAACAGATACATTTTATCAGACTATATCATAAATGTCAAATTTACGGCTGAATATGCCTTTGTCTCATTGCTTCATACAGGATAACTGCCGTGGAAACCGCTGCATTTAATGATTCAAGTTTACCTTCCATAGGTATTTTGATTCTTACGTCTGCTTCCTTTGAAAGTTCCTCTGTAAGCCCGTTTCCTTCATTACCAATCAAAACAGCCATCGGCACCTTCATATCTTCTTCGTAATAATAATTCCTGCCTTCAAGGTGTGCGGCGAATACTTTTATATTCTGCTGTTTTAAACTATGGATGGCTGCTACAACATCTTCTGAATACACAAACGGCATTCTGAAAAGTGAACCCATTGTTGAACGTATTGTTTTGGGATTATATATGTCAACGGTCTTATCCGACATAATTATGCCTGTAGCACCTGCACCCTCTGCTGTTCTTATAATTGTTCCCAGATTACCGGGGTCCTGTATGTTTTCCAGAACTACAAGCATAGGTACTTTGTCTTTTTTGAACAAATCCTCTATATCATATTCAAGCATTTTAACAACTGCCAATATTCCCTGTGGGGTTTTCGTATCAGACATCATTTTAAAAACATTATCCGCTACTATCTCATATCGGTAATCACAAAGCATTTCCTTGTTATCATACGCGAAGCTCTCTGACGCGTATATTTTAACAATTCTGTCTTTAGGAATCTCCACAAACATCCTTATTCCTTCAATAACAAAAAGTCCGCGTTCCTTTCGTACCCCGGACTTTTTGATTAAATTCATAACATCTTTAATTTGTGAATTACCTGTACTTGTAATCAATATAAATTCCTATCTGCAAAGTAATTTGCTTACTTCATACATATGTGCATCAACATCCTTAGTCATTGCAAGAGCTTCGTCGATGTCATAATCTACAAATTCGCCATTCTTATATGCTACAACTCTGTTGGTCTTTCCTTCCGCAAGGAGGTCAACTGCCATTGAGCCCATCATTGATGCATATACACGGTCCTTACATGAAGGGCTGCCGCCACGCTGCATATGTCCGAGGATTGTTGCTCTTGTCTCAATGCCTGTAGCTTCTTCAATTCTCTTAGCCATAGATGATGAATGTCCGACACCTTCTGCATTAACAATAATATAATGTTTCTTGCCTTTTTTCTTATTCTCAATTATCTTTTCGATAATCTTCTCTTCGTTAAAATCATACTTGCCAGGAATAAGAATATCTTCGGCACCATTAGCGATACCACACCATAATGCGATATGGCCTGCATTTCTTCCCATAACTTCAATGATTGAGCATCTCTCATGCGAAGTTGAAGTATCTCTTATCTTGTCAATTGCTGACATTGCTGTATTAATTGCTGTATCAAAACCGATTGTGTAATCCGTACATGCAATATCAAGGTCGATTGTTCCGGGAACACCGATTGTATTGACACCGAGTGCGGATAACTTCTGTGCACCCTTAAATGAACCGTCACCACCGATAACAACAAGTCCGTCAATGCCGTGTTTCTTACAGATGTCTGCACCCTTCTTCTGATATTCAGGATCTACAAATTCAAGACATCTTGCTGTATAGAGGATTGTACCACCTCTGTCAATTGTATCTGATACGCTTGTAGCGTCCATATCAATAATCTCTTCGTTAAGAAGACCATTATAACCTTTTAAAATTCCTTTTACGTTAATTCCTTTTGCTAAAGCAGTTCTAACAACTGCACGGGTAGCTGCATTCATTCCAGGTGCATCTCCACCACTTGTAAGAACTCCGATAGTCTTAACTGCATTTGCCATCTTTTTCTACCTCCAATGTAATAATTATTGTAATTTTATTCTACTTTCAGTTATTTTTCAATAGATTTTTCAACAACTTTAACATTTTTTTCACCGGATAATTCCATGAGTCTGCCAATCATTGCCGAATCCGCCTTTATTGTCATGGAAAGAGGCATTTTCTTAACTGCCTTTTCTTTCTCAAGATATACTATAACACGGTCATTTCCGTCAGATGTATTAATTATAGCATACAATTCCTGTTCTTTTGCAAGATAACTTTCTTTATCCGGAAATTTTATCCAACATTCCTTCGGTATCTGTGAAAAAGGAATTATACTGTCACATATTACTTTGCCGCCTGTTTCTTCATCCACTTTGACATGTCCTTTTACAAACACTTTATCGTCGGCCTCAATATATTTTCTGTTATCCCTGTATACTTTTGGAAAAACAATAACCTCAACGGTTCCGACCCGGTCTTCCAATTTAAGAAAAGCCATATTCTGCCCTTGACGTGTGTTTTTTACACTGCACTCGGCAATCATGCCACCTACAATAACACGTTCGTCATCATTTACCTTTGGCATTCCGGTCTCATCATCCGGAATGAAATCTGCTGTGGTACAGGTTACATTTTTATTCAGAAGTCCTTCATACTCATCAAGGGGATGTCCGCTGGCGTATATACCAAGCACTTCTTTCTCCATTGCTAAAAGTTCACTCTTTGTATATTCGCCTACATCAGGAATTGTTATTTCATCAGGTTTCTCATCAGGTGCAAACATATCAAAAAGCGACATCTGCCCTGAAATCTCGGTTTTTCGCTCGGAGCTGACCTTGTCCATAATGTCACCATATACGAGCATCATCTGTTTACGCGTCAGTCCGAAGCTGTCAAACGCTCCCGATTTGATAAAACTTTCCACGGTTCGTTTATTAACTTCTTTTCCCGAAAGCCTTGATATAAAATCCTTAATATCTTTAAATCTGCCACCGTTTGCGCGTTCTTCAACAATAGCTTCTATTACCGGTCTTCCGAGACTCTTTATCGCCGAAAGTCCGTATCTGATGCTTGAATCCGAAGCTGCGGTAAAAGTTCCCTCACCTTCATTAATATCCGGCGGAAGAATTTCTATTCCCATATTGCGGCAGGTTACGATATATTGTGCAACTTTTGTTGTATTATCAAGCACGCTTGTCATAAGTGCTGCCATAAATTCAACAGGATAATAATATTTAAGATAAGCTGTACGGAATGCTACAAAGGCATAACATGCTGCATGTGACTTGTTGAAAGCATATTTTGCAAAATCCATCATAGTATCGTAAATATGGGAAGCCACACTCTCATCTATTCCTTTTGCAATACATCCTGCAACATTTTCTTCTTCATTTCCGTATATAAAATTATGACGCTCTTTTTCCATTACCGCCTGTTTTTTCTTGGACATTGCTCTTCTTACAAGATCACTCCGGCCAAGGGTATATCCGGCCAGATCCCTTACTATCTGCATAACCTGTTCCTGATATACAATACATCCGTAGGTTTCCTTTAAGATTGGCTCAAGTTCTTTACAGGCGTAAGTTATTGAGGTCTTATCATTTTTGCCGGCAATATACTGTGGTATAAAGTCCATAGGTCCCGGACGATAAAGGGAAATACCGGCAATAAGGTCTTCTATTCCGTCGGGCTTAAGCTCCTTCATAAAGTTTTTCATTCCCGTACTTTCAAGCTGGAACACTCCCTCTGTCCTACCTTGTCCTATCATTTCAAGGACATTTCTATCATTGTAATCTATTTTACTTATATCAAATGACACGTCTCCACGCTTATTGATAAGTCTTTCGGCATCCTGGATTACCGTAAGTGTCCTAAGTCCCAGAAAATCCATTTTAAGTAATCCCAGTTCTTCGATTGTAGTCATTGTAAACTGGGTTGTTATCGTTCCGTCTGAGGCTCTTGATAGTGGTACAAATTCGTCAAGCGGCCTTGAACCGATTACGACACCTGCTGCATGCATTGATGTGTGTCGTGGCAGTCCTTCCAGTCTTTTGCATATATCTATAAGATATTTTACTTCCGGTTCCGTTTCATAGCGTGTCCTGAACTCATTGTTGGCGTTAAGTGCTTTGTCAAGGGTCATACCTATTTCGTTAGGTATCATCTTTGAAAGGCTGTCAGTTACTGAATACGGCATATCAAGAACACGTCCAACGTCTTTGATAACTCCTTTTGCAGCCAGGGTACCAAACGTTACTATCTGTACTACACGGTCTTTTCCGTATTTTTTCATTACATAATCTATAACTTCCGGTCGTCTTTCATAGCAGAAGTCAATATCAATATCCGGCATTGAAACACGTTCAGGATTGAGAAATCTCTCAAAAATAAGATTATATTTTATAGGGTCAATATCTGTTATTTCAAGGCAGTATGCAACAATGGAACCTGCTGCCGAGCCTCGCCCCGGTCCTACTGCTATGCCATTGCTTTTTGCATAGTTAATAAAATCCCATACGATAAGGAAATAATCCACATAACCCATTTTTTTGATTACCGATAATTCATAATCAAGTCTTTCTTCAAGTTCTGCGGCGCGTTCTCCGTATCTTTTTACAAGTCCCTCCATACAAAGATGTTCAAGATAAGATTCTGAAGTAAAGCCCTCAGGGACATCATATTTAGGGAGTTTTGTTACGCCGAATTCTATCTCGACATTACAGCGTTCGGCAATCTTATGTGTATTATCAAGAGCCTGCGGAGCATAAGAAAACAGTTCCCTCATCTCTTCTTCTGATTTAAGATAATACTGTCCTCCCTCATATCTCATTCTGTCCTCGTCATTGACTTTTTTGCCTGTCTGAATGCAAAGAAGTATATCATGAGCCTCCGCATCATCCTCATAGGTATAATGGACGTCATTGGTAGCAACAAGCTCAATATTAAGTTCCCTGCTCATTCTGACAAGAAGTCTGTTAACCAACTTCTGTGTGGGTATTCCGTGGTCCTGTAATTCAAGGAAATAATTGCCTTTTCCAAATATTGCTTCATATTTAAGTGCTGCTTTACAGGCTTCTTCATAAAGATTTCTTGCAAGAAGCTTCTGCACCTCTCCTGCAAGGCATGCGCTTAAACATATTATTCCCTCGGAATACTCCTCAAGGACTTCATAATCCACTCTGGGTTTATAATAAAAACCGTCAACAAAACCTTTAGACACAATTTTCATAAGGTTAGCATATCCGGTATTGTTTTCTGCAAGTAAAATCAAATGGTAATATCTGTCATCACTTATTCCCGGTTCTTTTTCAAAACGGGAGCCCGGTGCTACATATACCTCGCAGCCAAGAATCGGCTTGATTCCCACATTACGGGCTGCCCTGTAAAAATCAATCACACCATACATTACACCGTGGTCCGTTATGGCAAGGCTGTCCATTCCAAGTTCTTTTGCCCTTGCTGTTATTTCTTCAATTTTTCCCGAGCCGTCAAGAAGGCTGTATTCCGTATGTACATGTAAATGTGTAAATGACATAAATACCTCCAAAAAACTGCTGCACCATCCGGTACAGCAGTTCATATATTACATATTACTTTGCGCTTAAGTATTTTTCAATTTCTGCAATAGCATCATTTTCATCGTTTCCGGCAGCACTTACAAGCACTTCTTCTCCGGCATCAAGTCCTAATGTCATCATTCCCATAATGCTCTTTGCATTAACTTTTTTGTTACCAACCTCAACATAAATGGAACTTTCAAACTGACTTGCAACCTGTACAAATACTGCAACCGGTCTTGCTTCTAATCCTGTTGAAATCTCAATTTTCATGTTTTTCGTTATCATTAATAATTCCTCCTGGTGCCATACCATTTTTTTCTCTGAGACTGTCTGCTATCTGGCTTATCTTTCTAAGTCTGTGATTTACTCCTGATTTACCAAGGGGAACTGATAACATTGTTCCCAAATCTTTTAACGGAGTATCCGGATATTGTAGTCTTATCTTTGCTATTTCACAAAGACCGTCCGGAAGGCTGTTAAGCCCCATATGATCTCTTATATAGCATATATCCTCTGTCTGTTTTACCGCTGCTTGAATAGTCTTGTTAAGGTTAGCTGTTTCACAATTCACCTGACGGTTAACAGAGTTACGAACCTCCTTAAGCACCCTGACATTTTCAAGATCCATTAAGGCTATGCGTGCACCCATTACATTAAGCATATCAACTATCTGGGCACCCTCCTTCAGGTATACCACATATGATTTACGTCTTTCAACGATTCTTGCATCCAGATGAAAAGCATTCATCGCATCCGCTATCTGGGAGGCTTTTTCTTTTCCTGAAGATACAATTTCAAAGTGATACGATTTCTCAGGATCCGACAGTGACCCTCCTGCAAGAAATGCTCCTCTTAAAAATGCTCTTTTGCAGCACATGCTGCTTATACCCATAATACTTACCAGGGATAGATCCCTGTTAATACTGCCATCCACATCCATCAGCTTGGTTGCAAGAAGTATTTTAATCGCAACGTCTGAATCTTTCACCCATATGGTATATACAGTATTGCCCGTTTCACGGTTTCTCCTGACCGTTGATCCGGTTATATATGAAAACGCTTTACATATCAGCCTCTGGCATTTACTTACCACGGCCATCCTTTCGGACTGTATCCTGATACAATGTCTTCCGTGACAGTCCGTATATATATCACCATTCATACTGATAATTGCAGCGATTTCCGCTATCTGACAATGTCTGGCTCCCGGCACAACCGTTACCAGCTCATCTTTTACTTTGTGAGAAAAAGACATAACCATTTTCCTCTATCTTTTAGTCTTGGTATCGAGATTAATATCTCTATGGTCTATCTTAATACCATATTCCCCGCCCTCAAGTCTGTTATATAACTCATTGGCAAGGGTAACTGATCTGTGTCTCCCGCCTGTACATCCTATGGCAATTACAAGTCTGTTCTTGCCTTCAAGTATATAATTAGGAATAAGGAATTCTATCATATCGGTAAGTTTCTCAAGAAACTGATGTGCTATGTCAAATCCCATAACATACTCCTTGATAGGTTTATCATTGCCGGTAAGAGGCTTCAGTTCATCAATGTAATACGGATTAGGAAGAAAACGTACATCAAACACAAGGTCCGCATCCTCCGGAATTCCATACTTAAATCCAAATGAGAGAATTGTTACCATAAGGTTTTTAAAATTCTCATCATCTACGAATATTTTTTCAAGTTCCTGCTTAAGATCCCTTGTAAGCAATGTACTTGTATCTATAATATAATCTGCCTTATCCTTGATAAAGGCAAGTTCTTCTCTTTCTTTTTGAATACCCTCTATGACACGATGGTCTCCTGCCAGAGGATGATTACGTCTTGTCTCTTTATAACGCTTTACAAGGACTTCGTCGTCGGCATCCAGAAAAAGGACTTCATATTCGTACTTTCTGTGCTGCATACGCTCAAGCACCTTAGTGAGATCCGAAAATGTATCGCCTACACGCACATCAACTCCGATTGCAATATTAACCTGTCTGCTGCTTGCCATAGCAAGTTCTACAAATTTCAAAACAAGTTCCACAGGAAGATTGTCAACGCAATAATATCCGGCATCTTCCAATACTTTAAGTGCAGTTCTTTTTCCTGCTCCCGACATTCCTGTTACTATTACAATTTTCATAATCATCTCTCCATGTATAAAGGTAGCAACAAACTTAATTATTACAACATATTACACCTTTCGTCAAGTGTTCCCACTAAAATCTCCCAATAATCTTACTTCAGGCTCTAGTTTTATACCTGTTTTTTCCAGAACCGTATCTGTTACGAGATTAATGGTATCATATATGTCTCTGGCTGTTGCGTTGTTTCTGTTGATGATAAAGCCTGCATGCTTTTCCGAAACTTCGGCACCGTTGATGCCTTTCCCTTTAAGTCCGCATTCTTCAATAAGCCTGCCTGCAAAATCTCCCTCCGGTCTTTTAAAAGTACTTCCCGCACTTGGATATTCAAGAGGTTGTTTTTCTTTACGCTTTTCTAAGAGTTCATTGACTTTATGCGTCATTTTCTCCACATCGCCTTTGCATAGTTTCATTTCTGCCGACAGGATTATCTCCTGTTTCCGTATGAAAATGCTGTTTCTGTATGACAGTTCCATTTCACCCTGCTTATATTCATGGGTATTGCCCTGTCTGTCAATCGTTACGACTTTCGTAAGCACATCTTTCATCTCACCGCCGTATGCGCCTGCATTCATATAACATGCGCCCCCAAGTGTTCCAGGTATTCCTGCCGCAAATTCCAGTCCCGAAAGAGAATGTCTCCTTGCCGTATTAAAAAGCCTGGCAAGTGAAGTTCCCGCTTCTGCCGTAATCATGTCACCGTTTACGGTTATATTGCCCAGGTCACGCCCAAGCATTATTATCATTCCGTCATAGCCTTTATCTGATACCAGTAAATTACTTCCATTCCCGATAACATAATACGGTATTTTGTATTCTTCTGCTGCCAGTATATATTTTTTTATATCCTCTGCCCTATAAGGCACCACAAAATATTTTGCCGGTCCACCCACTTTAAAAGTGGTGTGGTCCGACATCATTTCATTGCAAAATATACACTCTTCTCCGGCAATACTTTTTATTGCGGATAAAAAATCCATAAAAGTTCCTCCATTTTATACGGATTATAATACAAGTTTTGCTGCACCATAAATACCTGCACTGTTTCCGAGAGTTGCAAGTTTAATCGGTGTTTTTCTGCACTGATGGAATGCTTTTTCAACATAATATCTGCTGATTGCATCAATAAGGAAATCTCCTGCTTTTGATACGCCACCGCCTACTAAGAACACATCAGGGTCTACAACACATGCTATATGTGACATGGCTATTCCAAGGTATTCCGCAAGTTTATTAACTGAAATAAGCGCAAGCTCGTCTCCCGCCTTTGCTGCGTCAAACACATCCTTAGCTGTAAATTCTTTTAAATCCCTGAGTGAAGATGGCATCTTTTCTGATGCAAGAAGTTTTTTGGTCTCTTTTACAATACCTGTTGCGGATGCCACCTGTTCAAGACATCCTTTTTTTCCACAGCCGCAATATTCCGTTTCATCGTATACAACAGGCATATGTCCAAGTTCACCCGCTGCTCCGTGGCTTCCTGTAACGATTTTGCTGTCAAGGACAATTCCGCCGCCTACGCCTGTTCCGAGAGTAAGCATTACAAGGTTGGCGTAGCCTTTTCCGCCACCCTGCCATAACTCGCCAAGAGCTGCAACATTGGCATCATTACCCGCTTTTGCCATAAAACCTGTTTTGTCTTTAAGTATCTCTTCTACAGGGACATCACCCCAGCCGAGATTAACACAGCCTTTTACTATGCCTGTTGAAGTAACAGGACCCGGAACACCGATTCCCACACCAACAACATCCTCCGGTGAAATAGCTTCTTCTTCAATTTTTGCCTTGATTGATTCTGCAATATCATCAAGAATATATTTACCTTTTTCCTCTTTTCTTGTAGGTATCTCCCAGTCTGAAAGCAATGAACCTTCCACTGTAAATACACCCATCTTTACTGTTGTACCGCCAAGGTCAACGCCAAAACATAATTTTCCCATTTGCTGTTCTCCTTAATTCTATTCTTTTCTGTTAATACTGTTCTGTACTCTGTTATATAATTCTCTGGCCGCATTGTAACCCATCTTCTTCTGTCTCCAGTTGACTGCCGCAGATTCAACTATTACTGCAAGGTTACGTCCCGGTCTTACAGGAAGATTATGACATACTACTTTATTACCGAGAATCTCCGTATATTCTTCTTCAAGACCAACTCTGTCATATTCCTTTTCTTTGTCCCAGTCTTCAAGATGGATTACCATATCTATTCCCTGTGTTTCCTTAACGCTCTCAACACCGAAAAGTGTCTTCACATCAATGATTCCGATACCTCTTAATTCAATAAAATGTCTTGTTATCTCAGGTGCTGTTCCTATAAGAGTCTCGTCACTTACTTTTCTGATTTCAACAACATCATCTGTTACAAGACGGTGTCCTCGCTTTATAAGTTCCAGTGCCGCCTCGCTTTTTCCTATTCCGCTTTCGCCTGTAATGAGAACGCCTTCACCATATACATCCACAAGCACGCCATGTATTGAAATTGTAGGTGCAAGTTCAACCTTCATCCATCTGATAATCTCTGCTTCAAAAGATGATGTTACCTGACTTGCCTGCAAAAGAGGAATCTTATATTTTCTTGCTGCTTCAATCATCAGTTCATCAGGTACTTCATTACGGCAATATATGATACATGGTATATTATATGACAAAAGGCGGTCATATCTTTCTCTTTTGTCATCATCACTCATCTGCTTCATATATGCAGCTTCAACTCGTCCTATAATCTGGACTCTTTCGTTATCAAAATGGTCAAAAAAGCCTGCGAGCTGCAATGCCGGTCTGTTAATGTCAGGCACCATTACAACCTTGCTGCCTACATCAATATCCGGTGTAAGTATTTTAAGGTCCATTTTTTCAATAATTTTTTCTACTTTTAATTCTTCGCTCATTATGTACCCCTTTCCTGTTTGTTAAAAAATTCGTGTACTTTTTCGGCTGCTGCCAGATTCATTGAAGGAACATCGCAAAGTTCCTCTACTGATGCTTTTTTTATTACATCAATATCCTTAAAATGCTTCATTAATGCCTTACGCCTTACCGGTCCGATTCCGTCAATATCATCAAGTATTGACTTAACCTGTTCCCTGCTTCTTAAATTACGATGAAATTCAATGGCAAACCGGTGTGCCTCATCCTGTATTCTCGTAATCAGTTTGAAAGCTTCACTTCCGGTATTAATTTCTACTTCTTTGCCATTATACCATAAAGCTCTCGTTCTGTGGTTATCATCTTTTACCATTCCGCATACAGGAATTGAAATATTAAGGTCATTTAACACTTCTAAAGCTATATTAACCTGTCCCTTACCGCCATCCATCATAATAAGGTCAGGCTTAATATCAAAACTGCTGTCACTTTCGTGGGTAAGCCTTCTTGTCAGAACCTCCCGCATTGACGAATAATCATCCGGTCCCGTTACTGTTTTGATACGGAACTTTCTGTAATCATTTTTTCTTGGTCTTCCGTCTGTAAACACAACCATTGAACCTACAGGCTGTGCTCCGCTTATATTGGATATATCAAAGGCTTCCATTCTGTGGATATCATGTAAGCCTGTAAGTCTTTCAATTTCTTTAACCGCGCCGGTTGTTCTTGCTTCTTCTTTGAGAATTTTTTCCCTGTCCTGATTAAGTACCATATTGGCATTTTTCTCCGCAAGTTCAACAAGTTTTTCTTTCTGTCCTCTCTTTGGGACAAGGAATTTTACATTATGTCCTGCCCTTTCCGTAAGCCACCTGCCGATAAGCTCCTCATCAATGAGATTTTCCTGCAGCATGATTTCCGGTGGAATATACGGTGTTCCGGCGTAATACTGTTTTATAAAATCGGTGATAATCTCCGAACGTTTTTCGTCTCCGGCAAGGCGCATATGGTAATGCTCTCTTCCTATCATCTTGCCGTTTCTTATGAAAAACACCTGCACCACACAGTCCTTATAATCTATTGACGCAGCTACAATGTCCCTGTCCTGCATATCGCTGTTGGTAATTTTCTGCTTCTGTGATACAAATTTAACGCTTTCAAGCATATTCCTGTATGCGGCGGCCTGCTCAAATTCCATTTTTTCCGAAGCTTCATACATAAGTCCGGTAAGTTTCCTGGTAATGCCATTATACCTTCCTTCAAGGAAGTCTATACATTGGTCAATAAGTTTTCCGTAGTCTTCCTGAGAAATATATCCCTGGCATGGAGCTGTACACTGGCCTATATGATAATTAAGACATGGTCTTTCTTTGCCTGTGTCCTTTGGAAGATTACGTCTGCAGGTTCTTATGCCGTAAGTCTTATTAAGCAGCTCTATAGTATCATTGACCGCCTTACCACTGGTAAACGGTCCGAAGTATCTTGCCTTGTCCCTTTTCATCTCTCTTGAAGATATGATACGTGGAAAAGGTTCATTCACTGTTATTTTTATAAAAGGATAGGTCTTATCATCCTTAAGCATTGTGTTATATCTGGGTCTGTGTAATTTTATCAGATTACACTCCAGTACAAGTGCCTCTAACTCTGAATCCGTAATAATATATTCAAATCTGCGGATATTTGAAACCATCTGTTTTATTTTGTTGGTATGATTTCTTGACGACTGGAAATACTGCCTTACCCTGTTTTTCAGGCTTATTGCCTTGCCTACATAAATGATTTCGTCTTTTTCATCGTGCATTATATATACCCCCGGTTTGTCCGGAAGTTTTTTAAGTTCTGCTTCTATGTCAAAAAAACCATCGTACATATATCATGTCCTCTTATAATCAGCCTATATTAAACGCCGCTTTTTCTGAGTAATTCTCCATCAATTCAATATCCCGGTCAGTCAGGCCTAACTTATCTTTTACAAAGGAACGTTCCTTTAAAAGACAGGTATTGCTTACCGTTCTGTTATCCGTATTAAGTGTAGCATGAACACCGTTATCCAGTAAACGTTTTAGAGGATATTTTTTTATATCATCATATACTTTTGTCTGCATATTGCTTATTGGGCACACTTCAATCGGAATTTCATGCTTTGCAAGATATTCCACAAGTCTTTCATCCTCAATACTTCTTATTCCATGTCCTATTCTTGATGCTCCGAATTTAATTGCTGTCCATATACTTTCAGGTCCCGCTGCTTCTCCGGCATGTATGGTAAAAGGTATCCCAAGCCTGCCTGCTTTCCTGAAGACTTCTTCATATAGCGAAGTTGCATACAGTCCCTCCGCACCTGCCAGATCCAGTGCACACACCTTGTTATTAAGATATTTTCCGGCACATTCAACGGTATGAAGATTATCTTTAACGGAAGCTCCTCTCATACAGCAAAGTATAAGATTCAGTCTTATACCGTTCTCTCTTTCTGCCTGTTCTGCTCCTTCTATGGCAGCCTCTGTTACCGCCTCCATCGAAAGTCCTTCCTTAGTAGAAAACATCGGTGCAAACCTTATTTCTGCATAATCAGTTCCTTCTTTGGCTAAATCTTCTCCCAGTTCTTTTACCGCCCTTACAATATTATCTTCTTTTTGTAAAAGCATAAGAGGATAATCAAAACATTTAAGATATTCATTAAGATCCGTGCATTCGTCACTCACACTAAATGATTTTCTGACGTTTTCAAGGGAATCAAATATTCCCTTATCGTAAAACAGCTCCCACGCCGTTTCAGGTCTCAGGGAGCCGTCAAGATGAAGATGTAAATCAATCATTATTATCACTTTCTTCGTTCTTATTTTTTACGGAATTAACTATTTCCATAAATTCCTTACCTGTAATACTTTCCTTTTCAAGAAGGTATTCAGATACTTTATGGAGACATTCCAGATTATTCTGAAGCATTCCTTTTGTCTTAATATAAGATTCCTTAAGCATCTTAATTACTTCTTCATCAATAACTGCTGCTGTCTTATCAGAGCAGTTAAGTGTTGTTTTGCCGTCAAGATACTTGTTCTCAATTGCTTCAAAGCCTGCAATTCCCAGTCTGTCTGACATTCCGTACTGGCTTATCATCGTTCTGGCTAATTTTGTGGCTCTTTCTATATCATTGGATGCTCCGGTTGTCATTGTTCCGAAAATAATTTCTTCTGCTGCACGTCCGCCAAGAAGTGTAAGAATCTTAGCTTCAAGTTCTTCCTTCTTATAGAGATATTTTTCTTCTTCGGGAACCTGCATCGTATATCCCAATGATCCCATTGTTCTTGGTACGATAGTAATCTTCTGTACGGGTTCTGCATCTTTGGTAAGTGCAGTTACAAGAGCATGTCCTACTTCGTGATATGCAACCATCTTCTTCTCTTCTTTGCCGAGAATGCGGTCTTTCTTTTCTTTACCTGCTATAACCACTTCAACCGATTCAAAAAGATCTTCCTGGTTGACTGCACGTCTGTGATGTTTAACAGCGTTAATAGCTGCCTCGTTGATAATATTGGCAAGGTCTGAACCTACCGCACCTGCCGTAGCCAGTGCAATTGCTTCAAGGTCTACGGATTCATCCATAAGAACATCCTTTGAATGTACTTTAAGTGTATCAAGTCTTCCCTTAAGGTCGGGTTTATCAACGATAATTCTTCTGTCAAAACGGCCCGGCCTTAATAATGCCTTATCAAGAACCTCAGGTCTGTTGGTTGCTGCAAGGATAAGTACACCCTTTGAAGAATCAAAACCATCCATCTCCGAAAGAAGCTGGTTAAGTGTCTGTTCTCTTTCGTCATTACCACCGAACTGGGAATCCCTGCTCTTACCTATGGCATCAATTTCATCTATGAATATAATACATGGTGCAGCAGCAATAGCCTGTTTAAATAAATCCCTGACTCTTGACGCACCTACACCCACAAACATTTCAACAAAGTCCGAACCTGACAGCGAGAAGAACGGTACTCCTGCCTCACCTGCAACGGCTTTTGCAAGAAGTGTCTTACCGGTTCCCGGAGGTCCTACTAAAAGTGCACCCTTTGGAAGTTTTGCTCCAATTGCGGTATATTTTGCAGGGTTGTGAAGGAAGTCAACGATTTCTTTTACAGATTCCTTTGCTTCTTCCTGTCCCGCAACATCTTTAAAAGTAACTCCTGTTTTCTGCTGCATATAAATCTTGGCGTTGGATTTTCCGACACCCATAATTCCCCCGCCGCTTGCCGCAACTTTTTTGAATACAAAACTCAGCAAAAGCCAGAAAATCACAAACGGAAGCACATATATAATTATAAAGTTAAATACAGACGAACCTGTATCCTCTATGGCGCGGTTGATTTCCACCCCATCCATGGACTTTAATTTGTTAAATACATCTTCATCATAAATATATCCTGTATAATACTTTACCGTAAGTCCGCTTACCGGCTGTTCTTTAGGAATGATTGTTATCTGGTCACTACTGTATTCAACCGATGAAATTCCATTCTCATCAATAAGTTCAAGAAATCTTGAATAACTGATTTCCTTTGTTGTGGCTTTTTTGATACAACTCTTGGCAAAAGAAACTACGAGATAAGTTATTACTATTGCTATGATAATGCCAAGAACCGTTATTCCTGCTCTCGGTCCTTTTTTATTGCCTCTGTCATTATTGTTATTCCCGTTATCGTTACGGTTGTAGTTATTGTTGCCATTATTGTAATTATTATTGTTATAGTCGTTATTCATTCTGTGCTTACAACTTCCTCTCTGTTTAATGGTAGTTTTACTTAAATAATTATAGTAATTTCTTCAATATAAATCAATAAATTATTTTTTCTCATTTTCCTATGGATTTATTCAAAATAAAGTGATATATTTTATTTTATTTATAAGATAGGAGCAAAAGAAAATGCCAGTTAAATATGTATTCGTTACAGGTGGTGTTGTTTCCGGATTAGGCAAGGGTATTACTGCAGCCTCCCTTGGCCGTCTGCTTAAGTCCAGAGGATACTCAGTCACAATGCAGAAATTTGATCCGTATATCAACATCGACCCCGGCACAATGAATCCAATCCAGCACGGAGAGGTTTTCGTTACAGATGATGGTGCCGAAACTGACCTTGATTTAGGTCATTATGAGAGATTTATTGATGAAAATCTTACTAAACGCTCAAATGTCACAACAGGTAAGATTTACTGGTCGGTAATACAAAAAGAACGACGCGGTGATTTCGGCGGCGGTACAGTCCAGGTCATCCCTCATATCACCAATGAAATAAAGAGCCGTTTCTTCAGAGACGACTATTCCACAAAAGATACAAAAATTGCAATTATAGAAGTAGGCGGTACAGTTGGCGATATCGAAAGCCAGCCTTTCCTCGAATCAATCCGTCAGTTCCAGCATGATGTAGGCAAGGAAAATGCAATACTAATCCATGTAACACTTATTCCTTTCCTTAAGGCCTCAGGCGAAATCAAAACAAAGCCCACACAGGCAAGTGTTAAGGAACTTCAGGGAATGGGTATACAGCCTGATATCATCGTATGCAGAACAGAAGTCCCTCTTGACAATAATATCAAAGATAAGATTTCTCTTTTCTGCAACCTCCCAAGCTCACACGTTCTTCAGAACCTTGATGTGGACATCCTTTATGAAGCTCCGCTTGCCATGGAAAAAGAACATCTTGCTGAGGTTGTATGTGAATGTCTTCACCTTGATTGCCCTAAGCCCGACCTTGAAGAGTGGGAAAATATGTGCCACGCATGGAAAAATCCTACCAAAAAAGTCAAGGTTGCCCTTGTCGGCAAATACATCTCCCTCCATGATGCTTATATAAGTGTTGTTGAGGCTTTGAAGCATGGCGGTGTGGCCAACTCAGCCGATGTAGAAATTAAGTGGGTTGATTCCGAAACGGTTACTAATGACAATGCTGCCGAAATTTTATCGGATGTAAGCGGAATCCTTGTTCCCGGAGGTTTCGGCGACAGAGGAATTGAGGGTAAAATATCTGCCATAAAATATGCAAGAGAAAATAAAATACCTTTCCTCGGACTCTGCCTCGGTATGCAGTTGTCAATCGTTGAATTCGCCCGTAATGTTATCGGATATAATGATGCACACAGCGTAGAGCTCAACCCTGATACACGCCATCCTGTTATACACCTTATGCCTGACCAGGAAGGTATAAATGATATCGGCGGCACTTTAAGACTGGGTTCATATCCTTGTGTACTTGATGAAAATTCCCTTGCTTACCGTCTTTACGGCACAAAAGAAATTGCAGAACGTCACCGTCACCGTTATGAAGTCAACAATGATTACAGAAATGTTCTTACAGAAAACGGTATGGTATTGTCCGGCATTTCTCCTGACGGAAGAATTGTTGAAATGATAGAATTAAAGGATCATCCTTGGTTTGTTGCAACCCAGGCACATCCTGAACTTAAATCAAGGCCAAACAGACCACATCCTCTGTTCAAGGGATTTATTGAAGCTGCTTTGAATTACAGCAAATAATCAAAAAGCCATTGGCACATACCTTGTACCAATGGTTTTTTTAGAATTTTATTTTTAGTTTATCTGCAAATTTTGCCATTCGTCCACCCATTGGGAATTCCTTGAGTTCTTCCCTTGTCACACCTTTAAGAACAAACAGCATTATAAAATATACAAGACATGCATTTACAATACATATAATCGTTATCAGAGCATTGGTAATGTAATTCACAGGAAGCACTTTAGCCATAAGCCTGCTTAGACAGAATGTTTCAATCCACATTACTGATGAAGCCAGAAGCGGAATTATAAACGTTGTTTTAACCTCCTGCCTGTAGTTGGCATATCTTGCAACCGATACCCAGTTGAGAGCACAGACAATCAGCGGATATATTATATTGCCTATTACAAGAGCATGTGCTCCGAGTTTTGTAAATTTAAGAAGTATAACCATTAACGGAATGTGTATGAGAAGTGATATTGCCGCATGCCTCACAGGAAGTCTCATCCTGTCCATTCCCTGTAACGCCGCATTGGTTACCGTAGACAATGCATAAAATAATACCGCAATTGAACCATACATCAACATCCTGCCTGATATAACCGTATCTGTCGTAGGAAACAGAAGTTTCATAATCATTTCTGAAAGTGCTGAAATTCCGAATGCACAAGGGAAAGCTATTATCATATTAAATTTAACGGATGTCTTAAGCCTTGCCCTGAACTCTACAAAGTTCTTAAGTGTATACAATGAAACCAATGATGGAATCATTGATGAAGCAAGAGCTGAAGATATAGCATTAGGAACATTTACCATAAGTCTGTACTTGGAGCTGTATATGCCGTAAAGCGCTGTCGAATCACTACCCTTATACAGATTACCGAACATAAAACCGTCAACTACACCTATGGACTGGTATACTGTCTGGCTGAGTATTACAGGAACTATTGTAGCAACAATAAGTTTAAGCACTTCCTCATTGGAAACCGTTACGCCTACTTTATCATGGCTCAGATGCTTTCTCATTCTCGGTTTATATATAACGAACAGGAATATAAGGAACATAAGGCTTGATAACGCGCCAAATAATGTTCCTATTGTACCGCCTGCCGCACCGTATCTTGCTTTATCAAATTCATTGGCCGCAAATCTGACAAGTATTACTGCTGCCACAATGCTTACAATGGCATTGATAATCTGCTCTGCAAGTTGTGAAACTGCAGTAGGCATCATTGTATTCCTGCTCTGGAAAAATCCTCTTGTCGTTCCCGCTAACGCTACGACAAAAACAGTAGGTGCAAGAACTTTTAAAGGCAGCGCCAGTCCTTCATGACCCGACAGCCTTTCTATGGTTCCTGCTCCGAAGAAAAGAATAAGAGCCATTACCATACCTGACACAGCAGCAAAAATATATGCAAATTTATAAATTTTATCTGCGTTTTTGTACTCTTTTTTCGCAAAACGGGCAGACAGCAATTTAGAAACGGCTAATGGCATGCTGTAAGATGAAAGAATAAGTGCAATCGAATATATTTCAAATGCGAAACTGTATAATCCGTTTCCTTTATCACCTATAACAGCTGCCATCGGACTTCTGTAAAGCATGCCAATAATTCTTGATATTACAGAAGCCGCTGCAAGAATTGTGCCCTGTTTAATTATGTGCTTTCCTGATGTCTTGTCGTCCAATTTTTTCTCCTAACGTTACATATATTTATCAGATTTTTTCTTTGCTTTTCGCTAATTCAAATTCTTTCACTATATCTTCTGAAGGTTTCTTTGTAAGAAGACTTACAACAATAATAAATATGGAAGACACTAAAAATGCCGGAAGGAGTTCATAAATCGCAAACACTCCTCCGAAACCTGCTATTACATACTTCCAGATAAATACCATGGCACCACCTGAAACCATACCTGCAAGAGCACCCCACAATGTTGTTCTCTTCCAGAATAAAGAAAACAGCACAACAGGTCCGAATGCAGCACCAAAGCCTGCCCATGCAAAGCTGACTATCTCAAATACGGAGCTTTCAGGATTTCTTGCAATAAATACGGCTACAACCGCAATTAAAACAACCGATATCCTTGCAATTATTACCGGCATTTTTTTGCCCATCTTAATATGGAACAATCCCGAAAAAATATTATGTGACACACTTGAGGATGCCGCAAGGAGCTGTGAATCCGCAGTTGACATTGTTGAAGCAAGTATACCTGCAAGGATAAGACCTCCCACAAGTGCAGGAAGTATACCATGGTTACTTATAGCTTTTGCCATATGAACAATGATTCTCTCTGCTTCGCTGTTATTGGCATATACAGGTATAATTCCTCTCTCACTGACTGAAACACCCATTACACCGATAAATACTGCAATTGCAAGGGAAATAACAACCCATATTGAAGCCACTCTTCTTGATACTTTAAGTTTATCCTCGTCTTTGATTGCCATAAATCTTAATAGAATGTGAGGCATACCAAAATATCCCAATCCCCAGGCAAGTGTTGAAACAATGCTTAAAGCACTGAAATTACCGGGCTTGGCTGTTCCGTTATATGAATGGAACATATCAAGAAATCCCGGAAGGTTCTTTGCATTATCAATAACAGGTTCGAATCCTCCCGCATGGATTACTCCATATGAAAGAACAATTACAAGTGCTATTGTCATTATAACACTCTGGATAAAGTCAGAAGTACTGGCAGCCAGGAATCCGCCTAATGTAGTATATATGACAATTACCGCTGCGCTTATTACCATGGCTGTAAAATAATCTGCATTGAATATTGTACCGAAGAGTTTACCGCATGCCGCAAATCCCGATGCTGTATAAGGAACAAAAAATATTATAATTACTACAGCTGAGATTCCCATAAGGATATTGTGTTTATCATGATATCTTCTCGAAAAGAAATCAGGTATTGTTATTGCCTCCGTTACCTGTGAATATCTCCTGAGTCTCTTTGCTACCACAAGCCAGTTGACATATGTACCAATGGCTAATCCGATAGCAGTCCATAAAGGACTTGCAATACCGGTAGCATAAGCCAGTCCCGGAAGCCCCATCAAAAGCCAGCTGCTCATATCCGAAGCCTCGGCACTCATTGCCGTAACAAGAGGTCCTAATTTTCTTCCTCCGAGATAATACTCATCTACCGAGTTACTTTCTTTTGAATATCTGAATCCGATTAAAACAACAAATACAAGATATACAGTTATTGAAATCAGAATACAGATATTCGATGTTGACATTGCTAAAATCATTTTTCTTCTCCTATTCTTAGTAAGTCTCCGAACCTGTATATGATGTCATCGTATTTTTTAACATCACCAAATCCGTATTCAGCATATATAAAATCTGCGCCGGCTTTTCCGGCTGCGATTCTGTCATTATCAATGTCTCCCACATAAACGGGATTCTTAAGATTATTTCTTTTAATTATAAGCGCAATATTGTCCCATTTAGGAAGGTCATTATTGCCGAAACATTCTATATCTTCAATATAATCGTTAATCTTGTAATATTCAAGAAAAGCTTCTATATATCCTGACTGGCAATTACTCACTATAAAAAGCCTGTAGCCTTTTTTCTTAAGTTCTTTAAGGGTAGATATTACATCAGGGTAAAGTATAGCGCCTTTTTTCCGCAGATATTCATTTTCCCTTTCGTACATCTTATCAAATATATGTTTTGTCTCGGAATACTTTTTGTCAGGGAAAATACCTTCCGCTATTGCATCCATCGTAAGTCCCATATAGCCTGTAAGTTCAGAAACCGTAATCACACGGTCTATGCCCTGTGCTTTAAGCTCATCATTCCATGCTTTTACAATTGTTTCCCTGGAATCCCATATTGTTCCGTCCATATCAAAAATTATTCCATCATACATTTCTTTTACCCTATATGCTTTCTTATAAAATCTAACACAATCTTTCTTGTTTCTTCAAGTGCATTGGCGGTCTCAAATCTTCTTTCGGGATGCCACTGTAAGGCAAGTATCTTCATTGCCTCTGATTCGTAGGCTTCCACAACATCATTTTCCTTATCTACGGCAACCGGTGTAAAACATGGTGCCAGATTATCCGTAAAAATGCAATCCTTGTGATAGTTGTTTACATAAATCTCTCTGTTTTCCTTGACAAGAAATACTTTATGGTCCTCACCACGAGGTCTCTTTACCTTTAATTTAGGGTGATAATGAAGCTTGCCTCCAAATAATACATTAATATACTGCATACCTCTGCAGGTTGCAATAATAGGAATCCCATGTGATATGCAATATCTTATTAATTTCTCTTCCATCGCATCTCTGTGAGGCTGTAATTCATCATCATGTTTTTTGTCATAGTACCTTGAATCAAGAGAACCTCCGCCCACAACTATAAGCAGATCTACTTTTTCGTCAAAAAGCCTTTCAAAATTCTTGGTATGATTAGACACCGGAACAGGTATAAAACCTAACAGCTCATAAAATCTTACATAAGCCGATTCAAGTATATCAGTTGGGTCGCCATATTGGTTGACACCTTCACGCTGTGTAATAAGAGCACGAAGGTTTTTGTACTGGATACCCTCTTCTATCTTGCCGTTACGACAATCCATATCAAGATATGATGTTGAAGTAACGTAATCATATATCTTTTCACCACATCCGATTGCTGCGGGAATTTCAAATTCCGCACATCTTATTGCCATATGGGATGCAACACCGCCATACTTTGTTATAAAGCCTTTGATTCCCTTGGTAAAAATCCATTCGTAACCGGGATCGGCTTTAGGTATTGCAACTATTTTGTCCCTGATGTCTGCATCCGGCTCATCTTCAAGAACGATAACCTCACCTTCAATATGTCTGGCTGTTATAAAGTTAGGCCTTGCCTCTGCAACCGGTATAAAATCTATATCTCTTTCATCAGTAATTACTGCAGGCATAATAATATTACGGTTAAAACTGTTTTCCTGACGCCTGCCGTTAATTCTGTTTATCAGTTCCTGTCTGAGCGAAGCAGGATCAGCAGTACTGACGCATTCCATAATATCATCTACATTGAGCCATGACAAGTCTCTTCTTTTTATATCAATGTCATTTCCTATGTTGATTAACAGTTCAAGCACAAGACTTAATGACCTTGTAAATTCAAATTTGAAATATTCCCTCTGTTTAATTGCACTCTTCAGAAATTCGATAAATTCCTCAGGTGTAACATTAAATCCAACTTCATCTATGGCTTTTTTTAGTTTCTCACGGTCTAAAGTTTTTATACCATTATTTTTAAACTGGTCCTTGCGTCTGTTGGAAACAGGTCTGAAATTCATCTTATCATATCTGTCCGTCCTTATATCGTAGGTTCCGCTTCTTAAATGTCCGTATTTTTTATTAAAATCCTCCATTGACATTTTACCTACAGAGTATCTTTCAAAGTCATTGTCAAACTCAGAGGATATTGTATTAATGGATTTTGTAAAATTATCCATCTCTTCGTCCGTAAAATATCCTGCAAAAACAAGTGTCCTGCAAAAAGCCCTTGCCATAAATGCCAGTCTTGCCTGTCTCGTAAACTGTGGAGTTCCATATCTTGTTATTGCGTCAAGGAGTATCATTATGGAACGGAACATTTCTTTTGTGGAAAGTCCGCCTGCATCAAGGGCTTCCTCAATCGGCTGTCTGATGTTATCCATTAATTTAAGAGATAAAAGATCTTTATCCGTAAGTTCTTTAAAGCCGGTAAGACAATTATTTGTGAGTGTAAAAAGTGCTTTTAAAAAGGTATCTCTTTCCTCTTTTGAAAACCCGTTTTCTAACAGCTCGCGGCTGTTTTTTTCCGTGCAGAAATCGTATGTAGTATATGCGATTTCAAATTCAATTTTATCATGTGCCGTCAGGTCTTTTTTTAATTTATTACAGTAAAAGTCAACGAGCTTTAATGCAAGTTTCTCGTCCAGACTTTGTGGCAGCAGGCTGTAAAAAGAATATTCCACGCTTATATATGGTTTATTTCCTAATTTGAACATAAGTTTATTGGGAAGTCTCCTGTAGCCAATCTCGGCAATTCCCTGATTCCACGCATGTTTAAGAAGTATTTCTTCATAAAGTGAATACTCAAGGCTTCTTGGGTTGCTGCCTATTATTTCTGAAGGATTCCAGAATGCCATATCAGAAAACATCATTGTTCTGCCGTTAAGTGCACTTTTGTTATTGTTGTACTGTTCTTTTATGCCTTTAATCCTTGAAAAAAAATCACCGTCATCCATTTTCTGGACCTGTTTATAACTGGCAACAAGAGGTCTGACCTGGAAAATAATGATTTCGCCCTTTTCATTTATGGCAAATTCTATATCAAGTGCCATACCATTAAGGAATAATTCTATTTCCTGTACCGCATCGATTAATTTTCCCCAGGGTTCGTCAATTTCACTGATTGAAGCATTTTTTACAATCCAGAGGGTCTTGCCACCGCTGCCGCTTGTAACTGAATCGGTAGAACCCTGGTCATCGTAGTTTATAAGATAATAAGGCCTGTTTCCCTGTATGTCCCTTGTAAAAATGACTCCGCTGAATTTTACGTTCTGCGCCTGCCTCTGGACAAGAATCTGCTCATGGTCAAGAATCTCTATATCTTTCTGATAACTTGCGATAACCTTCTCAATGGCGGAATTTACCTGCTCACTGTCACCGGAATCGATTCCAAGTATGCTTTCATAATGGCCTGCATTGGATGTCTTAAAACTGTCCTCTTTTGAGGAAGAGCTTCTCACAATTATCTGCTCTCCACCGTATGTCTCCGTTATGTCACGAAGAACATTTTCCCTGTTGTTCTCAAATTCTGCCACAGGAAGAATATACATTTTTTCTATTTTGGATTTTTTGATAACTTTACTCAAGGCATATAAAGTATTTGCCTTTGTTGACACAATCTGCTGTCCGTAACCGTTGTTCATAATATCGCCCCATTTCCGCTTATAATTGTACCAAATACATATTATTACAAGCAAGAAAAAAGAGCTTCCCGAAGGAAACTCTTAATAAAATTAAGTCATCATTCAAATAATACACCGACACCGATAAGTCCGGGGCCTGTATGGATTGCCATTGTTGCGGTAATCTGCTTATCAACCACAACCTCACACTGTGGAAACATTTCTTTTATCCGCGCTCTTATAATGTCAAGATATCTTGTACCATCGCCATTCATAATTGCAAGATACGCTTTTTTGTCCCCGATGTAATCTTTCAGGCTGTCCATAAGCTTTTCCAATCCTTTATGCTGTCCTCTTATCTTGCTTACGGTATAATAAGTACCCTTTTCATTACATGAAATAATAGGCTTGAGGTTAAGTGCCTTTCCCACAATTGCCACTGCAGGGCTTATTCTTCCGCCTTTTCTGAGATAATCAAGGGTATCCATATAGAAAAATACTTTTGAATCATTTATCTTATCATTAAGTCCATGTTTTACCGCTTCAAAAGTCCAGCCCTCGCTGAGTTTCTTAGCTGCCCACATTGCAAGAAGTCCCGCACCGATTGAAATATTTTTGGTATCAAAAGCAAAAGTCTCTATGTCTTCCTCTTCAAATGCCATCGCAACCGCATTGTAGGTTCCGCTTAATCCGCTTGAAATAGTAATTCCGATTATTTTTTCATAACCCTCGGACTTGATTTCATTAACAAGCTCGCTTACTTCATACATATTGGGAGTTGAGGTTGTCGGTATTTCCTGCGGAAATCTTCTGTATACCTCAAGCGGGTCAATATCCAGACCATCCGAATACATCCTGTCGCCGTAAAGCACTTTAAGTCTTAATACCTTAATATCATACTGTTCAATAAATTCCTGACTGATATCGCATCCTGAATCCACCATAATTGCTGTTTTAGCACTATTCATAATTTACTCCTTCCTGCCTGAATTATCCTGTAGAAGCATAACCAGATTCTTGGCACAAAACGTTCTCTTTTTGGAGAACTGTCTGCAAAGTCTGTCAAAATTCTCTTCGGAATGTTCAACTTCCCTGGAATAAAGATGTGCAATCTCTACAATATCATCAAATTCCAGTTTTCTCCCATTATTGCACCAGTATGCCATATTGCACTGATGAATAACAAGAACACCGACTATTCCCATTTTGACTTTCGTTAATATATCTCTGTCAAATACAGCTTTCATAAAATATCTGAAAATAAAATAATCAATTAAATTCTCATATTCGTATTCACTGTCTTTGTTATACCTTTTAAATTCATCTCTTATCCTGCCGTAACTGTCATTAAGCGTATAGTCATATACTTTATAAATAAGTTCCGGCCACTCTGCTTTGATTATCACCTGTTTAAGATAGCAGTAAAAGATATTTTTGTAAATATCCACCGTATCTTTTTCCTTGTACCTTTCCCTGCCTGTTGCTGCTAAAATATCATTGATATATTCTTCTGAATATCTTGAAATAACATTATCTATTCCTGACTTTTTCTTAATGTTCTTCTGCAAATCCGTAGCGTAGTACGCAAGCACCGATATTCTTTGAAAAATATCTGCTGACGAATTATCATGAATAATTTCAAAGGCTTTGGTTCTTGCCCTCATAAGTGCCATAAATAATTCACCGTCTATGCTGTTAAGCGACGGAAAGGCTTCCTTGTCCTCCCATTCCTTAAAGCCGAAATTCTGTCTTTTTCTAAGAACTATCCCGGCTGCGGTTATACAGGATATTGCAATACCGGTTTCCCTTAGATTCCCATACTCGGTAGTATATCTTGGGTACTTGTCACAGGTAACGCACAGTGCATCTTCGCCAAGTGCCGTATATAAATCGCAGAACATATTGTCATTAAGGAAGGGACATCTGCCATCTTCACGGATTCTGAATTGTCCTTCTTCTCCGTGCTTTCCTTCAATCATTACAGAATGAAGTCTGTCACCGAATTCACCCTTAATTGTCTTATAATAGGCAAAAGATTTATCATCCACATCTACCTGCCAGCCTGCGCAGCACGTATCCGTGCATTTATCTGCTATGCACTTAAATTCATCATAATAATCAGGAACTCTTATTTTCATAATATCCTCTTTTCATTATAAGCCTTTTCTCTACAATTTGCCAACAATATTCAAAATATCTTCATTTAACATACGGATTTTTGCCATATAGACGGCAATATTTTTTTCGGTTTTTCCTACATTAAGAAATACTTTAGCCATATCGGAATACGCCTTTTTCTTATTCTCGGATTCTTCAAAAAATTCCTTTGCATTGGCTGCCAGATGATTAACTAATTTCTGCGTTATTTCGATATTTTCATAAAGCTCGCTAAACTTATCCGCCACACAGTTGTTGCCGGCACTAAGATTCTCCACTGCCTCATCTAAGGTATTTCTCTTTTCTTCAAGGTTTCTGAGTCTGCTGTCAATTATTCTTACGGTTTCTGAAAGTTCTTCAATGCCTGAATCAGTTTCATTTAAAAGTGCGGTTCCGTTATCGGCTGACTGCCTGATTTCATCTGCCGCAGCCTTAAATCCTCTGCCTGACTCTCCCACTCTCTGACATTCCATTGATGCTTTAAAAGAAAGGGTATTGATATTATTAATACTGTCCCGGAGCTTTATAATGGTTATTTTTACAGCATTTAAAGTGCGGTAAAAATCATTGATATATACATCCATGTCCGTATATTCATCATTTACAAGCAAGGCTTCGTGGGATGCCTCTTTTATTTTGTCCCCGGAACCTGATAAAAGCTTCACAGCTTCACCTGTGATTTCATTCATCTGTTTAATAGAACCTGAAGCCTTTGCAAGAATGGTTAATATTTTATCCGTTATTTCTTTATCACCTGAAACTTTAAGTGCAGCCTTGGAGCCTCCCGATGCTTTTAACATATCGTAATTATCTTTGCACTCATGCTCTGATGCGGCTATTAACCTGTTAATTTCATCTGTGCATGAAGTTATTTTATTCTTTGCTTTGATTGTCTCCGATGCTGACTCGTTATTATTTTTATATAAATTCCGCAACTGCTTTTTGTAATGGCAAAGTCTTACCGTAAGCAATATAATGCCCAGTGCAAGAATCCCTGATATTACCGCCAATATAATCTCTGACTGCAATTTCATTTCCTCCCTTGTAATTATGTGAAAATTATATTGACCTTTTCTCCTCCTGTCAACATAAAGAAAATAAAGAGCAGGCCCCCACAAGGACTATGTACCAAGTGAGGACCCGTCGCAGATAAAAGGTTAAATTGTAAAATCTATATGCTGTATTGTGCCTGCATTTCCGTTTTCGTAGAGAAAAATACCTGTCTTTTGTATAACAGCCATTGTATCGTTAAAATTATCAGTGTTGCTGAAAGCTGTTGAAATGCTTGAAAGATTGATTGCTCCGACCCCTGCATCCTTAAGGGAAATAAGCTCATCCTCTCCTTTTTCGTTCTTCGTCCAGATTCTAAGCTGTGAGAATATCCCGTCATCCTCGTCAATCCAGCCGTTACCGTCTTCATCATATTCTGCAAGATCCGCAAATCCGTCACCGCTCTTTGTTCCGAAAAGCTCTGTTCCGTCATTGACAATGCCGTCGCCGTTTTTATCAAGTGCAAGGAAGCCGCTGCCTTTTCCAAGAGAAGAAATTTCCTCCTCTTTGCCGTCACAGTCCAAATCAAACATAAACTTCTGGTCTGTAATATCGGCTGTATTGCCTTCAAAATTGAATACAAGAGGGTCGCAAAGTACATAAGTGCTTTCGGAATAAGTTTTATAAGATGCCTGAAAACTTCTTGACATCTCAAAGCTTACGTTAAAGTTAATCTCTCTTCCGTCTTTTGTTATCACTTTTCCTTCGGATACAAATGCCGTATTCTCTTCTTCTTCGTAGAAACCTGATTCAACGGTCTGCCTTATGTATGTGGTGCTTCCGCCGGACTGCTGTAACGGAGCATATGTAAGCTCTGTGCCGCCTCCGTTTCTTCTTGCAAATGCGTTAATTATGTTTTCAAGTAATGCCATTCTGAGTTCCCTTATGGACTTAAGGCTTTTGTAGCCCTCGCTTGAAACTATCGTGCCTCTCGTCTGGGAGGTTTTGTCCGTAAAAGCTTTCATATTTTTGTATTCCGTATATCGGATGGATTTATATTCGGAATACCTTCTTTGTGATGTCATTGCTATTGTACTTCCGCCAATTCTCATTTTTCCTCCTGTCCATCTTAAAAGATGTCTTATATTGACCGGATACAACACAAATGCCACAGGTTTATCAACTACTTTTATTATCGTCAGTTCATTGAATTTTATTAACTGTTGGATTATACTAATTACTAACGATATAAAGGAATGGTATTTTTATGAACAAAAAAGAAATTGCAGAAATCAAAAAACTTTTTACAAATGACAAATGCTGTATATCCAAAATATGCGGCTGCTACGTTGACGGCAATAAGAACAAAATAACCACATTCAGACATGCTTTTTTATCTCTCCCCCAGGAAGAAATTTTTAAATATTTTACTATTTTCAGAAGTTCACTTTCAGGTACTATCGGCAAGAATCTTTTAAATATGGAATTTCCTATGGAGACAGAGGATGAGGGCGGAAGCCAGGATTTTCTTATGAAGCTTCGTTCAAGCCATCTTGATGACGATGAACTGCTTGAAATCTTTTACAATAAGATAATCGATAATTACAACTATGGTGAAAATTATCTTATTCTCCTTATTGACGCCAATTATGACGTTCCGGGCAAGGCTTCAGATGAGTTTGATATGGATGATGCGTCGGAATATGTATACGAACACATCTTATGCAATATATGTCCCGTAAAGCTTTCGGAAGAGGGGCTCTGCTACAATGCTGCTACCAATTCTTTTGAAAACAGGATAAGGGACTGGCTTGTTGAGAAACCTCTCCACGGTTTTCTTTTTCCTGCTTTTAATGACAGGAATACGGACATACATAATATTTTATATTTCAGCAAAAAAAGTGAGGAGGTACAGTCTGATTTTATAGATGGCGTACTTGGCTGTGTCACACCTATGACTTATATGGTACAGAAAGAAACTTTTTCCGAAATCATAACTGAATCCCTCGGTGAGGAATGTACCTTTGAGACCGTTAAATCTGTCCATGAAAGCATGAATAATTACATTGAAGAACGTAAAGAACAGGTTGAGCCTGTTGTTTTTGAAAAGAACGATATTAAAAAAATGCTTGAATCCACAGGGGTAAGCAATGAGCAGATAAGCTCTTTTGAAGAACATTATGATGATGTTGCCGGCAGCAGAACCGAATTTAATGCTGCCAACGTTGTGAATGCAAGAAGTTTTGAAGTAAAAACAAAGGATGTTGTAATCAAGGTTGCACCTGATCGTACCGACCTGATAGAAACCAAAGAGGTGGACGGCAAATTATGTCTTGTCATTGAAATAAGTGATCAGGTTGAAGTAAACGGAATTACAGTCAAACCGCTGTAATTCCTACTTCATGATAACGTTAATTGTGGTGCCTGTATTTTCATCACTTATTACTTCTATATTGAAATTGTGCTGTTCAATAATATGCTTTACAATAGCAAGCCCAAGACCGGTTCCGCCGGTCTTTTTTGAACGGCTCTTATCTACTCTGTAAAAACGTTCAAATATCCGTTTCTGGTTCTCTTTGGATATTCCTATACCGTTATCCCTGACTGACAGTATTTTACCCTCAGGAGTGTTTTTTACCGTAACCCATACCTCTCCGCCTGCTTTATTATAACGTATGGCATTATCACACAGGTTATAGACAACTTCTTCCAATTTATTTTTATTGCCTCTGACAATTGTCTTTTCTCCGTCAAAATGAAGTGTTACCTGATTTTCTTTGGCATGAAAGTCTAACATTGATACACAATTTCCGGCTATCTCCGAAATATCAACATCCTCATATTCAAGCGGTGCTCCTCTGTCAAGCTCTGACAAATTGATTATGTCATTAATCAGGGTAAGAAGCCTGTTGGCATTGGTATATATCTCGTTGGCAAATCTTCCGATATCTTCGCTTCCTGCCATTCCGTTCTTAATAAGTTCCGAATATCCCGATATGGCTGTAAGAGGGGTCTTAAGCTCATGTGATACGTTGGCAGTAAATTCCTGTCTCATTATGGCATTTTTAATTATGTCATCATGCTGTTTCTTTATGGTTGTCACAAATGGCTGCATCTCTTTATATACCGTGACTTTGTCAAGGTCATCAAGATTATTCGCCACCTGTTCAATCGGTGCAATAAAACTTCGCGTCAGGAAATGATTGGATACAACACTTATAATAACAACAAGGGCAACTATAGAAATAAATGCCGGCAATGCGGATAAAAATATATGCCATATACTTGATGCTTCCCTTGCGACACGAACAACACAGTCATCACTGATTTTTAAGGCAAAATAAAAGTTACTTTTTCCTACGGTGTCCGATTTCCTTATGGTACTGCCTTCTCCGGTACTGAAAGCCTCCTTAATCTCAGGTCTGTTCCCATGGTTCTCCATGGAAGGTGCATCCGTAACATTATCAAAAATAACTGTTCCGTCACTTCTTACAACAGTAATCCTTGTCTTTGCAAGTTTGTCATAATCAAAGTCCTGTATGCCGTATTCCGGTCCGGATATATTTTTGATTGTGTACGCAGTTGTTTTTAAATTTTCCATTATTTCTCTTTTAAATGTATTATAAAAGATACATATTGCCGCTGCTGCGGTAACAATAATGGCAATGCTGACAACAATTAAGAATTGGACGTTAATTCTCTTTTTCATGCTTTTCATTATCCTATTTCATATCCTACATTCCGTATAGTCTTAATAATTGCTCCACCATCTCCAAGCTTCTGTCTGAGAGTCTTAATGTGCATATCAAGCGTTCTTGATTCCCCTTCAAATTCGGTACCCCATACTCTGTCCATAATCACTTCTCTTCTAAGCACGATTCCCGAATTCTGAAGCAGAAGTTTTAGAAGTTCAAATTCCTTATAGGTCAGTTCTACAGCATCATTGTTCACATAGACAGCCCTTTTTTCCACATCCATAACAACACTTTCATAGGACAGTACTTTCTCTTCTTCAAGATTAAGCGTTCTTCTTAAAAGAGCTTTAACTCTTGAAATAAGTTCCATTATGCCAAAGGGTTTGGATATATAATCATCTGCCCCAAGGTCAAGGCCTTTTACCTTGTCTATTTCGGTTGTTTTGGCCGTAACCAAAATTACAGGTATTTTTTTATAATCGGGAGTATTTTTCATTTTTTTTAATATTTCAAGTCCATCCATATCCGGAAGCATAATATCAAGGAGCACTATGTCCGGCTTTTTGTTCTGAAGATGTTTAAAAAAATTTTTTCCCGTTTCAAAAACTTCTGTAATATATCCACTGTTCTTTAATGCAAAACTTTCGATTTCACTGATATTATTGTCATCTTCCACAATATATACTAACGGTGTTTTCATGTATCATGCCTCCTTTTTATACTTAGGCAGCTTGTACTCTTCTAAAAACTCATTATACCTTGCTTTATAGTTTTCGTCATCTTTTTTCATTCTTCCGAGGTAGTCATGTGACTCAAATTCATCCGAATCTATCTGTAATTCACATGCCGCAATGTTGGAACAATGGTCAGCAACCCTTTCAAAGTTGTTGGTTATATCCGATAATATAAAACCAAGTTCGATTGTACACTGTCCTGCTCTTAATCGTTTTATATGACGGTTCTTAAGTTTTTCATTAACTACATCAATAACTTCTTCAAGCGGCTCTACAAGGAGTGCCTCTTTTTTGTCGTCATTGATATAACTGAATATTGCAAGATCAACTATACGGCTTATCGCATCAGTAAGTACATTTAATTCTGCCTTTGCTTCATCCGAGAATTTGATTTTCTTGCCGTGCATCTCTGAAGCCGCCTCTTTTATGTTAAGTGCATGGTCGGATATTCTTTCTAAGTCGCCAATTGAGTGCAGCATTTTGGAAAGCAGTCTTGAATCATGTTCACTAAGACTCTTTGCACTTAATTTAACAAGGTAATCTCCCAGTTCATCTTCATAAACATCAACAAGTTTTTCAAGTTCTGCCACCTTTGATGCTTTCTTTTCATCATATTTATCCAGAAGCTCAATTGCTTCCATAATTGACATCCGGACTACTTTTGCCATATTAATTGTGGTTGTCTTACTCAGTTCAACTGCAAAAGCAGGTCTTTCAAGAAATCTTGCATCCAATAATTTCATCTCTGAATTTTTAGGCTTAGCCGTTTCTTTTTTATCCCTTACGGTAATACTTGCAAGTCTTTCAAGTCCCTTAGAGAAAGGCAGAAGTACGATTGTTGCAAGGACATTAAAACTCGTATGGATAATTGCTATTCCAAGCTGGTTCGCAGATTGTTCAAGGAATCCAAAATGTACAAATGCATTGATTCCGTAGAAAACACACATAAATATAACCGTTCCTATGAGATTAAAATATAAGTGTACAAAAGCAGCCCTTTTGGCATTCTTATTTGCTCCAACTGCTGAAATTATGGCTGTTACACATGTACCTATGTTCTGTCCCAATATGATAGGCAGTGCACTGCTGAATGTAATCGCACCTGTTGAACACAATGCCTGTAAAATACCGATTGATGCAGATGAGCTCTGGATTGCAGCCGTAAGTACCGCACCTGCGATAAGTCCAAGTATAGGATTTTTAAACATGGTAAAAAGATGTATAAATCCTTGATTATTCTCAAGTCCCGCTACGGCACCACTCATAGACTCCATACCGAACATAAGAATCGCAAAACTTATAAGAATTGTACCAACATCTTTTTTCTTGTCTTTTTTACTGAATAAAATAAGTATTACACCGACAAGGGCAAGGATTGGAGAAAAAGATGATGGTTTCAATAGCTGCACAAAAAAGTTACCACTGCTGATTCCCGACAGGCTTAGTATCCATGTAGTCGCCGTAGTACCTATATTGGCACCAAAAATAACACCGACTGCCTGACTTAATTTCATAATACCGGAATTAACAAAACCTACCACCATTACGGTTGTTGCCGACGAACTCTGGATTACGGCTGTTACACCCGCACCGAGAAGCACAGCCTTTATCTTATTGGCTGTAAGTCTTTCAAGTATGTTTTCTAACTTTCCTCCGGATAATTTGGCAAGCCCGTCTCCCAAGGAATTCATTCCAAAAAGGAAAAGTGCAAGTCCTCCTAACATTGTCAACGCATTAAAAAAACTCATTTTACATAACCTCTTTTTATTTTCTTAATTTGTTTTTATCATTATTATGTAAAATTTGCTTTGAGACTATGTAAAATTTATGTAAAATTATTGAACTACGTTAATGTCACCCTGAACGGAATAGATTGCCCACTCCGCAATATTGGTTGCATGGTCGCCGATTCTTTCAAAATATTTTCCAATCATCAGCAGATCTGTAGCTTCTCCACCCTTGTTAGGATTGCTGCTTATAATAGAAATTACATTATCTTTTACATTAAGGAAAAGTTCATCTACAATGTCATCATCGTTAATAACTTCTTTGGCTTTCTCCACATTGCCTTCCGAAAATGCTTCAAGACTTCTTATTACCATTTCCGTTGTCTTTACTGCCATACGTTTCAGAATGTCAAGATCAGAAGTATATTCCATCCGCGACAAAAGAATTGTTATTTCTGAAATATCTGCCGCATGGTCTCCGATTCTTTCAAGGTCTGTAACCATTTTAAGTGCTGATGATATATGTCTCAGGTCGCTTGCCACAGGCTGTTGTGTGAGCAGAAGCTTCATGCAAAGGCTTTCAATATCCTTTTTTGCCTGGTCGATTTTATCATCTTCTTCAATTGCTTTTTTTGCTTCTTCCACATTGGAATTAATAAGTGCGCTTATAGCTTTTTCTATAGATTTTTCTACCAGCGCGCCCATTGAAAAAAGTTCATCGTTTAATTTTTTTAATTCCTGATCAAATAATTTTCTCATCATCCAAACCTTCCTGATATATAATCCTCTGTTCTCTTATCCTTTGGCATTGAAAACATTGCTTCCGTATTGTTATGTTCAATTATTTCTCCCAAAAGGAAAAATACCGTTTCATCCGCAACACGGGTTGCCTGCTGCATATTATGCGTAACCATTACAATGGTATATTGTTTTTTCAGCTCCATAACAAGGTCCTCAATCTTTGAAGTAGATATAGGGTCGAGGGCTGACGTAGGTTCATCCATGAGTATAACCTCAGGTTTAACAGCCAGGGCTCTGGCTATGCATAGTCTCTGCTGCTGTCCTCCCGAAAGTCCGAGAGCTGATTTTTTTAACCGGTCTTTTACTTCATCCCAGATTGCCGCATTTTTTAATGACTGCTCTACAATTTCATCAAGGGCTGATTTTGACTTAATACCATGTGTTCTTGGTCCGAAAGCTATATTGTCATATATGCTCATTGGGAAAGGATTAGGTTTCTGAAACACCATCCCAACTCTTTTTCTGAGTTCGCAAACATCCATTTTGCCGTATATATCCACATCATCAAGAAGAACATCTCCGGTAATTTTACAATTATCCACCAAATCATTCATTCTGTTGAGAGTCTTAAGAAATGTTGATTTTCCGCAACCGCTCGGACCTATAAATGCAGTTACCATATTGGATTTAATTTCCATATTTATATCTTTAAGGGCGTGAAAATCTCCATAATAAAGGTCCAGCCCTTTTACATTAAATTTATAATCTGACATTACTGTCCTCCTGCTTTTTTACTGATTTGCTTTGCTGCTACGGATGATAATGTATTTATTATGAATACAAATATCAAAAGTATTACCGCTGTGGCAAAAGTCTGTTTTGTATGAAATCCTTCACTGGAAATTGTATACATATGTACTGCAAGGGTTCTTCCTGATGACATAAGTCCTTTGGAAAGTCCTCTTGTTGCTGTTCCCGACGTATATAAAAGTGCCGCTGTTTCTCCCACTATTCGTCCTATGGCAAGAATAATTCCGGAAAGGATACCAGGAACCGCTGCCGGAAGAACAACTTTAAATATGGTTCTTAATTTACCGGTACCGAGGGCAAAACTGCCTTCCCTGTATGAATCCGGTACAGCATCAAGTGCTTCTTTGGTTGTACTCAATATTGTAGGCAGTACCATAATTGCCGCTGTTGCCGCACCTGCCATAAGTGAATAATCCCATTTCAAAAATACAACGAAAAAAATCATGCCGAAAAGTCCGTATATGATTGAAGGTATTCCGCTAAGTGTTTCTGACATAAGTTCAATTACCCTGACAAAGAAATTTCTTTTCTTCGCATATTCCGATAAATATATCGCTGCTCCTATTCCTAAAGGTATTGCTATCGCAAGGGATACTGCAGTAAGAATAAGTGTATTTATAAGAGAAGGCAAAAGCGATACATTCTCAGAATTATATTTTGCTGAAAAAATACTTTTTGAAGTAAATAATGCAGGTACACCATTTACCAGGATATAAAACAGTACATACAAAAGTGCCACTACGGTAATTCCTGCCGCAAGGTACATAAGGCCTCTTAACACAAGTGAACCGACATGATGCTCTCTTAATTTCTTTCCCATTATGCCTCCACCCGCTTTCTCTTTAATATGCTAATTATCATATTCAATATAAGTATAAATCCAAATAAAATTACGCCTGTGGCAATTAATGCTTCTTTGTGCAAATCGGTGGCATATCCCATTTCAAGCACAATATTGGATGTCAGTGTCCTGACACCATCAAATATGCTTTCCGGAAGTCTTGTCTGATTTCCGACAATCATCTTTACTGCCATTGTTTCTCCGATTGCCCTGCCCACACCAAGGGTAAGACTTGTTATTATTCCTGATTTTGCTGCAGGAACAATGGTCTTAAACACAGCTGTTTCTTTTGTTGCTCCAAGTGCCAGTGCCCCTTCCATATAGCTTTCGGGAACTGCTCTTATTGAGGCTTCCGATACTGATATAATTGTAGGAAGTATCATCATCCCAAGGACTATGGATGCTGCAAGAATGCTGAATCCGTTTCCGGTAAAATTATTTCTTATAAATGGAACAATTACCATCAATCCAAAATAACCATATATAATTGAAGGTATTCCGGCCAGAAGATTAACTACAGGCTTTAATATTTTATATAACCATGCAGGACAGAATTTTGCCATGAAGACTGCCATAAATATTCCAACAGGAACACCTATTATAAGTGCTCCTGCAGTAACATACAGACTTCCTATTATCATGACAAATATTCCGTAATAATCGCTGCCCGGTTTCCATATCTTACCTGATACAAATTTTGTAAAACCTATCTGATGTATAGCCGGTATTCCCCTTGCAAAAAGAAATATACATATTACAAGAACCGCTATTATTGAAATACTTGCAAGGAAAGCGAACACAGCCGCCATTCCTTTTTCCCTGATTTTTCTCATATAGATCTCCGTCTGTTATTTAACTTCTGACCAGCCAGTTACTGAACCTGTGTAGATATTTTTAATCTGTTCTGATGTAATTTCATTAACTGTGTTGTTCTTATTAACAACAATTGCAATACCGTCTTTTGCGATTACCACAGGTACAAGTCCTTTTTCTTTTTCACTGTCTTTTACTTCTCTTGAAGCCATACCGATGTCATAAGAACCGCTTGCTGCATTTTCCATACCTGTTGATGAATCTGTTACCTGAAGTTCTACCTTAACTTCGCTCACTTTCTCATAAGCTTCAACAAGTTTTTCCATTACAGGGCCTACTGATGAAGAACCGCCGACTACAATGCTTCCTGTAACATCTGATGGCGTATAAGCCTCGCCTTCTGCTACTGCTATGTATCCATTGTCTTCTATAATCTTCTGGCCTTCTGTGCTAAGGATATAGCTTATAAAATCTGCTGCAGCTCCTTTAGCTTCTCCGTTTGTGGCAATGTTAAAAGGTCTCTGTACCGAATATGTTCCATTTGCTACGTTTTCTGCTGTTGCTTCAACGCCATCAACCTTAAGTGCTTTTACCGAATCGTTAAGAGATCCGAGTGAGATATAACCGATTGCATTGTTATCACCTGAAACTGCTGTAATAACTTCATTGGTTGAGTTAGAAATAACTGCTGAAGTTGTTGTCATATCTTCTTTCTTACCGTCTGCATTCTTCTGTTCTACACCTGTAATTTCTACAAAAGCGCCTCTTGTTCCGGAGCCTTCTTCTCTTGAAATTACTGTAATATTACCATTAGCATCACCGTTTCCTGATGTTGTCCCTGATTTTCCGCATCCTACAAGCGATGCCGCAACCAAACCTGCAATTCCTGCTGCTAATACTGATTTTTTCATTTTCATTTTCTCCTTTAAATATCTGAATATAATTTTATGCTACTGCATATTTTTCTATTGTGTTAATGAGCCTTTCGTCCTGTTTGTTAAGTATTCTTACTTCAATTGGTTTTGTAAGATCCAGACTAAGGATTCCCATCAGGGATTTTGCATCCACAATAAATCTTGATGACACCAGATCAATATCTGTTTCAAATTTGGACACTTCTCTGACAAAATCTTTAACTTTGTCAACCGAATCTAAAATAATGTTCATCTTATTCTCCTTTCTACCACAGAAACGATTGTCTCTGAAGGATTAAATTGTTTACCTCGTTTACAAGATATAGAATACTGTCCTTATGTAAAAATCGCATTGTTTATCATGAAAAAATCATGTAAAGTTTAAGAAAAAAAAGAAAGACAGTTGAACAATTCTCAACTGTCTTTCTAGTTCTTATTCTGCATTTGTCTTATGATATCTATTCCCTCCAACACAAGAAAGGATAGAACTGCCGAAATGATAAATCCTAACCAGCTTTTCATAGGCCGTCTCCTTCGTATCTTATAATTTAATTATACAGGGAAGACTCATATTTTGTAAAGAAAAAACCTCTTTCAATTTTGAAAGAGGTTCTCCTATGTACGTTCAATTAAAAAAGATTAACTTTACCGATTGCCTTGTCGTTAATTACATAATAAACGGCGTATTCTTCAGGTTTAACATAAAGATTAATTTCTTTAATTGCTGACTCCTTATGTCCTTCTGCCACATAAGCAGCTTTTACCTTATCGATAATATCTGCTTCTGTTACTTCATTGCCTGCGAACTGAACATACAAAGCGGTCTTAATTTCTGCCTTAGCCGGTGTTGCTTTCTTAGCAGGAGCTTTCTTAGCTTCTTCCTTAACTTCTGCCTTCTTAGCAGGAGCTTTCTTAGCTTCTTCCTTTACTTCTGCCTTTACTTCTTCTGTCTTAGGAGCTGTTGTTTCTGTCTTAATTTCTGTCTTAACCTCTGCTTTAACAGGAGCTTTAACTTCTGTCTTAGCCGGTGCCTTAGTTACGTTCTTAACAGTTTCCTTAATTTCTGTTTTCTTTGTTGCCATTGATTTTCCCTCCTATTATAGTAACTTTCCAATTACACAAAGAATATAGAACAAAATATAAAAATATGCAAGTCTTTTTCACAAATTCTGTCAAATCAGATTAAAATATCTACACGCATTCCATATTCCATCCTCCATAACTGTGGTTGTGATATAGTCTGCTTCTTTTTTTGCTTCTTCTGTTCCATTGCCCATTACTATGGCATGTCCCACTGTTTTAAGCATTGAAATATCATTGTTGCTGTCACCAAAAGCATAAGTATCATTTATATCTATTCCAAGCATTTCACACACTTTTAATATGCCGGTTCCTTTGCTGAATCCCTTTGGAACCATTTCAACAACGTGTTCATTATGGAGAATAAATTCAAAATACTTTCCGAATTCTTCCTCGCATTTATCTACATTGTTACCTGTAACTGCACAGGAAAGTTTTGCAATATCATATTCTTTCTGCCCCTTTATGGGAATAAGGTGACTGCCCAGTTCTTTTTTTAATTTGTTGCCGTACAAATCACCGGCAAAATCCTCTTCATCCATATACAGATATTCTCTTCCTTCAAGTATAGGCCTGAAACCATATTTTCTGACTCCGTCTATTGTATATCTTACAAATTCGTCATCCAGTTTTTTATAAAATACCTGTTTGTTATCATATTCTATCATTGTACCGCACCCTGATATTATTCCGTCAAAACCAAGTGCAAGAAGAACTTCATTTCTGATATATGCCCTGCTGCGCCCGCTGCATATAAAAGTCAGATGTCCGTTGTCATGTAATTTTTTCATTGCTTCCACTGTACTTTCACAGATTCTGTTATGAAAATCCCATATAGTTCCGTCTATATCAAAAAATAATGCTTTTTTTCCCATTCTAAACTGCCTCTTTCAAAATAATAAAAATGCCTGCACAAATCATCATTATATTTACCGCAAGATTATATCCTCTTGTACTTTTTATTTTTCTGAAATTATCAAAAATTTTAAATAATATTCCTATAATAACGCATATAATGAAAGTTCCTGCAACTGTTCCCCCTAAAAGAACTGCATACCCACTGAATCCAAGTCCTGCTATGCCAAAATATACATACATAAAAAGTATAAGAAATATATTGGTAAATTCAGAAATACCTACCATTATTCCAGTCATAAAATTAACAAAGGAAGTTCCTGTATTATCTGTATCATAAGAGTTGTCTGATTTGATTATCCCGATTACATTGGTAACGATTAACAGTGCACTCATTATATATGTAAAAAAACTTCTTGCCTTTAACATGTATTTTCCCAAGAAAAATAAAACAATCATATCAATGATTGTCATAAAAGCAACTGCGAGCGACATTCCAATTCCGATTATCACACTTTGTCCAATTCCTTTTTTTATACAGTTCTGCGATAACATCTCTGAATATGTATCCCTTGGTATTCCTATTATTGTTCCGGTTATCATCCCGATTATAAATAATTCCATATTTTCCTTAATTATTTAAGAAAAACCGGGGAAAACCCGGTTTTTCTTGTTTTTGATTTATTTTCTGATACGGCTGTCATTACATGTAAAGTAGATTACCTGATATTCCTTAGATACTTCTTCAAGGAACTGTAATGCACCCTCTGTCTTATCCATATCAAGGTTGATGAATGGGTCATCAAAAATGATAAATGGCTTCTCGCCTTTGTACATTGCCGCTACAAGTGACATTCTCATACATATACCAATCATATCCTGATATCCGCTACTGAAGAAATGTACTTCTCTCTGCATTCCTTCTTCTTCAACCGTAAGATGTGTATTGGCATCAATATGATAACGATCTGCAGATTCATGTGTAAGAATATTATAATACTTTGAAAATCCTGCCTTAATAGGTCCGATATATTTACCGATGATATTAGTTCTTGCAGTTTCAAGGAAATCCCTTGCCTTGCTGACAAGGTCGTATTTCTTGTTGTCTGCTTCATATTTTTCACTTAAATCTTTAAGGCTGTCTTCAGCATCATCAAATTCTTCTTTCTTAAGATATAAATCACTAACAACCTTAGTAATCTCATCCAGAAATTTATGTGTCTCATCTATCTGTTCTGCAATCTCAACAAGCTGTGTATGTAATGTTTCAAGAGATTCAAGTTTTTCAGGAAGCTGTGTATTCTTAATTACATTCATATCTTCAGCTGCTTCAAACTTCTTAACTTCTGCATCAGCATGTTCCCATTCCTGTAAACATATTCTGTACGCCTGAAGGTGGCTCTTCATATTAACAAGCTGTGTATAAAGATCGCTCTCCATCTTAATATTAAGTCTGTCAAAGAAATCCTGAATAACCTTAAGAACTTCGTTTCTTTCGGTCTCAACCTGTGCTAATGCCTGTTTCTTGGCAAACAGATATCTGTAAGTCTCTGAACCATACTGGAGATCATGAATAAGTTCAAGGTAATTATCTCCCTGTGAAGCTCCATAATACTTCGTAATAAACGCTTCAATCTTATTGCTTGATTCCTGAAGTTTCTCTATTGCATCATCATGTACAACTTCATCCTTCTTACCAACAAGTTCTTCATATTCCTTAAGCATATTCTTAAGTCCGAATATGTATTCTGTAACTCTCTCAGTATCAAAAGGCAGCTTATATTTGGTAAGGAATAACTGCATCTGTCCGTCAATTGCCTCAACGTAATCTTTATCCTTTTTGATTTCATCAAGAAGCTTATCAACTTCCGGATTAACATGTGAAGTATTGCTCTTTACATTTACAATACCAACTATTACTAAAATGACGCCTACAATAAATGCAAGAATACCACCGGCATTCATTGTTACCTTGGCACTTCCTGCTATTGACTTGCTGACCATTGGAAGAAGGAAAAGGATAAATCCTGCAAAGGCAAGTAACCCACCAATGAATATTGTAGGTGTTATCGATACTTTACTAGGTGCATTTCTTAATGCGTCAAGAGATGCTTCCTTGGCAGGAATTGCATTGGCTCTGGCATTTCTCTTATTCCATGTCTCAAGCCTTGAATCCAGTTCTACTTCCCTTGGAATATTGCCGCTGAATCTCGCCTCATATTCCTTGATCTTGGAATCATCCACAACCGGCTGCTGTGTCTTACTGTATTCCTGGGACATTCTGAAATAGTTAGCTGTCTCTTTAATTACGGCATCTACTTCCTCAGGAGCAGGTGGTGTATCTTTAAATTTAGAATCCCATGATTCAAGTTCATTCTGTTCCTCAGGTGTCAATGTATAATTGGCAACTGACTGGTTAAGTCCGGTAAGCTTTGAACCGACCTCAATTATCTCATCAATTTCTGTCTCTTCAGGAATTGCACACGGAAAATTCTTCTGTTCTTTATCAAGTGCTTCTCTTCGTATCTGTGCTTCATGAACAAGACCCTGGTATTTTTCCTGCTTGGTCTTGATTTCCATTAAGTGGCTCGTGGTCTCCTGTGATTCCTGCAATTCTTTCTGACGATCTTTAAGATTTTCAAAGTACTCTTCCTTTTCCTTCATTGTCTTAACATTGTCACTGATTGCTTCATCAATCTCTTTCTTATGTATAAGTGTATTCCTGAGTTCTGCAATGCTGTTGGAAAGGACATTAAGAGAACCATTCTTCTTATCAGGGCTTAATTTATTTATTACGTCGATCATTGCCTGATTAGCCGAATCATAATTATTAATATCGTTAGTATTTTCAACAAGGTTACCTAACTTTGCATTAATACTGTCTGTTGAGCTTGTTGCACAATCACTCTGGGATATAAATACAGTTCTGTCAAAAGATTCCCTGTCTATCTTAAAGAGTGCTTCTCCTACATTAGGAAGGAATGATGTATCTTCAAGATTAGTTCTTAAATTCCTTACACAGAACTTATCATCTTTTTCCCTGCTTCCGAAAATTCTTTCAATCTCGTAGGTCTCTCCATTGGATTCAAATACAAGCTTGCCTCCGTAAACACCGCCCTGCCAAGGTCTGAATCTTCTTCTTTCGTTCTCGAATTCGCTACGTGTACGTTCATTTTCAAAACCATACAGCATAATCTTGATGAATGCTGCCAGTGTTGATTTACCCCAGCCGTTACGCTCACAGAATGCGTTGCATCCATCCTTGAATTCATATGTTCCTTTTCTAATTTTACCAAAGTTCTGAATTTCACAACGAATAAGTTTCATATGACTATATCTCCTCTCCTGTAAGTGCCTGAATACCATAACGGATAATCTTTGGCTTATCTTCCTCAGCAATATCCGGAGCTTTTAAGACATTTCTTACAAATTCGCCTTTAAGAGTCTCGTCAAACATAAATTCTTCATAATTAATTAATGTCTTCGTCTTATCTTCTACCTTGAACACATAGAAAGAATGTGCAAAATTCTTCTCAATTAAGTCTATGTTAATCTCTGTTTTAAGAGAAACCTCTCCCTTAATCACAATACGCACAAGGCTCTTGCCGCTAATCTTCATATCATCAAGTGCTTTTGTAATTTTCTGGATTACATCACTTGTGGTATAACATCCTGTAGCATCTATATCTACTGAATATATATTTCTCTCAGCTATATCAATTAATTTCCGACGGGATGTCATCTTCTTCTCATCCACATCAATGAGGACAAAACCATGTTCACCACATTCATCAAAGCCTCTGCCTTCAAGACATCCTGAATAACAATACACACCTCTGCTGTCAAGCTGTTCCTCACTGTATGAGTGGTAATGTCCGAGTGCAAGGTAATCAATTGACTTATTCTTAAGCTTATCAAGTCCGATGCTCTCATAATCATCAACTGCTTTAGTCGGCATAGCCTTTCCGTGTAATACAACGATATTATACTTGTTAATATCAAGTGATAATGAATCATATACTTCCTTATGATTCTTCTCTGAAAGCTCAACACCGCTTATAACTACTTTATCGGAACCTGCAACATTGTATCCGGTCCATTTTCTGTCGAATAATTTAAGATTAGCCGGAATCTCCTGCAAATTAATAAGGAAATTATCAATGTCGTGATTTCCCTGAAGATAATAAAATTCTATCTTGGGATTATTCACAATCAGATCCCTTACATAATTTCTGGTTGTAACCGATATCATACTCGTGTCAAAAAGGTCTCCGGCAATGATAATTGCTTCCACATCATTCTTAGCAGCATATGTAACCATCTGTCCGAAAGTATTGAGTATCTCATTTCTGCGTTCTTTCGCCTGTTCCTTGGAAAGATGTCTTAACATCCTGGAATCCAAATGAACATCTGCACAATGTATTATCTTCATATTTTCTTCTCCTTAAAATATGTTTTCTTAAAACTAAAACGTTTACAAATACTTATAGATATAATAACACACTCTAAAAAAATTCTCAACGTTTTTAATTACTTAATTGCAATTTATCTTGTATGATGTTATATTACACTCTATACAATATAGAAAGAAGGAAACAATAATGAAATTAAGAAAATTAATAGCAGTTGGTCTTTCTGCTGTACTTGCTCTCTCAGTATTTACAGCATGTGGAAAGTCTGGAAATTCATCAGCTAAAAAAACAGCCAAGGTTATAGATATTAACCTTACGGAAGAAGAATATGCTTTTGGTGTTGATAAGGACCAGCCTGAACTTCTTGACCAGGTTAATGCTTTCATTAAGGAAATTAAAGAAAACGGCGAACTGGACAAGATCTGCAACAAATACTTCGGTGACGGAGAACCTGTAGCGGTTAAGTCTGCTGATTTGGATGAAAGCAAGGACCAGCTTGTTGTAGCCACTAACGCAGCATTTGAACCTTTCGAATATACAAAGGGTGACAGCTATGCAGGAATTGATATGGAAATTGCAAAGGCTCTTGCAGATAAGTTAGGCAAAGAGCTTGTTATCCAGAATATGAGCTTTGATGCCGTATGTTTATCTGTAGGCCAGCACAAATGTGACCTTGCAATCGCAGGCCTTACAATCAAAGAGGACCGTAAAGAATATGTAGCATTCTCTGATCCATATTATCAGGCATCACAGAGACTTGTTGTTGCATCTGACAATACTGAATTTGATAACTGTAAAACAGTAGAAGACGTAGAAGCAATCCTTAATACAAAAGATTCTTCCGCATCAGTAGGTTTCCAGAACGGAACTACAGGCCAGTTCTACTGTGAAGGTGATGAAAGCTTCGGATTTGCCGGTTTCAAAATGAAGAACACAGGATATGCTAATGGTTCTTTAGCAGTACAGGATCTTATCAACGGCGGATTAAAGTATGTAATCATTGATGCTGCTCCTGCCCAGTTCATTACTGAATCAATCAACAAAATGCAGTAATTACTGTTCGCTGGAAAGGTGGTTTCATGGGTAATTTTTCACTCAAGTTTGATAAATTCTGGGAAACCTTCATAAAATACAACGGATACGTTAAGGTTCTTGAAGGTTTGAAAAATACGCTTACAATTGCTGTGCTGGGTCTTATAATCGGCATTGTGATAGGAACGCTTATTGCTACGGCAAGAGTTATTCCCCAATACAAAGTTTTACCGAGAATACTTAATAAAATATGTTCTTTTTATGTAGCGCTTTTCAGAGGCACTCCTATCGTGGTACAGCTTCTTGTATTTTATTATGTCCTGCTTCCTCTGATGGGAAGCCGTATGACAGGTATCCAGGTTGCCGTTATGGTATTCGGTCTTAACAGTGCCGCATACATTTCGGAAATTATGCGTGGCGGCATTATGTCGGTAGACAGCGGACAGATGGAGGCCGGACGTGCTGTTGGCCTTAGCTTTGGAACAACAATGTTAAAAATTGTTATTCCCCAGGCAGTAAAAAATATTTTGCCTACAATGGGTAATGAGCTGATTGCCTTAATAAAAGATACTTCGGTAGTAAGCTTCGTAGGTGCGACAGACCTCTATGTTGCTTTCAGCTTTATCGGAAGCAGTAACTATGAATTTATGGTTCCTTATCTTGTTATGGCATTGATTTATATCGTACTGGTTCTTATTATCAGTTTTGCAATCAAACTTATGGAAAGGAGCCTGAGACGAAGTGATAGACGTAATTAATCTTGAAAAAAGTTTTGGTAATAATAAAGTCCTTAAAGGCATTAATATCACAATAGAAAAAGGTGACATTATGGTTGTCATCGGTCCTTCCGGTTCCGGTAAAAGTACATTCTTAAGATGTCTTAACTGTATGGAGGACCCAACCGGCGGTCAGATTATTTTTAACGGTGTTGATATTGCGGATCCTAAAGTTAATATCAATATTCACAGGCGCCACATGGGAATGGTATTCCAGCATTTCAATCTTTTTAATAATAAGACAGTCATCAAAAACATTATGTTAGCTCCTGTCTATGTTAAAAAGCAGCAATTAAGAAAAGACAAACGCCATAATGCTATTACAAAATTTACCAATCTTTTCAGAAGCAAGGATTCCAAAAAAGAACTTATCAAAATCACAACAACCAATTCAAGGATTGTTGAAGAATGTAAGCAGGAAGCCATTGAATTATTAAAAAAGATCGGGCTTGAAGACAAAGCGGATGTATATCCTTCAACACTGTCGGGCGGTCAGAAGCAGCGTGTTGCGATTGTCCGTTCAATGGCAATGAAACCTGATGTAATCCTTTTTGACGAGCCTACAAGTGCGCTTGATCCCGAAATGGTAGGAGAAGTTCTTGATCTTATGAAACAGCTTGCCAGAGACGGCATGACAATGATAGTAGTAACACACGAAATGGGTTTTGCAAGAGAAGTCGCCAATAAAGTGATTTTTATAGATAACGGACAGATTCTTGAAAATTCTTCTCCTGAAGAATTTTTCACTAATCCCAAGAATCCAAGACTCAAAGAATTTCTTGCAAAGGTTTTATAATTTTTTCAAAACCGGTCAGATGATGACCGGTTTTTTTTGCTTTTTTTATACTGATTTGATATAATTACATCAATTAAATGTATCAGGAGGACTCTTACATGAGCAATGTTGATTTTTCAGCATATCAGGACAAATATAACCTTGGCAAAGGTGATTTCAGGAATTTCAACGAGGGTATTGAAAAAGAATGGTTGATTTCAAATGGTATCGGAGGATACGCAAATTCTACTGTCATAGGCTCTAACTCCAGAAGTTTCAGCAGTCTTTTAAATGTATCCCTTAATCATCCGACTGACAGATATACTCTCTTAGCCAATATAAGTGAACGTATTTCAGATGATACAGGCATCACAAACCTTGCTACTTACCACAGTATCAGTGAAACTTATGAGGGATTCAGGTATCTTTCCCACTTTAGTTTTGGTTCTTATCCGGAATATACCTATCAGATTGGCGATATGATTATCCGTAAATCCATAGGTATGGTATATGGAAAAAATACTTCTGTAATATGTTATTCCGTCAAAAACGGCAGCAACAACAGGAAACTGTATATCACACCATATTTTACATGTAAGACATTGGGTGAAGTTGCCGACCCTATGGCGCTCGGTTTACATTCCGCTGAAAAATCCGGTACAATTACCATCACAAGCGATGTAATGAATATGAAGTATTTTTTCAGGGCATCTGACGGAGAATTTATAGATCGTTCTACCTACCCTATAAGCATGGCAGAACCTACACACATATATCTTTCAGGTGTATTATATGACCTTGATGTAAGAAACGGTCTTAATGCTTGTGACGGTTTCTATACGCCTTACGATATATGTATAGATATTAATGCCGGAGAGGACAAATTCTTCTATTTTGTATGTAGTACGGAAGATGTATCCTGCAATGGTTTTGATATTCTTAAATCAATGGATACAAGAAAAAAAGAATTATATGACTTAGTTCCTAAAAAAGATGGTCTTTTAAAGCGTCTGGCATACAGTGCCGATAATTTTATTGTTGAAAGGGAATCCACAAAATGTAAAACCGTTCTCGCCGGATATCCATGGTTCATGGACTGGGGACGTGATACAATGATTGCTTTTACGGGACTTGTACTTTGTACCCACAGATTTGAAGATGCCAGAAGCATTTTAAAATCCTTTGCATTATATGTTAAAAACGGACTTCTTCCTAATGTTTTTCCTAATACGGATGCTGACGTTCCTCATTACAATACAATGGACGCTTCGATGTGGTATTTTAATGCCGTATACAAGTATCTTGAGTACGACACCGGTGCCAGCGCCCGCCGGTTCATTATGGAAGAAATATATCCGGCTCTCGTAGAGATTATTGACAATTACAAAAAAGGAACTGATTTTTCTATATGTATGGACGAAGACTGTCTCATAAGCGGAGGAAGTGATTTAGACCAGATTACATGGATGGATGTCCGTGTAGGTGATCTTGTTGTTACGCCAAGGCACGGCAAGCCTGTAGAAATCAATGCTTTATGGTACAATGCCTTAAAGGTTATGGAGGAATTAAGTCCCGGTGACAAGAAAACAGAATATCATGAGCTGGCCTCCAAAGTTAAAGATAGCTTTATAAGCAAATTCTGGAACAGCAATGAGAATTGTCTCTATGACGTTATAGGTAAAAAAGCTGACGGCAGTGATGACCCTGATTCTTCAATCCGTCCTAACCAGCTTGTTGCCGTAATACTTCCCTATACGATGCTTTCAGCGGATATGGAAAAGGCCATAGTTGATAAAGTATATAAAGAATTATACACTCCTTTGGGCATAAGGACTCTTCCTTACCATGACGAACGTTATAAATCACAATACATCGGCAGACTTATAGACAGGGACAAAGCATATCACATGGGAACTTCGTGGGGATATATAACAGGATTTTTCATATCTGCTTATGTTAAGACACATGGCAATACCCAGTCTGCAAAAGAAGATGCCGCTCTTTTGCTTGAACCGATGATAGATCATCTGAATGATGGCTGTTTAGGCGGTGTAGCAGAAATATTTGACGGAAGTTTTCCTTGCACTTCAAGAGGATGTTTCTCACAGGCATGGAGTGTTGCGGAACTTATACGTTGTTACTATGAAAATATCATTTAATTAAGGAGGTTATATGAAAAAAAGAATTTTACTTACAATCCCATTCATCCTGTCCGCCATGCTTATAGGTTGCGGCAAACCGGATAAAAATAATTCCTCTGTTGCCGATTCTTCCGATTATATCCTTACGGATACCTCAGAAATGGCAGACAGCAACGGTAAATTAAAAAGAACGTATACTTTCGTCAATAGTGAAAAAGAAATCAGCTTTACCTATAATGTATTGAAAAATTTTTCCATGGAGAACTTTTATTACGGTACAAGCCTGATAACAAACGATTCTTATGGATATGACCGCTATATGGTTGTGGATTCAGAGGGCAATGAAATAATAAAATACGATTCTTATGACTATATGAAAAGACTTGAGACTCTTCCATATTTCATAGTAACCACTGATAAAGAATCCGGAGATCTTGTTGGTCTTATTTCCGAAACAGGCTCAGCAGTTGTGCCTGAGAAGTATAATAATATTTCACTTTACCCTTCAGGCGACAAAATCATCTACCTGTGTGATAAGGGCGAGAATATATATGATATCAGGTCTGAGAATGGTGATATAATTACAGAAGACATAACTATAACCAATATTCCGGACTGTGGTTATGTAGAATCTCCTTTTTCAAGCGGCGGCTATGGAATATTATGTATCAATACCGGTACGGGTTACCGCTATATAAGTGAAAAGAATGGTTCCACAGTAATTGAACACGCCGATTATTATGATGAAAATATTTTTGATTACTATATAACTTCTGCATCACAAGGTGATGTACAGCTTGGTTTTTTCAATAATGACGGAACCAAATTCTATCCTATTTCGGACGATTACAGCGGCTGCCGGATTTTTGCCACATCGGATTACAGGTATGTATATGATTCATCAGATATTATAGTTGCAACATACTCTTCCGGCGGTTCTCTTGTCGGCACCTCGGATAAGGGCGAGATACTTCATCCTATGTTATACGGCAAGAACCGTACCTTCTTTATTGAAACAGAATCCGCTTACATACTGAAGGACAGTGATGATGATCAGGTAGAAAAATTTTCAAAAGACACCTGTACATTGGAAAGTTCTTCAAATTATGGTTTTGTTATAACAAAAGATGGTGCAGGCACCGTATACTCATTAAAAGGCAAAAAGCTTTACACGGACTTAACGGTTACAGACAAATTATATATTGATGATAATACATATCTCGCCAATATTTATGGACATCTTGTTCCTCTTGATATAAACGAGACTATATCCTATCAGTCAGAAAAGGGCTTTTGTTTAACCGCTAACCAGTCAGAAGGAAAAATGTACATAAAAGATTCTTCAAATACTTTGAGTGAATTTACTATCACAGATTTTATCAGTCTTATGCATACGGACAATGACAGTATTTTCCTGATAAAGACCACCAATGGTCTTTTCAACATAAACGGAAATGCAATCAAATCTGCAACGGAAGAATAAAAATATCCCCAATGCCATTATCTGACATTGGGGATTTGTTTACCATTGTTCCAGCACCTTATTTAAAAGGTCACTTCTTAATTGTCCGCAATATGAACATACTTTCTTATCAACGGAATTCTCATGTCCGCAGGCTTCGCATTTCCAGACTGACGGAACGTCCTCTGACTTAGGTGCTTCTTTTATATTTTCAACTGCAACCGCTTCATCTTTAATTACGGTTTCATCGGAAGCCTTCTCTTTCATCCCGACTGCTTCCACTCTGCTTTCACGCTCATCTGTGGTCTCTGATTTCTTATGCTTCAAAGATATTCCTGCTGCCGTAGTCAGCACTCCACATATACCTAACAAAGCCGTTCTGGTTACTGTACTCTTAATTTTCCCATTGAGCTTCTTAGAGACATTCTTAAGCTCTGACTTATATTTTTTTATAGGCAGTGCAGATATAACCATTGCCGTTTCTAATGCTGCTCCTGATATTATTGCTGCTATTGCAATTTTACTGTTATCTTTCATTCTATTCACACCGGGAATCAGATAATTATTCCCACAACTCCATTGTTACTATCAATTTCTGACTTGTGAATTGTACCACCAACAACAGCTATATTGCAATCATTAAATATATTTTTGTAGGTACCGTCAGGAATATCGGTCTTAATATCCTTTGTTTCGCCCTTTATGTTAAAAATACCGAGAGCTTTATTATTGCCTTTGCAATATGTAATTACAAAGGTATCCGTATCCGGTTCTGCTTTCACTTCATAAAGTCCGTCTGCGAATATGCTGTACTGCTTCTTAATTTCCGATAATTTGGAAATATAACCGCTTATATCATATCCTGTATTTCTGTCAATCGTATCAATATCAAAAAGACTTGGGGTTCTGTCATTTCCGAATTCCTCACCGGCATATATAAACGCCATTCCTTTCTGGAAATATGAGAAAGCAAGAAGCCTCTTTACAGTCTCAATATCATGAACGTAGCTCATAACCCTGTCTCTGTCATGGTTCTCAAGAGCACGGATTTTAACATAATTCTCAGGATATATTCCATCCTGGAAGTTAAGGACTTCTGCATAATCCGCAGCACTTACTTTTCCTTTAAGATAGCCGTCATAGAAATTCCATATATCATAATCATAGGTCATATCAAAAGCGGAATACATAGTATTATCCGAATTGGCAACACAATTAATGCTTCTTAAATATTTAATAAAGCCTATTTCAACCGACTCGGCAAGCCAGATTAAATCTTTTTTAACCTTGGCACATTCTGACCTTGCCCTATTCCAGAACTCTATAGGGACTATCGAAGCAACATCACATCTGAAACCGTCAACTATATCTGCCCACATCTTCAAGGTATCAATCTGGTAATTCCAAAGGTCTTTGTTCTTATAATCAAGGTCATATACATCCGACCAGTCACCCACCTTATTACCAAAGCTTCCATCCTCTTTTTTGTAGAAAAATTCAGGATGTTCAATAGAAAGTACAGAATCTTTTGACGTATGGTTATATACCACATCAATGATACATTTCATTCCGAGACCATGGATTGCATCAACAAGCTGTACAAAATCCTCCCTGGTTCCGTATGCGGGATTGACAGCCCTGTAATCCTTAATTGAATAAGGGCATCCAAGTTCTCCCTTTTTGCCTACAACCCCGATTGGATGGATAGGCATAAGCCATATCACATCAACACCCATCTGTTTAATTCTTGGGAGGTCTTTTTCCAATGCTTTAAAAGTTCCTTCCGGTGTATGATTCCTTACATACACACTATACATTACCTGATTTCTTAAATTAATATTTGTGTCACTTGCCATAATTAATCCTTCCTTTCAAAATAATGTTCTTACGATACTTTCAAGTCTCTCCTTACAAAAGACGTCACTAAAAAGGAATTCCTCCGAAAGTGTCTCAAGATTATCCGTTGAATACTCAATCTCCCTTGAAAACATATGTATGCATCCCATATGCTGCTCTTTCGTAAGTATTCCATCCCTTTTGTAAATATAGATATCCATTTCCTTAATAAGTATCAGGTTGGCTGTTATAAAATATATTTTACCTGCAAAATCGTGGTCATATACAGACTGCAGCAGATATCTGAAAAGATAATAGCATACCAGCTTGTCATATCCTGTAAACGGATAATTCTCTTTATTAAAGCCGGACAAGTTCCTGACGTAATCATCTTTATGAAGCGAAGCTGTTAAATCCTTAACAAATTCCGTCCATTCCACATTGAGAACCTCCATGGAATCATAGGTGTCCCAGATTTCCATAATATCCGCTTCTTCATAAGGCAACGCTTCCCTGTTTACATACCGGGGAACATATTCCAAAATAGCCTTATAATCATTTCGGTTAATTAATTCCTGTATATATTCACCCGTATCAAGGAGAACCGATAATTTGTCCGCAAATCCCATATCTGAATTCATTACATCAAAAAGACAGTTCCTGACCTTCTCTATTCCTTTGCAAAGAAGGCCGTCATATTCTTCATCTTCAAACTCTTCTTCGTCTATCGTACGCTCCACAATATGGAAAGGCTTTGTATCCTCCAATATTATTCTGGCAGCTTCCTCACAGGCAAGACCTATTCCGGTCTCTTTATAATGACCGTAATATTCGCTGAACCTTGGAAACTGTGTACATACAACTCCCATATGTTCAGGTCCCAGCTCTTTATAGATATGGCATAAATTATCATCATCAAGAAACGGACATCCCCCGTTCTCTAATTTAAAACAATAAGTATCCGTATAATCTATGGAGGCTCTTAAGCGGTCTCCAAAATCGCCTTTTACTGACTTATAGAACTCCACAGTGTCTTCATCAAGGTCTATCTGCCATCCTCCGTAACAGCAGTTATCCCTACACTCACCTGCAGTACATACAAAACTGTCAAAATAATGAGGAATCCTTAATACCATAATTCTGTCTCCATTACTAACGTAAATCTCTAGGAATGTATTCCCTGTCCGTTACAAGGCTCTTGTATGCCGGTCTTATAATCTTGTCCGTTGTTACAAGTTCCTCCATTCTGTGGGCGCTCCATCCGGCAATTCTTGCAATGGCAAAAAGAGGGGTATAAAGCTCTCTTGGAATTCCAAGCATCTCATATACAAATCCGCTGTAAAAATCCACGTTAGGACTTACACCTTTATATATCTTACGTTCCCTGGCAATAAGCATAGGTGCTATTTTCTCTATATTCTCATATAACATAAGATCCTTATCCTTACCCTTATTATGAGCAAGTTCCTCAACAAACTTACGGAATACCTGCTCTCTTGGGTCTGATAAAGAATATACCGCATGCCCCATTCCATATATAAGTCCCTGTCTGTCATAAGCCTGTTTATTAAGTATTTTGTCAAGATAAGTCGCAATCTCTTCCTCATCGCCAAAATCCGAAACATGGGATTTAATGTCATCCATCATCTTCATAACCTGAAGATTGGCTCCGCCGTGTTTTCTTCCTTTAAGTGAAGACATTGCCGCAGCTATTGCAGAATATGTATCTGAACCTGATGAAGTAACAACTCTTGTGGTAAAAGTTGAATTATTACCGCCGCCGTGCTCCATATGCAATAAAAGTGCAATGTCAAGAACCCTCGCTTCAAGCTCGGTAAAAGACTTGTCAGGTCTTAACATTCTGAGGAAATTCTCTGCTATAGACAAATTACTGTCCGGACGATGAATATACATACTGCCGTTATTATCATAGTGGTTATATGCATGATATCCGTAAACAGCCATCATTGAAAAATTGCTGATAAGCATAATACACTGTCTTAATACATTTGAAAGGGATAAATCATCCTGTCTGTCATCATAACATGCAAGTGTAAGAATACTCCTTGTCATTGAATTCATAATATCGACTCTCGGAGCTTTCATAATGACGTCCCTTGTAAAGTTGGTAGGGAAATCCATACTGTTGTTAAGTGCTTCCCTGAACTTTGCCAGTTGTTCATTATCAGGCAAATCTCCGAATAGAAGAAGGTAAACTCCCTCCTCAAAAATGAACCTCTTATCGGCAGCGCCATTAACAAGATCTCTTACATTATATCCTCTGTATAAAAGTTCTCCGTCACACGGAACCTTTTCTCCGTTCACATTCTTAAATGCCGTTATCTGAGAAATGTTAGTGAGTCCGGTCAGAACTCCTTGTCCCTGTTCATCCCTAAGACCTCTCTTAACGCCATATTCCTGATATAAATTCTTATCAATCTGATCATTTTTAACACAAAGCTTAACCTGCTCATCTGTGTAATCTGTAATTGATATCATATTGCACCCTCTTTCCAATTAATAATCTATTCTTAATTTTAACATTCCGATATAAAGATGGTCAAATTAAAAATTTATTAACAAACTTTAACAAATATTATTTATATCAAGACTCATTTCATGCCACACTTCACCGCCCCATACAGAATCTGATATTCCATGGTCCGTGAACCCGAAATCAAGATACATTGGAACCTTGGCATCAAGGCATGTAAGTATTAGTTTTTCCCTGTTATTTTTCTTTTCTTTCAACGCATATTGTCTGACAAGTTCTCTTGCAAGTCCTTGTCTTCTGTATTCCGGCAAAATGCTTAATCCAAGAATCATTACATTTTTTCCTTTAGAATTATTAAGGTACGCATCTTTAAAAAATTCATCCCTGAATATCTCTTCATCTGTTGCCAGCCCATTTAGAGAACCTGCTATTTTACCTGTCTCTTTGTCCACTGCAACAAGAAAAAGTTCCGGTGCATTCTTAATTCTTTCTATCATATTCTTCTCACTGCAGGCTTCATTGGGCGGAAAACATACCTGTTCAATACGCACCGCCTGTTCTGCCTCGTTATCTTTTATAATTCTGAATTCGTATCTGTTGTTCATCTTAGTCTCCTTAATTCTGTTTAAAATATTCTTTTGCAAATTCCATATCCTGTATTAACTCCAGAGTTCCTATATATCCGTCATTTTCATCACGCACCGCTAAATACGTTACAAGCATGGTTCTTCCGGCTTTTTCCATCCAGACAGGTACACTGTCAAGACTTCCGTTTCTAAACTCATCGATTATACGCCTTACCATAATGCCGACTTTAGGTGGATGGCAGGAAAATACTTCCCGCCCGATTGCTGTTACCGGTCGTTTAAAAACTTTATGTCCTTCGTTAAAATACCTGTTTATATTATCTTCATCTACAAATGTTATTTCAAGTGGAATTGTGTTAAGCATGGCTTCAAGCTGGTTAAGAGAAAGCGTTCCTCCGTTGATTTTAATTATATCTCCTTCTATTGCCGCTTTTTCTTTTGTTTTTTTGACACCAACCCATGTTGCATTTTTCACTCCGAAACATACATCATAATCTTTGGAATCATTATAAATATTCTGCCAGTCCTCCACGGAAAAATTAACGGCACAGTTAGGAAACAGGATATTCTCTTCTTTGTATATCATATCATCAAGCATTGTAAGAAGTTTTCCAACATCTTCCTTCCACTTTTCATCCTTTTTCTCTGATTTGCACAAACGGTTTATCCCGTTTCTGATATCAATATCAGTTGTCCACATTACGGCTGACGGTCCGCTTATATTATATTTTACATCTAAAAGCGGATAAATCAAATCTCCTTTTTTAGCATAGTGGATTGCTATTTCTCTTAGACTTTGTATTTTCTCAGGTGTTTTTTTACATTCTCCAATAAGTTCCCTGAGTTGTAAATTTTCCTTCTTAAATGTATTCAAAGGATGTCCTTCTATCTCCGCCAATGATTCTGCAGTCTTCATCCTTTCTTCTTTTGATATTTTACCCTTAAACAATGCTGCATGCACATCGCAAAGTCTCTGCACTCTGGTAAGCGGTATTCCGCTTTTAAGCAATTCTTCCTCTGCTGCCATTATTTCAGATGCATCCACGCCACCTAACTCCCTTACAAAATCTGCCCGTACTACCTCTAACCTCTCGCCATTATCCAGTCTTTCAAGATATTTTTTTATTTTTGCAACAATATTTTCCATTATACTACCTCCACCAATGTATGTTTTTAGTGTAGGTAAAACAGTTAAAAATATTCATTGTTAATTGTTCTCCCATTGTTATATAATTGTATAATCGAATCAGTGAGGAAATACAAATGGATATTTTTATAACGATAATCGTAACATTTTTTGCAGGTATGGGAGCAGGTCTTGGTACAGGTTTTGCCGGAATGAGTGCCGCGGCTGTAATAAGCCCGATGCTCATAAGTTTTCTTAAAATGGACCCTTATATGGCTGTAGGCATTGCCCTGTCCTCCGACGTTCTTGCCAGCGCTATATCTGCTTATACATATGGAAAAAATAAGAATCTTGATATTAAAAACGGACTTATAATGATGGTTTCCGTCCTTGTATTTACTTTTATCGGAAGCTACATTGCAAGTCTTCTTCCGTCAGCCACAATGGGAAATTTCTCGGTCATCATGACCTTTTTCCTCGGTGTAAAATTCATCCTGAAGCCCGTCATGGCAACTAAGGAATCTATGTCCGGTGTTCCTGCAAGGAAACGTGCCATCCAGTCTCTCGCCTGCGGCATACTTATCGGTTTTATCTGCGGTTTTGTAGGTGCGGGCGGCGGAATGATGATGTTACTCATCCTCACTTCCGTACTTGGCTATGAATTAAAAACTGCCGTAGGCACAAGTGTTTTCATAATGACTTTTACCGCATTTACAGGTGCCGTTTCCCACTTTGCAATAGGAGGCATGCCTGACATTCCGGTATTTATATTATGTATTGTCTTTACATTTATATGGGCAAGAATCGCCGCAATCTTCGCCAACAAAGCTAAACCTGAGACACTTAACCGTGTTACCGGCGTAATCCTCATGCTTCTTGGCATAGTTGTTTTTGTATTTTCCTTCTTTAATTAACTCCAAAGAAGTATATGCAACAGGCGCAGGCTATTATTATCAGGAAAAATATAATATTGAAAATCACATTTGCCTTGCGGTTTTTTCTGTGCCGGCTGCTGTTATGCTGTACGCTATGCAGTACGCTATGATGTACGTTATTCCGTACTGTATTCTGTGCCTTTCTCCCTGCCCTGTAATGAACTGCCAGAGGGTCAGTTCTTTTCATTATTCTATTATAAAATGCATTGAGCCATATAATATCATCCCTGTCACATATCTGGTAATCAAAAGTTCCCTCATCATGTGCCATCTGGTTTCTTATGTGTCTTAACCGTTTTAATGTTTTGCAGTCCTCGGAGTATTCAGACCCAATTGCTTTGAGTTCATCTATATAACGTGTCACCCCGCCGTTTCTTAATCCAAACACATCCGAGCATAATCTATCCAGTCTTTTGTACGTTTCAAAAAATTCCATATCGGTTTTGTTCATTCTGATACCTCATGTTCCTTATAACGGATTTCATTATGTATTTAATATCTTAATAACTGCCCTTGCCTTTTCGTCATCTGTATTTTTACATATTCTGCCGTAAAAATCTTTTAAATCTTTATCCTTTAATATGTATTTTACCTGCTTATTTTCAAGGGCAATTCTTATTAACTTGTCTGTCTGCTCCCCGGTCCAATCGGTAACACCCGATAACTGTTCAATAACATTATGGGTGTTTGTAAAATTCGTGCTGTCCTCAAGCTTATTAATAAGCTCTTCTTTCCTTACTTCTTCCTCTGTCTGATTTCTGGTCTCATCATCTTTTTCGCTGACACATTCAAAGTGAAAATCCTCAAGAATTTCGTTAGAGATTGTCCTGTCAATTATCTTCTTTACAAGTTCCTCAAGTTTCGAGCCCTCCGTGTAGTCCGCAGGTGCATAGTATTTTATCCTGTTTTCTTCCAACATCCTGAATACTTTTGATTTGTCTTTTGTCTCGGAATTAAACACGCCAATGGAATGACCACCGTTAATATTAACAAGCTTCATGCAAGGAATATCCGTATCGCTGTCGCCTATGTAGACCATATTTCTAAAAGGAACCCTGTATTCATCCGGTTTAAAAAAGGAATTTACACCCTGGTCGTTTATGTCCAGAACACCCTTCTCAATTCTGAAAAGGAACTGGGTCTTGTTGGTATAATTTACGACCTGGGCAGGCCATACCGCCACTCCGTCTTCATCATAATAAAAAGAACTGGCGTAAATCTTTTTAAACTTGTCTGCAACCTTCGTTCCCTCTATCATCTCTTTAAGTCCCGACGAAATTATATAATGTTCTACAATCACGCCTTTTTCCCTGCCATATTCATTAATCCTGTCAAACCATGAATCGACTCCCGGAAACAGTTTCACCTTGCTTCCGTCCTTAATTAACGTGTCCCTTGTAAACAGCACTTTTCCTCTCGCTTTACTACACATCATATACATATATGCAAGGTTCTGGTCCATATCATTGCCTGATGCCAAATCATTGGATTCTTTCCAGAAATCCGCCACCTCATATCGTATTGACTGTATAAAGCCCTGTGCCTGCATGTCATCCGGCGACAATGTTTTATCAAAATCATAGCATATTGCTAAAATAGGTTCTTTATTCATATTTATCCCTCTTTTCTGTACTTTTATATTAGCATAGTAAAATCCTGACTTCAATGGAGGATTTCTGTCCCTACATATTCTCTCTGATGTTCTCAATCAATTTAATATCTGCAGGTAACCACTCATCTTCCATAATTTCACGTTTTAATGCCTCTTGTGGTGTTTCTCCCTTCTCGATTTTTCCTCCCGGAAATTCCCAGCTATCCTTAAATTCCCCATATCATCGCTGGGTAGATAAAATAACTGTTTGTCCTTTATCATTTATAGATTTTATCACTGCTGCAACTACTTTGATTATTTTCATACATTTTTCCTTCTTTCATATGTTCATGAATTTACAATATACTAAAATCATGTTCAGCTTTATCATCTCCTATTATGGACAAATCTGTAATCCCAAAATAATGAAATGGACATAACAGTTTATCTTCCATAGCCTGTCGTAAACGTATCTCATAAGCAATCTGATAATTGAATAATTCATAAACGTTTTTACCGGCAATATTATCATCACGTTTATCCGGAGTTGCAGTCATTCCAAGCCATAACTTAGGTTCAAAATGCTTCATAATCTTTTGATACGTATCAGCTGTTACGTGATGTGCCTCATCCAGTATAATACAATCAAATGCGTTCTTATTGTACTGAAGTAAATGTTCATCCCGATTTAATGTTTGAACCGTAGCAAACACATAATCTGCGTTATATTCACGGTATCCACCACAAACCAAACCCATGGAAACAGATTTTTCAAACACTCTCTCATAGGATTTCTTGGTTTGTCTTGCAAGTTGTCCCCTATGTACTAAGAACAAAACTCTCTTAACCCCTAATTCCCTCATTGCAAATGCAGAAGCATAAGTTTTACCCGTTCCCGCTCGTGTCAAGGGTGTGAGGAGAAGTTTTTTATGGTTTTTACGGATAGGGTTTATTCAATTTCAAATGTTCAAAGGCGAGGTGCTATCCTCGCATAAAGCGGTGGCGGGTTTGGAGACCCGCTTTGCAATCACCTGAGCTACACCACGGATATGTATATTAATAATTCATATCTTCAAGAATCTCTTTAAGCTTCCTATAGGTTTCTATCATATATCCCATACATGCTTCTGCCGATATAGCATTCAGACTGTTCCTATGCGCTGCTGGATTTCTATAATCTACACGAACTTTCTCAACATATTTCACAATATTTTTAATTCGCTGTTCTTGTTCTTGACTAGACAAACTACTTCTATACAGTTCGTCGTGTGCAAACTCCTTGAACTTATTGTACACATAATTATTTTTTATATTGCCGTCTACATCACATCCGATTACATACATGACTGTTCCCAATGTGAAATTTTTATTTTCAAGGCAGTCGTTTCTATCCTTATTTAACATCGATGTTGGCCAAATATCAAACGTATAATTTTGACGTAAGTAATCAGCATATTTTTCATACAATCGTCTTGCAATTTCTATATCTAAAACTTTTGTAATTAACAGACATACACCGGAGTAATCAAGTTCATTCTTATCATCAAATTTAATCATCGACTCATAATTCATTTTGGCAGTAACTAAAAAACTTTTACTGGTATCAGAAAGCTTATCCCACACATTTTCAGTCAATTGTTCTTTAAGTATATCTTCATATCTCTCCTTATTCTCTAAAGTAATAATCTTTTTAGTTAATTGCGCTACGCTTTCTGCTACAACCGTTTCAAATTGAGCCATAACAGATTCTACAATGTTATTATTTTCATCATAAAAATAAGGTTCTAACTCTGCACGAAGTTTTTCAATTTTACCAAACTCTTCATCTACTAGATTTTGTGGTATACCAACAGAAACTAATAACTGTGTTTGATAATTTACTTTCATCTGCAAACGAGCTATCGTTTCTTTAAGTTCTTCTACATTACCAACGTCTGGCATTTCCTCCAATGCATCTTCTAAAGCACTAATATCATGTGACAAACGATTTTTGTCACTCTCAATTTGTTCAACTATACTATCTTTTTCTTCATTATTTGCAATGAAAATATCCCTAACATCAATCAAATTTTGAGTTGCATATACCAAAGGTTGAAATCCACCCATTCTTGTGTAATATGCCGCTAACCTTGTTAACGTGTTGGCTTTTTCTTCAGATTGACTGTTTCTTCTTTCTATCATAATTCCATCTGTCATAAAGTCACAAACAATCTCTTTTTCACTTTCAAATAGTGGCACTCCCAAAGAAACTATAATAGTTCTAAAATCACCAGCAAAATGTTTTTCAAGCTTTTCTCTTACTGCTGGACGCACATCAAGAAGAACAACCAATTCGTAATCCCCACCTTCTAACAGGAAATGCTCCACAGTATCACATATAAAATTATTTACTTTCAAACTTTCAACATAATTTTCACATTGCTCTTTGACACATATCGTATCTGTCAAAAAGAGTGCCTTTTGATATGTTGGACATACTTTTTTGGCTAACATAGTAGCCATTAATGTTTTTCCACCACCCGCAGGAATCAAAATAGAAATGCGTCGTTTCCCTTCGCAAATCATCTTAAACACATTATCCACACACTCAATTTGAAATTCTTTTGGCTCTATAAAATTCATCATAACGTCATCCTTTTTCGCATAAATCTGCTTCCAACTTTTTTACTACCACATTAATATTGTCATTAACAACTTCAATAATCCTCTTTAATTCCGCCATTTCCACATTGGCAACATCAATATCATTAAATATATTCTCACTCACATTACAAGACATAATTGTTTTAACAAATTTATCAAATTCATATTGGCTGAATTTACTATTATCACATAATCTGTAAACAATATTTGCCACACAAGCTTTGTTTTTCATAACTTGAAATTCATATTTTTCACTCAAATTATCCAATAAAATCAGCAGATAATTAAAAGTCACCGGATATCTTATAAATGGAATACAGCCATATCGTTGGCAGGACAGAATTATATCCACCGCTTGTTGCATTGGACCAAACACCATCATAAAAAACTTCGTCACATCATCTGTTGCAACACCTAACATATCTTCATTATATTCTTTCGCCAAATTGAATCTTTCAAAGAAATCCATACTTTGATCATCTTCGTCTGAAAACAGAATTGCGCATTCTATTCCATTTTTTAGATTATTATACAACTGATTAATATCCTTAATTTCATCAAAGTATTGAGCTATACTTTCTATCCCTTCAAACATACTGGTAAAAAACGCTTCACCTATCTGAAAAAATTCTTTGCCTGCAATATTATTCTTCTGATTAAATAATCTAAATGGAATGGTAATAATATGAGGAAATAAATTTTCCAAAACTTTGATGTTATCTTCAAGACATAAACGTACTTGTTCAAACAACCCTTTCTCTAACTGGTTATTGGTATAGCACAATTCACAGTATTTTCCTAACGGATCATCCAAAATATGTGTCTTTCCTAAAAACATAAATGGATATTGCTCATTTTCATTAACATCTAAATATGTTACAGCCGTAAATACATATGCGTCATTACATGGAACATAATTTTCTAAGTACATCTTAACTATATTTCTATTTTTGTACCAGAACATACTTATCTCATCTAAAACCTCCTTTGCATACATTCCTTCTAGTATTGGCTTTAACTTTTTAAGCAAAATCAAATACTCACTCTGAAGTTGATTCATTTTGTCTCTTAACAAATCTTTCTTCAAATTCTATCATCCTCTCCTTCAACTCAGTAGGCATCCCGTATTGTTCATCTAAAAATAGCATTATTTTATTGAGAACAAATACACAATCTCCCAGAATACTCTTCAAATTACACTCATCATCTATATCTGGTACACAATGATACTGATGTGCTGGATTATTACATTTTAACATCGAACTTTCTCTTATCGCTCCCCATAATCCATGCTCAAAAGCAGAATCGTAATCATAATACAAGCCATAAAGACTCTTTTCCCCAACCTCTTCCGCTTTAATTCTTATGTTCTGATTTCCAAAATAGCTAGTATCCATATCTATAGATTCCTCTATCTTGAACTCATTTACCAAAGTTTCCAAATAGTTGGAATCAACATGCGATTCACGATTTAAACCAAATTCTCTATGCTTAGCCAAAATTAATTTATATTGACCAATTCCATACATTTCAAATTCTTGCCATATATTTGGTTTCTCTTGTTCCTTTTTCACCAAATATTTCATCATGATGTATTCTTCTATAATCACTCTAATAATGCTTCTACCCGCAATACAATTAAACAATTCGTGTTCAACAGCTTCTTTAAATCTTTTATATGAATATGTTGCAATTGAAATTAACACTTTCATTTTATTATCTAACAGACATGCCGCAACATATAAATCATTAAAATAACTCATTATTTCATGTATAATCTCAAGATACTCTCTGCCATTGTTTTCTTCCGCAGGAAACTTAATTGTATATAACTTACAATCCGTCACTGTACTTACCTCCGCCCAAAACAAATCTAAATATTCTTTATTCACTTCAACCATTTCTAACAGTATCATATCAGATGCTCGTATTAAAGGCCTAATCATTTGCATTCTGACATCATCATGACTTATATATGGATACAATTGAAGCTTTTCTACTTGGTCTTGTAACATATGCATTCTTCCTAGCATCATACTGTAATACAATACCAAAAATCTAATATCAGTAGCTTCATTAGTTTGATGGCTCATCAACTTAGACATTACTCTTTCCAACACTTCTTTCCTTGTTTCTATATCAGAACCATCATGAAATTTCTTTACAAATTCAGGATATTCACTTACTGTAAAAACTAATGTTAACGGAGCTAACGCAACATTTTGAATGATTTTAGCAACATTTTCAAAAAAGCTTTTTTTCTTGACATCATCTAGTTTCATAATTTCTGAAATTCTTAATGTCTTAAGCTCTATTGACTCTTTTATTGTCATAACAAGAATATCATGCATCCTTTTAAATCCTTCGTCACGACCATAGTAATCCATAATTAAACCAATCCATAAATATTCTGGCAATCTACCATATGTCCATGACTTGTCATCCTCAAGAGATGTCATTATTTCATTTAATGGAGAAATAAATTTCCCTTTCTTCAATTTATAATCTTTAAGTTTGCTTGGAGTCATGCAATCATCTCCTATTAGTCTGTTTTTGTAATTTTTCTCTTCTTAATCCTAATAATAATTATACCACCCCCTTCCATGAATCTCCATATCAATTACTACAAATTTCGTCCTTCCCCGCCTCCTTAAACTCATCCCTGAACTTCCACTTTATCTCCACCCTATCCTTGGCATACACAACAATCCCTTCCACGAAAACGTCCACGATTTCCTTATTCAGTTTCTGCAGTTTCATCTGTCCTTCCAACATTTCAAAACCGGCCACTTCCGGCAGGTCAAATTGAGCCATCTTACTGACTGCCACCTTCTGCTTTTCGATATTTTTCTGCGTGGCAATGTACACTCCCGGCGTCGCAATTCCTTCCTGATTCAGAGACTCTGCAATTTTATACATAGATTTTCCTGATAAGTATTCTCTAAAAATACGCTTTACAATCTGACTGGCGTATTCGTCCACCACCAGCTTGTGCTTGTCCTCCGGACTCTTCATATATCCGTAAGGTGCAAAGGCAGAAATGTATTTCCCGCTGCCGCGCTTGGCATCAAGAGTTGTACTCACCTTTACCGACTGTTCCTCACTGAAGAAATCATAAAGTATTCCCTTAAAAGCAACATCAATCTCACCGATACCGCCCACATAATCTGCACTGTCGTAATTATCATTAATAGCAATAAATCGCACACCCATAAAAGGTAATATCTGCTCAATGTATTTTCCCTGTTCAATGCGGTCTCTGGAAAATCTGGAGAAATCCTTCACAATAACACAGCTGGTCTGTTTCTTCTTCACGAGGTCCAGCATCCTCTGCATACCCGGACTGTCCATATTTTTACCGGTATAACCATCATCCACAAATTCCAGCACATTCATTTTACTAAGAGCTTTATCCTTATTGATGTAACTACGGATAAAAGCAAGCTGATTGGTAATACTGTTGCTCTCATCACTGCTAAATTCATCTTCCTTTGACAATCTCAAATACATTGCAATCTGTTCCATGCTAAGCCTCCTCTTTCATTCTCTCTTCATACTCATCCTTGAAATTCAAGTTAATCTCCATCCTGTTATTCGGATACAAATAAATACTGTGCACTAAATGCTCCAGCATATTTCTATCCAGATACAGTTCACTCTGAAAACGGTAAATTGCTCTCAGCCATTGTAGCTTCTTTCCAAAAAATCTCTTGTAGCGACGTCTGTTTGCCTCCTCATTAGAAATCTGTCCCCGAAGCCTCATGACCGCATCCGCAGACTTTTTTTGCATACGCCTGAACTCTTCTCTGCTCACTTCTCCGATCACATACCCTTGATAAGCCTTGCTCTCCTCATAGTTCAGTTTTTCAATCTTCTTCTCCAACTGTCATATCTGCACATCGCACTTTTTTAACTCCTTGTCCATAGCACTCTGTAGCACATTTTCCATCTTCTCACAATCTGAAAGCGCTGCAATATTCACTTCCAGAATCTTATAAACTGCTTTTATAAGTTCCTGCTCTAAGATGGTACAACCACACTTTTCACCACCGAAATCATAATTATATCTGCAGGAATAAAAATACTGTCGCTCCAGTTTCCCATCCTTTTCCACGATTCTTGACAGTTGCGGAATCCTTCTCTTACAGTTTCCACAGAACAAAATCCCTGCGAAAATATCATCTTTTATCGGTAAATTCTTTCCTCTGTCCAAGCACTTTTCTTACTCTGTCAAATAACTCCTTGTCCACAACAGGCTCATGGGTATTCACCACAATAATCTAGTCCTATTCATCAGTAGCATGCCTTAATTCATTCTCACTTAACCGGGTGCGTCTCTTGCCCTGTACCATATTTCCGATATAAGCCTGATTCTTCAGGATATTGGAAATGGTTCCTGCATACCATGCTTTCGCCTCCTGCCCCTCGTCCACATAAAGCATCCCTGTTTTCAAATAATCTCCCGGAAGAGCCAGACGATAGCTTTGAAATGCCCTTCCGATTTCCCTCAGCGTTACACCATCTGCTGCCAGTTCAAAAATCTGACGTATCACAGTTGCCGCCTCTTCATCCACAAGATACTTACGAAGAGCATCCGTACTATCCACCTTATATCCATATGGTGCATTGCTTCCGATAAATTTACCCCATTCCATATCAAGCCTGCGGCTGACCGCAACCCTCTTGGAAATATCCTTGGCATACATATCATTTACTATGTTTTCAGTGCAATCTCCAGTGATTTATTCTGATTAAATTCCGTATCCGTATCAAAGTGATCATTAACGGATATAAACCTCACACCAAGGAACGAGAAAATCGTCTCAATATAATTACCGGTTTCAATATAATCCCTCCCAAAACGTGACATATCCTTCACTATAATGCAGCTTATCTTTCCATCCCTTGTAGTATGAATTTCTCTTTGCAAGATTAGCATATCTTATTTTACCATGACTGAAAATGGACTAGGATGGTGGATTTTGATGGATTTGCACCAGAAATTGGTGCTTTATGGCATCTTTCTCAGAATCTATACCAATACCTAATCATACGCTTTTAACGCTCCAATCAAATACCCATCAAATAAACCAATGTCTCACAAAGCGCGTAAAATAAAGGTTTTCGTTAATATAGTTTCTTCAAAATGAACATTCTATCAAATACCCATCAAATAAAATTTATGCCCAGTATGGTATATATCTTCTATTTTTCAGTGCTGCATTTTCATCAGACAACTTAATAAGCTTCGCATCCAGTGTAGCTTTAATAATTCTTGATACAATAGCCATATTCTTTGCATCAATACCGAAACGCTCTCTTAATACTGAATTCGCGACCTCTATTTCATTCACGTAACAATAACATGTATACAAATAACAGGTTCTGATTTTATCCTCTTTCTTCCAATCATTCAGATTATCATACCAATATAGTTTCGTTCTGGTAAAATCATCTCCGGTTTCAACCTTTGGTGCCGGAATAGTCAAATCACGCATCCCTTCTTCCATACGATCAAATCCGCTTCCTCGTTCCTCACAAATCCGAACAATTCTAAGGAATGATGCCATAGCCTCATTGCGAGAGTGAGGTGCTGTATCAATAATACGATTAACTTCCACTAAAAGGCTTCCAGGATTCGATGCTTCCACTTTCGTGTCAAAAATCTCCATAACAGGACCACTTCCATGAGCAGTTAAATCCTGATGAATGATCATATTTCCAAGCATTTCTCTGATTGCTTTGCGCGGAAACATGATATGTTCCAATCTTCTTCCACCATTGATTTCTTCCTCTTGTGGAATCAGCGTCATAATATAGTCTGTAATATCGTCAAATTGTATTGCATATCCTTTTGTAAAAACCTGCTCTCTTATGGCATTAGTTTTACCATTGCCCTTGTATTTAATTACACGAACCGCCTTTCTTTTCAAATGTGCAAAGGCAGTTAAATCCTTTGCCAGAAGTAATGCTCCCATATTAGTAATAGCATAATTCCCGTTATCCATCTCGCGAATAAATTCTTCATCGATCATGTTATGAATAATGGCATCACGATTACTCGGTAAAGGTAATTTCATAAGTGTATAATATGCTGCGCAGTCTAAGAGTTCCGTTACTTTAGATGCCGTAACATTCTCCATCGCCGTTCTCAATTCAAATGGTTTCTGTTCGAAGAACAGCCAAAGTTTTCGTTCTTTCTCCGGATATTCTTTAAGCTTTTTCTTATATGAACCAACACGGATAAATTCAGTCCCCTTAAAGCTGGTAGGAGTATTCACTGCTGCCGGTATCTCCATAACAACAATTTTTCCTTTATCCGTATTCACTTCAATAAATCTAAAATCCACCCTTGGTTTTAATCCACCCGCCAGCCAATTCTCGATTTCTTCATTGCCTTTTTTTGCTTTTTTCGGCGAAAACGACGTTCCTTCAATCTCGTGAGTTTTATCATTAATTCCCCACAAAATATAAGCCTTTTCTTTATTACAAATAGTAGCCGAATTGCTTAACGCAGATATATACTCACCAATCAATTCCGGTTCATAATTATTCATTTTATACTCCAACCACTCGGTTTCCACCGGCAATTGACGGAGTCTGTCAATTAAGCTGATATAATATTCTTGTTCTGAATTCATAAAAAACCTGCTTTCTACTATATATTTTCTAATACTTGATTTTTTGTTGCTCCAAACGCTTCATTTATACATATTTGCTTCCATAAAACAAATAATATCTATACAGATAATTATCTTACTATTTTGCGTTCGTCAAACAATATTTACTCATGTTTAGTTATTCTCTTAGTCATTAATTTAAGAAGTTCTTTAGATACTCTCGCAAATTATCATCAACTGCATAAACATAAGTTCCATTTATACCACGTGTCATTAGTGTTAAATAAATATTCAAAAGATACTGCCTCATCGAAGCTTCTCCTTCAGATTTTGTGAAACTATCTCTTAATTCTTTTCTATTTACTTCAACACGTTTCTTCTCTAAATCATAATAAATCTCTTTGCCAAATATTACACCCGCATAATTCAAATCAAATCCTTGGCTTTTATGTATGCTCAGAACCGTATTAGAATCCTCTTTCCTCTTGGTGCTATACCAATGGTAAGTTTTGCCTTCAATTATTATTTCTTCTTCAATTCCCCAACCTGGTCCACATACCACCGAGCTAAGACCTTCTTCATCATTTTTCTCATGAATTATCAAAAACAGTTCTTCTATATTATCAATAACCTTTGCTTGATAATTATCAATTTTTTTGTAATCTCTAATCGAAAAGTTTTCCTTTTCTAAAATATCCTTGACATAATCATAATATCCGTTACCGCCTTTACATCTCATCTGCGAAATAAGCTTATAATATGCAAACAAATGTGGTCTACATATTTCTTCAAATCGTATTTTGCCAATATCTGTTGCTCTTATAGATTGTAATTCATCATAAAATATAATTTGTAAGCGACTACTTCTGATTATCCAATCAAGTTCTGTGTATGCAGATACATCTCTCGTAAATTGTTCTAACATGAGAGACTGATTAATTTGATCAAACTTTTTATAAATATGAGCGCCAGGTAAATGATGCCTCCTATAAAGCCTATGTGCTTCATCAACAATAAGAACATCATAATAATCCTTCACAACATCTTCAGGCGCTAATATCATCTCTTCGGACAACCCATCAATTGAGCTAAAAATTTTTTTCATTGTTTCACGCAATTCATGCATAGGAACAACAAATCCTATTTTTCTTATACCATTTATTTTTACTGAAAGTCTTCTTACTAAATCAGAAAACTCCACATCATCGATATACATCCACGTCTTTTTATTGCGGTTTATATCTACTAATAATTTCACAAGATAAACAGCCAGAATCGTTTTTCCGGTACCAGCTCCACCAATCACCTGTATCATAGATTTTTTTGTCGCGCAATTTATCGTATATATTTTTTTCAGTATCTCATATGTCGCGTTTTGTTGTTCATAATTCAAGGTCTTATATGGTGAAAACTTAAATAATTCCGAATTTTCAATATCAAGTAAACTTTTCTTCACAATGCCACTCTTTAAAAGAATTTGCCAAATATCCTTAAAGTCATCTTCGTAAGCTTCTTTGTAAAAATAATTGTGATTAACAACTCCCGCATTTCCATTAACTAATTCTCTTGATCCTTCCGATCCCATATACTTTATCAAAAAAGACTCCAAATCAAGAACAACTGACTTGTTAAAAGTCTTATTGCTAATCAAACAAATATCTGTAAAGTTATTAAACTCAATTTCTTGCAAATGTTGCTCCGTACGTCTTACCGCATCCAAGGTTTCTCCTACATACATACTTTTTGAATTATATATGATATATACACTAGGCCAATTTATACCATAATGCCACTCTTTAATCTTAGATATAACATTTTTGTCATATGTGAAGTTTACAACCGATGTCACATTTTCACCTTCTTACTGTTTCTCATTTTTATCTAATACTTTAGCAATCTTTTTCGCAATTGCTTTGGCCATAATTGGTGGAACTGCATTGCCTACTTGTTGATATTGCTTATCCTTCGTTCCACAAAAGACAAACGAATCCGGGAAAGTCTGTAATCGCGCCGCTTCCCTAACGCTTATAGCCCTGTCCAATGTAGGATGAATCCACATGGACTTTCTCACATTAACTACTGTTCCACTAGGTTCATCATAATTTAATCTCAGATATATTGTATTTTGTGTCCTACTCACATCCGTATATGTATTAGATTTAAGAGCATCATTCAATGCATGAAAATTCTGTCCTTGCTTTAATGCCTTAAATCGTTCCATAGCTATGCTTGTTGTTTTTGTAACTATATGATTCTTTAATACAGTTGTATTTCTTAACTGCCTTCCTAATGTACTTATTTCTTCAACGTTTCCGATGTTTGTGCCTTTATCTTCTTCTAACGAATATACCGGCTTGACATCTTCCAAATCTTCAATTGCATCTCGTACAGTTCTATATTGATCCTCATCAAAACTACCGATTGGTAACGCAATTTTATCAGAAATTTTCTTCTTTACACCTACTATTACAAATCTCATTCTCTTTTGAGGTGCTCCGTAGTCTGCAGCACACAGAACTTTGCTGTTTAAAACATAGCCATTATCGTCGGATTGCAAAATCGACGACAAATAATCATATACAGCATATGAACGAATGCAAGCAACAATATTTTTTCCGCCCAAATATTTCTCTACTACCAATTCATTATCAAATATTTCTTTTGCTTTTCCAAGCATTCTTTGAATCATAATTGCTTGTTCTATATTAGCCAAAATCATGTTTGCTGTAACTTCTCCATTATAGTACTTCTTTATAATTTCGAATGCTTTATAACTCTCTTTTTCGATATAATCTCTATTGCCATTATCAATATACTCTTCTGAAAACTTCAACAGATTTTTTTTATGCTTTTCTAAGGCTTTCACCAGTTTCTCCGAATTTTTACATGCTTTAAAAATAATATTCATTTCAAAATAATGCTCTTCTGGCCACAGGTATTGATTTATTTTAGCCTTATCACTTACTATCTCTAAAGCACCTTCAAACATATATTCTTCATCAATCAATAATATTTCTGTTTCTTTTGTCGGAATATTATACTTAGCAACAATATTCTTATCTTTTTTATCTAAATAGAACCTGTGCACATCAGACTTAAGCATGCTTACATTTTCCATAACAAAGGCTTTTGGTTGCAATTCAACAATTGCACGTATATATTGCTTCACAAGCATATTATTTTGACTAATTGCATGATTACGCTGTCTATTGGCATTTGAAAATCCTTGACATGGCGGACCCCCAATAACAACATCAATTTTTCCATATTGTTTTTCTAATTCCTTGTAATCTGCTCCGCAAACATCTCCCCTAACATCCACTTTCGAATGATTTAAACGATATGTTTCCTGCATATTGGGATTATTTTCAAATGCTACCTTTATCTCAAACTTCTGTGTTTGCATAAAACCTAGACTCAATCCTCCAGCTCCCGCAAATAAATCGACTACTTTATACACATCTTTGCTCCTTTGGGTTATATTTTAAAACCTTCTTGTATTGCTCTTTCTAACAAATCAAGTAATTTTTTACTCTGAACAGAATTAGGAATTTTTGAAGGTATTTTACATGCTATTGATAGAGCAGCTACATCTGCAGTGCTCACTAAATGGTTATTAACAGCAAACTCCGATATTTTTTTCCAATCATCTGCCGAATATTTTACTACCTCTACTTGTGCATTTATGTCATTTGTTATCCGTTGTTCTTTCTTAGCAAATTTTTCAGCTGTTTTTACTTCGTCAAGAGTCATCAAATAATTCTCTATATCCCTTGGCAATGAATAATTCATATTTTTCACAGCCTCCCAACACTCATTTCTTTTACACCATTGTGTAACATTTATTACTCTTCGATTGGGATCTGTTATCTTATAAAATACTTTTTCTGATATATCAATCAATATATTAGCAACAATTTCTGGTACTTCTTGTTTATTCCATATATATATTAAATCCAAATCCATTCCTTGAAACTGTTCTTTTAGCAATTTATGAAAAAGTGCGACTGTATAATAGATAACATTTGCACGATATCCCCCTTCATACCATCCTTGCTTTGGAATCTGTTTTTCCAACAACTGGAACATTAATAACAATGCTGCCGTTGCTTGAAAATATCTTTCATTAAACTGTGTATCATTTTTCTCCCATTCATCATTTATCCATTCTGCAAATGACGTAAAATTAGTTTGGGCACCTTTACTCACAGTTTGAGGATTTCCGCGCCAAGTATTTTGTACCTTTGCCAAATCAGTTTTCTTAATCACCTTGTTTTTAGGATGTTGCAATTCAAATTGTTTCTTTTTAGCAGGGGTCAGTCGCATTTGTTCCTGTAGATACTGACCTCTAGCACGCTCATAAAACCATTTTGTTTCATATTGTGCACCAGAACTTGCCGGTGCAAACATATGTCTTGAAATCTGCTCCATTCTACGATGAAATGGATGCGAAGCAAAGAAATCTGCATCACTAACTTTATTCTGGCTATTAGATGATCTGGATATATTTCTAATCAACTCATCTGTTTCTTCCTGTGTTGTTTCATCTATAGCCGTAAGTTTCATTTGTACATAAATATTATCAAGTAGTGCCTTATCCTTGTATCTTGCATTCGATATGGATGCTGTTGTTTGACCGCCATTAATAATCTGAAAATCTCTCGCAAACTTTATGAATTTCCCCTGATTTGTTGATTCAATTTGTACATCCATAGCAGTTGCTGATATTCCATTATTAAATGCAAAAAACATTTCTGGTGAATTCAGAATTGTTGCTCTGATTTTCTTATTTACTGCTACTTTAGTTGATAAAAACGACCGGACATTTCCTTCTAGTAATTTACTGCCATATTTATCATAAATATCTGCCAATACCGTTCCCGGGATTACACCCAAATAGCTACTATACTGATCAGTCACAGCCGAACTAGCTTCCAAACATGGTATTCCACTTTCGCAGTATTCAGTAAAATCAATTTCTATAACTTGTCTTCCTTGTTCAGAACAACATACTCTAAACAGACGCTCTATATCCCAAATTTGCCCTTCAACAGGTATTCCGTTACAGTCTTCAATATCAATTGTTTTAATTGCAGAACTCATGTCTGCATCAGTAAAAATAAATAATCTATATTTTCTGACTTTATCCCGTGTTGAGCGGAGCATATCAACTAAATCTGAACATGGCGTGCTAATTTCTATCTCTTTATAAAGATCTGTATTTGTGGCAATATCAATAAAATATCGAAGCTGTTTGAACATTGTTTTGGCGCTAGTATTTGTTAATGTTCTGTCTTCTTCAATTCCAACATAATCCGCAACAATAAGATTCATTGTGTAATCAAACTCATCTAATACATAACCATCCACACGATACTTATGACTTCCTTTTTGACCTTTATAGAACGAAGGATAAAATTCTGGTATGACTTCCGTATCTATTAGATACTGTGCCATATTTTCTACAAATGACGCACAAGAGCCTTCTCCGGTAACCGAAGCCGCTGCTTTCGCGCTTTCTAAAAAATCTTTTTTAAACTCTTGTGAATCCATAGACTACCTCCTGTATTTTTCTATTGCCGCTAAAGATAATTCATATTTGCATGATACAATTTCTGAAGGAACATTATTTCCAACTAATTTAGGGAATGAATCATTGACAATGTATTCTCTTTCTTCTATAAATCTAAATTGATTTTCCCGATATTCATTTTCATGATTTTTTCTATAACCATACTTATATAACTTTAAATCAAATCGGTCTAAATATCTCGCGTTATTTTTCAGTTTTGTTTTAATTTCACTTACTACATCTACCAGAGATATTCTATCATCTCCAGCAGTTGTACTTTCTAGGATATATACAACTAGATTTCCTTCCATCTCCTGCTGCAGTTGTTGTAAAGAAGATATATGTACGTTCTCTGAAGCCAAAGAAACACATTTTATTTCTGCCCATTCTGATTGAAACAAATAATCCTGATCACTACCATCTGGTCCAGCCCATGAATCTACAGCCGCCTCAGTTCCAATATCATCTATCATTTTTGACAAATAGATCAACTCTCCCAATAATCCTTTTTGCCTTTGAAATGACATTACACTCTTATTCTCATATTGTAAAAGTTTTTGCCATGTTATGTATCGATGCATCAATGAATTAAGAGCATTTTCTTCTTTTGAACTATACTCAATCATGTCCCAACATAATCGAAGAAATTCTTCTTCAAATGACGGATGAACCAACTGAAACTCCAATACCCACGATTGATTCTTAAGTTGAATATTAGAAACTTTTACAGCAAATGATGATGGGATGTTTTTTATTATTCCTGTATCCATAACGACAAAGCTTTTATAAGAACTTTGCGAATAACCAATTTGCAAATCCAACGGGTGTTCTATTCCCAATTTCAGAAAGCCATTACCCACAGCAGGCATATTATCCCATTTTTCTTTCAGCTCATCAAATTTCATTATCGTCATCCTCTTCACTAATATCCTCTACCGTAAAATAATTCTTCAACTCTGTCGTATTCACAATATAATTAGCACTCTTCTCTGCTTTTCCACCGGGAAATCCTAAACCAATTGCATAAAAATACTTAGGATATCCCTTTAATTTATCATTTGTGTTTTTTAACAAATGGATTAATATCAATGGATTTCTTCCAGAAATAAGATATGTTTTGTCAGTAGCTTTCCCTTTAGCTTCTTTTCTAAGATTTATTATAACATCTTTCTCAAGGCCTATCTTCGTACAACCACCTGCGCCCACTCTTACGTGTCTATCATTAACCTTTAACATTTTATCAAATGTACTATCACTAGTAATATTCCTTTTTTCTGCATGTAAGGAAATACTTTCTTCTTCGGTTAATTTCAATATATACTCTTCATCATCTGAACCAGTTGGAATCGCAAGATCCCACATTTCCAACGAATCGTCATTTTCTATAAACTCTGCTAAAGCAATTGATTGAAAATTCAGATTCCATGGATGCGACTTGTACCCTCTAATCAGATCAGCAATCTTATCTCTTGATACATCTTTCCATATATATGCTTTTGTAAAATCATCATAATACTTTTTAATTCTTTCTTCTGCATGAATAGACTTAATTGTACGTTCACATAATGTGTTGTTGTCTATAATAATATCAGCATCGTTCCAAAGCCTTGCTGTTTCAATCATTCTCTTTGACAATGTTATGGGTACATTAACTACTGTTCCACTTCTCATCTTATTTCTAGCAGTCACAATTAGTGCCCCCGGATCCTGTCTCACCTTTAATCCGAAATCTTCCGGCGTCATATTTTGTTTTGCCATATGTCTGAGTTCTTTTTTTAACTCATTAAAAGCATCTGTAATATATGCATACCAACCTACGGCATCTTCACCCATCCATATCTTAAATAAATCATCATAATTATTACGGTATCCAAACCAACGTCCCATCTGTAATAATGTATCATACATCATTGTATTTCTGTAAAAATAGCTTACACACAATCCTTCAAGTGTAAGACCTCTAGATAAGCTGTTACCGCCCACTGCTATTACTCGCATTCCAATTTCTTTATAATTATAATAATCCAAGCTTTTTGCACCAGTTTTTTTGTTAACCGGGCGCACTTCTATTCTTCTAACTGCTTTAAACAGATACTCTTTGAGCAAGCACTCCCACGTCAATCCTGCTACAGTTTCCAATTTATATTTATCCCAGATATAGTTTAGTTTTCGGATGTTGTTTATCTTCATAGCCTGTTGTACTGGTAATTGTGAGTAATTTTCCAAATCCGACTTAATTTGTCCCATATACTCTTCTATCAATTCAGCAGTTACATTTTGTACATTAGTAAAACGACTTACATTTACCATCATTGAACGATGTTGATTTGCATCATATCTGAAATCCGAAATAGCATTAACCAGACAAAAATATCCTATTGCCTCATACAATGACGGTGGCAAATCATATAATTCGTCAGCCAATTCTTTTTTATGTTTAAATACAAAAAAGTCTTCCTGCTCATCATTTTTTATTTCAATTATGGAATTTCCATATTCACCCCCTTGTCTTTCATTCCAATCATCTTCATTTCCATTACCAAAAATTTTGTCCGCACCAATATAGCTATCTGGAGTCGGCAATAATGTCAAAAAGTGTCTTGGAAATAAGTCTTTAGCTGCGCCATCATCTGCAATCTGGGGATCAATAAAAATATTAGCAAACGGTGTCGCCGTTATTCCTAAATATGTAGCTTGTTTAAACGCTCTTAATATCTTATTTATTGCCGCATTTATTGCAGTTGGATCCATCTCATCTGAATTTGTATTTACCGATGCGTTATCTGCCTCATCATCAATCAACAACATCGGTAAATTTAGCACATCTTCATCCTTTGTTAACCACTTAAACAAATTATTCAATACACTTTTATTCTTTTTCACAACAAATAGAGCTGTACCTTTTAAGTCATTCAAGTTAAGCCCATTAGATTTAATGACACTAGCATTAAAATCCGTCTGTACTGACGTAAAGCGTGTAATTCTTTTGTCCTGAGCAAATGGTGGTATTTTACCTACACCCACCGGAATATTTCTCATTGAACTATCTGCTTTTTTATCCAAAGAATATTTACTGTCAAGACCTACAAATTCCGCATCTAATCGCTCTTGAGTTTGTATTCTAAGGTTTTCCATCATTCCGGCTAATACAATGATTACTTTGTATCCTGCATCTGTGGCCTTATTACATATTGCTGTATATGTAGCGGTTTTTCCCGATTGCACATCTCCAAGCAAAAGACCTCTTCTCTGAAACGGATTTTCACTCTTCGGGTTTCCCAAATCATCCATAACATCTTCTGTTGTATTATGCAGTCTTTCTACTACAGGTTTGCTCCATTTTTTTATGTTTGATAAGTAGTCCTTATATCTATTCCAAAAAAATCCGTCATTAACACTTGCCTTATACCAACCATATTGGTGCGCACTATCTCTTTTCCTCAAAGTATCCGCATATCCAATGCTATGTAATATATTTTCCGGCAGGCGCTTCTTGATACTTTCAAATTCTTCATCAGTAACAGGACATAATGTTTTGAATACCTCACGTAATGCATTGGCTTCTGAATATATCTGGTCAACAGTAGGGAGCTTATTTGTAAACTTAGTTTCAATAATCTGTCGTATTTGATTAAACATAATTTCCATATTTTTTGTCATGATAGTATACCTTCTTTCAAAGCTTTATCTATTTCTTCAACATAATTGCAAAATGGTTCTGTCTTCTTTAGCATATCAATCATGTCCGAATGCAAACTAGCTTCCGTCGTTTTCAATATTTCACGCAACATTATAATTATTTCTACACTATCTATATCTTTATCATTTTCGATTTTTTCATCATTTGTCAAATCCAAATATAATGAGTTAAGAGGTATATTTTCCTCTATCTGTTTCAAAAATAATAACAATCTGCTTGCAATTTCAGTATTTTCATTCTGTATCTCAACAAGTAATGGGTAATCTCTATTAATTTCATACATAAAGCCGCCATTCCTTGTTCTATATCTATTCCAAACATGTACTACTGAATCATCCATTTCTCTTTTTCCTCTGTATGTCCATGTTCGCTTGCTTTTCTCCGCCAAACGCTCTATAACACTTTTAAGGTTATTTCGTACTTCCGCTGGTGGAATTGCAGAAGATTTTTTTATATCTAAGGTCCAAAGGTCATCTAAGTCATTGGGAATATCCACCCTTATCCTTGCTAACTTAGACATTTCACCCTGCCGCATCATTCGAAACCATGTCCCCCACACTAATAACCTTTTGTTTCTGTAGACATAAAATCCCTGATGCTTTCTAAGTCCTTCTTTTCCACCTAACATCTTTATTTCGTCGGATGTCATTTTAGAAATATGCGGTAAAATATAGGGTCTAACTTCAATATGTTTGCCGCGCACAACCAATATCTCATCATCCATCGCCTGAACACTTTTAGAGGACAAAAAAGGATCTATCGGTTCTATCTTAACATTGTTAATCTGTATTTCTAATTTTTTAAGACCCACCTCACCAGACAAATATCTATGATACACCAGTGACAAATGTTCTCTTACCATATCTATTTTTCTTCCTAATGCTTGTTCAAAGTTTATTTCTCCCGCTTTTAATCTATCTAAATTTTGCCATATAACCACTGTACCAGAATCATACTTTAACAATTCTTCGATATGTGGCAACTGCAATATTTCATTTTCATCCAAAATCAACAATGTCCATTTCCCAGTTTTTGCAACATAATCTATATCCCATCTTCTAGCTAATAAAACATCTTCTCTTTTTGTAACAACAGTAAGACTTCTACACTGTGATAATGATGCTGTTTTTAACCCCAAGCCGAATCTTCCTAAATCATCTTTACTACGTTCATCCATTGGATTTTTACTACCGTACTGCATTGCAGTAGTTATTTCCTCATCATCCATTCCACGCCCATTATCTAATATTGCCACATATTCTTTATCTACTGGAAAGAAAAACAAGTCAACTTTGCTTGCTCCCGCAGCAATACTATTATCAATAATATCCGCCACCGCAGCTTCCAATGAATATCCTATAGCTCTTGTTGATTCAATCAACGTTGGTGCATATGGTGGTAATTCAAATGGTTTCATCCCAAAGCCTCCTAATCCTCTGTATTTCTTACACTGGTAACCTTCTCAAATTTAATGTCCCTTTTTCCGTACTCGACGGGGATCCTCCGGTTTTTTTGTATTCTCCGGTATTAACCAAGTTTTCCCCTTTAAAACTGCTCTATCAATTCTTCCTTCTTTGCAATAGATAGCAACCCGTCTTTGTGATATATTCCATATTTTTGCATACTCTGCTGTTGTTAGAAAATTCATGAATCATTATCCTCCATAAAACATTCAGCACTCCATCTTTTATTATATTCGGTTACGCGAATATTTTCAACAAAATTATACCTTGAGTTTCCATATTTTTATCCACAAAACCACGCTTTCATAGGCGTGTTATAAACAACTTTCAAAAATCCGGCAGATTGGTGTTTTAGAAGAACTCTGGCAATTTGAAATTACATTTTACGGAAACTCAAAATGTGTTATTAAAATCCATTACAACGATAATTATCTTTGCTCCGGTTATATTATTTCTCCCCAATTATAACAACGTGGTTACTCGCTCCCAAAACTGAATGTTCACGGCACACACTATAATGATAGTCGCACCAGATTTTAAACTGTTTTTCATCCCACTTATCTGCCTTTTGTGATAAAAGTGGTGTCAGACCATCCTGTGCAAAATGGTCTGCAATTCTTAATCCGTGTTTTTTATAAACAGATTCCATTTCATCTTTTGATGAGTAATAAGTATCTGTCCAAAAACATTTTTCATCATCATGTCTTAATACACCTGTTTCAATAAGTTGTTTTGCCAAATGGGCATCTAAATATTTTTCATCACTTGTAGCAATATATTGAAAAATGTAATACCTTGGAATATATGCGGTAACCAAAAATCCGCCTTTTTTCAAAACTCTCAGACATTCTTTCAGACATTTTTCTCTCTGTTCTTCTGTAATCAGATGATAAAATGGTCCCATATTAAGAACGATGTCAAAAGAATCGTCTGCAAAGCATGACATATCTGTGGCATCTAGAACGGCGGTATCCATATCATATGTTTTACCGGCAAGGGTTTTATTAATAATTTCTATGTGCCTTGGTGTGATGTCCGTAGCCGTCACGTTATGCCCATTATCTGCGAGCCAAAAGGAATAAATTCCTGTTCCTGCCGCACAGTCTAATATTTTACTCTTTGTTTTTATAATTTCTCCAAGAACCCTTGTAGTTGTTATAAATTCAATTTTTCTTGCGTTATTTGTCGTCAAACGATTTTCTTCTTTATAGTTTTCATAACTGTCAACAACATAATTCATTGCTAATCCCTCCGACTTTATTATTTTTATGTATAAAAAAAGCTACCCTCCCTAAAATTACTTTAAGGACAATAGCTGACAGCTTCGTGTTACCACCTTAATTCATCTATATTTCGCAATACAGACCTTAGCAAGTACGGAATTTTATTTCGATACTCCGGCGCTATAATGGGCGCTCCCAGTGCAGCCTAATGAATATCCCAATCGGTACACAGCTCCAAGACTGGTTCAATATTTCTTCAATAGAGTTTTACACCAACCAACTCCTCTCTGTGATATCCAAAATATTTGCTATCTCTCTTCATCGCTTTTTAACAGAATAGATTCATATACATTTTTTGTCAAGCATAGAAAATAAAAATATCAATTCTGACCATTCCTTATAAAGGGTCTCTTAATTTCTTTACTTAACAACTGCCCATATGCCTCTACCTTACGAAATGTATTTCCTAACATTTCCCGATTTCTGTATTCTCTGATTTCTTCCATATCAAACTCTGCGTAAAAAATACCTTCTGTGTTATCGTCAGCCAGCAAAACTGTGTTATCAATACATTTTCCGTTTCTGTCCCAGCAAATCGGACTAAATGCACAGGAACCCCCGGCATTATCTCCATTCGGATTTGCCATAGCAACTGCAACCATATTTTCATATGCTCTTGTAGAAAGTGCTCTTACTCTTGGTTGCATAGAACCGCAATCATTCGGTACAAGAATAACTTCTGCACCTTTTAGCATCAGTATTCTTGCGCTTTCCGGGTACTCTCTGTCATAACAAATCATAATACCTAATTGTATTCCTTCAAAATCGCACACTTTAAACTCTTTCCCTGACTCAACATTTCTTTCATCTGCGAAATCACATGTATGAACCTTAGAATATTTCATTAATATATTGCCCGATTTATCAATAACAAAAGCAGAGTTCTGCGGTTGCTTATTGCCTTTTGTAAAAGCAGTAAGTACCACACCTATTTTATATTTTTTAGCATTCTCACATATTTTTGTAATTCTTATGTCATCATCTGCAATGCTTTTTTCATAGGTCATAGGCAAATCATATCCTGTAACAAAACATTCCGGCAGCAAAAGAATATCTGCATGGTTTTCCGAAGCCTCTTTCATTGCCATAATGATACTTTCAACATTCTCATCTATTTGTGCATTAACAGCACGTTTTTGTAATATTGCAATCTTAAACATATTATTTTCTTCCTTATCATCACATTATAATTTCAAGTCCAAAATTCTTTTGAAAAAATCTAAAAATCCATCTTCAACTGCTACCTGTTCAAGTCTGTCCGTCGGCAGGTCGTAATAATATTTATTGGTTTTTATATCCAAAGATATGCTATCTAACGGAAATCCTTTCTTCCTGATTGCACTATGCGGTTTATCAGTTAGAATAAATTTTTCACTTTCCATGGACGGTTCCATGGCTTCATATATGTGCGTATCATCCTGTACAAAACAAATTGCATTCCTATACCTTGCCACCAGATTCCCATAAATTTTTACCAGACCGGAATAGTAGTCTATCATTTCGTCATCCGTCAAACATTTCCCGTTTACATTGCGGACATGCACGCCCGGCTGAATTGCCTCCGGAACACTATCAAAATACAATCCTGAATCACACGAAAAGACCGGAATATTAAATGCTTCATAATATGCTATTGCTTTTAATCTTGCATTTTCAAGCGGAGACTTGCCATCCTCAACTACCTGAGGAATTGTTTTACCCTCTGCCCTTAAATCATCCAGTCCTATTAATTCTATATCCAATTGTTTAAGCCTGCTCCGCATCGCAGATAACTTTGCCTGATTTCCGGTTCCATATAGTAACTTCAACTTGTAAACTCCTTAGAATATGTATGCTGTGTTTAGTATAGCATAGATTGGATTTATAAAAAATACACTTCGGTATTTCATATTAGCATAGCAATCCCTGCCTTCAATTTGAGATTTTTGTCCCCCAACATATTCTCTCTGATGTTCTCAATCAATTTAATATCTGCAGTTAACCACTCATCTTCCATAATTTCACGTTTTAATGCCTCTTGTGGTGTTTCTCCCTTCTCGATTTTTCCTCCCGGAAATTCCCAGCTATCCTTAAATTCCCCATATCATCGCTGGGTAGATAAAATAACTGTTTGTCCTTTATCATTTATAGATTTTATCACTGCTGCAACTACTTTGATTATTTTCATACATTTTTCCTTCTTTCATATGTTCATGAATTTACAATATACTAAAATCATGTTCAGCTTTATCATCTCCTATTATGGACAAATCTGTAATCCCAAAATAATGAAATGGACATAACAGTTTATCTTCACGTTTATCCAGAGTTGCATTCATTCCAAGCCATAGCATTGAATCTTTTCATTCCTTAATCAAAAGAGAATGGCTCAACAGATTTAATATCATTAACTACAAACATGCTTACAGGCTCGTTTTTGAGTATATTGAAACCTTTTATAACACTGTTAGGATTCATAGCCACTGCGACTATATGTCACCTAACGACTTTGAAAAACTGTATGAGAGGGTATCTTCTCTGCCGGTAGCTTAGCCGGCGGAACTTCTCATTTTATTTTGTACTAAATCTTGACATAGGACCATATATTTTTACACTATATTTCCATCGCATATCTCAATAACTCTATTACACTCATTTGCCACTTCCATATCATGTGTAATAATTATCACTGTAATCTGTACCTCCCATATCTTAGTCAAAAAAGTTTAGGCTCAACTTTTTTAACAAATATACTATGATCATAGTATATCGATATTGATTTAGGTTTGGTAGGTACCTTCGTTTGAGCGTTTACCTTTATCTACGCAGGCACCATAAATTCTTTTCATACGAAAGCGCATAGAAGATACACCCACAAAATGTGCTGTTTTTGTAAAGTAAGACATTATAACAGTCTTGCTATTACTTTTGTAGGTACCTTCGTTTCATCGTTTACTTTTTATTGGCTAAAATATTGAATTTTCAAGGTTCAGCACACTTTTCAGTATGGGAAGTTTGAGATAGTAATATTTAGATGTTTTTAGTTCTTGTTTTTTATTGAGCAGAACTTCTTATAGAAAGTTCCGTATTATACTGCCCAATGTCGTTGAGTAATACATTATGTATTTCATATAAATTCTTAATTTTACATATATTTTTCTCACATATACTATTTCTATCCACAAGTACACATTTCATTCCAATTTTTTCACATGGCAAAATATCTGTTTTTATATTATCACCAACATATATAACTGAATCAATTTTCTCGCCTGACTGTTTGACCGCCTCATAAAAAATATCAACGGAAGGTTTTGCAAATCCTGTTTCTTCTGAAATAAGAATTATTTCAAAATATTTTTCAATGTTCGTACAACTCAACTTTGCTCTTTGCTGTATAGATTTCCCATTACTTATGATACCTAGTCGATATCCTTCCAATGAATGTAGCATATCAACCACATCATCAAATAAAATCCAACTATTTTCTAATTGTTTTTGATACTCTTCAAACAATTCCATTGCAATCTTTTCATTTTCCACATACCCACAATAACTTAACATTTTAATAAATCGATTTTTTCCTTGCTCTTCGAAAGTTATCTGTTTTGATAAATAATAATCAAAATACTTTCTAGAAATCTTACTCCAATAATCTGTTTGATTATTATTTAATACCAGTCCATATTTTTCTTTAAATATGAACTCTATCGCTTTTCTCTCTGAAGAATTGTAATCAATCAACGTATTATCTAAATCGAAATAAATCATAATAAATGCTCCTTATTCAATTGATTCTCAAGTAACACTTTTTCTTATACTACACTATGCATATTCTTATAGTCCGTATTTGTATTTCCACATACCTACTTTTTTTCTATGTTAACTACTTATCAAACATTCAGAAACATCAGTACAAAATATATATTCTAATCTGAAATTTATCACATTTTAATAATTCATTCTCTATAGTAGATAAAACTTTCTTTCCAGTTTTATAATTATTAGTAATAAACTGTGGACAATAAAGGCTGTTTGAAGCAACCGAACCATCTATATATGCGGTTTCACATCCTAATCGTAATTCATCTCTTTCATCCATATAAATACTCCATATTCAACAATAATATGTATATTATATTATTTATACCGGATTGTTGCAACGGAAGAATCTCTTGAGTTTCCGGATATCCATTATCTGATTCCCATTTTGAAACCGCTTGGCGAGATACACCAAACATGTCTGCAGGCTGGAATTTGTTAATTAGAATTGCTCTCAAAGCAACAATTATCTTAACATTCCCCAAATACACTCCAGTAATGTTAGTGCAAGGGAGATTCGTAAAGTATATTCCAATGGATATCAATGTATTAAGGCATAAAAAAACTCACACAGGCAGATGTAAATCTGCTTGTATGAGTATAAAAAAACAGGGTTTTAGTTGAATGAGTCTGTTAATTTTTAAGCCAAAGTATCCTTAGGCCAGAATTTTCTTAGTGCCACATAAGAAATGACAAAGTTTGCAAGCCAGCCTGCCGGTACAGCAAGCCAAACAAAGGCAATATCGAAACGAGGTGCAAAAATCAATGCTACGGACAAACGAATTGCAAGGTTAACCATATTTGCAATTAAAAACGGTCGCATATTTCCGATTCCACGAAGAACACCGTCTGTTGCCATTTTAATGCCCATAAGTATGAAAAAGTAGCCAATCCATTTCATATAATCACCGGACACTTGATACGCTAATTCCGTTCCATCTTTTCCTAAGAAAAGTGAAGAAATTTGTGTGTGCATTGTTTCAATAACTATAAAGGCAAGAACAGCAAAGCATGCATCCAACAGTAATGCGGCACGGTAACCTTTCTTAATGCGGCTGATTTTTCCGGCACCGAGATTTTGCGAAACAAATGGCGACACGGCATTTCCAATGGATACAAATATCAGTGAAAAAACATTTTCAACTCTCATCGTTGCCGCATATCCTGCGAGTGCTTGCGTGCCAAACGGATTTACAACCGCTTGCACAATCATCATACCGATTGATACGGTTGATTGTTGAAGGATAGACGGAACGGCGATTTTAAGCATTGTACGCAGTTCTTTTTTGTCAAACCAATGAAACAAACCTGCATATTTTCGCATACGGTAAAGAAAAATCAAAAGCGAAAGTACGGCTGAAATACCTTGTGCAATAAGAGTGGCAAGAGCTGCACCGAATACTCCGAGTTTAAGACCTCTCACCATCCAAAGGTCCATAATGATATTCAAAACAGACGAAAATATTAAAAGCCATAACGGGATTTTTGATTCACCGATTGAAGTGAACATGGTTGACAGAATATTATACATAAATAAAAATGGAAAGCCAACAAAATAGATACGTAAGTACAGCACCGCATCTTTCATTATATCCGCAGGCGTTTGCAGTATGCTCATCATCCAATGAGAAGTGCAAAATCCAAAAACACCGAGAAATACGCTAAAAAGCAAAAAACTTATTAAAGAAGTAAAAACGATTGTTTTCATCTTACCGTAATCTTGAGCACCAAAATAACGGCTTACAAGTACACCTGCGCCTACACCTGCACCAAGTGCTATGCAAATAAAAACATTCGTAAGTGCGGCACAGGCACCGACGGCCGCAAGCGCAGATGAGCCTACAAATTGACCGACGATGATTGAATCAGCCATATTGTAAACTTGTTGAAAAAAGCTGCCTAAAATCATAGGCATTGCAAAAACAGTCAACGCTTTTAGGGGTGGGTCTGTTATTAAATATTCGTCCTTTGTCATTTTTACATTCTCCTGAACTTTGCTTGAATTATTTCTGTATGAGTTTTACTAAACAATCTCTCTCTGAGCTAATCTTAAGATTGTATCATTGGTATAAATGAAAGTCAATGAAAAGTAATCGCTTAATGTCTGCACAAATATTCCGCCCTTAACTGCAGTACCGGCCTTGAAATAGAGCCTTGTTCCGTTTTATCAGTAGCATTGGCAGCCTTTTGTGCCAGTTTCTTAATCTCACTCACAAATTCAGTCTGCGTTTTCGTACTTTTTCCTTTCGATGGAATATAAGACCAGTTTGGTTCTCCATTACTACCAGAAGTAATTAACTGTTCCTATATTTGAAAAAACGATTCCCATAAATCCACCTCCCAGTTCATAAATAAATCTATACCTTTATATCTACTGACCTTCTGTCACTCTACTCTCTGGTGATGCCAACCAATGCACCAATTTGATATTTTCCTTTTATCAAATCCTCTTATGCCTTACTGTGTTTACATTCATCCTCTTACCTCAATCTGTATATAATATCTTCAAATTACGGTTCTCAAATACCCCAAAATTTAGATGCCAGCTCCCGGTTTATGATAGATGAGAGGAAATTAGGATTATTATTCTGAAATGCTTTCAGACTTTTCAGAAAAGTTGCTTTATTCTCTGTCTTTATATCTGAAAAAGTTGCATCCAGCTTCTGGTCTTTTACATTTTTCTCCACATATTCCTCCGACTGCTTTTCGTAATCATCGACCATTGATGGATTCTTCTTTGCTGCATTTCCATACCAATTTGTAAGGTATTTTAATGCATTAAGCTGTCCGTCCTCATTGCTGCTTTCTTTACTAATCTTCTGATATTCCGTGTATGCACTGCCGTCCATAGTCCTCATCATATCAAGCGCATTTGTAGTCTTTATAAGATTACTGCCATGTCCAAGATATCTACCTTTCCGTACTCCATAGTCCATATTTCCGTTATTGTCGGCTTTTCCTGCGCTCGCAAGCTTTGCGATAGACTCCATCGCTTCCAAAAATGATTTTCTGCTATCTTCCGGGATAAAATTCTCTGCCGCATATT